>JGI12635J15846_10004385_pt1 | contig 12182 bp, 9 predicted proteins | sample BlaSpr_A8_OM2_M2_FD_15846 | JGI IMG/M metagenome (IMG submission 15846) | reverse complement strand
TGGTGGTGGCCTCGCAAACCGGGGAGCCGGCCGAAAACGCCCGCGGCGTCCAACGTGTCGCGGATTATATTCAGGCCGAGTTCGCCGGCCCATCCTTCCGCCTGTATACCAACGATGATGTGGTCGGCGTTGAGTTGGCGGGCGCGATGAAAAATGTGATGGCCATCGCCGCTGGCGCTTGTCAGGGTTTGGGACTAGGTACAAATGCGATCGCAGCGCTCATCACCCGTGGCCTCGCGGAAATGGCGCGCCTCGCTATGGCCGTTGGCGCACACGCTGAAACCCTGAGCGGCCTCGCAGGGCTGGGCGATCTAGTGCTCACATGTACCGGCTCGTTGAGCCGCAATCGCCAACTGGGCATAGAACTCGGCAAGGGCCGCGCTCTGCCCGAAATAGTCGCCAGTACGCGCATGGTCGCGGAAGGCGTGGGCACCGCAGGCGCCCTCTTGGCGCTCGCCAGCGAGTATAAAATTGAACTCCCCATCACGGCCCAGGTAAACGCCATTCTGCACCATGGCAAATCCCCGCGAGACGCGATGGAAGAAATCATGGGTCGCCCGCAAAAGCGCGAATAGTTGTCGCTGGCGCCCGCGGCTCCAGCCTTTTCTTCCATTCATAGTAGTTATTGTCGTATCAATATAGTAATATGTCCCATGAACTTCGTGCCGCAGGACACCGAGACTGTTGGCGGCTCAACCGGTTTCGCGGCATCTTGCCGTCTATCTCCCCGCCATTTTCAGGTTGATTCACCTGACCCAGAGACATCTTCTCTATTTTCAACAACTTCTGAACTCTTTGCACATTTCTGCAGCGCTCGCCCCTTGTTTTCAACATTTTGTGGACTCTTTTCGCAAAAACATGTGGGGTGGGTACCCCCGGGTATGGTAGTCCGAGGATTCCAGTCTCTCGGAACGGAAGTGTGCTGTGCGTAGACCTTGAGGGAGATCTTCTATGAGCGACCTGGCGGTTGAGCAGATGACGCGGCACCGGGCTAATGGCAAGCGCCTTCCCGCTCCGTCAGCGAGTAGTACCTCCGTTCCAGTTGCAGATGCGCTACGCGCCACTGTTGTCAGCCCCTTCCAGCCTCACAGTTCACCTAAAATAGAGTCTGGTTATGAGCTTCAACCTTCAAAGCGTCTGGAATCGTGTGCGCGTCGGGCGCATCCGAATTCTTTGGCTGGTGCTCGGCGCCATGCTCTTGGTCAGCGCCGTCCCTATTGCTTTGTATCACCGGCAGGTACTGCACCTCAGTCAGGGAAAATTGACCGACAACGAAAGGGTGGAGCAGACCGATCTGACTCGCTCGCTCTCGCAGGAAATTCAATTCTTCGAATCCAATCTGACCCAGCAGTTGATGAGCGAGCGGCAAATTCTAACCCTGACTGGACTGATCGACAACGTGGAAGATCCCGTCTCGGAACCAAAAGTAACGCGCTTGCTCGAAAATTTCGTCGACAGCAACCGCACCACTTTTATTTACCTCACGGCCGTGGGCCGCTCGGGGAAAGGGACCAGCGCATCACAAGGAAATTTTCGTGCGGAGCAGGATCCCTTTGTAGCCAAAGCGCTGCAACGCGCCTTTGTAACTTGCATGCAGTCGCAGCAGCTGAACGTCGTGAAGTTTCGCAGCGATCCGCTGGCATTGGCTCCCAACAACCGCCCGGCTTTCGTGATTGCCGTGCCACTGCGCGATTCGGGCGATCAGTTTACCGGTATGCTTGCCGCGGTAGTTTCGCTGGACACCATTCTGCACCGTTTGCAGGAAGCCAGTGTGCGCGGTCGCACCGTTTTCGTAGTGGATCACTACGGGCATATCGTTGCGCATCCGGATACCAAGAATTTCGTGCCCGGCGCGGATGCCAGTGGCAATTCGCTAGTTAACCAGGTGACCGCGCTGCCGCAGGAACTGCGCAACACCGAAACGGTGCGCTTCGCCGAGAAAGAAAAAAATCACAGCGTGGAAATGATTGGCACCTACAGCACATTTCCGGAGGTCAACTGGGCGGTGATTGCCGAGCGCAGCTTGAACGAGGCGCGTTCCGATGCCGGCATGGACGACTTAAATCGTCAGGCTCTCGCTTTCGTAAGTTTTGTAGTGTTGGCGGCCATCGCCCTGGGTTATTTCTTTGCCGTGGGAATCAGCGGGCCAATCCGTGGCCTGGCTGATTCCACTCGCGCGATCAGCCGCGGTGAATTTCACCAACGCTCGCCGGTGCGTGGCGCCACTGAAATCAGCGAGCTGGCCGAAAATTTCAACAAGATGGCGGGCGACATCGAGGAGTACATCGAGCGCCTCAAGGAAGCCGCGGAAGAAAACCGTGAGCTATTTATCGGCTCCATCCGCATGCTGGCCGCGGCCATCGACGAAAAGGATCCTTACACGCGTGGTCACTCCGGTCGCGTCGCGAAATACTCCACGCTGGTCGGCCAGGAATTGGGCCTCTCGCCGGAAGCTCTCGACACGCTGCGCATTTCAGCGCTGCTGCACGACGTGGGCAAGATTGGCGTGGAAGATCGCGTCCTCAAGAAGCCCGGCGCGCTGACCGCGGAAGAATTCGAGCTGATGAAGCAGCACACCATCAAGGGCGCCAACATCATGCGCCCCGTTTCGCAACTGAAAGACATGCTGCCGGGCATCGAACTGCATCACGAGCACATGGACGGGCGCGGTTATCCGTATGGCTTACAAGGACCGCAAATTCCGATGATGGCCCGGATTATCGGGGTGGCCGATACACTGGACGCGATGACCACCAACCGGCCGTATCAGTCGGCCATGGATATCGATTATGCCTTGGGGCGCATTAAGGCTCTGAAAGGCACGAAATTTGACGAAGAAGTTGTGAACGCGCTGGAATCCACGATCAATACAGGAAAATTGCGATTGAGCGCGGTTGAAGTGCAGGTCTAATTTTCCGTTCAGTTTTTGTTTCACTTCTTTATTTCACTTCTTTGTTTCATTCTTTGTTTCATTCTTTGTTTTAATTATTTCTCTCAGCTAGCCGTGATAATTTTCTACTAACAAGTTAGATCTCTAGTCGTGGCTCCGCGCTAACAAGTGCGATCGCTGCTCGCCGCTGCGTGCCCTGGATTCAGCGGGCGCGCGCTTCTGCTACAATTTCTGCACGCGCCACAAATGTGGCGCTCAACGGTATGATTTCACTCTTCGGGCCACCAGAGCCAACACTTCTCGACAAGCTCAAAACTTCGGTCAGTAAGACCAAGAGCGTGCTGTCGGAGACCGTCGACACCATCTTTCAGGGCGAACGCAGAATCAGCCCTGTGCTGTTGAAAGAACTGGAGACCGCTTTGCTTTCCGCGGATCTGGGTGTAACCCCCACGCGAGAGATTCTCGACGCGCTGCGTGAAAAAATGGACCGCAATGCGCTGTCCAACGCAGAAGAGCTGAAGCGCGAAATCAAATCGCACATCGTACGCATATTGACAGAGTCGCGAAGCGTAAATGTTTTTCAAGAGCGCGCTTCCTTGAACGGCCACGGACCGCGAGTGATTTTTGTGGTGGGCGTAAACGGCGCGGGCAAGACCACCAGTATCGGCAAGTTGGCCAATCGCCTTAAGCAGGAAGGATTGAACGTGGTGTTGTGCGCCGCGGACACCTTTCGCGCCGCTGCCATTGAACAACTGGAAATCTGGGCACAGCGCAACGGCATCGAAGTGATCAAACAGAAATTTGGCTCCGATCCCGCCGCCGTGGTGTTCGACGCGATGGTTGCGGCGAAGGCTCGTGGAGCCGATGCCGTGATCGTAGATACAGCGGGACGTTTGCATACCAAATCGAATCTGATGATCGAACTTGAAAAAATGAAACGTACTGCCGCGAAAGTAATTCCTGGCGCGCCCCACGATGTGCTGCTGGTCCTGGATGCCACTACCGGTCAGAACGGTTTGGCGCAGGCCCGCCAGTTCACCACCAGTGTGGGCGTGACCGGAATTATTTTGACCAAGCTGGACGGCACCGCGAAAGGCGGAATCGTGGTAGCCATCGCGCGAGAACTGCGCTTGCCGATTCGCTTCGTGGGTACCGGAGAACAGATTAACGACATGGTTCCGTTCGACGCGCAAACCTACGCAGATTCCCTGTTCAATTAACCGTGGACGCCAACGCCATCGGCTATATGCAGCGCGCGATGAGCCTGGCGCGTAAAGCAACCGGGCTGGCGAGTCCCAATCCGTTGGTCGGATGCGTACTGGTGCGCGAAGGGCAGATTGTCGGCGAAGGCTTTCATCAGTACGATTTGCGCGATCACGCGGAAGTGGTAGCCATTAAATCGGCGGGAGAAAAAGCGCGCGGCGCTACGCTGTATGTAAATCTTGAACCGTGTAATCACACCGGGCGCACCGGTCCTTGCACCGAAGCAATCATCAAGGCGGGAATTCAGCGGGTGGTGGCCACGATCGATGATCCGAATCCCGTTGTAGCCGGCAGTGGTTATGATCGATTGCGAGCCGCGGGTATTGAAGTATTTACCGGTGTGCTAGAAGAAGAAGCACGACAGCTGAATGCAGCGTTTGCAAAATGGATTCGCAAGAAGCGGCCGTTTGTCACGCTGAAGTCGGCCATGACACTCGATGGCCAACTCGCGTTACCGCAAGCGGGCAAAAGAAAAAGCAGCACGTGGATAACATCTGAAGAATCCCGCGCGGAAGTGCACCGCATGCGGCATGCTTCTGACGCGCTGCTCGCCGGCATTGGCACAATTTTGGCAGACGATCCGCTGCTGACGGACCGCAGCGGGCTGCCGCGGCGACGACGGCTGTTGCGTGTGATCCTGGATTCAAAATTGCGGTTGTCACCCCGCGCGCGCATCGTCAAAACTGCTGATGATGATCTGTTGGTATTTACGAGTGGAACGTTGCGATCCACGAGGGCGCGAACTTTGCAGAAGGCCGGCGNTGAAATAATCAGCATGAAAAAGCGCGCAGGACGCATAGATTTGCATGCGGTGATGAAAGAATTGGGCAAGCGTGACATTTTGAGCGTGCTGCTGGAAGCGGGGAGCGCTTTGAATGGCGCCGCGCTGGCAGCGGATATCGTGGACAAAGTTTTTTTGTTTTACGCGCCGAAATTCGCGGGCGAAACGCGTGTCCCGTTCGCTAGCGCTACAAAATTAACTCATGCTCCTCTACGCGCTATGAATATTCATCAGTTCGGGCCGGACTTTGCGGTTGAGGGGATGCTGCACGATGTTTACGGGAATCATTGAACATGTCGGACTGCTGCACTCGCTTGCGCTGACCGACATGGGCGGTCGCGTGACGATTCATGCCCCCACTTTGACGGGCTCGCTGGCGGTGTCGAAAAGCATTGCGGTAAATGGGTGTTGCCTTACGATCACGGAGCTCCATGGAGAAAGGGTTTCTGCCGATCTCTCTGCAGAGACGGTAAGTAAAACTTCCTTTGGCGCTGCCGCTCCCGCCTGGAAAAGAGGAATGCGCGTAAATCTGGAGCAGCCGCTGACGGTCGGGCAAGAATTTGGCGGTCATTTTGTGCTGGGGCATGTCGACGCGACTGGACGAGTCAGCGAGTTACGTCCGGAGGGAGTTGGCGGCCAGAGCTGGAGATTCGCGGTGGAAGTCCCTCCGAACTTTGCGCGATACATTGTGTCGAAGGGTTCGATCACAGTGGATGGTATAAGCCTGACAGTGGCGAGTTGGGACGGGCGAGTTGTGGAGATTGCGGTGATCCCCTTTACGTATCAGCACACCAATTTGCGCGATCGGGTTGTCGGCGATGCGGTAAATCTTGAGGCCGATGTGTTGGGAAAATATATTGAGCGATATCTGGAAGCGCGAGAGAAAAAGTTCGGCGAAAGATCACAACCCTAAGTGCGAAGGTTGATTGGAACAGAGCGGCTCCCAGCTGCGAAATCGATCGATTCGTCAGTCTTCGGCAGCCTCAAGTGCCGCGCGTGCTACCTTGCGCGTTAAATTGGAAACCGGCACTGAGGAAAAATCCTCCAACAAAATAATTCTTGCACCCGCTACGCGCGGCAATTTTTTGAATTCCACGCGGAAGGGAAGCAAGCTAATAGCCCGGTAGGTTACCGCGTGGCGAATCTTGCGTAACGCTACGAATCGTGACGGCAGCGCTTTTGCCCCCACAACATTTTCTAAATATCGCCTCAAGTCGCTCGCCGGGTCCCTGCTAACCGCTATGGTTGGGAAGTGCCACATCTTCGAGACCAGCGTGGGAATGTCATCCGCCAGCGCTTTTTCTGCGCTGACTTTTGGAGGAGGTAACAAGATACACCTGCTGCGGTCATCGACTAATACCGCCGCCGCAAGCACGACGCCCACGCTGGCGCGCTTCTTGCGTTTCTCAGGAATTAATTCCTGGAGTCCTAATTTGCGCGCACGGCAGAACTTCGCCACGGGACATACCAAGCATTGCGGCGAGCGCGGCGTGCAGATGGTGGCGCCAAGCTCCATCATTGCCTGATTCCAATTTCCGGGAGCGTCTGGCGCTAGTAGGTGGTCTGCCATCCATTGCAACAATTCCCACCGTGGACCTTCACGTAAGTCTCCGCGAATGGCTTTAAGACGCGCCACTACGCGGGCAACATTGCTTTCCACAACGGCGTGATTCTTTCCAAACGCGATGCTCAGAATTGCGTTCGTGGTGTACTTACCAATTCCGCGCAGTGCTCGAATATGCTGTTCCGTCACGGGGAATGTGCCGCCATGCTCGCGCACAATCTGTTGCGCAGCGGCCTGCAAATTCCGAGCGCGGCTGTAGTAGCCAAGGCCCGACCACATCCGAAGTACTTCGGCCTCTTCGGCTTCGGCCAAGGCGCGCACATCCGGAAACCGCGCGCAGAACTTCTCAAAATAAGGAATCACCGTCGCCACGCGAGTCTGCTGCAGCATAATTTCCGAAATCCAGATGCGGTAAGGGTCGCGGTCGCGACGCCAAGGCAGGTCCCGCTGATAAGTTGCAAACCAGCCCAGCAACTCGGTGCGGAAGTTTTTGAGTTCGGAAGCTGTCAGAGAGGAAGGCGCGTTCATCAGCGCGATATTCTCACACACTCAATGAGACGGCTCGCAAAAACAAATCTACTTCAACACATCGTCCAAAAAAATTACGTAAGAGGAGTACCACACGTTGGCGGGAATCGATCCTCGCGGCTGGCTAGTGACGATAACCTTGAACAATTCCGGCGACGACGCCAGATCGGTGATCAACGTATGTTTGGGATCGGGCGGCAACGGACTCGCGAGCGCCAAATATCGCAGGATCAAAAACACAATCTCCTCCGCGGGAGCCAGGCGTGTTTCCACCCCGGCGCTGCGAAATTGCAGTTGCGCGTTGCGCTCGTAAAAATGCCAGCTGAGTGCGGCGCAGAGCGTGATGGCCCGCTCAAATCGCTCGCTCGCGGTGTGCTCCTTGGGATCGCTTCCTGGTTTGAGAACCGAGCTAATGTGAGGATCGAGAACCAGCAGCACGCGGCAATCGTCTTCGCGGGTAAACTCGCGCACCATGAGAGAACCCGAACGTGCCGACGCTTTCCAATGGACATGGCGCACGCTATCGTTGGCCACGTAACCGCGCAACGCATACAAATCCTGGCCTCGTCCCTTCGACAAACTTTCCAGTGCGCCGTGTAATCCCGGCAGAATCTCCACTAACTCGTCCGTGGGGGCGACCGAGGGGTACACGACCGCCTCGGTTTTTAAATCCAGCCGCCGCGATTTTTGCAAAAAACCAAAAGGGAAGCGGGTAACAATGCGAAAAGCGTCCTGCCGGTGCACGCCGCGGCGCATAAATGTCATCGGCACGGTTTGCTGCACGCGATCGCGTTTTGGCAAGTATGGAAAATACACTGGGGTTTCCAGCATGGCGACTGCTGGAGCATCTTTCGGTTTGACGGCCTCCACGCGCAAAGAAAAACTTGGCAAGGTGTGCTTGTCGTTTTGCAATTGAATGTTGGCGCGCACGGGCTGGCCGGCAAAAATATGTTCCGGCAGTTCGAGGCGCATCTCTACGCCGGACAAGGTTATCGAGGAAAGAATGCCGGACATCAAGATGATGGCGATGAGGCAGGCCAGCACGAGGAACAAAAGATTGTTGCCGGTGTTCAGCGCCGCCAGGGCCACGAGAATAATTCCGCCAAAATAAATCCAGCCCGCGCGCGAAACGCGGTATTCCATTTTGTAGCCGATCCAGCGCAGCGGAGTGCGTTGTGCCATGGCGGGCACTAAGGTCAACGCTACCCAGGTTGCGACTGCTAGCGCCGCGAGCGCCGAGGTACTGGCCAAGAACAACTGACCCAGCTCCGCGGCCGCGCCCGAATACAGCGCCAGCAGGAGTGCCACCGCCAAGGCTGCAAGGGCCAAAAGAAAAGTGCGCACCGGCGAGCGGTCGGAGCGTGCGCGGAGATGCGCGACGAATGAGCGGCTAAAGCTCATAAGGAAAATTTTCCCGCGAAATAATTAAGATTGGAAAAGGGTGAAAACGAAGACGCTGAAAACAAATACGCCGTAGTGGCGTGAGAAAATCCGGCAAGGATTAAAAAGTTCACAGCGGTACAGGAACGGACTCCACAATGTCGCGCAGGACCGATTCCGTGGTTTCCGATTTTTTTTGCAGCGAAGCGTGCCGCGAGCTGGCCACGACGCGGTGCGAAAACACAGGCACGGCGAGTTTTTTGAAGTCATCCGGCAAACAAAAATCGCGGCCATCGAGGAAAGCACGCGCTTGCGCCGCGCGTTGCAGCATCAGCGTACCGCGCGGGCTCACGCCCAACGCCAACAGATCGGAATTTCTGGTGCGGTTCACAATTTCCAACGCGTAGTCGTGCAGACTGGAATCAACTTTTATGTGCGCAACTTCATCCTGCATGGCCAACACTTCGCTGACGTCCGCGACCGGCTCCAGGGCATCCAGGGGATTTTCGCCGCGCACGCCCACTCGTTTGCGCAGAATTTCTCTTTCCGTCTCCGGCGAAGGGTAACCCATTTTGATGCGCATCAAAAATCGATCGAGCTGCGATTCCGGCAGCGGGTAAGTGCCGTGATGTTCAACGGGATTCTGCGTGGCAATCACCAGGAACGGCTGCGGCAGCGACATGGTTTTTCCGTCGATGCTAACCTGCGCCTCGTTCATGGCTTCCAACAGCGCCGACTGCGTGCGTGGCGTGGTGCGATTAATTTCGTCGGCCAGAACCACGTTGGCGAAAATCGGTCCAGAGCGAAATTCGAATTCGCGAGTCTCGGGGTTGTACACGCTGACGCCGAGGACATCGCTGGGCAGCAAATCGGAAGTAAATTGAATGCGCTGAAAAGTGCAATGAAAGGATTTGGCCAGCGCTTGCGCTAGGGTGGTCTTGCCCACTCCGGGCACGTCTTCGATCAACAAGTGGCCGCGCGCCAGCAGAGTAATCAAGGAAAGTTGGATGGCTTCTTCTTTACCGTAGATCGCGCGCGCAATGCTGCGCTGCAGTTGGGCGACTACTTGAGAGGTGGTGGTCGGCATTGGTTGAAAACCCGGGCCCTTCCTGCTACAACTAAACCACGAACGGGCGATTAGCTCAGTTGGTTAGAGCGCTCCCCTCACACGGGAGAGGTCAAAGGTTCGAGTCCTTTATCGCCCACCATTTCTGCGCCAAGCTTTATTCTAGCGAACTTCGCTGAAGTCAACTTTTCCGCGTATTGTGAAGTTTCTAAGTCTGAGCCTTTTTGGTGTCGTAAACATTACTTTTTTTGAGGCTACGGGCTGTAAAGTTTTTTGGCGCCGTAGTTTCTGCCGGCGGATGGACCTTCCATGACAACTTTTCTGCGCACGCTGGAGTTTTTGAGTTTGGGGCTGTGGCTCGGCAGCGATGTGTTTTTGAGTTTCGTGGTGGCGCCGGGGGCGTTCCACGTGCTCGCGACGCGCGATCAAGCCGGCGTGATGGTGGGATTTGCGCTTACGCGCATGCATATTGGTGGGATTATTTGTGGGGGGATTTTCCTGCTGGCGCGAGTGGCGCGCACTCGCTCATTCACAAACCTCGTGGCCCCGGGCGTTTTATGCGTGCTGGTCATGATCGCGGCTACGCTGATTTCGCAGTTCACGGTCAGCGCTAAGATGGCGGGGTTGCGCACGCAGATGGGGTCGATTCAAGGTACTGCGGCGGATAGTCCGCTACTGGCAGAGTTTACGCGATTGCACAGTATTTCTGTTTCGCTGGAAAGCGTGGTGTTGTTGGCGGGGATTGCTGCGATGTTTTTGTTGGTGCGCGAGGTTGCGCGGCTTACGTAAGAAGAAAAATTCAACTGCAGGACCCAGGTTCATACCTCAACTGCGAACATGGGCACCCTACGCCCTACGCCTAAATTTGACGTCATCTTGACTTGCGCGTGGGTTTATTTTCTTTGAATTTAATTGCGTGTGGTGGTTGGGACTTAGTTTTATTTCTGCGGGCAGTGGCTTTACTGATTTTGTTGGTGGCTTTGTAGCCGGCGCGTTCGAAGGCGCGCCACATGTACCAGCTGGCGAGGGTGCGGTAGGGGCGCCAGCGTTCCCCGAAGGCCAGCAATTCTTTTGGTTTCGGCATGCGCTTTTTACCGTAAGTGACGGACCAGCCTTTTTTCACGCCGAGGTCGTGGATGGGCAAAACGTCGGGGCGACCCAAGCGAAAAATTAAAAACATTTCTACCGTCCAGGCGCCGATGCCTCGCACGGAGACTAGGCGTTCGACGAGTTCTTCGTCGGACATTTTTTGCGCTTCTTCCAAGGTGGGGACAACGCCGTCGATGGTTTTTTGCGCGAGGTCTTTCATGGCCAGAACTTTTGCGCCGGAGAGGCCCGCCTTGCGCAATTTTTGTGGGCGGAGTTTCACCATTTCTTGCGGGGTAGGGGCGCGACCATTGCTGCCGAGGGCTTTGATGCGAGCGAAAATTGTGGCGGCGGCTTTGCCGGAGATGGATTGATAGGTGATGGATTCCATCAGGGCTTCGTAAGGGCTATCCATCGATTCCATTTCGATCTGGAATTCGACGGTTTCTTCGATGAGGCGGGCGAGGCGTTCGTCTTTGGTGGCTAGCGCCGCTTTTGCGATGCGTAAATCGAATGGAAGCATTGGAGTCGTCGTGGTCATGGACTTGATTCACTCTGGCAAATAATTTTAACGAAAAAATAGCGTTGAATTACTTAGCATGCAAAGCACTTTCCGTCCATCCGTTTACGACCGATGGAGTCGTGCGAGCCCGCCCATCAAAGGAGCCATCGAGTGCTGTGCTAACATATCGCGTTTATGCAAACAGGAATTATCGGTCTGCCGCAGGTCGGAAAAACCACGCTGTTCCGCATCCTTACCAAAGCCAGTGTCGAGGGCAAACCTGGAGCGCAAGGGACGCACGTTGGCGTCGCCAAGGTTCCTGAGCCGCGGCTGGTGGACCTGGCGAAGCTCTATAGTCCCAAGAAAATTACCTATGCCACGGTGCAGTATGTGGACGTTGGCGGGATGCAGAAAGACCGCAACCGCGACGCGCTCGCGCCGTTGCGCGAAGTGGACACCATTGCGCACGTCATTCGAGTGTTCGACGATCCGTCGGTGCCACACGCGGCGGGGAGCATTGATCCGCTGCGCGATGCTACCAACCTGGAGTTGGAATTGATCCTGGCCGATCACGATCAGATTACCCGGCGGCTTGAGCGGCTCGAGAAAGATTTAAAGAAAAAGAAAGATCCCGTTTTGGAGGCCGAGAAAGCGGTCCTCGACAAGTGCAAAGCGCATCTCGAATCTGAAAAGCCTTTGCGCGAACTGGAGCTGACGGCCGAAGAGCGCAAGCCCATCGGGGGATTTTTATTTTTGTCGCAGCGTCCCATGCTCTACGTGCTGAATCTCGGGGATGACGAAGCGGCGGAACTTTCTACCGCTGTGGAGCGACATAAATTGAGCGCGCTGCAAGGGCGGCCCAACACCGCGGTGATCGCCATCTGCGGGCGCCTAGAGGCTGAGCTTGCGCAGATGGAAGAAAAAGAAGCCGCCGAATTACTTGAATCCTACGGGCTGAAAGAGCCGGGCTTGAATCGCTTGATCCACGCCACCTATGAGCTGATGGGCTTGATTCCTTACTTCACCGCCGGGGAGCCGGAAGTCCGCGCGTGGACGATTCGCAAAGGAGCCACGGCAGTGAAGGCGGCCGGCGAGATTCATAGTGACATTGAAAAAGGTTTC
>JGI12635J15846_10004383_pt1 | contig 12185 bp, 9 predicted proteins | sample BlaSpr_A8_OM2_M2_FD_15846 | JGI IMG/M metagenome (IMG submission 15846) | reverse complement strand
GGTGCCGAAATCCACGACGATGCAGGGGCCGCCATATTTGTGGAACGCAGCGACGCCGTTCACGATGCGGTCCGCGCCGACTTCGAGTGGGTTGTCGACGAGCACGGCCATGCCTGTTTTCACGCCGGCTTCGACGAATAGGGCTTTCTGGTCGAAATAAATGCGCGACATTTCGGCGAGCGTCCAGTTCATGGGCGGGACGACCGAACTGATGATCACGCCGCGAATCGCGGAACCATCGAGACCAGCGATCGTGAAGAGGTTGCGCGTGAGGACGCCGTATTCATCGACGGTCTGAACGCGCGCGGTGGTCAGGCGCCAGTTCGCGATGAGTTCGTCGTCGCGAAAGACGCCGAGGACTGTGTTCGTGTTGCCGACATCGACTGTGAGTAGCATCCGCTGCCGCCAGAATATCCGATCGTTATTTGGTTTCGCTGCTGTGCTTCTTTGCTCGGGCTACGACCGCCCGATCCAGTGTCACGTCACCCGCAATGACTGTGACGGCTTCGTTGCGGCCATCCGGACGGACGCGCAAGAAGCCTTCCGCGCTCAGTCCATCTGTGACGCCTACAAATCCTTCCTGGCCATGTGTGACGCGCACACGCTCGCCGCGAGTGAAACTCGACACCGTTTCGAAGTTGCGGATCACGCTCTCGGAGCCTTTGGCGATGAACTGATTGTAGTCGGTCTCGAATTCGCGCAGCAACCTAACTAGAAGCTCCAATCGCGATTGTGGGCGCCCCGTTTCGACGCGCAATGACGTGGCGATGGCGCTGAGATCGGCAGGAAACTTCTCCTGGTTCACATTGATACCGATGCCTACGATCACGAACCGGATTTGATTCGGTTCGGCGTGCATTTCCGTGAGGATGCCGCCGAGTTTTTTTCCGCCGACGAGAATATCGTTCGGCCATTTCAGATCGGCTTCGATGTCATTTTGCGCCCGAATCGCGGAAAACGCAGATAGCCCAGCCATCATCGTCAACAGGGAGGCCTGTACCGGCGAAATCTTCGGCCGCAACAAAACCGTGAAGTAGAGGCCGGTCGCGCGTTCGGAGTGCCACGAGTGTCCGGCGCGGCCGCGGCCGGCTGTTTGCTCTTCGGCGATGACTACGGTGCCTTCGGGTTCGCCCGCGTGGCCGAGGTCCATCGCGACGCGATTTGTCGAGTCGACTTTGAAGAAATGATGGATGCGCTTGCCGAAGATGCTGCCTTTCAATCGCTGGCGCAACATGTCCGGCGTGAGGATATCGGGAACCTTTTCGAGAAAATAGCCGGTGTGCTGCTCGCCTTTCACGCGCACTCCGAGTTCGCGCAAGCGGTTGACCCAGCGCCAGACGGTTGAGCGCGACACGCCGATCTCACGAGCGATGCGGGCGCCGCTGACGACAATCGTCGCGTTTTCAGCGAGAAGGTTCAGCAGCGCTGCGATGCGGCGGTCGGTCGTGCCGGGAGGAGGCTGTTGGGCAGCGTGCTTGGCCATGAGAAGAGGGAAGTGTAAGCCCGAAGGGCGGGAATCGCGAAGGGCTGCCTGTGGAAGAGCAGGCAGCCACGATTGCTTCACTGCGTTATGTCAGCCGCGATATATCTCGCAGGCGAGCGTGCAGTTTTTCCAATTCGAGCCGCTGCTCCGCCATTGCCGATTCCATTCCGCGAATGATCTTGTCGGGTGCCTTGCTGCGGAACGTAGCGTTGCCGAGCTGATTTTCTTTCGAAGCGATCGACTTTTCCAAGCCTTCGATCTCTTTTCGCAATCGGGCTTTCTCGGCATGAGCGTCCACGGCGTCGGTTGAGTGAACGATGCGCACGTCGAAGCGCGCCGTCGAGCGCACGGTGCCGCCGGTTTCGGAAAGCTTTGAGGCGGACACCTTCAAATCCGACAAAATGGCGAGCCGCAGAATGCCTTCGCGGTTGCGCTCGATCGTGTCGCGAATGTAACCGTAGGAGCTGTGGAATTCCGCCGCGATCTTCTTCTTCGGATCGAGCTTCATTTCCGCTCGGATATTTCGAATTTCGCCGATCGTGTCCTGAATCAATGCGAACTCATGGGCGCGAGGCTCCTCGCCCGTTTTGCGACGACTCGTCGCAAATTCCTGAAGCGCGATGGACTTGGCGCCCGTCCGCTGCGGCAACTTGTGCCACAACTCTTCCGTCAAGAACGGCATGAATGGATGCAAGAGTCGCAAAGCATCATCGAATACGGCGAACAGATTCTTCCATGCCACCTCGGCGCGTTCGCGGTCCGGATTCAACAAGTCCGGCTTGATCCACTCGATGTACCAGTCGCAGAAGTCGCCCCAGAAGAATTGATAGATCGTCTGGGCCGCCTCGTGGAACCGATAACTGCGCAGCGCCTGGGTCACCGTTTCGCGGGCGGACGTCAGACGTTCGAAAATCCACTCGTCGATCAGCGGCACGCTGTCTTTGTAGGCGTATGGCGCCTGCTCACGCACATCGGGGCCGGCGAGTTGTTCGAACGAGGCTCCGCTGCCCTCCTCGAACTTATCGAGGTTCATGAAGAGAAATCGCGAAGCGTTCCAAATTTTGTTCGCGAAGTTGCGAGCACTCGCGAGCCGATCGTCCGACAAAATAATGTCGGTGCCCGGCGCCGCCATCGAAGCCAGGCAGAATCTCATCGCGTCGGTGCCGTACTGCTGGTTCAGCTTCACCGGGTCGAGTCCCGTACCTTTGGACTTCGACATTTTCTCCCCGCTGCCGGTTCGCACGAGCGAGTGCAGATACACCGTGCGGAAGGGCACTTCGCCGGTGAAGTGAATCCCGAGCATCGCCATGCGCGCGACCCAGAAAAATAAGATGTCGTAGCCGGTAATCATCAGGCTCGTAGGGTAGTAGCGCTCGAAGTCGGGCGTCTTTTCAGGCCAACCCAACGTCGAGAACGGCCACAAACCCGAGCTGAACCACGTATCGAGCACGTCGCTGTCTTGCGTCAGGTGCTCCGAGCCGCATTCCGGGCATTTCGTTGGCGTTTCGCGCGTCACGATGACGTGATGGTGCTCTTTGCAATACCACGCCGGGATGCGATGGCCCCACCAAAGCTGGCGCGACAAAGTCCAGTCGCGAATGTTGCGCATCCAGTTGAAAAACTCTTCGCGCCGGTTATCCGGCACGATGTGGATCTTGCCTTGCTCCACCGCCGCGATTGCAGGCTCCGCCAGCGGCTTCATCTTGCAGAACCACTGTGTTGACGCGCGCGGTTCGACCACCGTGCGACTGCGCTCGCAAATCCCGATCGCGTGCGTGTGATCGGTGATCTTTTCGAGTAGGCCGAGACCTTTCAAGTCTTCGACGATCTTCTTGCGGGCTTCGAAACGATCCCTTCCGGCGTAAGCGCCCGCAGCGGCGTTCATTTTGCCGTCGTCAGTCATCACATCGATTTCCGCCAGATTGTGGCGACGGCCTGCCTCGAAGTCGTTCGGATCGTGCGCGGGCGTGATCTTCAGGGCGCCGGTGCCGAACTCGCGATCGACCATCTCATCGCCGATAATCGGAATCTCGCGATTCACGAGCGGCACAATCGCGCTGCGCCCGATCAGATGTTTATAGCGATCGTCCTCGGGATGCACCGCGACGGCCGTATCACCGAGCATCGTTTCCGGCCGCGTCGTCGCCACGGTCAAAAATTCTTTGCTGCCCGCCACCGGATACTTGATGTGCCACAAATGCCCGGCGCGCTCTTCGTGGAGCACTTCCAAATCGCTGAGCACGGTCAGGCAAACCGGGCACCAATTCGTCATCCGCTTGTCGCGATAGATCAGACCCTCTTCGTACAAGCGCACAAATACTTCGCGCACCACCCGCGACAACTCCGGCGACAGCGTAAATTTCTCGCGAGTCCAATCGCAGCTTTCACCGATCTCGCGCATCTGCCGCTGGATCGTGCCGCCGCTTTCTTCCTTCCACTGCCAGACGCGCTTCAAAAATTCTTCGCGGCCCAGTTCGTGGTAATTGATCCCTTGGTCGAAAAGCTGCTTCACGACAGCTCGCTGCGTGGCGATGCCCGCATGATCCGTGCCGGGCAAAAACAAAGTGTTGTAGCCGCACATCCGGTGCCAGCGGGTCATCACATCGATTTCGGTGTGTTCGAGCATGTGACCGATGTGCAGCGACCCGGTCACGTTTGGCGGTGGGATTACGATCGAGAAGACGGGACCAGGAGCGCTTGGGTCGGCCTTGAATAGCTGCTCTTCGACCCAATACTTCGCCCAATGTGGTTCGATCTGATGCGGTTCGTATGCCTTGGCGATTTCGCGAGCCATCCCGACCAAAAACTCCCGTGAATTGTTCTCTAGCCTCTGCGGGTTGAAATTTCACCGAGAGGGTAATCTTCGACTATACGAGGCCGCGCGAACGCGGTCAATTCGACGCAAAGAGCGGCAGTGCGTCAGTTGGAAATATTGGAGGCTTTTGCGATCGAGAACGCGGCGAACACGACCAGCGCGTTGATCACACCGAAGGTCAGCCCAAAAAAGAGCGGTTGTTTGCGCGCAATCCCAAATACGACGACGAAGGTAGCTATTCCTGCGAGGAGAGAGACAGTTATGGACTTCACACGCCTCTTATCGATTTGGGTTTGAGAAGCAGTAAAGAACGAAGTCGAGTAGGGAATTACGACTTCTTATTGAGTTCGTCGCGTACGATGCCTTCGATGACAGGTTTCAGCAAGTCGCGAGTGAGTTCGTGGAGCTTTTCGGGGCTCATGCGCGCCATCACCTTTTCGACGACGGCGTTCATATCGACCTCAGCCGAACCGTGAGCCTCTTCCCGCGCGGTTTCGACCGCGGCAGGAATAACGTCGCTGGCTACAGCGCCGGACACGACTTCAATTTCGTCGGGAGCGGAAACCGGCGTCGGCTCCGGTACCGCCGGAGCAGCAGCGACTGGCGCATCCCACGTCGCCGCCCACCGAATCGCCTTCTGAGCTTCCGCTTCCCACGGATTGGGAGGAGTCGAAAACCACCCAGCTGCGTTGGTCTGCGGCGTTTCAGAAACGAATGTCTGAGTCGCGGCGGGCTGCTCGTGCGACGTTTCCGCAGAGTGCTCTTCAACCGGCGACGTTGTGTGGCTCTCTTCGACAGCCTCGACAACCGGCTCGGGCGCCGATACGGGCACTTCCGACACAAAACTCTGCTCTTCGACTGCGGAAGAAGCCTCCACTATGGGGTGCGCGCTACCGACAAGCGTATCCAGATCGGAAACCGGCGGCGCATCGAGAACAGCCGGATGCTCAGCTTCCGCGACGGCGATCTTGTTGGGGCTTCCAGCTTCAATCGCCGCTGCCCATGCTTCGCCTGAAAACGGCGTCGCAGGCATATTTCGAAAATCTGAGATCGGCGCAGTGGCTACCACCGTCTCTTCCGCTTCAGCCGCTTCCGCTAAATCCTGTTTCTCTCGCGTCGGCGACCAGGGTTCATGGTGCTTCGCATGAGCGTGGGCGGGCTGCTTTTCGGAAATCGAATCGCGCCAACCACCTTCGCGCGCGGGAATATCGTTCCCGACCTCTTCGTCGCCGCCATCACGCCGCCACGACGCATTGGAGTCGGTTTCTTCGTCTTCCTCTACTTCTTCCGTGCGCCAGTCACGTTCTAAAGCAGGACGTGCCGTCACGGCCGTTTCTGCTTCCGCCTCTTCGTCGGTGCCGAGCAGGCTGCCAAACGCGACGGGTTGTTGTTCCGAGTCAATTTTGACTTCTGCAGGCCGCGGCGGATCCTCATCGACGACCGGTTCGGGTTCAGAGAATGTGGGTAACGAAATCTTACGAGGTGCAGAAGGGGGCGCTTCGGCGACGACAGGTGGAGGCACTTCCTCGACAGGCTTGGCAGGTGTAAACCCCGCATGTGCAACGCCCGCGCGAACGAGCGCCGACTTCACCATCGAAATCAGTGGATCAGGTGGAACGAAAGGCTTCTTGAGAACGCCGTCTGCGCCGGATCGCTGCGCTTCCTGCTCATCCAGCGGATCGAAAGCGCCAACTAGCAAAATCACAGGGATGTGCGAGAGCGTCGAATCGGCTTTTACAAACTGGCAGACTTCGTAGCCATTGCGCACTGGCATGAAGACGTCCGCCAGCACCAGGTCGGGCCGAATATCGGCAATTTTGCGCACGGCCGCTTCGCCGTTTCCGACGGCGACGACCTCAATACCGTGGTCTTTCAGCGCAAGACCCACCATCTTCTGGATATTGCTGTTGTCGTCCGCAACCAGGATCTTGGCCACCGAACTTCCTCCGGGAATTCTCCCGTTTTTCGCCCGATTTCCACCGCTGGGCTCGTCAACCGCGTACAGCCGGTCGTCTCCCAACGCAGCGATAGCAAAGTCGCGCTGTTGGCAGACTTCCGTTATTCAAGCACCGCTATATGGAGGCGTCAACGCAAACACAGGATACGTGTGTCGGAAGGGGACACCCTGAGATGTGATCGTGGAGATCGCTCGCGAAATTTGCACAAAATCGGCCTCGAAAAGCGAAGAGCGCAGCCGAAGCTGCGCTCTTGGACAGTATCGTATTGGCCATCGAACCCGGACTTTAAGAGCCGGCCGCTGGCTACCAGGGAACGAGCTTCTTGAGCCCTTTCTTCTTCTTGCTGCTCGATTCCTTGCCGTTGGTAGTCGACGTCGACGAATCTTGACTGGCGTTGGCATCGGTGCCGCTGGCTGCCGGAGCCGCACCGTCTGCGGGTTTCGCGTCGGCGCCGGTGGTCGTGCCGGTTGTCGTGGTCGTCGTGACGGCATTTGTCGCCGGATCGGCCGCCGCGGGTGCAGGAGCTGGCGTCGCGGCCGCCTTCGGATCGCCCGTCGCCCCCGGCGGATTGGTTCCGGTTCCCTCGGTTGGCTGCGTGGCCGTTCCATCGGTTGAACCGCTCGTGGTCGAGCCAGATGCGTCCGAGCCGGATGTGCCGTTTGCTGCGGTGCCGCCGTTAGGGCCTCCCGTTGAGCCGATGCTCCCAGGGCTGCCCGGCGTCACGACTTCGACGACCGCGCCATTGCCAGCCGTCGGCGAGGTGGCGCCAAGAGTTGACCGGTTGCCGGGCGTCAGAATATCCGTCGCCGAGGTATTGTCCGATTCGGGTGTCAGGTTGGGCGTGCCCGTACGAGCGGCGGCGACCAACTCCGTGTGGGGTCCGGACCGAATCAACGCCAGCGGCTTCTTGATCATGCTGTCGTGCTCGCGCGGCGCATTCTGTTCCGCGACCATCCAGGCTTGCGCCTTCGGGTCAGGCTGCGGGACCGGCACGTTGAACGCTTTCAGTTTGTATTTCGCATCGCCCACCAGCGACGACAGAGGGTAGTTGCGTACGATCTGCGCATAGTACTGCTGCGCGATCTCTTTGTGCTCGCTGCGCTCGAAAACGTCGCCGAGCATCCAGAGTGCATGATCCGATTTGCTGTAGAGCGGGTATCGCTTTGTCAAAGCAATCAGCCGAGCCGCCGCGGCGCGCTTATCGCCCTTTACGTAGTAGTAGTAGCCAATCCTGTAATCGCCCTCGGCGATGATTTCCTGGACGTTACGAAGCCGCTGCTCGGCTTGCGGCGCCAGCGGATCTTTCGGATATTTCTCCAAGAACGTCTGGTATTCCTCTTCCGCCATCTTGGCTTCGCTGCGGTCGCGATCCGGCTTCGCCATCTCTTTGTAATGAGTATTCGCGACCTGCAACTGCGCATACGACGCTTCCGGCAAGAATGGGAAGAAAATCTCAAAATCTTTGTAGGATTGGATCGCCTGGGTCATGTTGGCCGATCCGCCCTCTTTGTAATAAGAGTCGGCCATCGCCAGCTTCGCTTTGGCCAAGTACTCGCTGTCGGGGTAGGTGTTGATCAGCGTCTGGAGGCTCAGGCGCCCGACTTCCTGGCGGCCTTTCTTGATGTCCTCCATCGCGCGCTCATATAAAATCTTGTCCGGCTCGGCCGAGTTATCCGCTGAGGTGGACTTATCGACGGGTTTCTTCTTGTGTGGCAGGATCTGGGCGTCGCATCGGGTCGCACTGAGCGTCGCAAACCCACCGGCTAACAGCAAAGCAGTCAGAAATTTTCCGGTTTTCGTTCGAAAAACGTATTGCAAGCTTGCACCTCTCCCAAAGTGGGGACTGGCCGGAGTCTCCCCGTGTCAGACTCGCGTTAATTCGGGTCTGGGCCGACCGCTCTTAGCTGGGTTCGAGTCTCAGCCAGTATACCTGAACGATAGTACAGGTCAGCCGGATTTTCCCAACATCTTGCTGAACTTAGGCTGATCTACGATCGCGGCTCGACCGTCTTTCTTGAGAGAGACTGCTTGCCAGAAAAGGTTGCCTCTCGCTTTTCGGCGGTCGCTGCTGGCCCGCCAATTAAATAGGAACCGGAGCGCTGCCTGTTCCTTTCGATGATCTCTCTTCGAAACTCCCGGCGACTTTTTTAAACAAACTGTTACATTCCGCGCCCTATCCGCCTCTACACTTTCGTTGCTGCCCGCCGCCAAGTGGCGGGCTCTTCGAAAAATGGAAAAACGCAAATTTCTGTTCGTTTCGCTCTCCGCTCTGATTGGCGACATCGCCTGGCAAGTGTTCAAAGAAGGCCACGAAGTCCGCTATTACATCGACAACGAAAAAGAGCGCGACATCGCCGACGGCTTTGTCCCCAAATCCAACGACTGGGAGAAGGACGTCAAGTGGGCGGACATCATCGTCTTTGACGACACGCTCGGTCAGGGCGCGAAGGCGAAAGCTCTACGCGATGCCGGCAAGCCGGTCATCGGCGGTAGCGAATACACGGATCGCCTGGAAGACGATCGCTCCTTCGGGCAGGAAGAGCTCAAGAAGGCCGGGGTGAACATCATTCCGTACGAGGACTTCGAGTCCTTTGACCCCGCGATCGAGTTTGTGAAGAAGAATCCCGACCGCTACGTCATCAAGCCAAGCGGCGAAGCGCAGAACGTCAAGCGCCGCCTGTTCGTCGGCGAAGAAGAAGACGGCGACGACGTCGTTCGCATGCTCGAGGCGTACAAGCGCGCGTTTGCCGACGAGATCAAAGTATTTCAGTTACAGCGCCGCATCCACGGCGTCGAAGTCGCCGTCGGCGGCTTCTTCAACGGCAAGCATTTCATCACGCCGATCAACATCAATTTCGAACACAAGAAACTGTTCCCCGGCGAAGTCGGCCCCCCGACCGGCGAAATGGGCACTTCGATGTTCTGGAGCGAGCCCAACGCGATCTTTTATCGCACCTTGCTAAAAATGGAGCCTAAGCTCGCGCTCGAAGGCTATGTCGGCTACATCGACCTCAACTGCATCGTCAACAACAACGGCATCTACCCACTCGAGTTCACTTCGCGGTTTGGCTATCCGACGATCTTCATCCAGCAGGAAGGCATCCTCACTCCCATCAGCGACTTTTTCTGGGAACTCGCCAACGGCCAGGATCCGAAGTGGCGCACGCGCAGCGGATTCCAGATCGGCGTTCGCATCGTCGTGCCACCATTCCCGTTCGACGACGAGCCGACATTCGAATCTTTCTCTAAAGACAACGCCATCGTCTTCAAGCGCGGTACGCCCGAACAAATCCACATCGAGGACGTGAAACAGGTCAACGGTCAGTGGCTCATCGCCGGAACGTCCGGCGTCATCCTCACCGTCGTCGGCACGGGCCAGACCATGAAGCAAGCCCAAGCCCAGGTCTACACCCGCATCAAGAACATCCTCATCCCCAACATGTATTACCGCACCGACATCGGCGACCGCTGGGCTGAAGATTCCGACAAACTTCACAATTGGGGCTACCTGCGGTGACGGTCATCCCGTGAAGAAAGGCGCAGATCGTCTCTTTCGCTAGAACTGAACCGTAGGAGCCCCCATTAAAAAACTCAGGGTGGGGCGCCGGCGGAAACATCCCGTCTGTCCCCAGGGTTCCCGTGATGGCGCTCTCGGCTCCGCGCTTCAGGTGACGCCGTGGAATTTTGGCTTCGCGGGACTGCTTCTCGTGTTCCTGTTAGCGGCACCGGTGAACACAAGCGTCTCGTCGATCGTCCGGTTCTGCGATTCTTCGGTGAAATCAGCTGCGGCTTATACCTGTGGCACATGCTTGTCTTGGATGCCTACGACTCCACTGTTAGCCGGTTCTTGCCGAAGTTTGCAGGCGGTGCCGGATACGATGCGGTGCGTAACGTCGTCACGACGCATTCGTCTTTCGGCCTCTTGTGTATACGATTCGTGGTCGCCGGCGCCCTAAGCATTCTCGTCGCATACGTTTCGCGACGCTACTCCGAGAATCCGTTCCTGCGACTGAAGGACAGATTGTCGAAGCGTACCGCGAAGGCTTCGGCACCATTGAGGGCAGCTGAGCCGCAATACGAGCAGCCGGCCGCTTAAGCGAGGTCGATGTCCGTCGACTTATCAGCTCCGGAGATTGGGGGACAGACGGAGCGTTTGCTCCGAATCTTGCAAGATAATAGCTCGCGCTTGCCCCAACATATCCGAACCCCATCGCGCAATGCGGCAATGGGAAATTCGCGTCGGGTGGAGACCTTAGGCCGGGAGCTCGTGTCTGGAGTGGCGACCAGCCAGGAGTTGCTAGCGCTCGCCAACACTTTGGGGCGACCGATCCCGAGTCCGTCGGGACAAGTCCTCAAGGAAATACAACCTCGCTGCGTGTCGGATGCTTCGCCGCAAACGATGAGTTCACTTCATGGCAAAGGCCCGTTTCCGTTGCACACAGACACGGCATTTTGGCACCGACCTTGCCGCTTCACTGTCATGCGCGTAGTTGGCGACTATCGACGCTCCACCATCCTGCTGCCGTTCTCGCGCTTGACCGATACCCTTGGACAGGAATTCTCAACCGTGGCGAGCCGTTCCATATTCCTCGTCCACTCCTCGGCGGGTTCGTTTTATGCATCAGTTCGTTCCAAAGTCGGTGCGGATGTCTGCTGGCGATACGATCTCGCTTGCATGACTCCTGCGAACGCTGCTGCTCATAGGACGAGGCAGATGCTTGATTCAATCTCGGATCACGTCCCGCCAGAGACGGTAGAGTGGGATCAAAGCACGGCTTTGATTGTGGACAACTGGATGAGTTTGCACGGGAGAGGCCCGGAACCAGCCGGGGAGACGACCAGAATTCTTCAGCGAATCTACGTGGAGTGACATGTGAGCTGGGATAAACAACCGCTGTGGACAAAATCTCGACTGTTTTTCGAGCGCGCCTTCGAGCAGTCTCGCGAAGATCCGTTATTCGGATTTTGGTGTTCACTGGGGCTTGAGTTGCTCGCCAGAGCTGCAATTTCCCACATAAGTCCGACACTGCTGGCTGATCCGGAGGACCAAAAGAATATTCTGTATGCGCTAAAGCTAAAGACACCCCCTGGTGGCCCGAAATCGCTCGGTATCGCGAAGGTTCCTGAATCTCTGCGCCTTACTATGTCCCAATTTCTCTGAGCAGGATAGGAAGGCTGCTCTCGCGTTAGTCAATCGCCGGAACGACGAGCTTCATTCAGGGAGTAGCGCCTTTACTGAATATCCGATCAAAGACTGGTTGGTTGGGTTTTATCGCGTTTGTCGGTCCCTGGCGGAATCGATGGGTGAGTCGTTGGAAAGTCTGTTCGGGCCGGATGAAGCTGCTGTGGCCAACGAGGTGCTGAGTAAGAGCCACACCGAGGTGATGGGCAAGGTTATGCGGGCGATCGCGACACACGCGAAGGCTTTCGCCGCTAAGACGGCCGTAGAGCAACTGGCAGCGGCAGAAGCCGCGAGAATTGAGGGTGAGCAATTAGCGCATAAACGACACCATCGCGTGACCTGCCCTGCTTGTGGGTCAGTTGCGACCGTGCAGGGGAAACCATTTGGCCCGCAGAAAATCACTCACGGAGACGGCGTGATCACGGTCAAGCAAGCTGTTTCGCCGCAATCATTCTCATGTCCGGCTTGCGGACTCAAGTTGGAGGGATATCCCGAATTAGAGGTCGCTGAAGTCGGAGGCCAATACACAAGGACCATTGAAGCCTCCCCGAGCGATTTCTATGGGTTGATCGACCCAGAAGATCGGGAGAGCCTTTCCGAGTATCTCGAGGAGGAAGTTCAGGAACGGTTACGGCACATGGCGGAAGACTCGGAATACGATAACGATTGAGCGGCGGGCGAGTAATGGAGTACGAAACGCTTCTCTAGTGGTGAATGTGCTTGGTGATGGGAAGACGAGGGCGGAGC
>JGI12635J15846_10004378_pt1 | contig 12187 bp, 16 predicted proteins | sample BlaSpr_A8_OM2_M2_FD_15846 | JGI IMG/M metagenome (IMG submission 15846) | reverse complement strand
CTCTTTGTCCGCAAAAAGGACGGCTCCCTCCGACTTTGTGTTGACTACCGTGGTCTTAACAAAATCACTAAGAAAGACCGNTACACCGCCATTTGTGCAAAACATATTTGTAGCGTGAAAATTTCACGAAGTTGATGTATTTTTGGAACATGGAGTCCACGTGGACGGAATATTGTGGACAGTTTGACTCTGGGATTTGGACACTGTGACTACATTCGATGTGGGTAACACTTGGGATCTGATAAGCTGTTCACGAATTTCGGTAGCTTAGACAGTTACATGTAACAATGTGCCATCCATCTTCCTCAGCTCGTTACTGCCACCATCTTATTTGGTCTCATACCACGAAATCATTTACTCTGTGTACATGTTTTTCGATGCACTTTTGTGATATTTTTCAATAGCTCAACTCCTTGCGTCTATAAACATGTTGTTAACATTTGTAGTTGGTAGTGTGCAGTAAAAAGTAAAGGCGAGCATTCACTACAATTTCCAGCTCTCAATCACCTGTGATAAATGATATCATTCATATTATTAGAGTTGAGTCTCACGTCTGTTCAATTGCACGTTTATGGTGTGTTTCAACAGCTCAGCTCCTTGCCTCTATAAATATATTGTTCACATTTGTAGTTGGTAGCGTGCGGTAAAAAGTAAAGGCGAGCATTCACTACAATTTCCAGCCCTCAATTACCTGTGATAAATGAGATCATTCACATTATTAGAGTCGTGTCTCATGTCTGTTCAAGTGCACTTTTATGGTGTGTTTCAGCAGCTCAGCTCCTTGCCTCTATAAACATCTTGTTCACATTTGTTGTTGGTAGCGTGTGGTGCAAAGTAAAGGCGAATATTCACTACAATTTCCAGCCCTCAATTACCTATCATAAATGATATCATTTACATTATTAGAGCTATGTCTCAGGTCCATTCAACTGCACATTTATGATGTGGTTCAATGACTTAGCTCCTTGCCTCTATGAACATGTTGTTCGCATTTGTATTTAGTGGTGTGCGGTGCAAATTAAAGGCGAACTTTCACTACAACTTCCAGCCCTCAATTACCTGTTATATATGATATAATTTATATCGTTAGAGTCATGTCTCAGGTCCAGTCAACTGGGCATTTGTGACATGATTCAATAGCTCAGCTACTTGTCCGTATGAATATGTTGTCGACATTGGTACTGGGGTATGTGCGATGCAAAGTAAAGTCGAATGTTCACTACAATTTCCAGCCCATTTTTTGCAGTTACAAATTGTACTGTGGCCATGCAAACTCACAATGCAGTCGCTAGCTATTCAACCCAGCGACGACTGAGCCTTGTAAATCAGAGTCAGTTATTATCACGGAGGGGATCAACAAGCTGTTAAACGCAAAACCCCTACAGAATTTCAGCCCTCTGCCCCCTGTCTTAAATGAAATTAGTTAGGTTATTAGAACAGTACTTCTCAGGTTGGGGCTGGCATAAAAATTGGCTGATACAAAATGTGCATTTATCAAAAGAAGTTACATTGAGGCCCCGTTATTATCACACTATGTTCGTTCCTGCAACTACATCATCAACGCGTTGCTGCCACTCATCAGGAACGGTATCCCCAATCACATATTCTTCTCCCGCGCCGTATGTAGCGCGATCAACCTTCAGGATTTCATTGAATGCCCTGCATAGAATGTCAGTGAATTATCAACGAAGAAGAACCAAGGGACGATAGCACACTTCGCTGTTCTAGAGGCCGATGATCCTGCTTTGGTTCGGATAAATTCAAGGCGTGTATCAATTAGATTCCAATATTTTTCGCCGCCACTGCACTCAGCATGAATCGCACGCTAAATTGTTCAGGTTCAGAAGGCAATATTGTGGACAAAAACAAGGCAACACCTACCATGAGCGCAACACGGGCGCAGAGCTGGATTGTCGTGCGACAAGGCGTAGAGTGGACAATCACCTGCGCAAGGGAAAATATATTAGTATTCATTTTTATGCTGTCTTTGATCTATATAAAAATAATGTGTAAGCGCTCCATTGAAAAGAGGGTTAATATTAATACACATACCAATTTCTTCACTCTCGCGCGAATTTGAGTAAGCGAATAACCAACAAACGTTGAGATCTTCTCCCAGTTGGCATAATCATGTTCGATGCCCGTTGGTAAATCAAAACGAAACTTCTTGAGAATATCCTGAAGGAAGATTAATTGGTAGGTTCAGATGATAAACAGAATACGGACCAGAACATGGTTGCGAGGGATGTCGCCCTTATAAGCACTGACATTGACGGAAAGCATGACGGCTATGCCATAGTTAATAATATTGGTCTATTATATGCAACAGTTTAGCGGTGAGGCACTGAAGACAGGATTGCTATACATACTTTCAGTTCATCGGATAATTGGTAGGGTGGCACAGCCGATCGGAAAGCATCAACTTTATTCTCCAAGGACAGGATGCATGTAAATAACTTGGCCTGTCGGCCAAGCGCCGAGTCCTGGCCGATGTTTAGCCACAAGCACAATAGATATGTCAAAGGAGTACTTACCAACAGGAAGGCATCTACTTCCTCACGCTGCTCGGGACGAAGCTTCTTCTTCAACGCATAACGCAGAGTCGCAGCGGCCACATTGCTAATGGAAGGCAATGATTGGAGCTGTGTTGTCGAAGGGGATTCATTGTCGGGTTCAGTGTCATTACCATCCGTTGAATCATCTACCCCACGTGGTCGCTTCCCAAGCGCCGATTCTGGCATCGGGTCTGGCGCTGGGCTTGACCTCATCATGGCATTTTCCACAGCTTGTTCAGCTGGTGAAAGGAAGATAGTAGCTCCTTCCCTCCGAAGCGGGCGGTGGGGTTGCGAACTAGGAATATCGGCAGCAGCATTGCCCGGATTGGGGGTAGGCGTTGCTGAAGGCGCCATTGTGGGAGTGATGCAACAGAGGACCAAAACCGGCTATATATCATCATAAGTGACTCGAAATTTTAGTGACTCAGGAGGATCGTAAGTGACTCCGTATAATACATAGCCAACAAAAACTGACCAATAACAGAGCTAAGGAAACGCCTATATATAGAAAGAAGTCGAATAGAGAAATGCTCGGAGGGGCTGGAAAAGTCTCAATGGGGGCAAACGCGGGCTTGAAGAGGAATGACGAAGAAGAACTTGAAGGAAGATGAGAGCTTGAGGGCAAATGACTGGAGAAAACTGAGGATAGTACAAACGGTTTTTGTCTAATGATCAATGAATTACTCACTGATAATATTAGACGAAAGAAAAAATTGGTCAGAAAAGTGTGAACGATAAACACAGTTAGATTGATAAGACGATAAGACACGGAGAATCCCAAGATATTAGTCCGTTGGAGTTCTTCTGGAATGACGAGCAACGAAGCGACTCGGAGCATCCTAAGCTCTGCAGGACGCTCTGACATACACCCATGCGACCCAGTATATGTCTTTTGCTTGCGGTCATCCCTCGACTCATCCGTCAGCTTCTAGATTGGCCTCTCCTTTGCCCGGTCGGTAACAGCTCCCTGCAATTGTGACCTGCTTGAGCGACGAGCTTACCCACCTCTTTCGGTACTTCTTCAGAGCAATGAACACGAACTACAGTCTGGAGCTCATGTACCTAGCAAATGAATACGCCTTCGAATACCATTCTAGCCGCAGATGCACCGTGCCGCCAACACCCGCAGGGCAAGTAGTCCTTGGATAGCTCGCGCGAGGCGTTGAAGGCCCTCATCCACGAGAACAGAATGTGTTGAGCCCTGCTCATAGACATTGTTTTTTCAGCCTTTCGGGTACTGTTGTTAAAACTAAACCTATCAAAGGGAATTGGGGAGTATTTTGATTGGAATGAAACTGGAAAGAATCAAGCTGATGACGTTGTGTTTGAATTCGAGACAGCCGTCATATAGGCGTCAGTATTGAATGCTATTCAAACCATTACAGCCCCATTCAAGTTTTCCTCCTCTCTCTTTCGCTTGTTGGGTCCTGAGCCGGTGTTGTTTGCAGAATTTATCGCCTCGTTCTTCTTCTGCGCAGTGCGAGCTTTTCGCTTGTCTTCTTGTGTGATTCGAAGGCCTCCTGCCATTTCGAAATGTTTTGCCTGCCGGTCTGGATGAAGCGGAATAGGAGCAACGAGAGAACGCGGTAAGACCGCATGAAGGAGGTGCGCATTGTGGAATGCATGTGTATTAATGACAAAGCGTTCAATGGGCTGGTGTTCAATATAGGTCTGGACCAGACCGGATTCGACCCGCTCCTGCGTTAATGGCTGCTTGCCCGATGCAGTACACTTTGAGAGAGGACAATCGTGCTGGACGTTGTAAAGAAAATCTATGCCCTGCACATGATGTTTAAAGTGTATTATTAAATATAGAGACCAGTGGCGTATACATACAGTAGATGGAATAACCACATAGGTTGTTTCATCATGGCGTCGAGCCAGCATTGGCATTCCAAAGATCTGATGTCGAGTAGAAAGAACTTGAAAAACGTCCAGTATGACCACAGCACGGTCGCTTGTAGTATTGGCCAAAATTTCGACAATGCGCCCAGTAATGAGTTCGCTGCACTATAAAAGGGTTGAGGGCGAATAGAATGAGAAAATAATGTTTAACTTACATGTAACGGTGATTTTGCAAAGAGCCATGATCCTATGGAACACTTGTCTTCAGAACGTGCAATAGCAAATCGGCAGGGCGTCCATTGTGAATCAGCATCTTCTGAAGTGCAGTTAAGCGCCTTAGCGCCTTGTGTCTGGAACCAAGGGATGTATTTTCGGCTCTCTGCCTTCCGACTTGCACCTTGTTTGAGTGGTTCCAGTCTGAATGAACCTAAATATTGTAAGTAAATTGAGATATAGTAGAAATCAGAACCTACCGTTGACAAGGGGTTCTGCGCTGGTCCAACCCACAAGAGCTTGGAGGGTTGGGTGAGCATGAATGAAGTTACGGACAGAGGGACCTGGTCGCTCCCATTCCCCATCCGTTGTTAGCCACCAACCGCCTGTGAGGCGATGTTTCAACGTTTCTTGCCCAGCCAATTGAAAGGCTATATCTCGACTTGGGGCTAGATGGTTTGAAAAGATAGAGCAGAATCTAAAGATAGCGTTGAAACACTCAAACACCTCCACTGCAACCCCGACAAGCGGTCCAAAACGAAGGATATCTGGTTTCAAGTGCACAAGAAGGTGGAGTTTGATTTTAGACGTCATTTTTGATGGCTCAATCATGGCGAATAAGTCGAGGACATTTGCGGCAGCAACTTCGACATCAGACTGTGAATGTTAAATCATTGAAAATATAAATAAAATATAGCACTTCAAACATACGAGATATTCTTCCATATTTTGTATTTCTGGCATCCACAAGAGAGCAGAAAGTTCTCCAGCTGCTTTTGTAAGAAGGAACCGAGTGGCATCTACAAGATCATAGACATGAAAGACATTGACCTGGGCAATTGTTTTAAGCTGCCGTCCAATCAGAGAGTTGGCATATTGCATGATGTAATTAGCGCGAATGGCATGGATGGAAAGCCCAGATCGTTCAGTGGATTGCAAACGAAGAGAATAGATCTGTTTTTGACTAGCTGTCCATGAGGTATGTGAGCCATGCCACAGGTATTTGACAACACCTAGAAGAATGGTGTGAAGAATTTCCACAGGAGTATCAATAGCGGGATCGAACCCTGTCAGGGATTCAATCAGACAGCAACTGCATATTTTTCTAGGAAGCACTCACCGTCCAATGTCAAAAATGGATTAAAAATATCAATTTTGTGCGCATGTACCCAGATCAGCAGTTCGGCCTGGATATCAAGTGCAGTCCGTTCAGGGTGGTTCTTGCGCAATATTCGTGCACGAGCTATAAGGTCATCAATCCAGAATTGAGTGTAAGCATCTTTGATGCCATTCTTAGTCTGCTGATTCTGTACATTCTGGACGACACCCAGACAGGCCAGTTCAACCTGGTACTTGACATCTATGAGGGTCTCTTCTGCAGAACGGGCGACGCCAGCCTGAATATCTCAATTCAGTAAGTACCAGCGATGGGAAAAGATGGTTATCTACCTCGAAGAGGCTATGAAACCCAATATCAGTTTCTTTATCTTTTTGCGTCCCGCCAACGAAGCATTTCCTGCATGGGTGGTTTCCATTTCCACCAATGTGACCACAGACTTCGCTCTGAGCAGGGTTATCTCCTGGGCCAGAGTTTACGTAGATCTTGAACCGCACTTGTGCTCCTGACATGCCATGACGAACCTTCACAGGCTCCTTATGTGTTGCCCTATTAATTATTCAGCCCCAGAGCTGCACTTCAATAACTTTGACATACTCAATAACCTGCTTAATCCCATGGAACTGCTCAGAAACACTAGCAACTGGTGACGTTGAGACGAAATGTACATGGAATTCCTGTTGAAGAAGTTTTCGAGGTAGATTTCGATGATTGATGTAGATGTTCCAGTGTTTATTCCAGCTCTTTGATCTGTTTCCGGACACATCGTCACCGAAGACATCTATCCAGCTGGTGTATAGGGGATCTCCTTCTGCTAGTGCACGGTCAGGGTTAGGCATACGTGCTGGATATCCCGATTTGATAGTTTGACCTGTTTCTCATGAGCAGGCTTTACGATGTAGATTGTACGTGCAACTCACTGTTCCAGGTAGGAAGCAGACCCCAATCCGTTAAGTCTAGAAGATTATCCTGCAAATCCGATGACTTTACTAAAATCACATTGCAGTCAATAACATTGGCGACAAACTGCAATGCCTGTCAACATCCTGTATTAACTCCAAATTCAAGTGGAAAACCTCGTACTTGGTCATTAAAAGTAACCGCGTATGCATCCGCAAAGACGTTCCCATCGTTGTCTTCTAGCCATCGTACTGGAATAATAAAATCGCCATTTTTGAGGCGGGCAGGTTCATCAATGTAGTAGTGGCGGTCGCCAGCATCGTACATAGGGCTTAATGTATGTCGATCGACATCCTTCCGCCATTTCTGAGCATGATAAACCTCAGAAATGATGCCATCTGGGGGAATCACTGGATAGCGACGGATATGATCGCATACTAAGGGATTGGCCCAGTCCTAGAATAAAATGCCTGTAAATTCACGTAGTATAAAGACAGTTATATCGTTCACCATAGCTACCAGAGTACATGGATCATTCATGGAATAAATATTCCCTTTAGGTGACTTGTGCTGTACGGTTGGCACCCCTGACGACTTCCGGAGAGAGGTCTGTACTTGACGAAGGTGATATAAAGAGGGGACATCTCGAGCCCCTGCCTCGCGGAGTACCCAGAGAAATACGTTCATAAGTGCGTTTGAAAGTCGCATTCTGGGAAGGTTGTCAAGGGTGTCTAGAAGGAACATCTACATATAAGGAGTAGAAAGCATGTTTAAGAATCGTTGGTCTGCGTGTTGAAGGGTTGACTCACCGTCTTCGATTCGTATGGTGACCAAGCCTCAGACGTCTTAGGCCGACCTTGTGTCTCTTCATCAAGTAGGTCTGCCCCTTCGGGAATATTCACGTCTATCCGAAAACATGAGATACATTGAAATGTATGAATAACTGGGAGGTATACGTACGCGTATTTCGTAGCAACTCGGTCAGTATATCTTCCTGTTCCAGTTCATCGAGCAGTAGTTCACCGTCGTTTGGGTCTTCTTCGGGGAGGAAATCAGCACCACACCAGAGGTCAAAATTAGTGGCCTCTTGCTCCAAGCGCTTCCTTTCTTCAGCTGCGGCGGTTGTATGGTCGATTCCTGCATTGAAGATCTCGTTGGAAAATGCACTGTTATCCCACATTTCTTGTTCTTCCACACTTGGTCCGGAAATACGAGCCTTCATCGTTACTGCCGGTTCAATTGCTGAAGATAACATAGCGAAGTCCATTCGCTCCTCAATGGCCCTTTCTTCTTGCATGGATTGTTCCCCGATCCTTCGAATAGAATCCCTATTCTGCTGGGCACGGACAGAACGGACATGGGCATCGGATTTTAAATGATAAGGTAGACTTTCTTTCTTGATCCATCCACTGTTTTGTCCGCGCAGTGCTTCGCATATATTGCATCGAACCTTCTTGCAGTCGTCTGACAACTCTACAACTGATGGATTGTTTGTATCTTAAGTATTGGATAATAGATAGACGGTATGAAAGAAACCCACAGTCAGGAAATACGGTTTGTGTCTTGCGCCCTTTTGCCATTGTTGAAGTTGAAGAGCTTCAGCGAGTCCTATAAAGGAAACTTGGGAGTCAGTTTTCCGAAAAGGGAATCGTTTATTTTTAGAACACATTCCGGTCAGTTGCTTGGCAAGGTGTCAATATTAATGTCAATGACTGGTTGATCCGGTGAAATACCTACCAGAGATGATCCTAACGTTGCTGCTGGGGAGGATTTGAAGGACGCTCACGCTGCTAGTGAGGGCACTTCCAGCAGTAGTGAAGGTTCGGATTCTGAACAAGTGGGTCAGTTCTATCGCGTTTCTCCATCGTTTCTATTGAAAATCAATACCTTTGTCTTAATAGTGAGTCCAGAAGCGCTTTACGACTACTACCACGGAAAAATATTGTGGATGTAAAGGAGCATTTGGCTAAGACGATGATAACAATAACACTACAGCCTATATGTCTATGTTACTGCCATATCTTTCTAGCGCGGTTGTCAAAATTTCCTCCCCTCACTCCAACAAATTCTTGTTACTTGGATATCGTTGGGACCGACAGGGAGGGCCGACATGATGCTCTCAGAAGCTTTAGTGCGCTGGGGTGAGGGTATGCAGTAGGAAAGAAATTTTCTCCGCACACCTGGCTTAAAGGCCAACTGATGAATCACATGCCTGTCGTACAAACGGCCAAGACAATCGATGTCTAGTACCTACATCTATATATCTGCAAGAGAGTACTGGAATACGTATGGTGTTATCGTCGAAATGGAGGGAAAATTTGTACCAGTGTTTCCGTGGGTAGAACAAGATCCTTTTGATTTTTGCGGAGCGGCTTACCAGGTATTCGTACGCTACACATATCCGAACTATAAGCTCGAACCTTCAGCACTGTTCCACGGGCTTCCCCCACTTTAGGAGTGACAAGGTCGTCAGACTGTGTTGGAGGAAGAGGGCGAAGGTTGTCCAGGGCGATAAGTCTCTTGCGCATCCCGTCTCGTACATTAGCATCATTTCCCACAATCGCCTCAAACTCCAGGATATTAGTAGGCGCAGCAAGCTCGAAAAGTTTCACCCTGAGTCCCGTAAGTGGCTCTAACCAATGCCCTCGAGATGTGCACACGAGAGGGGTATCAGTTTGATCCTGTTCGTGGAACGGTGTAGACGAATTAGGATCCCATGCGGGTGAAGAGAAATCGGTCTGTGCCTCTTGATGGAGTGGCGTGGAACACATGGCTTGGGAGAGCATGTTTGGCACCGGCTCTGGAGCTACCTTCACCACCTTTTGAACCTGCGTCACTGGATCAATGACACGGACGCGTACTTCATCTTTCTCACTGCGCTTGCTCAGTAAATGGAAGCAGTGATATGGCGATCACTCACAGTAATGCAAGATCATGAAGAGTCAATTGGACCATTTTTTGCTGAAGGGCATCTAGCTGGACCCAGGCGTCGCCGGTGGGGTTGGTGATCTTGATGGTTCCTTTATACGATTTGTACTGATGGGGTCCTACTACCATTACCCGTTTTCCGATAAATATCTTATTGGGATCTTCCTCCTTGAGGCCGGAAAGATTGCGCCGAGTCCTCCTTCGTAAGGTCAGTACGAACGGCGGACTGAAGAACTCAATATCCGCCGTTGTTACTGAGATCTGGATCATCAATATGTTAGTGAACTTGAGCGACGATTAAATTTATACACCTCAAAGCCTTTCTCGACATTGAATACCTTCACAGAGCCCTGTAGGACGTCCACTACCCAACCGGTACTGCCTGTATGTGTTCCGTATAAGATCGTGACCTGATCACCAATTCGAAATGCCCTCCGAACTGAGTCCACCAGAATATCTTCTTCAAAGCCCTGAGACTCCATGTATACAGCAACCGCATTTTCATCCACCCTAGTAACTCGCCCAAATATTCCTCGATACTCGCCCCTGACAATCTTCACCCGATCGCCAGTCTTGATCTGCAGACTCGATAGTCTGGCGCTGGCCTTGAGACAAGTGTCTTCGAAAAGCGATGGACACTGTCGGAAAATATCAAGCAGCTCTTTAGAAGGAAGGTCATCCTGTGGGCGCATCAAATCGACTCCGCTTAGAGGAGAGACTATGAAACCTTCAGGAGTAAAGAACTGGCCACGAAAGGTCACCATTTGTCCATTGGAGACGTCAGAGACGAGTTCAGAACCGAATACCGTCCTTAGTACAAACGGCGGTTGAAGGGCCCGTTCTGGTCTTGTCCGACTTTTCGTTGTATAATGGCCAACTCGCGGTACCACCACCACACTCGACTGGTCGTTCACTTCCGCGACAAGTGCGACATCACCACGATACACACCCCAACCCTTGCCTGTTCCACGAATTCGTGCCCAGGATTGAGGTTGAAATGAATATGGGTTGGGGACCTGGAGCCTGGCCAGCATCTCCTCAGCTGGTACAAGTCGTACTGCGTTCACGTTGAGTTCTTGTATCACAGCTGCTAATTTTTTCGCCTGATCCAGTGTTGAGACCTCTGCGTACACGCGTCCTGGTAAGGTGCTGCGGGCGAAAATGGATTTGGCCAGAATCTCAGGATGTGTTGGATGGGTGGCCCTCGAAAGTACTTTAAAAGCCACCAGTTCCTCCGATCCTATCTGCATAAAGGGTCAAAGCCAGCAGCATTCACATTGAAGGGTCCACTCACTGCACACCCTATCTCCCATAGACGATCCTCGCCACTCGGTAGCCGCTCTTGTCTACTGAGAGGGATGTCGCGATTTCTGCCTCTGTCTAACGCTCTTGTGATGAACGAGTCCCACTCTTGCGCATGTTGTGCGCCGTGCATGCCATTTTGTAATAACGCAAGGGAGCTGACATCCAGATCAGCTTCGTCTTGGGAAACATCATCTTGGGAAACATCTGGCATGACAATATCGTGAGTTGGAGCAGGAAACTCAGAGCTGGATGACGCACCTTCCGTCTCTTCATCGGAATCTTCTTCCTCTCCGACTGCTTCTATGTCGATAAAAGGATTGAGACGTTGGCGTTTGGTTGGTCGGCCGGCCATTGCCCTTAAGTCTGAAACAAATTCCCAAACTATACGTGGTTTGCAAGTCAATGGTTTATAGACGAACCTTGCTGTCCTGGCTATAATACGGATTCTTATTAGCCCTTGGTCTTCAATATTAATCTTGTTCTCTTTAATCGTGTTCTATTCTCTTAGATTAATCTATAACTAAGTATATTGGTGGTGAAGAAGAGAAAAGAAAACCAACGTGGCGCAAGTTTTAACCTGCGCCATCACTTAGGGCAGGCGCGTCATCACGGGGATTGATGACAAAGGTTCGGAAACCCGACTATGACTAAGCAAAACCAACGACTGGCAGTCACGGGGATTGATGACAAAGGTTCGGAAACCCGACTATGACTAAGCAAAACCAACGACTGGCAGTGTGATCATGCGCACAAAATTGACCGTTTGGTAGTCTCGTACCAATCACGTCCACTGCGTGGACGGTCTTGTGCTAAAATAGGTCACCCAACAGGGCAGTGTTTGTTGTCACATCCATTAGATAAAGATTTGTAGTCTTTTAAATAGCACTACAAAATTTTAGTTGCCGAACTATGTAATGCAGCGTGACGGAAGCGACTCAAGGACAATTTCAAATATCTTATATTCTACTAATGAACCTTTCACAAGGTGAAAATGTCACTAACAATATACCTATAATTCCATCTACACCTCCAACTAATACCAAGTACCTCCCACGGAAGTTGGATATATCGGGCGATCTCGATGTTAGATTCACTCGCGCAACTAGATATGAAGTTCTGCTAAGAAAATGAAGGGTTTATACATACCCTGGACCAGCTATAGCTGCCGGCTACCGGCTATGCAAGCAGAGCAGCCGCAGCCGCAGCCGCTTAGAGAGCTGTAGCCGAGCTGCCTGCCGACTGGCTGATTATCGGCTCGGCTGTCAGCTGACAGCTGGCTGACAGTCGGAGCCGCGGCAACACTACTCATTCCGCAATCCCATCC
>JGI12635J15846_10004375_pt1 | contig 12191 bp, 10 predicted proteins | sample BlaSpr_A8_OM2_M2_FD_15846 | JGI IMG/M metagenome (IMG submission 15846) | reverse complement strand
CAGCACTGTCCATCGCGCAGAGAAACGGCGAGTCGTGGATCTCGCACAATCGGCAGAAGCGGGGACGCCTGTCGTCGGCCGCGACAGGCAGAGTGCGGCCATCTCCAGTCTTTCGCTCCCACGCGTGAACGGTCGGCCGACGGTCCGTTATTCAACCGACAGCGGACAAACGACATAAGCTTTCACAAGGACTGCGCGAACCGGATTCGCGTAACCGATGTGCTCGTCGCCCGCTCCCTAGCGTCGAAACGTTCATCGTGTCGCGATCCACGCCTTTGCCCTCGTAGTGCTCTCCGCCGTCTTTGCTCTGTTGAAGGACGATCCACTTGCAGTCGAGATCAACTTTTCATAGGCGGGAATGGCTGCCTCAGACGCGGTCAATCCGGCCCGAATAGCATCCGCGTTTTGCATTGTGAGCGTGAATGTACGCAACACGAGGGGATACGAAAAATCGTGATATGACGTCTTCGATCTCCTTTCCATCGACTATATCGGCATCCGGCATCATGCCCTCGGCATCATAGGCGCGAAGGGACAGCAGGCGTGCGCGTATGACCTCTGGGACTTCGTCCACTCGATCGTAGGCATTTTCTGCGCCTTCTCTCACGAATATGGCATGGGTGGCCCGATACGGAGTGTTGGTTGGCTGGCTGGCTGGCAGACGTGATTGAGTAGCAGGAGTTTCTCCCCGACCGAAACGTCTCGCATTTCGATGCGGTCTGGGAAGCCAGGCCTCTTGTCGGCGATGTACCTTTTGACCCCATAGAGCGCCAGCTCTTGGTCGCTGAGACCATACAGATGTCGGAAGGGTTCAGGGGAAAGGCCAGTAATGCGAAAACTCATGATCAACTCCAGATTTCAAGCCAGCCGGCGAGCATGTGTTGCAACTCCATGCGCCGCCCAGCTGAGGCCCGACGTATCGACGTTCAGATTAAGTAGTCCGCAGACGTGTCGATGGCAGCGAGGACCGAGCGCACTGCGGCGATCGCGCGCTCGACGTCTCTCGCGCACGTCCGCCAATTGACAACGCTTACCCGCATGGCTCGTCGCCCGCGCCAGGTTGTACCCGAGAAGAATGCCTCACCGGTCGTATTGATCCGTTGAATGACTTCGTCCGTGAAGGCGTCGTCCTGCTCAGGCGTCTGGCCACGCTTCCAAAAGCGAATCAGCCCCTGGTTCAGGTTTGCTGATGCCACAACTTCGGCGCCCGCCAGCGCGCCGATGCCCGTGACGAGCGCATGGCAGTGCGCACAGCAGCGATCCACCATGGATTCGACCCCTTGCCGTCCCAACTCCTTGAGCGCGGCGTAGACGGGGACGCCTCTAGCGCGGCGGGACCACTCAGGGTTCCAGTCAATTTGGTCGCGCGCGCTCTCTTCGGCAGCAACGTAGGAGGCGCTGACCGTCATCGCAGCACGATGCGCATCGCAATCGCGAACGATCGCGATGCCGCAGTCAAATGGAACGTTGAGCCACTTGTGTCCGTCTGTGACCCAGCTATCCGCCTGCTCGACACCTTCGAGCTGAGCGCGATGTCGGCGACTAGCACGCGCAAAGAGGCCGAAGGCGCCATCGATATGTACCCACGCGCCGGCCTGCTTCGCCACGGGGATCAGTTTGGCGAATGGATCGCAAGCGCCGACGTTCAGATCGGCGGCGTTTAGAATCACGATGACAGGGCCTGTCGCTTTGGCGAGCGCTCGCCTCAGTGCTTGTGGCATAACGCGGCCTGCATCGTCGGTCTGCAACGACATGAATGAGGCGCGTCCAAACCCAAGATATCGGACTGCACGTTCCACTGATCCATGCTTTTGTTCGTTGGTCATGATGGTGACTCGCGGAGCACCGAACAGGCCGTCGTTTTCAACGTCCCAGTTCGCGCGCTTTAGAACGGCGTAGCGCGCCGCTGCCAGCGAGGTGACATGCGCAAGCTGACACCCGGTAGTGAAGGCAAAAGACGCTTCGCGCGGCAGATCGAGCAATGATTTGATCCATTCGCCAGCCTCCTCCTCGATCACCGCCACTGCTGGGCCGCAGGCATAGAGCGCGGCGTTCTGATCCCAGGTCGCGACGAGCCAGTCGGCGGCCAGAGCCGATTCGAGACCACCGCCGATCACCCAGGCAAAGAAGCGCCCCCCCGCACTCCCCAGCATCCCGTCGTTGGCATTCTCTGCAATCCAACGAATAACCTCTTCAGCCTTCATGCCGGTCTCTGGGAGAGCGTGTCGAAACCTGTTCCTGAGCTGGCTCAGCGTCGCCCGCGCTGCCACCGGCCGTGCGTCGAGACCTTCAATCCAGGCTTTCGCGGCATCGTGTGCGTAATCAAGAGCTTTGGTCACAGAAGTTTGCTTGAATTGGTGATAACGGGTCCCATCATGCAGCTGGGCTTCGCAGGTAGATATCCGTTTCTTGCGGTCTAATTCGGAGCCCGCCGACGTGGATTGGCCGAAAGAGTTGATGCGCCTGTACACAAGGGCCTGCCAGAGCTGGTGCAATTACACGGCGGATCAATTGATGAACGGTCGAACTTTCGCCCGCCATGAATTGCACCGGGTCGGGCACCGCGGCAAAAGAGGCTGACGCGCCGTCGCCGCCACGTCGGCTCCATGAGTACAGGCGACTTGACCAGTAATGATTGTCGGCGATGATTTGCCGATCAACTCAAAGAGGCAAATGGCCGCTGCTCTCCCAGCAGCGGTCATTACACGATCGTTACCCCGAAAGGCAGCTCCGGGTCGAGAGCACTCATCCGCAGACAGTGAAACCTGACATTCACGCCAGACAACGGGTGAACGTCAGGAAAGCGACTGGTAGCCGCCTTACGGCAGTCGTTACCCGAGTGTCGGCAAAGGCCGAAATACGGCCAACCCTCGCCTGTCGATCCGTCTTGCTTGGCTACAAGAAACGTTCGGGTCCCGCTCTCAGCCGACGCTGTTCCAGAAAGCGGCGACACGCTTTCACCGAGAGCCTGAGCTCGATCGATATATCGATTTCTTGCCTCCACAACGGGTACGACACACTTAACGACGTTTTACGAACTGCGCGCCGCTTACAGCTATCGGCGATCGATTAGTTCCTTTCAATTTCCCTCCTTATACGAGCGTGCGAATCTCCCACCCGGCGAGCAATGTGTTCGTCTGCTCGGATTGCACCCCATTCGAAATATGATGCTTCCTCGCATCGACCATGCGGTGGTCCAGAACGAAGTTACAATCGGTGGAGACTCAATCGATTAGTTACCTTATTGCTTTTTGGCCCGAAGAGCTATTGGAGATGACGCGCGTTCGATGACGGCTGTGTCCGCTGCAATTGTGCTTCTATAATCCATGTGAATAAATCTTGGGAACCCCAGTAGTGAAACAGATCCTCCCGGCTATGCTCGCTTTCCTTGCACTCACTGGTTGCGGAACGTCAGAAACCCAGGCCGAACGCGATCAAAGTTTTTCTCGCAAGGAAAACTTGTTGGAAGCGGCCCAGCGCCACGCCACGCTTCAGTGCCGCGACCAGCCACAATGCGACGCGGTTTGGAAACTTACGGAGGCCTACGTACAGCAGCATTCCGATACACCTGTAGTGCGCGCCGACGCGGTCGCTGTCGATACCGACGTGCCCACCCGGGATGGCCGTGTCAGCTTCTCGGCAACTCGGGTTAGGAAAGACAGCGGTGCGACGATTACCCTCTACGCGCAGTGTCGCGGCATGTACGGCCTCGAAAGTTCGAAGGGCTCTTCGTATGACAAGTGCGTCGAAAAAGTGACCTCAACGCAAAACAAGTTTGCGGATTTCGTGAGCCAACATATCAATGGCAATTGAAAGCGCATTGAGCTGGCAGAGGAGCGGCTAAACGATGTCGGGAGGCGGGTAGCCGCCCTTCACTTAAGAGCGGTCCAACGATCTTCAGTCTCCCGCCCGGCAGGCGTCCGAGCCCAGAAACCGGCCACAGCATTTCATTGCCGCTCCCCGCTTCCATCGCAATCCACCACCAGTTCATTTCGTATCGTCGATATCACCCCGCTAAGCCCCAGGCCAGACGATAGGAAAAAGCGGATGCTCCATCAACGCGCCTTCAGGCAGCGTCTGCGCGAGACCCGGAAACTCCGGCGAAGTACGCCAGCGACGCGGCGCATGCCGAACATCGTCGCCAATAAAGCGAATCGAGAACGCACGCCGCCGTGTCTGCCCGCTCACGCCGCCAGACGCATGCAGAGTCAGCATGTTAAAACACACCATATCGCCCGGTTCGAGCGCCCATCCGATGATCGGATACGCCCCCCGGTCAGCCTCAATATCCGGCAGATCCGCGAGGCTGCCTTCGGGAAACCATTTAGCCTGATTGTCCATGAATGTGCGCGGCATCAGCCACGGCCCGAGATGCGAGCCCGCAACAAACTCCAGCCTCGACTCCTGAGAAACGGGATCGACCGGAATCCACATGCTGACGTTGTCGCGACCGGTGATGTTGTAGTAGGGCTGGTCCTGATGCCACGGCGTGCGCTGCCGGGTATTCGGCTCCTTCACCAGCAGATGATCGTGGTAAAGCCGTATCGTCTCGCTCCCCAACAGCGCCGCGGCAACCGCGGGTGCCGCCGAGTGAAAAATAAACTGGCGATACGCTTCGTTATCCTGCCAATTGCAGAAATCTTCGAAGAACCAGCCCGGATCGTCGGGGCGGCTCGCAACCTTCGCGCGCGGACTGGGCGCCTGCAGGTTGCTATCGATACCCGCGCGCAGCAAGGCGACTTCTTCCTGTGTGAAGATCTGGCGAATACAAACCGCGCCATCGCGGTGAAAGTCTTCCATCAATTGCGGCGTGACGGCCCGCTCAAGACGGGCGGTTACGGTCTCCAACATACCTGCCTCCCTACGAGAAATAATGGGCTGATTCCTGACGCTCAATCGCCGTAAATGTCGAAATTGAAGTACTTCGCGGCCACCTGTTGATACGCACCGTCCTGACGTATCGCCGCAATGGCGTGATTGATCTGCGTTTCCAGCGGCGCGTCGCCCTTTCGTATGCCGATGGCCACATCGCCCGCCACGCGGCTGTCCCCCACCGGCTTGCCCACCAACGCGAAGCCTTTGCCGCGCGGCGTCTTCAGAAAGCCGAAGTCAGCTTGCACGGCGGCCTGAAATGCCGCATCGAGACGGTTCGTCACGAGGTCCTGATAGATCTGGTCCTGCGTCTGATACGACACCACCGTCACGTTCTTCGGCGCCCACTCCGCGTTCGCGTAGCTCTCCTGGGTCGAGCCCTGAACCACCCCAACGCGTTTGCCCTGCAACACCTGCGCGGTAGGCTGAAGGTTCGAGCCCGCGCGCGCAATCAATGCCGAGCTGCTGTTGTAGAGACGGTTGCTGAAGTCAATCTGCTGACGCCGCGCCGGCGTAGCCGACATCGCTGAAAGAATGGCGTCGAACTTGCGCGCTTTGAGCGCCGGGATCATGCCGTCGAAGTTCTGCTCGACCCACACGCACTTCTGATGGAGCTGCGCGCAGATCGCGTTGCCCAGGTCGATGTCGAAACCCGTGAACGATCCATCGGGCGCCTTCGACTCGAACGGTGGATAGCTCGGATCGACGCCGAAGCGAATGACCTGTTTATCCTGTGCAAGAACAGCAAGGGGCAACATCGCCAGTGCGCAAAAGGCTGAAAGCGTTACGTGTTTCATGGGGTTCCCCGTCGGTGTTGAATCAATTTGAGCGGTCGGCAAGCCGGCTCGCGTTCATGCCATGTCGAGCGGTACAACGTTGCGCGAGACGATCCTCTGCAGCGCGAACACTATCGCGTCACACGAATGCTTCGTCAGCACGGGATGCGCATGGATGCGATGACGCAACTGGATCATTTCGTCGCCGCCGGCGAGCATGTCGGTGGAAACAGTCATTCGCGTGGGTCCGTGATTAACGTTGGAACTTGATCGGGTGACGCTACCGTAGCGCGACAGAAAACGGGGCGGGAGAGCTAGAATCGTGAACGTGGCAACCAGAGGTGAACACCCCGCGCGAACCCGCCTTATCATTGAGAGCTATGAAACTTCACCAACTCCGCACGCTTATCGCCATTGCCGAAGCAGGCGGCGTACGCGGCGCGGCGCGCGTTTTGAAAGCCTCCCCGGCGGCTATCACCAAGAGCCTGCGCCAACTTGAGGAAAGCGTGCAGATGTCGCTGGTGGTGCGCACATCTTCAGGCGTCACGCTCACGGAGAGCGGCCAGGCGCTGCTGGTTCACGCCCGGCTGATGTCTGGACAGATGACACGCGCCCAGGACGCCATGAACGCCCTGCGGGGCGCCACGCAGGGCAAGCTCACGGTGGCCGTCACCCCGTGGATTGCCATGACGTTCCTGGCGGACACAGTCACGCGCTTCTGCAAGCGCATGCCCGATATCCGCCTGGAATTTTTCGAAGGATTGTTGTCAGTCGCCAATCCGCGCCTGCGCGACGGCAGCCTCGACTTCTTTGTCGGCCGGCCGGAGCCTGGGGCATTCGGTGTTGAATTTCAGTATCGGCCATTGTTTTCGTCGACCTGCGCGCTCGTCGCCCGCGAGGGACATCCGCGAGCGAACTGCCACTCACTGGCGGATCTGAGCGATCTGGACTGGGTGTTGACATGGGATCCGGTGAACGAAAATGCCCTTGCCGATAACGTGTTCACTCGATACAACGTGCCGGTGCCGCGGAAGATTCATCTGACGCACTCTCTTTCGATTGCGATTGCGTTGCTCAAAAAGACCGACATGGTCAGCGTTTTTCCGTGGCCGCTCGTCGAGGTCAGTGCGGCCAAGGAAGGACTGTGCGCCATTCCGTTGCGCGAGCAACTGGATGATGCGATGGTCAGCGTCATCTCGCGCAGCGGTCATCCCGCGAGTGCCGCGTCCGAGTGCTTTATAGAATGCATGATCGAAACGATTCGCGAAGGATGCGACTCGAGTTTGCCGGAAACACGCCACGTGTTGCAGTCAGTCGAACTATTGATCTGATGACGTGCTGCTGCCCCTGCATGCCTTAGGAAAAACGGCGCGCACCATTAAGTGCGCGCCGTTGGTCCGGAAGTGTCATGCCCGGCGGCAAGCCAGGCAGCCCACATCAGAATATGTTGCGAAGGCCGACCGCGACGCCGGTCTGGTTGTTGCGACCCGGAAAGTCTGCTTGCGCTGCGCCGGTGCCACGGATGAAATCGACCGTGCCATACACTTCTGTCCGCTTGGACAGCGAGTATTCGGCGAGCACCACGCCCGAGTAGCGGACGCCGCGGCTAAGCGTGGTCCCGTTGGCGTTCAGCGCGTTGCGCGAGTGGTCGTAGTAGCCCGCCGCGGTCAGCAGCAGCGGCGTCGTGACCTGCCAGGTGGTACCGACGTAGAAGCCGTCGTCGATGCGGTTGGTGTTCGTCACAGGCGCCGCGAAGTTGGCAGCCGGTGAGTTTGCGGCCGCCATGAAGAGGTCGACCATGCCGGTATTGTCCTGCGCGTGCAGCCAGCCGGCAAAGGCCTTGACCGTGCTGAATGCATAGACAGCGCTTATGTTGACGACATTGAACTTGTTGTTGTGCACGTCGCTGTTCTGCTGAAAGCCCGCGTCAAGAGACAAGCTGCTGTACGTGTACGACGCCGTCAAGCCGTACATGTTGCTCGCGCCGACGCTGCCGGCCACGTTGCCAAAGCCATACATGGCTTCCACGTTCAGGCCGCCAAACTGGCCGTTGTACTTGACGGAGTTGTTCTGGCGCAGGCCGTAGCCGAGTGCGCCCGGCAACCAGCCGTCCTGATCGAAGTTACCCACGGTCAACGGATCGTAGACGTTACCTAGCTGGTCGAATAGCGGCGTGTTCTGGCGACCTAAGGTGACGGTGCCATATTGGTTGCTCGACAACCCAACATAAGCCATCCGGTTGAAGAGCGTATTCTGGCTCGCAAGCTGGCCGTTCCAGAGGTTGAAGCCGTTCTCAAGGCGGAACACCGTAGACAGGCCGCCGCCCAGATCCTCAGAACCCTTCAAGCCCCAACGGCTGCCGGTGATCGGGCCGACGCCCATCGATACCTGGCTGTCGTTGTTCGAATTGGCGTTGGTGAGATAGCGGACGCTCGTGTCGACGATGCCGTACAGCGTGACCGAGTTTTGCGCGAAAGCGGACTGGGCCGCGATGGCGATAAGAGCGCCGCCGATGGCGCTGGTGGTTTTCTTCACCAAAGTTCTCCCTTGTTAGTTATTAGGTAAACCGCTGGTCTATTTGACGGCTGCGGTTCATACGTGGCTTTTGGCCAGCGAGTAATAATATTTCCGTCAAATTAAATCGGGATCAGTTTTTGATCTTGTGTCTCCCGTTTACAACATTGGATTGACTTTCGTATAACGGGATAGCGCATAAGACTTGAGTCGATTGATATTTGCTGCAATGCACTTAGAAGTCGTTTTGTTGTTTGGTTAATCTAATCGTTAACCATAAGAATTTTCGGCATTCGCCTACAAAGTCTATGTAGCTTGGCGAGCATGAAGTCGGCGGAAGCGGTCCGCCCGGCATCACCAAATCAACCCACGTATCCCACAACCGGCGCCATCCCCACACCGACCTCATTAGCAGGCCGACCTCCCCTTACCCCATCCACACCACCATCCAGCGATAGCGCATCAATCAAATCATCTGCCGACATCGGATGGCCGAGCAGGAAACCTTGCAGCGAATCGCAACCAAGACGGGTCAGGAATTCTTGCTGTGCCTGTGTCTCCACACCTTCCGCGACAATATTCAGATTGAGTGTCTGACCCAGTGCCACAATTGCCGAAACAATCGCTGCGTCCTCTGTGTCGCGAGCGAGGTCGCGGATAAACCCGCGGTCGATTTTCAACTCGCTCGCCGGTAGCCGTTTCAGATACAGAAGACTTGAATAACCGGTGCCAAAATCGTCGATGGAAATCCGCACGCCCATATCGTGCAGTTGCTCCAGGATTCGCAAGCTTGTATCGACATCGTGCATTGCGGTGGACTCGGTGATCTCGAGTATCAGGCAGCTCGCTTCCAGTACGTGGCGCTCCAAAGTCTCCCGGACAGTTCGAATCAGACTCGCATGTCTGAATTGCAATGCTGACAGGTTGACCGCCATGGTCAGGTCCTGGAGGCCTGTGTTGCGCCACGCTGCGATCTGACGGCAAGCCTCGTCCAATACCCATTCACCGATTGGCAAGATCAAGCCGGTTTTCTCCGCCAAGGGGATGAACTGGTCCGGTGGAATCAGCCCGCGAGTGGGATGCAGCCAACGCACCAGCGCTTCTACGCCAATTACCGGCCCATTGGGTGCAATGAACTTCGGTTGATAATGCAGAACCAGTTGGCCTCGATCAACGGCCGCGAGGAGATCTTGCACGAGCTGTAACTGCTCGTGCACATTGGCGTTCATCGAGGCTTCGAAGAAGCAGTAGGTATTTCGTCCTAGCGCCTTCGCGTGATACATCGCGGCATCCGCATTGATCAGCAGGTCAGCCTGATCAAAGCCATTGCCGGGGAACATCGCAATACCAATGCTTGTCGACACGCGCAACTCGCGGCCGGCAAGCTGAAAGGGCTCTCGTATAGCTGCCAATACTTTCTCGGCGAGCGTCGCCGCATCTGCTGGTTCGGCCACCTCCGCAAGCAGCACGAATTCGTCTCCGCCCACACGAGCGATAGTGTCCTGTGACCGAACGTTCACCCCGATGCGTTGCGCGACTTCAACTAGCAACAGATCGCCGACGTGATGTCCGCAGGCGTCGTTGACCGCCTTGAAGCCGTCCAGGTCCATGAACATCAGGGCAAAGCGGCCATGTTCGCGATCTGCGCTCTGGATCGCCCGATCGAGCCGGTCTTCCAGCAGCACGCGATTGGGAAGCTTGGTGAGGGCATCATGTAACGCCAGATAGGTCAGTTCCTGATTGGCCTCAGCGAGTGAGACCGCCAATATGGCGGTGCGTGCCTCCAGCCGCACGTCAAGTACTGAAATGATCAGTGCAATGGCGAGTACCGCCAGCGTGGCAATAATGATCACCAGCGCCAGCCATCCCGCGCTCACTCCCTCATGCGCAGCACCGCAAACGCTCCCAAGCGGAAACTGCGCTGCCGCCATCCCGGTGTAATGCATCGCGACAATGGCAAGGCCCATCACCACCGCAGCGCCTGCACGCATCGGCCGGACAAGAGGTGAATGGCGGCGCAGATGGAATGCAATCCACAGCGCCACGCCCGACGCGAGAATCGCGATGATGACAGACAGGATAAAAAGAGACGGGATGTAGCGGATTCCGGGTGTCATGCGCAACGCAGCCATGCCCGTATAGTGCATACCAACGACGCCGGCACCCATTAATACAGCGCCACAGATCAATCGCGACACAGGCAACTCGTTCTGGCCCACAAGCCACAGCGCGAACGCCGAGGATGCGATCGCGATCAGAAGCGAGAGCACGGTGATCGAGGGGTCATAGCCGAGCGAAATCGGCAAGCTGAAGGCAAGCATGCCGACAAAGTGCATCGACCAGATGCCCATGCCCATGGCGCACGCGCCGCCCACCAGCCACCCAAAGGCTGCACGTCCCTGTGAGGTAGAAATGCGTCCCGCCATGTCCAACCCGGTATACGAGGCCAGAATCGCTACGAGCAGCGAGAACAAGACGAGCAAACTGTTGTAGCTACCTGCAAGCATGGGGTATTCCATAAGTGTTGATCCAAACTATGTGGATCTCTCCCGCCGCGCCCGCGCACGACAGCGTGAGCCTAAGATGATTGTCGAGCGTTAGCCTCCCACGTAAAACAGATGCCTGGGACGCAAAAAAAGAAGCGTCCATGAGAGCCTGAGCAACTAGTTACAGCGAACAATTCCACAAAACGCTAGTGGACCAGTGTGCGAAAGTCGCGATGGTCAGGCTCGTGGCAACGGCACTCGCAGTTGTTATAACGACTCGGCGCTCCGAAACTTGAAAGAATCGAGAGCCGGTCGAGTGTCATCGCGCTCCGGAAAGCCCAATCAGGGTCCCATTTTGGTCGCAACCCACATCGAGGCAGCGCTGATGGGTGGCCATGCGGACGAGCCGACGAATAAAACGCGCGTGCCCGGCAGCAATCGATAAGCAATCGACCACCTCCGGGCACGTCTGAAACTCCGTTGCAAAGCGTCAGTTACAACCTGCCATCAAGACAAGTGATGCACCTCCTGCAAGCCCCACACCGGCGTCGGAATCCCTTCCATCCGAGCCTTTAGTTGCAGCGATAAATACTGCGAGTAATGCCTTGACTGATGCAAATTCCCGCCATGGAACCACAACGCCTCCTGCTGCGTAGGTTTCCACATATTGCGCTGCTCACCTTCCCACGGCCCCGGGTCTTTAGTCGTATCCGATCCCAACCCCCACACCTTCCCCACCTTATCCGCCACCTCGCGAGAGATCAGATCCGCGGCCCAACCGTTCATCGATCCATACCCGGTCGCATAAACGACCAGATCCGCTTCAAGCTCACTGCCGTCGCTGAGCACCACCGAATGCTCTTTCAACTCAACCACATCAACCCCGCTCTTCAGCTTGATCTTGCCATCCGCGACGAGCTCGGAAGCACCCACATCGATGTAATAACCCGACCCGCGCCGCAGATATTTCATGAACAGACCCGAGTTGTCATCGCCGAAATCGAGCATGAAACCTCTCTTCTCCAGCCGATCATAAAACTCCGCATCACGTTCCTTGATCGCGCTATAAACCGGTATCTGAAACTCGTGCATGATCTTGTACGGAATCGATGCAAACGTCAGATCGGCCTTCATCGTGGTCATCCCCGAAGCCACCGCCCGCTCTGAGTAAAGATCACCCAGCGCCAACTCCATCAGCGAGTTCGACCTGACTATGTGCGTGGACGAACGCTGCACCATCGTCACATCCACGCCCGCTTCCCACAGCGCCGCGCAGATATCGTGCGATGAATTGTTCGCGCCGATCACAACAACCTTCTTGCCACGATAAGCATCCGGTCCCGGATGTTTCGACGAATGATGTTGCTCGCCCTTAAACACATCCATGCCCTTGAACTTCGGCATATTCGGCTTGCCCGACATACCGGTTGCAAGCACGAGTTGCTTCGGGCGAAGCGTCAGCTTCTCGCCGCCGCGCTCGACTTCCACAATCCATTCGCCCGCGGCCTCGTCGTATCGCGCGGACGTGCACGTCGTCGACCCC
>JGI12635J15846_10004372_pt1 | contig 12196 bp, 8 predicted proteins | sample BlaSpr_A8_OM2_M2_FD_15846 | JGI IMG/M metagenome (IMG submission 15846) | reverse complement strand
GTATGTCCTTGCCGCTCCAGCAATTGCGCGAGAAGAGAGCCGGTCGCTCCGGCCCCTAAAACGAAGATCCGCATGGCGTGGCCAAAACTCTATCACAATCCATGACGCCTCTTGGCCCGGGGTTGCGCGTCGGCCACGCAATTGCACCCCTCGAGTCTGGAGCGTACACTATGGCTGCAACTCCGACCCCTGAAGCCTACGGGAGAGATAACCCACGGCTGCGAGGGCGATGCCCCGAGAAATCATCGGGGCTGAGGGTTTGGGCGGAAACGCCCGGGCCTCCCGTGCTTGGAAAGGAGCGATGACACCGAAAATGCGTACTTTTTCGGTGAGCGCCCGATTCCCAGGACTGGATCGGGCGGTTTTGTTTTAGAGCTCCATTGCGTCAAAGTAGCGGGGAGCAGCATCCAACAAGCACCACGGACTATGACCCTTCACGACAAATTCGGCCGCGAGATCACCGACCTGCGCATCTCCATCACGGACCGCTGCAATTTCCGCTGCGTCTACTGCCGCTCCGCCGACCCGGAAAACTACCGTGATCACGACGAAATTCTCTCCTGGCCCGAGCTCGACCGTCTCGCCAGGATTTTCCTCAGCCTTGGCATCCGCAAAATCCGCATCACCGGCGGCGAGCCGCTCGTCCGCGAAGGCGTGGAGGATTACATCGCGCGTCTCCACGCCCTCGGCGTCGAGGACCTCTCCATGACCACCAACGGCCACCTCCTGGCAGAGCGGTGCGACCGGCTCCTCGCCGCCGGCCTCCGCCGCATTAACATAAGCCTCGATTCGCTCGATCCCGAGCGATTCGAACGCATCACCAGAACCAAGTCTTTTTCAACCGTGATGCACAGCATCAATGTCGCGCAGAAGTCACGCCTGGCCCCCGCCAAAGTGAATGCCGTCCTGGTCCGCGGCCTCAACGACGACGAAGTCGAAGCCTTCGCCTCGTTCGCCCGCGAAAGTGGCGTGATCATGCGCTTTATCGAATTCATGCCGCTCGATGCCGACCGCCATTGGACCCGCGATCTCGTCGTCCCCGCCGCGGAAGTCCACCAGCGCATCCAAGCCTGCTGGCCTCTCGTGCAGATTCCGCACCAGCGCAGCGAGACCGCTCGCAAATACCGTTTTGCCGATGGCGCACCCGGTGAAATCGGCCTCATCGCCCCAGTGACGCAGCCCTTCTGTGGCCACTGCTCCCGCATCCGCCTGACTGCGGACGGCAAGCTCCGCACCTGCCTGTTCAGCAAGGACGATCATGACCTGCGTGCGCTGCTACGCGAAGGGGCGTCCGACGACGATTTGGTCACCTATATCAGTTCGATTGTCATGGAAAAAGAAGAGGGCCATCGCATCAATGAACCGGGCTTCGTACAACCCTCTCGTACCATGGTATTTATCGGCGGATAGTGAAAAATTAGCTAAAATATGAGAAAATGAAGCTTCCCGGCAGGGCTCTGGGACCGCGTAGCAATAACCGCTAGACAGACAAAACACAATCCATGGGCAACCTAGTATCCATTTCGAGCACCCTCATCGGCGCAGACCAGCCGGCCACCATCCGCGCTCCGGAAATCGAAGCCGGCGTAGGGTGCGACTTCGATTCGTACCTTCTTGTGCCGGACAACGCGCTCGACGACCGCATCGCTGCCGCGAAAGCTCGCCTCGGCCAGGATGTCGTGATTTTGGGCCATCACTACCAGCGCGACGAAGTCGTCAAGTTTGCTGATTTCCGTGGTGACTCCCTCAAGCTCTCCTTCCAGGCTTCGCAGGCAGAGGGCCGCTACATCGTCTTTTGCGGCGTGCACTTTATGGCCGAGAGCGCGGACATTCTTCGCCGCGAGCACCAAACCGTCATTCTCCCCGACCTGAACGCCGGTTGCTCCATGGCCGATATGGCCGACATCGGTCAAGTCGAAGCCTGCTGGAGTGAACTCTCTTCTCTCCTGGACTTGCGCAAGGTCATCCCCGTTACTTATATGAACTCGACCGCGGCCATCAAAGCCTTTACCGGTGAGCATGGCGGCTCGGTGTGCACCAGCTCCAACGCCACCGGGGTCATGAAGTGGGCCTTCGAGAATGGCGAAAAAGTTCTCTTCCTTCCCGATGAGCACCTCGGACGCAACACCGGCTATCGCATGGGCATCCCGCTCGAACAAATGATCGTCTGGGATCCCTACCAGGAATTTGGCGGAAACACGCCGGAAGCGATTCGCAGCGCGCGCATCATTCTCTGGAAGGGCTATTGCTCCGTGCATCAGCGCTTCACGCCGCAGCAGGTCGAGCGTGTCCGCCGCGAGCATCCCGGCATTCGCGTCATCGCGCATCCCGAATGCCGCTTCGAAGTTGCCCAGGCCGCCGATCAAATCGGCTCGACCGAGGGCATCATCAAAGTCGTGCGGGCTTCTCCCGCCGGTACCGCATGGGCCGTCGGCACGGAAATCCACCTCGTCAACCGCCTCAGCAAGGAATTGCAGGACCACAAAGTCATCTCGCTCGATCCCAACGTTTGCGTCTGCACGACGATGTTCCGCATCACTCCTCAACATCTCCTCTGGGTGCTCGAGAATCTGGGCGAGGGCAATGTAGTGAACCGCATCTCCGTGGATGAGCGCACCCGCCACCATGCACGGGTTGCTCTCGACCGCATGCTGAGTTTGCGATAGCATCGGTAGGACAGAATTCATTCTGTCCTCTTAGCGGTCCTTAGTCCCCGAACGGAAACAGAATGGCAGACGAAGAAGACGACGATCAGGAACAGGACGAAACTCCGGAACCACCGCAGCGTCTTTTCACGCTGACCGAAGCGGAGCGAACACGCCAGGAACTCGAACCCTTTCTCGTCGAGGCCATGGATTCTCGCAAGAAACTCTCCGGTCTGGAAAACGAACTCTCCGCAGTCTCCGCGCGCATCATGATGATGGGCGGCGTGATCGTCCCCTACGAAAAACTGGCCGCCGTCCGCATGCAGCACGAGCAGCTTGCCGAAACGCTGAAATCGGCACTCAACCGCATTCTCGAAACCGGATGCCTCATCAAGGATCTCGACGTCGGACTGCTCGATTTTCCCGCCGTCATCAATAAACAGGATGTCTATCTCTGCTGGAAGCTTGGTGAGGACCGCATCCGCTTTTACCACCGCCAGGACGAAGGATTCGCGAGCCGCCAACCGCTCGACCCGCGCGACCTCGGCCCCGGCGACACCATTCAGTGATTTTTATGTCGTGCCCGGTCTCCCGCGTTTTTGGCGCCCCAACCCTGCCGGGAAGACCGGTGCATTCTTTCTGCTGTCATCCTGAGCGAAGGGAAGGACCTCAATTGCCCGTTCTTCGCCGGCTCAAACTGTGAGCGACATTGACCGACCATCCCGAAAATCGCCTGAAAGACTCTGCCAGCCCTTACCTGCGTTCCGCCGCGCACCAGCCGATCGACTGGCACGAATGGGGTGACGCCGCCTTTGCCCGCGCCAAATCCGAGGACAAGCCCATCCTCCTCGATATTGGCGCAGTCTGGTGCCATTGGTGCCACGTCATCGACCGCGAAAGCTACGAGAACGCCGAAATCGCGAAAATCATCAACGAACACTTCGTCGCAGTGAAAGTCGACCGCGACGAACGCCCCGACGTCGACTCCCGCTATCAATCCGCCGTCAGCGCCATTTCCGGCCAGGGCGGCTGGCCGCTCACCGGTTTTCTGCTCTCCGACGGAAAACCTTTCTTTGGCGGCACCTATTTCCCGCCCGAAGACCAGATGGGCCGCCCCGGGTTCCGGCGCGTCTTGCTCGCCGTCGCCGATTCCTACCGCAATAAACGCGCCGAGCTCGAGCGCGCCGCCAACTCCCTCTCCGACGCCGTATCGCAAGCCGAAGTCTTCACCGGCGCTCGCGCCGGTTTCGATCTCGGCGTCGTCGACGTGCAGATCAAATCGATCACCCAGCTCTTCGATATCAAGCACGGCGGCTTCGGCCGCGCCCCGAAATTTCCGCACTCCTCGGCCATCGACCTCGTCCTCGAGCGCTACCAGCAAACAAAAGAAAAACACCTGCTCGCCATGGCCGAGACCACCCTCGAAAAAATGGCTCGCGGCGGCGTCTACGACCAACTCGCCGGCGGCTTCCATCGCTACTCCGTCGATGAACGCTGGCTCGTCCCGCACTTCGAAAAAATGTCCTATGACAATTCGGAGTTGCTCAAAAACTATGCACACGCCTCTCGATTCTCGCTTAGTGACGCCGACGGTCCGCCTAGGGGGCACAAGGGAAGCTGGCATCCGAAGAACTCTGTCCTGCAGGAAGTGGCGGAAGGGATCTTCAGGTGGGTGAACGCAGTTCTTTCTGACCAGGAAAACGGGGGGTTCTACGCTAGCCAAGACGCGGACTACTCGCTTGATGACGACGGGGATTATTTCACCTGGACCCTCGACGAGGTTCGCGAAGTCCTTACTCCGGAAGAATCGCGTGTGATTGAGTTGTACTACGACGTCGAAACGCATGGGGAAATGCACCACAATCCAGCGAAGAACGTCTTGTGGATTGCTCGTGATTTTTCCGAGATTGCTCAAATCCTCGACCAGCAGGAAGAGGATGTAATTTCCATCAAACTTGCCGCCGAGGGCAAGATGGTGAGGGCACGCTCGCGACGCCCAACACCGTTTATCGATAAGACGATGTATGTCTCTTGGAATGCTATGTTTATCTCGGCATACCTCGATGCCTCGCACGTCTTTGACATCGCTCAAGTGGGCGAAGAGTGCCGCGCCTTCGCCCTGAAAACCCTCGACCGCATGTTGAAAGAAGTCTGGAGCGAATCCCGCGGCTTCGGCCACCGCATCGGCGGCCCAGCTCTCGAAGGCTCGCTCGATGACCAAGTCTTCACCGTTCTCGCGCTCCTTGACGCCTACGAAGCCACCCTCGATTCCCGCTATTTCGCCGCCGGGCAAAAAACGATGGACTTAGCCATCGCCCGTTACGGCGACGCCGAAGGCGGCGGCTTCTTCGATCGTCCCTTCGACGCCGCGCCCATGGGGGGGCTCGACGTTCGCCGCAAGCCCTTTCAGGATTCACCCACGCCCGGCGGGAATTCCATCGCCGCCATCGCGCTGGTTCGAATGCACGCCTTCACCGGCGACGAACGCTACCACGCGTGCGCCCGAAAAACGCTCGAAGCCTTCGCCGGCATCGCCCCGCAGTACGGTCTCTTCGCCGCCACCTACGGACTAGCCGCCACGCTCTTCGCGCATCACCCGTTGCAAGTCGTCATCACCGGCCATTCGAACGATCCCACCGCGCAAGCCCTCGAAGCCGCCGCCCACAACGTCTTCCGCTTCGGCAAATCCGTCCTCCGCGTCACCCCCGAAACTCCACAACTTCATCTCGCCGGCGCCCTCAAAGAAACTCTCCCGCATCTCCCCGCCAACAAACCCCTCGCCGTCGTCTGCTCCGGCCAATCCTGCTTGCCTCCGACTAGCGATCCCGCGCATCTCATCGCCCTCCTCGAAAACGGCGTCTTAGGCGCCGCCAGCTCCTAGCCGATTCGAACGACGTGCTTGTAGGGGCCGCCTTCCGAGGCGGCCCGATGCCCCCCCCACGACCGCGCGTTCCGCACAGACCACGACTAAAATTTCGCCGCAAACGAAAATTGGGCGCGATGCTCGCGCACCGCGCCCCGAAAAAACAGCTTTAACTTTCAATCAAGGGACCTGAGCCTGCCCGGTTTTCATCAGTCACCTGTCACCGACCACCATTCACTCTTATTTCTTCGGTCTCGACTCCGGCGGCACCAATCCCGACACGCGGTAGTACACCACGAGCTGCCCGTAGTGCTCTCCCGAGTGCTCCATGAAGAGGTAGGCGAAGTCAATCACACGCACCTGCTGATTCGCGTATGGATCGACGATCAGGGAATTCAGCCCGGCATCGCCTTTCGCTTTGATCGCTGCCGCGCCGTCGGCAAAGGATTTCTTCACGTAAGCGGCCACTTCCGCCTTGGTCTTGAGTTTGTCTTTCGAGAAATCTTCTTGCGCGGGCGGCTTCTCTCCCTTCACCGGGTTGGTGAAGAAATAATTCACATCCGCAACGTGCAGGAGTCCCTCCCGGAAGCTGCGCTGCTCCGGATTCGGTTTGAACTCATACTTGTCCTCGGGGAAGTCCTCCGCCATGGCCGTCAGCTTCCGCCCGATGTCGTTCCATTGCACCAGGACCGCCTGCGTCGGACTCACCGCCGCCTTCGGGGGCTCTCTCTTTTTTGCCGCATCCTGCGCCACTGCCGGAAGCACGGCCAACCCAGCCCCCAGCACCAGACTCGCCAGCACATTCCACTTCTTCATAAGTTTTCTCCTCTGTTTCGCCCGGAATCCAGACGTTCTCTCCTTCAGACGCACCACTCTCCCAGGCGTTTCCCGCGACCACCGTGCCTTAGTCTGCGGTACCCGGCCCTCCGCGGGGGTTCATCTTACGCAGTAAAATCGCCCCCGTCATGCAAATTCCCAAGCCCCGCATGCTAAACTTGTACTTTAGACTTGGGGGCGCCATCACCGTGAACTGGGGCTTTCTGCTGCTGCGCATTGCCATCGCTTTAGGTATCCTGACGCTACTCTATCTCTCGCAGCGATTCTGGTACCGCGCCCTCTGGCGCATCACATCGCATTGGGGTCGGGGACTCCCCCGAGTTGGCGTCCGGCTGGCCTACATTTTTCTCCTCCTGCTGGTAATCGTTACCATGGGCCAAGGTCTGGTCTTTGGTCGCGGAGCCTTCACCCGCCAAAGCTCCGTGATTACCGTTGTCACCGGCCTGTGGTTTTTCTGCGCGATTTTCGCCTATCTCGCGGTCAAGGCGGTTCACGGGCTGGAACGCCTTTGGCGATGGTTGCATGCCGCAACCGCCAAAAAAGCCGTCACCNGGCAATCNACCGCGCNGTCCAACNCCGCTNATGCGGAGACCGTCGCTGANCCGGGNCGCCGCTACTTNTTCCGCGCTGCCACTGCTGCCGCCGGCGCCGCTCCGTTCCTNGGCGCTATGTACGGTTTCGCTGCGGANCGCCTNAACTACCAGGTCCGCCGCGTCGAGATTCCCNTGCCCAACNTNCCGTCCGNTCTCGACGGCATGCGGATCGTGCAANTCAGCGACATTCACCTNAGCAGCTACATGTCCCGNACGCAGGTGCGCCGCGCCGTGGACATGGCCAATNATCTCGGCGCCGATCTTGCCGTTGTTACCGGTGATCTCATCACCGGGAGCGGCGATTCGATCGCCGATTGCGTCGACGAGATTCGCCATCTCCACGCTCCGCTGGGGATCTGGGGTTGCAATGGCAATCACGAAATCTACGCGCGCGCGGAAGACGAGGCGGCTTATCTCTATGCGCAGGCCGGCATGAAACTCCTTCGCCACGAAAACGCTCAGATTACTTTCAAGGGCGCCTCCTTCAATCTCCTCGGCGTCGATTACCAGCGCGAACGCACTCCTCGCGGCCAGCGGCAGCAGACCCTCGCCGGGGTCGAGCCGCTCGTCCGCCGCGATATGCCCAACATTCTCCTTTCGCACAATCCCAACACCTTCAATCGCGCCGCCGAACTCGGCATCGAGCTTTCTCTCGCCGGTCACACGCATGGAGGACAGATCCAGGTCGAGATCCTCGACCATCGTCTGAGTCCCGCGCGGTTTATCACCGACTACATCGCCGGCCTCTACCAGCGCCCGCTCTTTGCACCTGCTCCCAATGAACGTGCTGCTTCGAACTCTTCCGCCACCCGGGCCATTAGGCCCTCGCTTCTCGCCTCGCCATCGTCTCCCATGGCATATATCTACGTGAATCGTGGCCTGGGAACGGTCGGCGCCCCAATACGCCTCGGCGTGCCTCCCGAGATCACTCTCGTTGTCCTTCGCCGCGCCTAGCCGGGGACGGACGCCTCCGGAAATCAATTTTTCGTGTAGGTTCCCCGGCGCCTTGGAATCAGAATCTCCAGACTTTGGTATCCCGCTAGTCTTCTGGATTCAATTTTTAGAAACCGGGCTCTTCCTCGGCCTCTCTTCCAGCCCGCAAGTCGCTTGTCCTCAATTCGAATGAGGCACTGCATACTTTGTGTCTATTGGTAGGCAGCTTGCATCTAACGACGCTGAGTCCAGCCAGCGGAAGTTCGTCTGTGAACGCGTGGGACGTGTTTCGCGTCGAAAATCTCGCTTCGGAAGGATTCTGCAATGAAATTCAATAAGAAGTACTGGAAGTTCCCGGCAGCATTTGTCTTTTCGCTTTTCTTGCTCCCCGGTGTCACACAAGCGCAACATTACAAACAGACTGACCTTGTCTCCAACATCGCCGGGATGGCCCCGACAGTCGACCCCAACCTGAAGAATCCTTGGGGACTCACCCGCAGCTCCGGAAGCCCCTGGTGGGTAGGGAACAATAATTCCGGTACTTCCACCCTCTACACCGGTACCGGAGCCATCATCCCAATTAACGGCACTGGCACCGTCACCGTTCCGCCTCCGAAGGGCTCACCGGCGGGAACACTGTCGACCCCTACGGGCGTCGTCTTCAATGGCAGCTCCACCGATTTCCTGATCGCTCCCGGTACCTCCGCTCACTTCATTTTTGCGACAGAAGATGGAACCATCTCCGGCTGGGCCGGCGGACAGAATGCCGTCCTCGTCGTTGACAATTCCGATAACGGCTCCGCGAATGGCGCCGTCTATAAAGGCGCAACGACCGGGGAAATCAATGGAAAGCGCTTCCTCTATGTCACCAATTTCCGCTCTGCAAGAGTCGAGGTTTACGACACGGGCTTCAAGCGCGTTCAACTCGATGAAGATGCTTTCGAAGCCGAGGGAGTTCCGCGCGGTTTCGCCCCCTTCAACGTGCAAAACATCGGCGGCACGCTCTTTGTCACCTATGCCAAGCAGGACGCCGCCAGACACGATGATGTGGCAGGAGATGGTCTGGGCTTCGTCGAAATCTTTACGCCCACCGGAAAGCACATTGGCCATCTTCAGCATGGTACTTGGTTCAATGCGCCCTGGGGAGTTGTTTGGACCACGCGCGATTTCGGCGAGTTCAGCAACGCCATTCTCGTCGGCAACTTCGGCAGTGGTTGGATCGCCGCCTTTAACGGCTTCACCTACAAATTCATGGGCTTCCTGAAGAATCCAGCCGACTCCATCTTGACCATTGACGGATTGTGGTCGCTCACGTTCGGGAACGATGCGGGAGCCGGCCCTGCGAACACATTGTTCTTCACCGCCGGTATCAACAATGAAAAGGACGGTTTGTTCGGCACTCTCACTCCTACGGACGGCCTCGACGGCGACGAAGAGTAGCTCTCCGGTATTTTGTTTTTCGGGAAAAGCAGGCACGTGGAGAGAAATAAGACGGCAGAGTCAGGTCACGCTCTGCCGTCTTTTCTATTTCTCAACGTCCAACAATTGCTGCTTTCCGTTGTCCATTTTTTTCGTTCTTTTTTTCCTTCGCCTACGCTGCTTCTTTCTGCGTATTTCTCCCAGGGACGGGTGATGCTAAGATTCCCTGCGCTTCTTGCCGCTCTTCATGCCGATCAAAGAAAAAAACTACTGGAGCGAGACGGTGACCACGCCGCCGGCGCAACCGGCGCGCGATTTGCCGGACAGCATCGATGTCGCCGTTGTTGGCGGGGGATTTTGCGGACTTTCCGCTGCGCGCACGCTCGCGAAACGCGGCGTGAACGTCGCCGTGTTCGAAGCGGAAACTTTCGGCTGGGGCGCCAGCTCGCGGAACGGCGGCATGGTCCTCACCGGCATGAAGCTGCCGGTGCCCACGTTGATCAAGCGCTATGGCAGGGACGCCGTGCGCAAGATGTACGCTGCCTCGCTCGATTCCATCGACTGCGTTGAGCAGATCGTGCGCGAAGAAAACATCGACTGTAACTTCTCGCGCTGCGGCCACCTGGAAGTGGCGTGCAAGCAGGCGCACTTCGATGGCTACGAAGAGTCCGCCGCGCTCGTGAAGCGCGAATTCGATCATGAATTGCGCATCATTCCGAAATGCGAGCTACGCGGCGAAATCGGCTCGGAGATTTATTACGGCGGCATGATGGATGAAACCAGCGCGGGCCTGAATCCCGCGCGGTATGTTGCCGGCCTCACGCACGCGGCGCAGCGCGCCGGCGCGTGCCTTTACGATCGCACGCGCGTCACATCTGTCGAGCTAGAGAAGAACAACAATGCGCGCAAATTCCGCGTGCAAACTTCCAAAGGCGCCGTCACGGCGCGCGAAGTGATTCTCGCCAGCGGCGCCTACACGACGGATGCTACTCCCGCGCTCCGCAAAAAAATCATTCCCATCGGTTCATATATCATCGCCACGGAAGTTCTGCCCAGCGATCTCGCCCGTGAACTCAGCCCGCGCAACCGCATGATCTACGACTCGAAACATTTTCTCTACTACTACCGCCTCACGCCGGACAATCGCATGCTCTTCGGAGGCCGCGCCGCCTTTTTTCCGGAGACCGAAAACACCGTGCGCCAGAGTGCGGAAATTCTTCGCCGGGGCATGATCGATGTGTACCCGCAACTGCGCGACGCCAAAACCGAATTCGTGTGGGGCGGCACGCTCGATTTCACGCTGGACATCATGCCGCACGCGGGAAAAATTGACGGCATGTATTTCGTCGCGGGTTTCGCCGGCCACGGCGTTGCTGCGGCCACCTGGTTCGGCGCGAAGCTCGCCGGCCTCATCTGCGGCGATCCCAACGACATTCCGTTCGACGGCATACCGTTTCGCGGTGCCCCACTTGGCCTGCGCAGCGGCAACACCTGGGCGCTTCCTCTTGCGGGCGCGTGGTACAAGATTCTCGACTGGCTCACCTGAGTATTTCCTTCGCACTTTCCTCTTTTCTCTGCGCTCTCCGTGTCTCTGCGTTTAGCATCTTTTCCTTATGTCTTACCTCCTTACCTCCGTATCTCCTTACTTCCTTTTCTCATCAGCTTCATCCCTCCATAAATCACCGGCCCCAGCAGCACCGGAACCGGCCCCCACTTCCGCGCGAACGGGTCGCTTGCCACCAGCGCGACCACGCTCATCACCTGCGGCGCAACAATCACGTAGAGCTTCCCGGCGCGGCCCCAGGGGATGCGGAACGGCCGCGGCAAATCCGGCTGCGTCTTGCGCAACTGCCAACAGGAAAGCACCGTCAGGATCGTTACTCCAATGCGCAGCCACACGTAGATGGTCAGGAGCTGCACCATCGTCTTCTCTGCCAGCAAGCCGTAGATGATCGAAGACACGATGATGGCAATCCAGGGTGTGCCATAGCGCGGGTGGCGCGCCGAAAATGCCGCGGGAAGATAGCCGTCCTCCGCCATCGTGGAAGGCATGCGTGTGCTGGTCAGCACCGTGGCGTTCAGCAGCGAGAGATTGGTGATCATGGCCGCGATGGTCATCGCAAAACCCAGCCAGGGCCCGCCAATCAGCCGCGCGGCATCGGAAAAATATCCGGTATGCCACTTCTCCCAGTCGCCGAGCGCCGCGAGCGAGAACATCGTCGGCAGAAAATACGTGGCGATGGAAAGTGGAATGACGATCGCGAGTGCGATCGGATAACTCCGCTGCGGATTATGCACTTCTTCCGCAACGCTGGAGACTTGTTCGTAACCGGAGTAGAGCCACAGGCCCAGCGCCAGCCCCACGCCGAAGACTTGAAATGGCGGGACGTGCGGCGGCACCAGCGGCGAAAACGGATTGTGTTGCCACTTCGTCGCCGCGATCGCGCACAGCGCCACGATCGGCACTAGAATGGAGATTTCCAGGACCGTTGCGACCGCGCCGACCAACTGGATGCCGCGCACGTTGATGTAGCCGATCAGCGCAATCACGGCGACGGCAATCGCGTAGTGTTTCCACCCGACCAGCCCAGGGAAGAAAAACGTGAGGTAATCCGCGGTCAGAACCGCGTACGTGCCGCCCAAAAGGAACGAAGCGCTCCAGTTCCACCAGCCGGCCTGAAATCCCCAGAAGTCGCCGAAGGCCGCGCGCACCCAGCGGTAGAATCCGCCCTCGACGGGAATCGCCGTGGTGAGTTCCGCAGCGACGAGCGAAACGGGAATGCACCAGAAAAACGGGATGACGAGGTGATACAGCAGCGTCAGCCCCGGCCCGCTCGTCGTGACCATGTCCTCGAGCCCAAACGGTCCGCCGGTCGCGTACGCGTACATCACGAAGACGAAGGGAA
>JGI12635J15846_10004371_pt1 | contig 12199 bp, 12 predicted proteins | sample BlaSpr_A8_OM2_M2_FD_15846 | JGI IMG/M metagenome (IMG submission 15846) | reverse complement strand
GCGCGTTTCGAGGTCCGATTGCCATTGGCCGCCGACTCCTGACACCGGTACACGAGTTGCGATCGTCGCGAGGTTCACACGCGCGGGTCAGGAACGCAAGGGGAACAACCTCGGCGGAACTGTCTCCACGGCGCCCAACGGTACTTGTCGAAACCCCGTGCATTCCGCGGAGCGCGTGAGACACCGCTGTTCTACACACCTATCCCGGCGTGACGTCGTCCAGCGATTCGTGAGCGAATTCGTTTCATTAGCGACTTCGTTGCCTCGTCCACGGTGATCGCGGCCTGTGTGCCTGCCGCATGTGAAGGCAGACCCCGCAACAGGTTTGGCCGCGGGGCTGGCAGTGACGTGTGATTACTTGATGCGCAGCGCCCGCAGCGGGCATGCGTCGACGCCACGCTGCGCGATCTCTTCCTTTCCTGCGGGAACCACGACAATGTCGCCAATTGCGATGAAGCCGTCGTCGTCCAGATTGAACAGGTCCTCGTCGACCATCGCGCATGCGCCGTGCGCACCGCAGATGTCGTTGTCAGGGACGATCTCCACCGTTACTCCTATCTCCAAACCGCTGCAGGACCTGCGCTGTTCAATCACGTACGGCATCGGCCGACGAAACAAGGGGTGTGAGCGCGACGAATCGGCTCTCGCAGAAAACCAGTGGGCGTCCGCGTCCCCGCGCCAAGCTGAGCACTCGGCCAATGGCGACTTCGTGATCACCTGCTTCGTGCGCTGTCTCTAACTGGCATTCAATCCATGCCGCGGCGCCGGCGAGCAGCGGTGCACCTGAGGTTCCCGGTTGCCAGTCCAGACCGGTGAACTTGTCTCCACCCGAACGCGCGAACGCGGTGCATAGTGCGGCCTGGGCCTCCTCGAGGACATTCACGCAGAATGTTCCCGATGCGCGTATTCGCGGCCACGTGGTGGACGTCTTCGCGGGCGAGAGGGATACCAGCGGTGGCTCAAGCGACAGTGAGACAAAGCTCTGACAGGTGAACCCGACCGGGGCCCCGTCGTGGATCGCGGTGACGACCGCTACCCCGGTCGGAAAACTGCCCATCACGTCCTTGAAGATCTTGGCATCAAAGTCCGTTCTCATTTCTCAAGGCTCCTCGGGGGATGGCCCTCAGCGGTTGTCTGGCCCGGTGGGGAATGTCGACGCGTACCAACCAAGTATCTGTTTGGCTCGTAACGTTGTCAATGCCAACGGTGCCTGCTGTCCTCACAATTCTTCCGAGAGCAGACAGCAACAGGGTCAATCCATCCCGTGATAGCCCCTCCCGGGCCCCGACTACTCATCGGGGGCCTAGGCGGCGTGCGAGCGTCCCAGGTGCAGAATCTTCGCGAGGTTGGCGCCGTAGATGCGGTCGGCGACGGTGGGCTCGAGTTCGCCCACCTGTGCCTGGTACTCCCGCAGCGGATCGTTCAGCCCTTCGGGGTGCGGGTAGTCACCGCCGTAGGCCGCGTTGTCGGCCAATTCGGTCATGATCTGAGGGCTCCAATCAGTGGGGAAACTGCAGACCAACGTGACAGCCCGACGCAGGTATTCACTCGGCCGGTCAACTAGTTCGGGGTTGAGCGATCTGCCATCGAGCTCATCGTGGATCTTGAGCCAGGAGTCGGCCCGGCGACACAGCGATGAAAACCATTCCGCGCCAAGTTCAGCGGTTACAACACGCAGCTTCGGATGCCGCTGGAACACGCCATTTCCAGCCATGTCCGTCAACGCCAGTTCGGCGGCCGCTTTGAGATGCAGACCCGTGACGAAACGGACCATCCCAGTGTCGTTATCGCCCCAGGCCTGGTAGTTGTCGAAGACGGTCGCCATTTGCGAGGTCACATGCCACGCGACGGCGACATCGTTGTCGGTGAAAGCTCGCCACATGTCATCCAGATCGGGATGCGACATCCGACGACCGTCAACCAGCGACGGGTAGCACATGGCCATCCGGATGTTGTTCTTCGACAGGAACGCCAGCTGCTGACGCAGCCAACGCGGATCGGAGTCAAGATGGACGTGACCCACGGGGTGCAGCTCGCCGTTACCAACCTGGGCGACTTCGGCCGCGTAGCGATTCCAGGCCTCCATGTTCACCCGCAGGGCGTACAGATCCTTCGCCAGAGGCCACTCCCACTGGAACCCGAACTGCGGGAACAGCACACTGTGGTCGATCCCCCAAGTCGTGAGAATATCCCTACGGGCGGACGGATCCCAGTACGTCGCCGGCATCTGATCGTAGGGCGTCTCCTCATTGGGAAGGCCGTCGCGCCACCGTTGCAGCGCTTTGCCCAGTCCGCTGAAATCAGCACCGGCCGTAGGAGACGAAATGTATGCACGCTTTCCGATGGACTGTCCTCGCACCGTCAGCCATGCGTAGCCCAGCTTGTCGTCCTCGATACAGATCGCGACATCGCGGTCGGCAGGGTCGCAGTAGTCCTGCCACATTGTGCGCGGCTCGTACAGATGACTGTCTCCGTCGATGATCATGCAAAGAACCCTTTCATCGGGCGGCCCGTAGTGCTCACCCACTCGGGTTGCACCGTGTGCATGAGACGTTCTCGCCTGGTCGGACCTCTGCTTCGAAACTACCAACAGATCGTCGACCAAACAACAGTTTGTTTTGGTCCGCCCTGCTGGGCCACCGCGCGACAGGGGCGAGGTTCGTCCACGTCGATTGCGCAGTTCTACCGTGACCGGCCATGCCGATGCATCGACGGGCACAGGCCCGCTGTCACGACGAGTGGGGTTCTCTAGCTCTGTGCCAACACGCCGCGCAAGTACAGCTCGGAGTGCTGTCGGGCCAAGGCGATCGCGCTCGGTTTGCGGGCCTTACCGCGCCGCCAGCGCACTTCTGCGACTATTGCCGCCATCATCGACCGGTAGGTCAGGTCGAGGTCGAGATCCGTTCGGAACACGCCCTCTTTGACGCCTCTATCGAGCACTTTGCGCCAGATTTTGCGATGCTGATCGGTCATCTCGTCGACGAAGGCGAACGTCTCAACGTCGTGAAGATAGGTGTAGTCGTTCTGAACGATCGATGTGACGTCGGACTGATCGGTGACGAACCTCAGGCCGGTCAGGATCAACTCGTCGAGGGCGGCGACGGGTTCGAGGTCCTTGTTCTTGATCGCCTCGTATTCGGCGGTGAGGTCACCAAGAATTGATCGCAGTGCCTCCTCGAGTAGTGCGTCCTTGGACTGGAAGTGGTGGTAGAGACTTCCGGCGAGTATTCCCGTCTCATCGGCGATGTCCCGCATGGTCGTGTTGCCCACGCCCTTCGTGGCGAAGACGCGTGCTGCCGCCTGCACCAGTTCGACGCGCCGGTCTGTCGTCACGTCCGGCGCCCGGCGGCCGTTACGCTCGGAAAGCAGCCGCGGATCGCCCTTTCCGCGTGGTTTGGCGGGTCTACCCATCGTTTCGCCGTTCTTTCCTTGGAATCATTCGTTTCGCCGCTTGCAGCTCAGCGGCCCTGGGGTGTGCGGACCAGAAATCCGGCCTGCTCGTCGGTGATGCCCGGCCAGACCAGTGTGGTGTAACGGGTGATACGGCCGTGTCGGTCAAGGCTCGCGCTAGCGATGAAGAACTTCTGCTCGCCGTCGCCGCGGGGATGGACGATGCCTTCGGCCAGCGACACCTCGCCAGACTGCGAGGACGCGGTGATGGCGTGGGTGACGGTCGAGGGTCCGCGCCCTGAGTAGTATTTGCGCAGGTCAGACCGGCCCTGCACCGCCTTACCCTCCGTGCCCCCCCTGGTGATCATCACACCGTCTTCGGCGAACAGTTCGACCAGGTCATCGACACGTCTGTCATCGAGCAGCTCGAAGTACCGACCCAGTACCCCGGCGTCGCCAGCACCCACTGTCAAGGCCTCGATTCCCCTTTCGTGATAGTGGCTCGTGCCTGTGTGGCTCGACGAACACGGTGGCAAGACCTCACATCTCCCAACACCTTAGCGGGTCCCAAGCAAGTATTTGTATGGGTTTGTCGCGTGTCAATGGCTTCAGGGCGCCCACACACCGACGTGCTTCGGTCAACAGGCGTGATTCCGGTGTCAGTTTACCTAACGAATACTCGGTAGGACAGCTGCCTAGTCGGTGAGAGTGTCGGGCACGGCATCCGGGCATATTGGAGTGGCCTGCCCACTCCCGCAACGTGTAGCGCTAACTATGCCTGCTGAAGATCAACTCGCTGGGGCCGTACCAGCTGCGCACGGCGCGGCACGAAACGCCGAGCGGTCGACTGCGATTACGCCACTTTGCTACGGAGCGCCTCCACCGCCTCACTCACTGATGCTGCGCCCGCTATGAGCCGGCACCCGATCGGCAGTGCTTTGGGTATGCCCAGCGCCGCCAACCCCACCAGCGTTCCATTGCTGCTGTACAGCGAGGCCGCTCGTCGCTGCTCTATGTCGTGTACGACGACCGTCTCGTCGTCAGCTTCCGCAGGCCGCCCAAGAATCTGCAGCTTGCGGTCGAACTGGTCGCTCCAGACGTAGGGGACGGCGTCATAACCAATGAACTCCGGCCGAGCGCCGGCGACCAGGTTGTGCGCGACTACTTGCGATTGTTCGACCGCAGATGTCCAATGTTCGAATCGCTCACTGCGGCCGGTCCGTGAATGTACCTGCTGCGCAACATCACCGATCGCGAAGATCCCGCTGACGCTGGTCTGGTTGTACTCGTCACACACCACGCCGTCACGGGTGTCGACACCGGAGCCAGCAAGCCAGTCTGCGGCCGGCACAGCTCCGACTGCCACCACAACCAGGTCCGCGTCGAGACGTTCACCGGTCGCCAGCTCAACACCGGTGACGCGGTCCTGACCGAGCAGCCGGACCACCTTCGTAGCGATCTTGAGGGTCACGCCGGCTTCCCGATGCATACCGGCGAGCACCTCGGCGGTTGCCCCTCCGTGGGGAAACGCGCGGACGAGCAGCCCGTCAGCGGCCTCGACCACTGTCACGGGCGCCGACGTGGAGAGCGTTGCGGCGATCTCGAGACCAAGCACTCCGGCGCCTAGGACGCAGATGTTGCGCGCGACGATCGCGGCGGCACGCAGTTTCAGAGCGTCGTCGAGTGAGCGCAGGACATGGACCCCGCACAGAGCCTGACAGCCTGGCAGCATCTTGGGCGAAGCGCCGGTGGCGATCGCCAGCTTGGTGAATCGGACTGTGGTGCCGTCGTTGAGATGGATACGACGCTCACCGACATCGAGTCCGGTGGCCGTCGTACCCGCATGCCACGTCACCCCCAGGGTGCCGAGGCGAGCGGGATCTGTGAGCTGCACGCTGCCTGGGTCGGCGGTTCCGGCGAGTACACGCTTCGACAGTGGAGGCCTGTCGTATGGGGGATGAACCTCATCGCCGACAAGTGTTATCGGCCCGGTGTAGCTGTTACGCCTCAACGCCTCGATGGTGCGGATTCCGCCCAAGCCGGCTCCGACGACGGCGATCCCGTCATCATCACGAGTGGTCACTTCGTTGCCCCTTGGACCCACACGAAACTCGTTACGAGATCGTGCTGAGTCCGATCCCTGGTCGCCGACCTCATGTCACCGCCCATCCTGAGTAGTGGCACCGGCGAGGTCTTGCGATGCGAGCCGGCGCAGGTGATGCGTACGGCCGCCGAAGAGCGGTTCGGTCGCCTTGGCGCGCTGCGACCATAGGTGAAGGTCGGCCTCACGGACGTAACCGGCACCTCCGAAGAGTTGATGCGCGGTCAACGTCGTGTCCTTGTAGACACGGCTGATCCAGGACTTCGCCACCGACACCTCGCGGCGCGCGTCGTGTTTGGCCGAGACTGCCCACACGGCATATCGGCTGGCGACCCGCGCGGCCGCGACCTCGACGGCGGCATTGGCGAGCATGTGTTGGACCGCCTGAAATGTGCCGATGGACCGACCGAACGCTTCGCGCTGGGCGACGTATCCGGCTGTGTCCGCCAGCACCCGCTCGGCTCCGCCGACCATCTCCATGCAGAGCAGGGCGGTCACTTCATCGACGACTACGCCGATGAACTCTTGCCACGCTTGGGTCTCAAGCGGCCCGGCCAGCAGCGAATCGCTTGGGAGTGCGACGTTGTCGAAGGTGACCTCCGATTGAGAGTCGTGCCCGAACGTGTCGTACTGGGTCTGTTCGAGCCCGCGCGCCTGCCCGTCGACGAGAAAAACCCCAAAGCTGTTGCCGGCGAGTGAGGCGGAGTCGACGACACGGGCGGTCACGAGCAGCTTCTCGGCCGACGCGGCGTTCAGAACGAAGGCCTTCCGCCCGTTGAGGATCCAGCTCTGACCATCGCGCGACGCCACTGTCCGTTGGCTGTCGGCGAGTTCGGGGGTCGGGCCATCCGGTTCAAGATAGGCCACAGCCCCAAGTACGTCGCCCGAGGCGATCTGGGGGTTCAGTTCGGCCGCCGCCGTCGAGTTCGAGCAACGCCGCAGCAGCAGTTCGGCGAACACACAGCTGTACAGCGTCGTCGGGGCGAGCGCCCGTCCCGCTTCCTGGTAGGCGATGCCTAGTTCGACCAGGGTGCCGAACTCGTCATCGCCGGGCGCGGCGGCGGCGATCTCCAGCCAACCGGCCTCGGCGATGCGTTGATGCAGATGGTCGTGGTGTCCGGGACCGGCGGGCGTCGCGACTTCGCGAACAAGTGCTGTCGACCATTCCTTTTCGAAGAGTCGTCTGCACTCACGTCCGAATGCCGACTGGTCATCGGATAGCGCAAGGCGCATGAACTCTCTCCCTGGTGTCGTTGCGGGGTTGGATGTCAGGACGAAAGTCGACGCGAGGCCCGCGGCAAACCGAGGCCACGCTGAGCGATGATGTCCCGGAGAATTTCATTTGCTCCCCCGCCGAAGCGATGAATGGGCGCCCATCGGTAGGCTGCCTCGGCCCGTCCGCCGAACGGAGCACGCGGGTCTCGCGAATCAAGCTGGCCGTCCATACCCTGAACCGTCATGGCCGCGTCGGCGATCTTGGCTCGAAGCTCAGAGGTCCACACTTTGAGCATGGTGCCGGCGACGGCGGTGTCTTCCCCGGCGTCGGCCAATGAGGCGATCTCAAAGCACATCAGACGCTGTATCTCGACCTCGACGGACAGTTCGGCAAGTGCCACACTCACGTCGGGGTCCTGTGCCAGTGCCATTCCCGCGCGGGTCGTCGATTGGCAATAGTGATTGAAGTCATCGAACAGCCGACGAACATCGCCGGAGACACCAATTGCGGCTCGTTCGTTGGAAAGCGCCTCAACGACATATGACCATCCGGCGTTAGCCTCGCCGACCAGATGATCGGCCGGCACCCTTACGTCGTTGAAGAACACCAGGTTCGTTCGCTCATCCCCCCATGTCCACAACGGTTGAATCTCGATGCCCGGTGTGTCCATCGGGACGATGATGATGGAAAGGCCGCGGTGCCTGCCAAGCGTCGGGTCCGTTCGGGCGAGCAGCCATTCGTGGGTGGAAACGTGTGCGCGACTGTTCCAGGTTTTCTCGCCGTTGATGATCCATACATCACCGTGCAGAACGGCGCTGGTGCGCAGGTTGGCCAGATCGCTGCCGGCCTCGGCCTCCGAGTATCCAAGAGCGAAGTTGATTTCACCCGACCGGATCTTCGTCAACCACATCTGTTGGTTGGCGGGTGTGCCGTGCTGCATGATGATGGGCGCCAGATTGTGTGCGGCGTACTCCAGGCGAGGCGCGCCGGCGTAGGCCAACTCGTCCATCAGAATGAGGCGGTTCAGCGAGCTCATCGCGAGGCCGCCATGCTCTTTGGGCCAAGTCGTGGCATTCCATCCGCGTTCTGCCATCCGGCGATAGAACTCGTGAACCCGCGCGCCCCGGCCGAGTTCGTGTTCGCGGCTATACTCGGCCAGCAACTGGTCGTCGACCTCAGTGGCGATGAACTTCCTTACCTCGTCCCGCCACGCGAGCTGAGCGTCTGAAAGCGTGCCGTCGAACGACAGCGACTCCGACATGCATTCTCCAAGGTTCTGTTTCGCCGGTGAGGCGCATCCACCGGGACGCTGGCTGGCGACGCAGGCCCCCACAACACCGTTCACTGATTTGTTACCCTTCGAGCCCAACCTAGTATATGTTTGGTCCAAGTCAAGCCCGACCTTCGAGCGCCTTCGCTGGGACGGTATCCGCTCCGGTGTGGCGAACCGTGAGCGGCTGGCATCGACAACTGACCAGGTGACAAGCGGTTGGTCGCTTAGTTGTGCGAACGAGCGCGGGAGGCTCGGCGTGCGCCCTACAGATGACCGGCGATCCATTCATGAGATGCCAAATGAAACACCCCACAACGGTAGTCGACCGCATACCGACGCGTGCCGACACGACGTCGACGCGATGATGTTCGTCGCGGCGGACCGGTGACGATGCGATGAGTTCCAGCGTGCGATTACGTACCAGTGACTGTCAGCTGTACATCGCATTTGGTGCGGGTTGGGCACCATTTGGCGGACGCCGCGACGAGGACATCTTCCCCATGTTCGGCGTTGTGCTGCGGGTCCTCTTTGAGCGCCTCGTCAAGATAATCAGCAGTCACGAAGCCGCCCAGGACATCAGCCTCGACGTGCGGACACGGATAGTGCAGTCCTGTGCCCCCGGCTCTGCCCGAAGTAGTCCGAAGCCCTCATCGCCGGCGTTCGATCGCCGGCCAATTCAGCCGGCGCCGAACAGCAACCCGGCGTTGGTTCGGCACGGTCGCCGTCCCGGCACGGAGCTGGGTTAGATCAAAAGGGGTATGGACGAAGCATCCCGCCGCGGCGCATCCAGAATAGTGGTCGCTGCTTGAACTCCGATGTCGTGACCGGCCAGTTATAGACCAACCAAGTATTTGTCTGGTATCCTTCCCTTTGCCGACCGGCAATGAACGTGATGTATCCGACCGCTCAGGTCGGCCGAATCCTGTGCAGCACTCGTCGAACCGTTGCACTTTGGACCGCGGTCGCCGCCCGGGCCATGATTCTGTGAGAGTAGGATGACCCTGCCCGAAGCCTTCGATCCGACCCAATGTGCGCTGCTGGTGATGGACTGTCAACCTGCGGTTCTGTCGGCGATCAACAACCATGACGAGCTGATCGGCAACATCAACCGGGCGACCGCCGTTGTACGGCAGTACGGTGGGCATGTCGTGTTCGTCCGGGTCGCCTTGAATGATCTTGACTACGTCACGATTCCCCCAACCAACAGAGCGTTCTCGGCCGCCACGAAATCGTTGCGGCTCCACGCCGATTCGACTGAAACCGCGATCCATCCCGGTCTCGATGTCCAGGATGGCGACACTGTTACGCGGAAGACCCGGATCGGTGCGTTATCGACCACAAACCTCGACGAGCAACTGACCAATCTGGGCGTGTTTACCCTCATCCTTGCCGGGGCCCATACCAGTGGAGTTGTCCTGTCGACGGTTTGTGATGCCGCTGACCGCGACTACCAGCTGATCGTCCTTTCGGACTGCATCTCCGACGCCGATCGTGAGGCACACCGCGTTCTGATGAAGCACGTCCTCCCGCGCCAGGCGGAGATCTCCACTGTGGCCAGCCTGGATAGGTTGCTTGCGTCCACTTCGCGCAAAGTCGGCTGAGTGTGTCGACGTGATCCCACACGCACGGCAGCGAGGACACCACTTCAAACGGCTGGACGCGATGCTTTCAAAGATGCGAAACCCAAGCATATTTAGCTGACGCCGCCAGTCGCAGCGGTGATCTGAGCCCCCGGCCGTCGTTGCGGGCTTGACTGCGAGCGGCGGGTGGTCCATCCTCGGAACAACCAATTATTTGTTAGGGAGAGTGAGTGGCTCCGCATAGTACGTTGTCGACGGACGATCGGCGGTGACCGCGGCGATTCTGCAGCCTTCCCTGCTGGAGGGCTCGGTTGCCGTTGTTACCGGTGGCTCCTCGGGCTTAGGCAAGGCCAGCGCACGAATGCTGTCGCAGATGGGCGCGCACGTGTTGCTCGTAGCGCGCGGTGCGGAGCGTCTCGCGGCGACCGCACAGGAGATCAAGGACGACGGCGCGATGGCGTCCTGGCTCGCCGTCGACGCGTCCAGTCCGGAGGGCTGCGCGCAAGTGGCTGCCCGCGCAGCCGGACTCGGAACAGTCAAAGTGCTGATCAACAGTGCCGGTATCGGTAGCGCAGTCCCAGCCTCACGCGAGACCGCCGCAGCGTTCCGTCAGGTCATCGATGTGAACCTCAACGGCACGTACTGGATGTGCCAGCGGATTGCCAGCGTGATGGCTACCGGTGGCTCAATTGTCAACGTTTCCAGCGTGTTGGGTCTTGTCAGCGTCGGCATACCGCAGGCGGCGTACGCCACGTCAAAAGCAGGGTTGCTCGGGCTCACCCGTGACCTCGCCGTCCAATGGGCCACCCGCCGCGGAATCCGCGTGAACGCCATTTGTCCGGGGTACTTCTCCTCGCCGATGCTCGATGAACTTCGCGACGGCACTCTCGACGAGATCGTCCAACGCGTCCCACTCGGAAGAGTCGGTAGCGCCGAGGAAATCGCCAACGTCGTTGGCTTCCTGGCATCGGATCTCTCCAGCTACATCACCGGAGCAACGCTGGTCGTCGACGGCGGGATGACGATCCGGTGACGATCCGCGAGCGATCCGCAGGACAAGGCTCATGAGACGCACGATCTTCGAGCCCGAACACGAGTCCTACCGCGAGGTGGTTCGTGAGTTTGTCAACCGTCACCTCGCGTCCCAGCTGGAGCGCCACCGCCAAGAGCACTCCATTGACCGGCAGACGTGGCGCCGCGCCGGCGAGTTCGGTCTGCTGGGCTTTTTCGTGCCGGAGCGATACGGGGGCGGCGGGGCTACAGACTTCCGCTTCAACGTGGTCCAAGGCGCGGAGTTGTCACGGCTGAGCTACGGCTACGCCTCGGCGTTCGGAATCAACACTGACATCGTGGCTCCGTATCTGTTGGAACTGACCACTGATGAGCAGAAGCAACGCTGGCTTCCGTCGTTCGCGTCCGGCGAAACCATCGTGTCGATCGTGATTATCGAACCGGGCGGCGGATCCGATGTTCTCGGTATCCGCACAATCGCCACTCGCGACGGGTCGGGCTGGATTCTCAATGGCGCCAAGACATTTATCACCAACGGCTCTTCGGTGTTCTGATCATCGTGGCAGCCAAGAGCGAGCAAGCTAAGCCCAGCAGATCGGCCAACCTTTTCGTCGTCGAAACCGGGGTTTCGCCGGTCGGTGGTGGCCTGTCGCTGGAGAAGGTCGGCCAAACCGAGGTGGAAACCTCGGAATTGTTCTTCGACGAGGTCTATGTCCCCGACGCCAACTTGCTCGGTGAGCCGGCGCGGGCTTCGGTTACATGGTCGAGCGCACCCCCGAGCGAGTAATCGGGAAAGCCGTCAGTGCCCGGCAATTTCGGATACTTGGTCGCTGATCTGCTCGGCCATCGCCGTCGTTGCGGCGGACGCGCCTTCGCCGGGTTGGCATAACCGAACGCCAAACAACACGTTGTCCTCGACACGGGCCTCGTATGCGCAGCTAAAGCCGACCGAAACACCACCCACCAACGGTGTCGAGCTCCATTGTGCGCTGTCGGCTGTGACTGCTTCTACTTCGAAGGTGGAATCGAAAGTTTTTTGCTGGTCCTGGCCGGTAACGCCGTTGCAGGAAAGGATGGACTGGTTAAACGAGGCGTGGAAGGTGCGCGCCGCGGTGGGTGCGTCACGGTAGGTGGCCACGGTTTGGNACAGGTAAGAGGTGGAGTCATCCCCGTTGTCTGTCAAACGGGACAGTCGGAAGGCGGTGTAGTCGTGGCCGACGGTCTGATCGTTGAGATGGACNAGTACCGCGCAGTCGGCGTGATCGCCTAGCGACGCTGNNGGCATCGGTGTTGTCCTCAGTTCCTGATGTCCTAGCGTTGTTGCGGCGGCGGCGCTGGCTTGGGCGGGCGATAACAGCAGCGAGTCGATTTTGTCTGCCGGCACCCCTGCGGTGGGCGGCGGCTGGTCGGCCAATGTCGCTGTCACCGGCGTGGCGGTAAAGCCGCGGCGGTCCCCCACCGGCGAGGTCGTCATGGTCACCGCACCGGCTCTGTTCACCACGGCGCCCGAACAGCCCACGACCGTGGCTAGCGCCCACCCAACACAGCCCAAAGCAACACCGCGACGCTTACCGGGCAGCTGAAACACCTTGCGCGCACGACTAGATCGTGCGCGTCGTCCTGTCTTG
>JGI12635J15846_10004368_pt1 | contig 12202 bp, 8 predicted proteins | sample BlaSpr_A8_OM2_M2_FD_15846 | JGI IMG/M metagenome (IMG submission 15846) | reverse complement strand
CCGGTCGTCGCCGGATCGCCGCTGCGGCAGGCGGCGGCGGCGCTGCGCGGTGCCGGGCTGCAGATCCTCGCGGCCGAGGGCAGCGCAGGCCGGGAACTCGATGAGCTGGAGTCGGACGGTGCGCTCGGGCGGCCCACCGCCTGGCTGTTCGGCAACGAGGCATGGGGGCTTCCCGCCGACCTGGTGGCCCTGGCCGACCAGGCCGTGGCCGTGCCCATCTACGGCCGCGCGGAGAGCCTGAACCTCGCCGCCGCCGCGGCGGTCTGCCTGTACGCGTCCGCCCGGGCCCGCCGCGGCTGACCTTGCCCAGTACGCTGCGGCGGGCCATTTCCTGTAACCGATGGCATTCTCAGGGCAATGCGGGGTGCCGCACTGCAATCCGGACGCGCTAGAGTCGGTTGTGATCACGTTGCGTCATGAGTGACCCGGTGGGCGTTACCGGCCGGTGTCGCCAGCGCGGTGCTCCTGGCCAGCGGGTACCCCCCGGACCCGCGGCCGGCACGTTAAGTAATCCTGGGGGTGGTTGCCGGCCGGAACGGGCCGGGTGGAGGCAGCGTCGAGTGGACAGCAGCACGTCGGGGCGCAGCGTCGCCGCGGTGAGCGGCACTCCCGAGGCAGCGTTCAGCGCGCGCCGCGCGGGGCCGGAGCCCGGCAACGGGTTCGTCTGCGCCGACGACCTGCCCGACGGCCTGGTGGTCGCGGACCACGATGGCCGGGTCACGGTGTTCAACCGGGCCGCGTCGCGGCTGACCGGCATCGCCGCTGAGTCCGCGTTCGGCCGGGACGTGCGGGACGTGCTCGCGCTGCGTGACGCGGACGACCGCTGCTGGTGGACGCAGACCCAGCCGTACGACGGGCTGCGCACCCGGAGCAGGCATCCCGAGCGGTCGCTGTACCTGCCGGACGGCACCGAGCTGCTGGTCAGCATGGGCTACGTGCGAGACAGGAACGGCAACGGCGGCCCGGGGCAGCAGAGCGGGACGGTCCGCCGCCTGGCGATCACGCTGCGCGGCACCCAGGAGCGAGAGCGCTCCGAGCGCACCCGGGCGGACCTGGTCTCCACCGTCGCCCACGAGCTGCGATCGCCGCTGACCAGCGTCAAAGGCTTCACCGCGACGCTGCTGAACAAGTGGCCGCGGTTCACCGACGATCAGAAGCTGGTGATGCTCGAGACCGTCAACGCGGACGCCGACCGGGTCACCCGGCTGATCACCGAGCTGCTCGACGTGTCCAGGATCGAGTCCGGCCGGATCGAGGTGCACCGCGAGCTCGTGGACATCCCGGAGCAGGCCAGGAAGGTCATCGCGGGCCGGGTAGCCGCCGGGGACGCGGAAGACAGGTTCCGGCTCGAGGCCAGCCCCGACCTGCCGGAGACCTGGCTGGACGCCGACAAGATCTTCCAGATCCTGGCCAACCTCATGGAGAACGCGGTCAGGCACGGGGCTGGTACGGTAACCATCATGGTCGAGCCGACCCGGGCCGATGAACCTCGTGGCGTGGCTGTCTCAGTCCGCGACCAGGGGCAGGGCGTCGCGCCCGAGCTCGCTCCGCGGGTGTTCCGCCAGTTCTGGCGGGTCAAGCGGCGCGGTGGAGCGGGCCTTGGCCTGTTCATCGTGAAGGGTCTGGTCGAGGCGCACGGTGGCACGATCGCCGTGCACCAGGCGCCCGGCGGCGGGGCTGAGTTCCGATTTACCATGCCCGCCGGCGCACCCGACTTCGGCTGACCGGCGGGCCGCAGCGGGAACCCGCGGCGGGGTGCCCCAAGCGAGCTATGCAGGCGATGGCCCGTGCCCCGGCGTTCGCGGGACCCGCCCCGGACGTAACGTTCCGTCAACTATCGGTGATCGCAAGAGAGCAGCAGGGGTATGTCCGCACCGAATAAGAGCTTCGACCCCGTGCAGGTGGCCACGCTGGCACCGGACGAGGTGCAGCGGATGGTCGACGCGGCGCTCGCCGCCGTGGCCGCCGCCGCAGACCTGGATGAGCTGAAGGCGGCCCGGCTGGCCCACGCGGGCGACCGGGCGCCGATCACACTGGCCAACGCGGAGATCGGGGCGCTGCCGCCCGCCGCACGGGCCGAGGCGGGCAAGCGGGTGGGCGCGGCCCGCTCCGCGGTGAGGTCCGCCCTGGCCGCCCGCCAGGACGAACTGGAGACGGAACGTGACGCGCGGGTGCTGGTCGAGGAGACCGCCGACGTCACGCTGCCGTGGGACCGGCTGCCGGCCGGGGCCAGGCACCCGGTCACCACGGTGGCCGAGCGGCTCTCCGACGTGTTCGTGGGGATGGGCTACGAGGTGGCCGAGGGGCCCGAGGTCGAGGACGAGTGGTACAACTTCGACGCGCTGAACTTCCCGCCCGACCACCCGGCGCGCGAGCAGTACGACACGATGTTTGTGGCCGGCCCTGAGGGCAGTGCCGCAAACAACCCCGCCAAGTCCGGCGTGCTGATGCGCACCCACACCTCGCCGGTGCAGATCCGGGCCATGCTGAGCAGGCCGCTGCCGCTGTACGTGGTCAGCCCCGGCAAGTGCTACCGCACCGACACCCTCGACGCCACGCACAGCCCGGTGTTCCACCAGATCGAGCTGCTGGCCGTGGACGAGGGCCTGACCATGGCGGACTTGCGCGGCGCGATCACCGCGTTCGTCGACGCGATGTTCGGCGAGGGGCTGCGGACCAGGCTGCGGCCGGACTTCTTCCCGTTCACCGAGCCGTCCGCCGACGTGTCCATGGAATGCCACGTGTGCCGCGGCGCGTCGACCAGGCCGGGCGCGGATCCGTGCCGGGTCTGCCGGTCCCAGGGCTGGATCGAGATCGCGGGCGCGGGCATGGTCAACCCGCGGGTACTGGTGGCGTGCGGCATCGACCCGGACCGGTACAGCGGCTTCGCGTTCGGCCTCGGGATCGAGCGCACGCTGATGATCCGGCACGGGGTGACCGACATCAGGGACACCGTCGAGGGCGACGTGCGGTTCAGCCGCGCGTTCGGAATGGAGGCGTGATGCGGGTCCCGCTCTCGTGGCTGCTCGAGTACGCGGCCGTCGATCCCGCCACCGAGCCCGCCGAGATCGCGCGCCGGCTGACCGCGGCAGGCCTGGAAGTGGAGTCGGTCGAGCCGGTCGGGCAGGAGATCTCCGGCGTGATCGTCGGCCAGGTGGCCGAGATCGAGGAGCTCACCGAGTTCAAGAAGCCGATCCGGTACTGCCGGGTGAACACCGGCTCCGGCGAGCAGCACGTCATCTGCGGCGCTACCAACTTCGCGGTGGGCGACAAGGTGCCGCTGGCCATGCCCGGCGCGATGCTGCCCGGCGGCTTCGAGATCGCCGCGCGCAAGGCCTACGGCCGGATATCCGAGGGGATGATCTGCTCGGCGGCGGAGCTGGCCATCGGCGATGACCACTCGGGAATCCTGGTGCTGTCTTCGGATACCCCGCCCCCCCATTCCCCCTTCACTGGCCCTCTCAACGCCCCCTCCATCGGCGAGGACTTCGTGGAGTACGCCGGGCTGCGCGATCACGTCTTCGACGTCAACGTGACCCCGGACAAGGGGTTCGCGCTGTCGATCCGCGGGATGGCGCGGGAACTGGCGATCGCGTTCGCTGCGGAGTACACCGACCCCGCCGACACCGGGCTGCCCGCGGACACCGATCAGGTATCCGCCGACGTGTACCCGGCGAGCATCGAGGACCCGACCGCATGCGACCGGTTCGTGCTGCGCGAGGTGCACGGCATCGATGCGAAGCGGCCGACCCCGCTGCAGATGCGGGTCCGGCTGGCCCGCGCCGGAACGCGCACGGTGTCGCTGGCCGTGGACATCACCAACTACCTGATGCTCGAGCTCGGCCAGCCGCTGCACGCGTTCGACCGGGACCGGCTGCAGGGGCCGATCGTGGTCCGCCGGGCCCGGCCGGGGGAGCGGCTGGAGACCCTCGACCACGTCACCCGCGATCTCGACCCCGACGACATCCTGATCACCGACGCCTCGGGCCCGATCTCCATGGCCGGCACCATGGGCGGCCTGGCCACCGAGATCACCGAGGACTCGCACGACGTGGTGATCGAGGCGGCGCACTTCGACGCGGCCGGCACCGCGCGGATGAGCCGCAGGCACCGGCTGTTCTCCGACGCCTCGGCCAGGTTCGAGCGGGGCGTGGACCGGGAGCTGCCGCTGCGCGCGTCCGCCAAGGCCGCGTCGCTGCTCGCGGCGCTGGGTGGAGGGACCGTGCTCCCCGGCTGCACGCACGCGCAGGCCGAGGTGGAGCCGGTGTCGGTGACGATGGCGCCGGACCACCCGGACAAGGTGGCCGGGATGGACTACGGCGTGGCGACCGTGCTGCGCAGGCTGCGCCAGGTCGGCTGCGAGATCTCCGACGACCCCGGGTCGGCCGGCGCCGCGCCGCTCGTGGTCTGGCCGCCCTCCTGGCGGCCCGATCTCACCGACCCCAACGACCTGGCCGAAGAGGTCATCAGGCTGGAAGGGTACGAGAACATCCCGGTGCGGATGCCTCGGGCGACCGCGGGACGCGGCCTGACCCCGCAGCAGCGGCTGCGCCGTACCATCGGCAGCGCGCTGGCCGGGGCCGGCTACGTAGAGGTGATCAGCAGCCCGTTCGCCTCCGTGGCGGACGCCGACCGGTTGCAGCTGCCCGCCGGCGATCCCCGCCGCCGGGCACCGCGGCTGGTCAACCCGATCCGGGACGAGGAGCCGCTGCTTCGCACCACGCTGCTGCCGGGCCTGCTGCGGGTGCTGAACCGCAACGTCGGCCGCGGGTTCGCCGATGTCGCGCTGTTCGAGACCGGCCTGGTGTTCCTGCAGCGGCCCGGCGAGCTGCCGGTCGCGCCGGTCCCGCCGGTTGACCGCGCACCCACCGAGGCCGAGCAGGTGAAGCTGCAGGCTGCGCTGCCCGACCAGCCACTGCACCTCAGCGTGGTGCTGGCGGGCAACCGCGAGCAGTCCGGCTGGTGGGGACCCGGCCGCGCGGCGTCCTTCGAGGACGCGATCGAGGCGGCCCGCGACGTGCTCGGGGTCAGCGGGGTGCCGTTCGACGTCCGGGCCGCCCAGCATGAGCCGTGGCATCCAGGCCGGTGCGCCGCGCTGTACCTGGAGTCGGGCCAGCTTGCCGGGTACGCCGGCGAGCTGCACCCGCGAGTGGTGCAGGCGTTCGCGCTGCCGCCGCGGACCTGCGCGGCCGAGCTCGACCTGTCGCTGATCGAGGCCGCCGCGGCGGCGCGCGGGCCGGTCCAGGCCCGGCCAGTGTCCGGCTACCCGGTGGCCACCCAGGACGTCGCGCTGGTGGTTCCCGCGGACGTGCCGGCCGCCGACGTCGAGGCGGCGCTGGTGGCCGGCGTCGCGGACGCCGGCGAGGGCGGGCTGCTCGAGGCCGTGCGGCTGTTCGACGTCTACACCGGCGAACAGGCGGGGGAGGGAAGCAAGTCGCTGGCCTACACGCTGCGGTTCCGGGCACCGGACCGGACGCTGACGGCCGAGGAGGTGACCGAAGCGCGGGACGCGGCGGTCGCCGAGGCGGCCCGGCGCACCGGAGCGGTGCTGCGCGGCGGTTCCTGACCCGTCCGGCCCATCCGCCTGGCCGGCCCATCCACCGGCCCACCCGGCCGGCCCACCCGGCCGGCCCACCCGGCCGGCTGCTGGCGGTCTCAGGACCCCAGGAACTCGCGGACCATGGCGTTGAACGCGTCCGGGTACTCCAGGTGCGGCGAATGGCCGCACTCGGCCAGCACGCGCTCTTCGTAGTGCCCGCCCGCCGCGCGGTAGCGGTCCAGCACGGCGCGCATCTGGCCGACCATGGGCTGCGGCGGGTAGGTGTCCGCGCCCGGCCAGCCGGGCACCGCGCCGACCTGCCCGAGGAAACCCAGGTCGACCGCTGAGGCGTCGGACACGATCTGGTCGCTGTCGCCGCGGATCCACAGCACGCCGGGCCGGGCGGTGATCGCCGCGAACCCGGACAGGTCGCAGTACCTGGGCGAGATCGCGTTGTTCACGCCGCGCTCGCCGGGTGCGGTTCCCGGCCAGTTCCGCGAGGGCATGGCGTCGCCCGGGTAGTTGTCGTCGCCGATGGCCATCTGCAGCATCGCGTCGACAAGCTCGTCCTCGATCCCGGCCGGAAGCTGGAACGGCGGCTTGCCGTAGAGAGTGGTCAGCACGTTGCGCGGGGAGGCGGGGTCGCCGGTACCGCGGTCGCCTTCGGCGATCCGCCGCACCATCTCGGGGCTTGCGGTGCCGCCGCCGGATCCGGCAAAGTCCGGCCAGCAGGGCGCGCCGGCAAGGTCGCGGGTGCCGCCGAAGCCGTACGGCGACATCGGGCTCTCCAGCACGATCGATGCCACCGCGTCCGGGTGGTCGATCGCGTACTGCAGCACGACACCGCCGCCGAGCGACCAGCCGAGCAGGTGCACCGGCTGCCCACCGGGCACCAGGGCGCTCTCGGTCAGCAGCGCGTGCAGGTCGTCTGCGAAATCGCGGACGCCGCGGCGCGCGTCAACGCCGGCCAATGCGGACAGCCCGAATCCGCGGAGGTCGGGGGCGAGGCAGCGGTACCGCTCGGCCAGGACGGCCATGGACGGGGCGAAGAACCGCCCGGACGAGACGTTGCCGTGCACGAGCACGAGCACCGGCGCGTCGCCGGAGCCCGCCGTGAGCACATGGGTGCGCAGCCGGGATGTTGCCACGTCGACGTGGTGTACCGCGATGGGGGTGCGGGGCATGGGCGATCTCCGGTCGACGTCAGGCGGGCGCGGGAAGGATGGCGAGGATCTCCGTGCTGCCGTTGACGCACTTGGACGCCTGCCCGGTCTTGAGCACCACTGGTGTGGTGAATCCCTGGCAGGTCCAGCCCTGCACGTGAACCGGGGCGCCGCCGCCGGTGCCGGGAACCTTGCCGGACAGGATCGCCCTGGCGTAGGCGCGCTCGATCGCCAGCGCGGTGGAGCAGGACACCTGGCCGCGGGCGACCTGGATGTCCACCGGGACGTTGGCCGCGGTCTTCGTCTCCCCGCAGGCGGTCATGGCGGCGCTGGTGTCCTTTGGTGAGGCACCGCCGCTGCTCGGCGTGGACGCATGCGACCCGCAGCCGGTGACGAGCAGCAGCATCGTCGCGACCGCGATGCCGCACGCAGGTGCGGTCAACCGCTCGCTGGCCGGAATCCAAGGCCGGCGAACGAACATGGCCGTCTCCTCTCTGCGACCCCTCATCATGCCCGCTGTCGCGCTTGGTGCCCAAGCCGACTCCCCGAATCGTTAGACGCACGAGCGAGCCGAATCGTTAGACGCGCGAGCAGCCGTGGCCGACTCCTAGGCTGGGCCACCAATTCCTTCGCTGGGCCAGCAGTGTCGTGGGTCCCACGCTGTCGCTCTTGCCCAATGCCGCGTATTTGAGGACTTGGCGGCTGGCGGAACGCCTGAGAGGGCGACTGTTTCATGATCTGGGAGGATAACGAGCAAAACAGTACTTTTTCCTCCCAGATCATGAAAATCGAATGCTCGAGCGGATCTTGACCGGTGCGGCTGGGGCTGGCGGGACCAGTGGTACAGCACGGACAAGGGCTCCGGCGTCGGCCGGCACCAGATGCACGCGGCGCAGCCTCGCATCAGGCGTCGGCCACCCGCTGGGCGACTTGCACCGGCGCTTGCTTGCATAAACAGTCACTGGACTGCATAATCATTCCAGACAGGGTCGGCGCCAGCGTGCGGGCTGGGGTCACGCGTGATCTGGGAAACTCGGGTGCAGTATCTGCGCTCCGGGCTCCTAGATCTTTAGAAAACGCTCGGAGGGCAGATGGGCGCGCGGGTCGCGGTGGCGGGCGCGAGCGGGTATGCGGGAGGCGAGCTGCTGCGGCTGCTCGCCGGGCACCCCGACCTCGAGATCGGCCCGGTGACCGGGCAGAGCAGTGCGGGCCGCCCGATCCCCGAGGTGCACCCGCATCTGGCCGGCGTCCCGTCGCTTGCAGCGCGCCCCTTCGACGCCCTTGAATCCATCGCCGGCTCCGGCTGCGATCTCGTGTTTCTCGCGCTGCCCGCCGGAGAGTCCGCGTCGCTGGCTGACGGACTCGACCCGGCCGTCCGCATCGTCGACCTTGGGCCCGACTTCCGGCTGTCCGACGCCAGCGCGTGGGCGCGGCACTATCAGGCGCCGCACGCAGGCCGCTGGGTCACCGGGCTGCCGGAGCTTCCCGGGGCCCGGGAGCAGATCCGGGCCGCGTTGCGCGTCGCGGTTCCCGGCTGCTACGCCACGGCGGCCATCGTCGCGCTCACCCCGCTCATGGCCGCCGGGCTGGTCGAGCCGCACGACGTCGTGATCGTCGCCGCCTCCGGCACCTCCGGCGCCGGGCGCTCGCTCCGGCCGGACCTGCTCGCCAGCGAGGTGATGGGCGCGGTCTCGGCGTACCAGGCGGGCGGCACGCACCGGCACACCCCCGAGATCGAGCAGGCGCTCGGCGAGGCGGCCGGCCTCGGCGGGGCCGGGGGACACAGTGTGACGGTCGGGTTCACCCCGATCCTGGTGCCGATGCCGCGCGGCATCCTCGCCACCTGCACCGCGCGGCTGACCGGCGACCAGGCCACGGCGGAGGTGCGCCAGGCGCTCGCCGAGCGCTACTCCGGCGAGCCGTTCGTCTGCCTGCTGCCCGAGGGCCGCTGGCCGACCACGGCGGCGGTCGCCGGATCCAACGGCGTGCACCTGCAGGCCGCCGCCGACGCCAGGACCGGCCGGGTCACCGTCGTAGCGGCCATCGACAACCTCGGCAAGGGCGCCGCCGGGCAGGCCATTCAGAACGCCAACCTCATGCTCGGCCTGCCGGAGACGGCCGGCCTGTCAGCGATCGGAGTCGCCCCATGACCGTCACATCGGCAGCCGGGTTCCGCGCGGCGGGCGTCACTGCCGGCATCAAGGAGTCCGGGCTGCCCGATCTGGCCGTCGTGGTCAACGACGGCCCGTCCGACACGGCGGCCGGGGTGTTCACGTCCAACCGGGTCAAGGCCGCGCCGGTGCTGTGGACCGAGCAGGTTGTGAAGGGCGGCCGGGTGCGGGCCGTCGTGCTCAACTCGGGCGGCGCGAACGCGTGCACCGGTCCCGACGGGTTCGCCGACACCCATCACACCGCCGAGCGGCTGGCCAAGGTGCTGTCGGTATCCGCGGGAGAGGTCGCGGTCTGCTCGACCGGCCTGATCGGCGAGCGGCTGCCCATGGACAAGCTGCTCCCCGGAGTGGACGACGCGGCCGGGGGCGCCTCGGCGGAAGGCGGCGTTGCGGCGGCAGACGCGATCAGGACCACCGACACGGTGCCGAAGACGTGCAGCCTCGCGGGCTCCGGGTACACGATCGGCGGCATGGGCAAGGGAGCGGCGATGCTCTCCCCGGCGCTGGCGACGATGCTGGTGGTGCTCACCACCGACGCCGACCTGCCAGCGGGAGACCTGGACGCCGCGCTGCGCAGGGCCACGGCGGTGACGTTCGACCGGCTCGACACCGACGGCTGCATGTCGACCAATGACACGGTGCTGCTGCTGGCCAGCGGCGCATCCGGGGTCCGGCCGGATCCGGGGGAGTTCACCGCGCTGCTGACCGAGGGCTGCGCCGACCTCGCCCGCCAGATGCAGCTCGATGCGGAGGGCGCGGGCAAGGCGATCGACATCGAGGTCACCGGCGCGGCCAGCGAGCGCGACGCGGTGACCGTGGGCCGCGCGATCGCCCGGTGCAACCTGCTCAAGTGCGCGATAGCCGGCGAGGACCCGAACTGGGGGCGGGTGCTCGCTGCGGTCGGGACCACGGACGCCGCCTTCGAGCCCGACCGCCTCGGCGTCGCGATCAACGGCGTGTGGGTCTGCCGGAACGGGTATGCGGCCGAGGACCGGTCCGGGGTCGACCTGCGGCCTCGGGACGTGCGCATCAGCGTCGACCTGGCCGCAGGGCCGCACGCGGCCACGATCCGCACCACCGATCTGACCGAGGCCTACGTGCACGAGAACTCGGCATACTCGACTTGAGCAGGGTGATGGACGGCACAGCGCAGCCAGAGACTGCGGCGCAGTCAGAAAGCGCGGCGCAGCAGGTAAGTGCGGCGCGGCCAGAAAGTGCGGCGCAGCAGGTAAGTGCGGCGCGGCCAGAAAGTGCGGCGCAGCAGGAAGCGGCCGGCGCGCTGGCCAAGGCGGCGACGCTGATCGAGGCGCTGCCGTGGCTAGACCGCTTCCACGGCGAAACGGTCGTGATCAAATTCGGCGGGCACGCCATGACCGACAAGGAGCTGTGCTTCGCGTTCGCGCAGGACGTCGTGTTCCTGCGGTACGCGGGCCTGCGCCCGGTGGTGGTGCACGGCGGGGGCCCGCAGATCAGCGAGCACCTGGGCAAGCTCGGCATCGAGAGCACGTTCGCTGCCGGGCTCAGGATCACCACGCCGGAGACCATGGACGTGGTCAGGATGGTCCTCACCGGGCAGGTCAACCGCGAGGTGGTCGGCCTGATCAACCGGCACGGGCCGTTCGCTGTCGGGATGTCGGGGGAGGACGCGAACATGCTCACCGCGACCCGCGCCCAGGCCACCGTGGACGGGCTGCTGGTCGACCTCGGCCAGGTCGGCGAGATCCACACGGTCGATCCCGGGGCGGTCCGGGCGCTGATCGCCGACGGGCGGATCCCGGTGATCTCGAGCGTGGCCAGGGGCACGGCGGGCGAGGTCTTCAACGTGAACGCCGACACCGCGGCGGCCGCGGTAGCGGTCGCGCTCGGGGCGGTGAAGCTGGTCCTGCTGACCGACGTGGCCGGCCTGTACGCGGACTGGCCGGCCAGGGGCGGCGCGGGCGGGGCGAAGGCCGCGGACGGCGCCATGGCGCAGCGGCCCAGCGAGGTGATCAGCCAGCTCGACGCTGCCGAGCTTGCCGCGATGCTGCCGCGTCTCGGCGGCGGGATGATCCCGAAGATGGAGGCCTGCCTGACCGCGGTCCGCGGCGGCGTGCCGCAGGCGCACGTGCTCGACGGGCGGCTGCCGCACGCGATCCTGCTCGAGATATTCACCGACTCGGGGATCGGCACCATGGTCGTGCCGGACAAGTGAACCAGGAGGTTCAGTGACCGCAACAGAGGAACTGCAGGGCCGGTACGCCGCCGCGGTCATGATGACCTTCGGCATGCCGCCGGTCGCGCTGGCGCGCGGCGACGGCTGCGTGGTCTGGGACGTCGACGGGAACGCCTACCTGGACCTGGTCGCCGGCATCGCGGTCAGCGCGCTCGGGCACGCGCATCCGGCGATCGTGCAGGCCGTGACCGAGCAGGCCGGGCGGCTGGCGCACACCTCGAACCTGTACCTGCACGAGCCCCAGGTCGAGCTCGCCGAGCGGCTGATCGGGCTGCTCGGCGTCGAGGGCCGGGTGTTCTTCGCGAACTCGGGTGCCGAGGCCAACGAGGCAGCGATCAAGCTGGTCCGGCGCAAGCAGGGTCCCGGCCGGCCGGTGTTCGTCGCGACCGAGAACTCCTTCCACGGGCGCACCATGGGCGCGCTCAGCCTTACCGGCAAGAGTTCGATCCGGGACCCGTTCGGGCCCTTCGGCCTCGAGGTCCGGTTCGTTCCCTATGGTGACTCCGCCGCCCTGCGCGACGCCGTAGGAAGTGACTGCGCGGCCGTGTTCCTGGAGCCGTGCCAGGGGGAGGCCGGCGTGGTCCCCGCTCCCGAGGGGTACCTGCGCGACGCGCGCGCGGCCTGCGACGAGGCAGGGGCGCTGCTCGTGGTCGACGAGATCCAGAGCGGCATGGGACGCACCGGCGCGTGGTACGCGCACCAGCGCGAGGGCATCGTCCCCGACGTCGTCACGCTGGCCAAGGGTCTCGGCGGCGGCCTTCCGATCGGCGCCTGCATCGGCATCGGCGACTGCGGATCCGCGCTCGGCAAGGGCGATCACGGCAGCACGTTCGCTGGCAACCCGATCGCCTGCGCGGCCGCGCTCGCGGTGCTCGACACGATCGAGCGCGACGGCCTGCTGGCCAACGCCACCGAGGTCGGGAACCGGATCGCGGCCGGGGTCGAGGCGACCGGGCATCCGCTGGTCACCGGGGTGCGCGGCACCGGGCTGTGGCGGGCGATCACGCTCACGGCCCCGGCGGCGGCCGCGGTGGAGGCCGCGGCACGGCGGGCCGGGTTCCTGGTCAACGCCGTCCAGCCGGACGCGATCAGGCTCGCCCCGCCGCTGATCCTCACC
>JGI12635J15846_10004367_pt1 | contig 12203 bp, 11 predicted proteins | sample BlaSpr_A8_OM2_M2_FD_15846 | JGI IMG/M metagenome (IMG submission 15846) | reverse complement strand
GGTTTCCTCGCCTTAACTCGGCGTGATATTTAATCTAATTCGCGCGGGGCTTGCCCCTTCAGCTTCGCTCTCGAGGAGGTTTGATGTTTTCATCGATCGAAGACGTAGTCGAGCGATTTGCCAAGAATAACTATATCGCCAGCCGGCGAATCGCGACCGTCATCTACCTGGCAAGCGAAATGCGCAAGCCCATCCTGGTCGAAGGCCCCGCCGGCGTCGGCAAGACCGACCTGGCAAAGGTGCTGGCCGCGTCGCTCGGCTTCGACATGATCCGCCTCCAGTGCTACGAGGGCCTGGACGAGGGCAAGGCGCTCTACGAATGGGAGTACGCCAAGCAGCTCCTCTACACGCAAATCCTCAAGGACAAAATCAGCGAAGTGCTGGTCGGCGCCAAGGGCCTGACCGAGGCGGTCGATCGAATCGCCGCGCAGGACGAAGTTTTCTTCTCCGAGCGCTTCGTGCTGCCGCGCCCGCTGCTCAAGGCGATTTCGAGCGAACAGCCGTCGGTCCTTCTGATCGACGAGATCGACAAGGCCGACGCCGAATTCGAAGCGTTCCTGCTCGAACTGCTGTCAGACTTCCAGGTCACCGTGCCTGAGTTGGGAACGCTGAAGGCCAAGCACATTCCGCTGGTGGTGCTGACGTCGAACAACGCGCGCGAAATGTCCGACGCGCTGAAGCGCCGATGCCTGCATCTCTACATCGATTTTCCCGATCGCGCCCAGGAACTTGCGATCGTCAAGCTCAAAGTCCCCGAGGCAGCGGTCAAGCTCGCCGAGGAAGTCGTCACCGTCGTGCAGTCGCTGCGCAAGCTCGATTTGAAAAAGACGCCCGGCATCAGCGAGACGCTCGATTGGGTCAAGGCGCTGACGCTGCTCAACGTCAACAGCCTCGACCAGGAACTCGTGACCGAGACGCTCGACACGATCGTCAAGTACGAGGGCGACGTTCGCAAAGCGCAGGAAGAGCTGAAGGATTATGTGCGTCGCGTGCGCGCGCGGCGCGGCACCGAAGCCGGCAGCGACAAGGATCTTTTGAACTGACCGTGAGCAGCGCGAACGGTGATCCTGAGCCCGGCGAAGGATCCCGTGCAATCGCGTGTCTGGTAGAATAGGGCAGGGCACCACCGCATCATGCAAGAGAAGCTCGTAGAATTTGCGAATCTGCTGCGCGAGAACGGAGTGCGCGTCTCACTGGCCGAGACGCTCGACGCCTTCAGCGCGTCCGAAGTCACCGGGCTCGCCGAGCGCGACGCGTTCCGCGCGGCGCTGCGGGCCACGATGGTCAAGCGGGCCAGCGAATTGCCGGTGTTCGAGGAGCTGTTCGATATCTACTTCTCCGGCCTGGGCGAGATCATCAAGCAGGCGAGCCAGGCGGTACAGAACGCGCTCTCGATGTCCGATCAGGAATTCCAGAAATTCCTGGACGAAGTCGAGAAGATGCTCAAGAAAGAGGGCAAGAATCTTTCCGAGCTCGCCAAGCAGCTTTTACAGAACAACTCCGGCGAGATGGAGCGGAAAATCCGCGAGGCCTCGCGCGCCGTCAAGCTGCAGGGCATCGAGCGCACAATTGAGGAAAACTATTTCGCGCGCGCGCTCGCCCGCCAGCTCGGCCTGGATAAAATCGAAGCCGAGATCAAGGAATTGCGCGAGCAACTCGAGAAGATGGATATCGGCTCCGAGCTCAAGGCCAAGATGGAAGAGTACCTCGAGCGCCGCCTGAAGGCGCTCGACGATATTATCCGCCGCTACGTCCGCATGGAGCGCGAGAAGCGCGATATCAAGCAGAAGGAAGATCAGCGCCTCAACCAAATAGGCGAGAAGAGTTTCTATTACCTGACCGAGGAAGAGCTCAAGAAGATGAACGAGGCGGTGACGCGCCTCGCGCAACGCCTGAAGAACGTGATCACGGTCCGGCGCAAGCGCTCAAAGAAGGGCCGCTTCGATATCAAGCGCACGCTGCGCCAGAACCTCGAGTACGGCGGCGTGCCGTTCAAGCTGCGCTTCGAGAAGCGCAAGAAAGAGAAGCCGCAGGTCGTGATCCTGTGCGACGTGTCCGACTCGGTGCGCAACGCGTCGCGCTTCATGTTGCAGTTCGTGTACTCGCTGCAGGACCTCTACTCGCGCGTGCGCAGCTTTATTTTCGTCGCCGATATCGGCGAAGTGACCGAATGCTTCCGTAACAACGACGCCAAGGAAGCGCTCGACGTCGCGCTCAAGGGCGATATCATCAACGTTTACGCGCACTCGAATTTCGGCTACGCGTTCCGCAACTTCGTCACCGATCACCTGGGCGCGGTCAACAAGCGAACGACCGTGATCGTGCTCGGCGATGCGCGCAACAATTACAATCTCCCGCACGATTGGTGCTTGCGTGAAATCCGCCAGCGCGCCAAAAGAGTGATCTGGCTTAATCCTGAGAGCCGCAACACGTGGGGCTTCGGCGACAGCGAGATGGATCGCTACGCCCCGCATTGCGACCTGGTGGAAGAGTGCCGCAATCTCAACCAGCTTTACCGCGTCGTCGATCGCTTGGTCGCCGGCTGAGCGACTCGATCCTCGCGGCTGCGCAGCTTGCTCGGTTGACCACGCGTCGTCTTTGGGCCAAGATAATTTCTCGCGGGGAGGCGCGCAATTTTCACTCGAAGCCGCGCATACTCGATGAGAAAAGGTCGATGAGCCCGTCTATGGCTGGTCACAGGGAAGATTTTATTTTGATGATTGTAGGCGGGATCATCCTTGATCCGTCGACCAAAATGCCTATCGTCGTCCTCAAGGATCCCGACAACAAGCTCAACCTGCACATCTGGATCGGTCCGCTCGAAGCGACCGCGATGGCCACCGAGCTCGAGGGAATCAAGACCCAGCGCCCGATGACTCACGACCTGCTGCGCAACCTGATGGTCGAGTTTGGCGCGACGGTCGAGTCGGCCGAGATCACCGAGTTGCGCGAGAATACCTACTACGCACGAATCCAGGTGAAGACCCGCGACGGCAAGGCGCTCGAAATAGATTCGCGCCCGAGCGACGCGATCGCGCTGGCGCTGCGGACCAAGTCGCCGATCTACGTTTCCAAGAAAGTGCTCGAAGCCAGCAGCGAGCTGCATGAATCCCAGGGCGAACCGCAGACTTCCGATCAGAACCTCGCCGGTGTCTCGCGCGACAAATGGTCCGAGATCCTCGAGCGGATGTCGCCCGAGGATTTCAAATACAAGATGTAGGGCGCGTGCGCGCTGACCCTGCTGGTCCTCTGCCGGGCGGCGCCCGCGGGAGCATTCGATGCCGCCGACTACTCATCGCCGAAAAATAACTCAAAAGGAACTGAAAGCGCCCGACGAGTTCACGACTTTCGTCGATAACGCGCGCGACTTCCTCGTCAACAATCTGACGCAAGTGATTGTCTCGACCGTGGTCGTCGTGGCGGTTGGCGCGATCGCGATTGGCACGTACTACTACGAGCGCCATCGCGACACGCTGGTGTCGGCGCGTTTTTACGATGCGATCACCGCGCTCAACGCCGGCCAGAACAAACCTGCCGAGACGCAGTTCAAGCAGCTGGCCGATGACGAGCCGGGACGCCGGCTCGGACGCCTCGCACGCTTTTACCTCGCCAGCGCATATATTGCCGACGGCAATCTGCCAGATGCGCGCGATTCGCTGGTCGCGTTTCTGGCCGAGGAGCGCGACCCGCTGTTCCGCAGCCTCGCGCTGACCAATCTGGCGGTGGTGTACGAGCGCATGGCCGATTGGAAGAAGGCGGCCGGGGCCTACCAGCAGGCGGCCGCCGATCCGGGGCCGGCGCAGGTGAGGGCGGAGCTCGGAGTTGCACGGATGCTCGCGAAGGCGGGCGACAAGCAGGGCGCGATCGACGCGTACCGCGGCTTCCTCGCCGCGCATCCGTTCGCGGAGCAGCGCCAGGACGTAGCCGAATCGCTCGCGCTGCTCGGCGCTCCCGCCGCCACGTCGCCGCCTTCAGCCCCCGGCGCCGGCCCGCAGCAAGTTCTCATTCATTAATCCAGATCGTACTTTTTGACTATTCACGCGCGCGGTGGGCTATGATGCGCCGATGAATCAAGCCACTGTGCCCTGTAGAAACCAGCTTAAAAGCATCGCGCGACGAGCGATGCTTGAACGAGGCTTGCTCCCGGACTTCTCCGCCGAGGTCGTGGCAGAGACGAGCGCCATCACGAAGCCGGCCGCCGCGTCGGATCCATCGCTGAGAGATCTTCGGAGCCTGCTGTGGGCATCGATCGATAACGACGATTCGCTCGACCTCGATCAGCTCTCGGTCGCCGAGCAACTCCCGGGCGGCGCGGTAAAGATTCTGGTAGCAATCGCGGATGTCGATGCGATCGTGAAAAAAGATTCGGCTATCGACGGCCACGCGCGGACCAATACCACTTCGGTTTATACCGCGGCGCAAATTTTTCCGATGCTGCCGGAGAAGCTCTCGACCGACCTCACGTCGCTGGCTGACGGGAAGGAACGGCTGGCTAACGTCGTCGAGATGGAAGTCGGCGCCGACGGCGCGGTCGGCAAATCCGACATCTACCGCGCGGTGGTGGTGAATCGCGCGAAGCTCGCTTACAACAGCGTCGCCGCGTGGCTGGACGGAACTGCGCCCGCACCCGCGCCGATAACAAAAGTATCCGGCCTCGACCAGAATCTCCGCTTGCAGGATCGAGTCGCGCAGGCGATGAAAACCCGGAGGCATCAACAGGGCGCATTGTCGCTGGAGACGATCGAAGCGCGGCCGGTGTTCGACGGCGACTCGCTTCGGGATTTGCAGGCAGATCAGAAGAATCGCGCGACTGAGCTGATCGAAGATTTCATGATTGGAGCGAATGGGGTGACGGCGCGCTACCTCGAGCAGAGAGGTTTTCCGGCGCTGCGCCGCGTTCTGCGTTCGCCCGAGCGTTGGGCGAGAATAGTAGAGCTGGCGAAGGACGAGGGCGGGCGTCTTCCGCCGAATCCCGATTCCAAGGCGCTCCAGGAGTTCCTTGAAGAGCGACGACAGGCGGATCCGATGCACTTCCCAGACCTGTCGCTTTCAGTAGTCAAGCTGCTGGGCCGCGGCGAATATGTGGTCGACTTTCCCGGCCAGCCAGTGGCCGGGCACTTTGGACTTGCAGTGAACGATTACACCCATTCGACGGCGCCTAACCGGCGTTTTCCCGACCTGATCACGCAGCGGCTGTTGAAGGCAGCGCTCTCCGGGACACCTAGCCCGTACAGCTCCGACGAGCTTAACGACTTGGCTGGGCACTGCACGGACCAGGAGGATAACGCGAGCAAAGTGGAGCGGCAGGTGCGGAAGTCGGCGGCTGCGCTGTTACTCCAGTCGCGGGTGGGCGATCGGTTTGACGGGATCGTGACGGGAGCTTCGGCGAAAGGAACCTGGGTGCGAATCGACCAGCCGGCGGCGGAAGGTCGAGTCGTACGAGGCTACAAAGGCTTTGACGTCGGAGACCATGTCACAGTCGAGCTGACCCACACCGATGTCGAGCGCGGCTTCGTTGATTTCGCGGGGGTCCGAAAGTTATGAAGGTGCGCAAATCGGATTCACCGATCAACCCACCGCCGAGAGCCGATCCACCACCGACCAATCCACCGCTCGCTTACAAGGACGAGAAGTTTCTCGATAGCGACGAAGCCCGTCCGATACGGATTCTTGCGGAATATCTCGAGCCGCTTCGGATTTTTTGCCGCCAGCAGATACACGAGACGATCGCGTTCTTCGGCTCGGCGCGGATCACTCCGGACGGTCCGCTCGGGCGCTATTACCAGGATGCGCGCGAGCTGGCGAAACTGATCACTGTCTGGTCGAAGGGTCTTCGCTCGAACTGTCACCGCTACGTGGTCTGCTCAGGTGGCGGCCCCGGCATCATGGAGGCGGCGAATCGCGGCGCGTCCGACGCGGGGGGAAGGACGATTGGACTGAACATCGGGTTGCCGCACGAGCAGCGGCCCAATCCCTACATCACGCGCGGGCTGTCTTTCGAGTTCCACTATTTTTTCATGCGCAAGTTGTGGTTCGCGCATCTTGCGCGGGCGCTGGTGGTTTTTCCCGGAGGCTTCGGCACGCTCGACGAAATGATGGAGATACTGACCCTGCAGCAAACGCAAAAACTCGACCGCTCGATCACGGTGCTGCTCTACGGATCGCAATACTGGAAGGAGATTATCAACTTCGAGGCGCTGGTGCGGCACGGCACGATCAGCCGCGAGGATCTCGAGCTGTTCACCTTCGTCGACGATCCAGCCGCGGCGCTGCGCCTGCTGCAGAAGGGGCTCCGCGCGCATCCCGAGGAAGAGCCGCCGGCGTTTGCGCATTCGTCCTCGCCTCGACGCCCACGCGGCTGAGCATTCGCCGGCATCAGGGCAGGGCGCCGGCTCGCGGCTCGCTCTTAGGCGTCAGTTCGCGGCTGCCGTCGACGATTTTCCCGCCAGCTCCGAGTCGATCACGAAGTCCAGCACCTTACCGTCAGGCAATCCCACGACCGGGATGCCGTTGACGAAGAAGGTTGGCGTCGACGAGACGTGAATCGTGTTGCCGTCGAGCTGATCCTGCTTGATGCGGGCCTCGGTCTGGGGATTGTCCATGCAGGCCTTGAGCGAGGGCGCGTCGAGGTTCTGCGCCTTAGCCAACTTGTCCACCGTGTCCTGAATATTCTTCGCGTTGATGCTTCCCTGGTTGGTGTAGAAATAGCGCGCAAAATCCCAGAACTTCGCCGGGTTCTGCAGCCGCGCGCATTCGGCCGCCTCCGCGGCTTTCATCGCCCACGGGTGCACGTTCAGCGGGTACGCCTTGAAGATCACCTTCACCTTGCCCTTGTAGGTCGTGTTGACCAGCGTCTCGATCACACCGAACGCATGCGCGCAGAACGGACATTCGAAATCCGCGAACTCGACGATCGTGATCGGAGCGTTCGCCGGGCCCTGCGTCGGCCGATCGTCAAGGGTTACGCTGCCCATGTTGACCCGCCCCCACGGCTCGATACCGGTGTCGACATACTGCCCGATGATCGCTTTGGACTCGCCCTTGTCGAAGAACAGCGTGGTCGAGATGCTCTGTCCCGCCTGGTTGCTCACGATCAGTTGCCGCGCGAACAGCCCGTCAATCGGCGTCTTGAAAGCAGGACCGAGCTTGATCAGTTCGGCACTGGGGATCTTAAAGTGCTTCTGGAGATAAGTCTTGAGCGCCGCGTCCCTCGTGGGATCGGTAGCCACGGGCGCAGCGGCAAGAGGGGAGAGCCCCGGCGAATCCTGTGCGAGGGCCACGCCGCCGGCGGCCAACAGAATCGATGCGACTACGAACGCGCAGATGCCTGCTTTCATGCTGCTATACAACTTCGCATAAGAAGTATTATGTAAACTACGATGTTNGGCTGAAAATCCAAAAAGGCCTGAAATCATTGAGTGCTCCGACGTTCCTCGCNTCAAGTGTGATTGTGTCCGGCGCAGATCGACCGCGATGCAGCCGCCGGATTTCCGCACAGTTTTAGCTAATCGCGGCGGCTCCGTACAGCGCTTGATTCCTTGGCTGGTGTGGCCGGCTTGTGCCCCAGCGCGCTCAATGCTCTGCGCGCTACGAAATTGCGCGGCGCTAGCTTCAGCGCTTCTTCGTAGTACGCGATCGCGTTCGCGCTGCGATCCAATCCTGCGGCGCATCGGCCCATCGCGACCAGCAGCTCGACGCCGGAGGCGCCGAACTCGCGCGCGTGCTTGAGCGCGTCGAGTGCCTCCGCGAATTTTTCCTGCTCAGCAAGTACCAGGCCGAGTCGCATCGTCGCTTCGGCGTTCAGCGGATCGAGGTCGAGCGCGTCACGATACATCGACAGCGCCGATCGCCTGGCTCCCTTCTCGTATAGTTCGCGCGCGGCCGCCGCCATCCGCGCGCCCTCCTCGGGCCATCTGCGCAGTTCGACTTCCACTGTGATCTCGGCGTGCGAGACTTCCGCCTTCACGACCTTCAGCTTGTCGCCCAGGTATTCGCGGATGCGCTCGAGCACCGCGTCGCCGTTGGTTTCCGGCGACTCGAGAAACGCGAGGCCCACCGGATCGCCGACGTGATCGACGCGCCGGATCACGAGCGATCGCCGCGCGCGCGACCGCGTCGCTCTCGGCGGCGCCTGCTGGTCAGACGCGCTCATTGGGATCGAAAAGTTTGCGGTATTCGTCGAGCGCGAAGCGGTCCGTCATCCCCGCGATATAGTCGGCGACTGCCCGCGAAATCGGTTCGCCGTAGCGCTCCGCCCGCGCGACTACGTGTTCGGGCATCTGGCGCGGCTCGGTCATGTAGGTCTTGAACAGCGCCGCGAGCACCCTGCCCGCCTTCTCGGTCATCCGGCTGACGCGATAGTGCCGATACAACCGATCGCGCATCACCTGCTTGATCTCATCGACCTTCGGGCCCATCGCAGGACCGAAAGCCACCAGCGCCCTGCCCGCCTTGCGCACTTCCTCAACGCTGCGAATTCTGTTGCGCTCCAGTTCGCCTGCAAGATTGGTCATCAGGTCGGTGGACATCGCGTCGATCATCCTGATGACGGTCTGGTAGCGAAGCACGCGCATCTCGGCCGCCGGAGACGCATCGCGCGCCGCAGCGCCCGACTCTCTGAACAGCCCCGACGCGTTGAGTTCCTCGACCGACAGCATCTGCGCCTTCAGGCCGTCGTCCACGTCGTGCGCCAGGTACGCGATCTCGTCGGCCAGATCGACGATTTGCGCTTCGACGCATGGATAAGTGGTCGTGTCGAATTCCTGCGCGCTGGGACGGGTCTGGAAATGCGAATGCTTGACGATTCCCTCGCGCACCTCGAAGCTCAGATTGAGCCCGCGAAAATTCGGATAGCGAATCTCGATCCAATCGACGGTGCGAAGGCTCTGCGCGTTATGATCGAAGCCGCCGTACGGCGTCATCAGCTCGTTGAGTATTTTCTCGCCGGCGTGACCGAACGGCGTGTGCCCAAGGTCGTGCGCGAGTGCGACCGCCTCGGCGAGTTCCTCATTGAGGCCGAGCGCCCGCGCCACGGTGCGCGCGATTTGCGCGGCTTCGAGCGTATGGGTCAGGCGAGTGCGGTAGTAGTCGCCCTCATGGTTCACGAAAACCTGGGTTTTGTATTCGAGGCGTCGAAACGCGGCCGAGTGAATGATGCGGTCGCGATCGCGGGCAAAGACCGTGCGCATCGAATGCTCGGGTTCGGGAAAGCGGCGCCCGCGACTGGCCCGCGACGCCATCGCATACGGCGCCAGCGTGCGCGCCTCTATATCCTCCAGCTCCTGCCTCGTCCGCAGCATCCCGGCCCTTATCCAGCGGTTGCGTTCAACAACCGAGATGCTACCACGGCGGCAACGGCTCCCGAAGCGCCCTGCTCGACATCGTTCAACATGCGGGTCATGCCGCGACAGATGCGTTCCTGTAATTTGGATTCGACGTGCCTGGTATTCGAATCGATAGAGCGGGACAACGAATTGCTTTGGCGATGGCGCTGAGCGTTCTCTTCGCCGCATGCGCGATCAGCCAGCCAGCGCAACTCGCGCCGCCACCCCCAGCAACTGCCGTAGCTCAGCCAACGCCGGAGGTTGTTGGGATGGCGTCGTGGTACGGCCCCGGATTCCACGGCCACCAAGCCGCGGCGGGCGGAATCTACGACCAGGAAGATCTCACCGCGGCCTCGATTGCGTTTCCGCTGGGCAGCCGCGTGATGGTCACGAATCTCGACAACGGTCGTTCGGTCGAAGTGACGATCACCGACCGCGGGCCGTTTCTGAAAGGCCGCAAGATCGATCTCTCGCACAAGGCGGCGCGCATGATCGGAATGCTCGATAAAGGGACCGCGCGCGTCCGCATCGCGCTCATCAGTAAGCCGGCCGGGACGCGCGACGTCGGTGCGCCGTTGCGCTACTGGGTCCAGGTCGGTTCATTTTCGAATCAACAGAACGCGGAGGAGGTTCGAAGCAGGTTGACCGCGTCCTACGCCGATGTCCACGTGGTCGACGTCCTTGATGCTGAGCAGCACCGCTACTACCGTGTACGTATGGGCGCGTTTGCGACTCGAGCGGCGGCCGAGGCGCGCGCGTCCGACACCGCCCGATTTGGACTTCCAGTCGTAATCATCACCGAATGACCAGCCGCACCACCAACTTCGCACGACGGCTCTGGTGGCCGGTTTGCGCTATCGCCGCGCTGATTTTTCTGCGCGGATGCGCCTACTCGCTGGTCAACGGCGGGCGGATCAATGAGCAACACGCCGCCAGGATCGAGGCCGGCATCCAGGATATTCGCCAGCTGCGCTTCAAGCAGCCGGTTCCGCTCGTCGTGAAAACGCCGGACGAAGCCGAATCGATGATGGAAGCCGACATGATGCGCGACTACACCGATAAGCAGCTCGCGGCCGACTCGGTCGCCGGAGCGGTCACCGGTCTCTATCCACCGGGGCTCGATCTCAAGGCCGCGTCGCTCAAGCTGCTCAAGAGCCAGGTCGCGGGCTTCTATGATCCGCATGGCAAAGAGATGGTGCTGGTCGAGGGCGGCGCCGATCTGGGCATCTGGAACAGCGCGGCGCAGTTTATGATTCAGCGCGATGTCGTTGGCGAGATGCTGCTCGCGCATGAACTGACGCACGCGCTCCAGGATCAGAACTTCGATCTCGAAAAGAGTCTCGATCAGGTGAAGGACAACGACGATCGCGGGCTCGCGCTCAAGTGTGTTGCCGAGGGCGACGCGACCATCGCCGGCTTTGCTTACGTGGTTGGCCGTATGGACGACGGCACGGCGAACGCGGTCGCAAGTAATCTCAAGCAGCTCCCGCAGGCTCTGGCCGCCGAAGCGCCCGGTACACCGGAAGGTCTTAGCGTGCCACTGGTGTTCCAATATTCCGAAGGCGTCCGCTTCGTCGCCGAGGCTTATCGGCGTGGTGGATGGACGGCAGTGGACGCGCTCTATCGCAAGCCGCCGCAGTCCAGCCACCAGATTCTGCATCCTGAGCTCTACTTCGACAGCGCCGCGCCGGCGCCGCAAATCGAGCTAGCCGGCTACGACAGAATCATGAGCGGCTGGAAAAAGGCCGACGACGACACGTACGGCGAGCTGCTGCTACGCATCATCCTCGAGCGCAATCTGGGTAAGCAATCCAACGAACTCGGACTCGCCTCGCGATGGGTCGCGGACCGAATGATCATCCTGCAGGAGAGTCACGCGGTGAACGTCATCTGGATGCTCGCATTCAGCGACGCGCAGGTCGCCAGCCATTTCGCCGTCGTCTACCAGACTTTGCTCGACCGCTTGCTCGGCGATTCCACCCCGCATCGCATCGACGTGCGCTCCAACGCGGTGCTGGTCGTGATCGGCGAGGGCGCGGACTATTTCGAGACGCTCGCGCCCGCAATCTGGAATGCGAGCGCGATCGAAACCGGCGGCGTCAGCGCGCGCATCGAGCCGTCCGGCAACTCGCTCCTCCAATAGGTCGCCGCCCTAGCCCACATCGCCGAGACTGAACCCAAGCGCCAGCAGTTTTCTCACCGCGGCGCGCGCACCTTCCGATTCGCGGCTCGCCAGCGACGGATCGCGTGCGATCCACTCGTCGGCCANCTTGCGCGCGCGTTCGATTGTGCGATGGTCGCGAATCAGATGAACGAATTTCAGCGGCAGCGCCCCGGTCTGCCGCGCGCCGAGCAAATCGCCCGGACCGCGCAGCCGCAAGTCAGCCTCCGCGACCGCGGCGCCTGTCGTACATTCACGCATCACCCTTAGGCGTTCCAGCGCCGCTTCGTCCGCGTCACTCGACGCGACAATGCAGCAGCGCGACGCTTTCTCGCCGCGCCCCACTCTGCCGCGCAGTTGATGCAATTGAGCAAGGCCATATCGCTCAGCCGCGACCACGACGATCATCGTGGCTTCGGGCACGTCGATTCCCACTTCGACAACCGTGGTGCAGACCAGGACGTCGATTGCACCGTCGCGAAATTCACGCATCGCGCGATCCTTTTCCGCTGCGGTCATCCTGCCGTGCATCGTGCCGATTCTCGCGCCGCGTAGCGCCCCTTTCTTGAGGCGCAACGCCGTGGCCGCCACCGACTTTGCCTCGTCCTCGTCGCCATCGATGAACGGCACGACGTAGTAAGCGCGTCCGCCGGCTTCGATCTCGGAACGCAAACTGTCGTGCACGCGCGCGATATCATCCTCGGTGTGGACCTCGGTCG
>JGI12635J15846_10004366_pt1 | contig 12203 bp, 14 predicted proteins | sample BlaSpr_A8_OM2_M2_FD_15846 | JGI IMG/M metagenome (IMG submission 15846) | reverse complement strand
GGGTAGCGCGGTAGACTTGAGCTCGCCGGGTGGCGGATCGTAAGCGTAGGTTCGCGGCTTGCCCGACGCGGGAGCAAGATAATTGAGTTCCCCGGTTACGAAAGGAAGCGCTTCGATGTTTGACTGTTGAAGGCCCATGGTGATCTCCGAATTCCAAAGTCTCAAAGCTATAATTTTGGCCCGAGCGGCTTTCCAGACAAGTCAGCATACGAAATAGCAACAGGGCCGTTCTCGCCGACGGAAAATTTGGAAGAACTTTCGAAGGGCGGCGTTCGGGTCGAACGTCCTATTCTCGACTTAACGAAGTCGTGAACAAAGGGGCTCGCGAACTTACGTGCCGGCGCCCCACTAGTCGGTTCCGAGACGATCGGTCGGCGGCATGACACCTCAACGGCAGCCTCCAAGAACCGTCATTCCCCGGCGGGTAATCGAGGATTTCAGCGACATTGTCGTTTCCTCTGCGATGAGACGCTTTCTCGATGGTCGATTAATTAGGACGGAGATGCCTCGCCGCCGGCAAAGATTGCCATCATCTGGGCGTTGAACCCGTTGACTAGCCCGCGTTCGTTCGGACCGGGATTGGCCCGAAGCGGCTTGGCTGCTTCCACCAGGATCTCGTCCCTAGCACGGCGATGGCCTGGTCGATGAACTGCTTGAGCGGCATGGCCTGCTCGGCCTCCTGGCTATTCATAAGCTCGGTACGAACCCAGGGCGGCGCGATTTCCAGAACCCGAACCTTCGTGTCCTGCAGCATGAAGCGTTGCGAAAGGATGTAGGAATGAAGTGCCGCCTTGGTCGACGAATAGATCGCGGTAGCAGCCAGCGGCACGAACCCCAGAACGGAACTGGTATAGGCGACGACGGCGTTCTCCTTGCCCTTGAGATGCTCGATAAGCGCAGACGTCATGCGGATCGGCCCCATCAAGTTCGTCGTAATGGTGGAGACCATCGATGCGTCGTCCACCTTGCCGGCGGCGGCGTCCGGTTGCATGATTCCCACATTGTAGATCAGGACATTGAGGCTTGGGTGATCGGCTATCAATTTCGCCGCAACGCGGTCGATGCTCCTCGGATCGGGGATGTCGAGCTCGACGGCTTCCACGCCTGGATTTGCCGCGATCACGGAGTCGAGATGACCGCGGCGGCGTCCCGCTATAATGACCTTGTTGCCCAGCTTGTGAAGGGCCTCGGCGAGTCCGCGTCCGATACCAGATCCCCGCCGGTGATGAAGATGGTGTTGCCCGAGAGTTTCATGGGTCGTGTCCTTTGTTGCTTTGAATGATGGCGATTAGGAGGGAAAGCGGTCGCCGAACATCGGCAGCCCGCTTACGGAGTCAGCTTTCGTCGCTTCGTCCTGAAGGACGTCCCAGTGCTCCGCAAGCTTGCCGCCGTCGATGCGCACGATGTCGGCCGCGATCCAGGCAGCAGGACGACCGTTGCCCGAGAATCGGCCATGGGTGACGACGTAGTCACCCTCGGCCACGATCAATTGGTTCTCGTAGCGAAGTGTCTCCGGCACATTACGAATAAGGTCGAACAGACCCTCACGGCCGGGCGCAATGTGTGCGCTGTGCTGGATGTAGCGATCGGACCAGAAACGTTCGGCGGCGACGTAGTCGCGCTTGTTGAACAATGTATCGAATGCTTTGAGGACGAGGGCTTTGTTCTGTTCTGGTGTAGTCTTGGTCATTTCGGACTCCTCGGGTTTGGGCGAATTAAGCAACCGCGCTGACACTCTTGATCTGACGCGCGCATGAGCCTTGCGGTGTTGACCTCACTCTGCCGCCGCCCGATGGATGGTCGGATAATCGAGATATCCCGTGACGCCTCCGTAATAGAACGTATCCCGATCATAGGGATTGAGCGGCACGCCTTCCTTCAAGCGCCGCGGCAGGTCCGGGTTTGCGATGAAGTGTCGACCGAACGCGACCAGATCGACCTTTCGTTCGCCGACGATCGCCTCTGCGTCCTTGGCATTGAAGCCGCCGGCGGCGATCACGGGGCCGCCGAAAATTGGCTTGAGGCTTGCAGCTGCGATCGGCGGATGGTCGTTGATAACAGCACTGCCTTTGACGCGGGGTTCGATGACGTGAAGGTAGGCGATCTTGCGGTCTCGCAGACCGGCGGCCACGTGCGAGAACAAGGCTTCCGGATTGCTGTCGTGCATGCCATTGAAACTGTTGCTGGGGCCGATCCTCACGCCGATGCGATCTGCTGGCCAGACTTGTCTGACCGCATCAAGCACCTCGAACAGGAAACGGGCGCGGTTTTCAACGCTGCCACCGTATTTGTCGGTTCGCTTGTTCGAGCTGTCCTGAAGGAACTGATCAATAAGATATCCGTTTGCAGCGTGCAGCTCGATGCCGTCGAATCCCGCAGCTCTGGCGCGCTGCGCCGCAGCCCGATACTGCTCGACAATCTCGGCGATCTCCCCGGTCTTTAGCGCCCGTGGAGGGGTCGCCGGCCCGGGCTTGCCCTCGAGCAGCGCAAACAGCCCGGCGTCGATCGCAGAGGGCGAGACCGGCGCGCCACCGTCAGCTTGCAGGCTCGTGTGCGAAACGCGGCCCACATGCCAGAGCTGCAACACAATCGTTGCGCCTTTCGCGTGCACCGCCTTGACGACTTCGCGCCAGCCCGCGGCTTGCTCCTCGGTTTCGATACCCGGGGAACCGTAGCCTCCGTTGCCCTGGCGCGAAACAAAGGTCGCCTCGGCGATCAGGAGAGCGCCCGGGGTGGCGCGTTGCTCGTAATATTTGACCATTGCGGGCCCCGGCACGTTCCCCGGCATCTCGGACCGCATGCGCGTAAGGGGGGCCAGCACTACCCGGTGGGCGAGATTAAAAGCACCTACCCGCACGGGCGTGAACAACTGGTTGGACATGACATTCTTCCTTATTACTCAACCCGTATCAGGCGACAGCGCTGAAAAGGGCCAGTGCCTGCTGATTGAAGCCGTTGACCAGCGTGTGCTCATTCGGGCCGGGGTTGCCGCGGAACGCCTTGGCATTTTCCACCAGGATTTCATCGGCATCAGTGGCGAGTACGGACATGGTCTCTGCGATGAACTGATCGAGCGGCATCGCCTGCTCCGCCTCGCGGCTGTTCATCAGATCGGTGCGCACCCATGGCGGAGCGATTTCGAGCACGCGGATGCCTGCAGCCTTCAGAAGAAAGCGCTGCGACAAGACGTAGGAGTGAAGCGCCGCCTTCGTCGCGGAATAGACCGCCGTGACCGCCATCGGGACGAAGCCGAGCACCGAGCTGGTGTAAGCGATGACGGCGTTGTCCTTGCCCTTCAGATGTTCGACCAAGCCCGACGTCAAGCGGATCGGCCCCACCAGATTGGTGTTCACCGTATCGACCAGCAGTTTGTCGTCGATCCGGTCGGCTGCCCGGTCGGGCAGCATGATGCCGGCGTTGTTGATCAACACGTTGAGGTCGGGATGGTCGGCGATCAGCCGGGCTGCGACGGTGTCGATGCTGGCGGGATCGGCGACATCGAGTTCGATCGCCTCCATGCCGGGGTTGGCCGCGACGACCTCGTCGAGTTGGGCGCGGCGGCGGCCGGAAATGATCACCTTGTTACCGCTTTGGTGAAGAGCCTCGGCGAGCGCCCTGCCGATGCCGGACGTAGCGCCGGTGATGAAGATAGTGTTGCCGGTGAGTTTCATCATGCGTCTCCTATGCAAATGGGGTGATGAGGGAAGATCAGCCGGGGAAACGGTCGCCGAACATCGGCAAGCCGCTCACGGATTCGGCCTTGGTCGCCTCGTCCTGAAGCACATCCCAGTGCTCGGCGAGTTTGCCGTCTTCCATGCGGACGATGTCGGCGGCGATCCAGGCCGCGGGCCGGCCGTGGCCGGAGAAGCGTCCATGCGCGATGACGTAATCACCTTCCGCGAGGATGATATGATTTTCATATTTCAGCCCATCCGGCAGCGCGCGGATCAGGTTGAACAGACCGTCGCGGCCGGGCGCGATATGCGCGCTATGCTGGATGTAGCGATCGGACCAGAAACGCTCGGCGGCGGCATAATCCCGCTTGTTGAACAGTGTGTCGAAGGCTTCGAGTACGAGCGCCTTTTTCTCGGCAGAGGTCGTCTTTGACATGGTAGTTCTCCTTGTTCGGTGAGTTGAGGATCAGGCATTTTCCGGCTGCAGAGCCGGATAATCGGAATATCCCTTGGGCCCAGCGCCATAGACGGTGGTCCAGTCGATCTCGGCGAGCGGAGCACCGGTCTTGAGGCGTTGAACCAGGTCGGGATTGGCAATGAAGGGACGGCCGAAGGCCACGAGATCGGCGAGCCCTTCGGCGATCAGGCGATTGCCGCGTTCCGCATCCATGTCGGTGTTGGCGATCAGCGTGCCGCGGAAGATCGGCCGGAAGTGGCGGAACATGCCGTCTCCCATCAGCGGCTCCAGCGGCGTGCCGGTGAAGTCGGTCGTGTTGCCCATGATGAGCAAATGCGAAAGGCCGTACCCGCCCAGTTCGCGAATGGCATATTCGGCCATCGGCAAGGTCTCGTCGTTCGCCGCGAAGGGACCGGTTTCATGCATCGGGCCGATCTTCACGCCGACCTTGGACGGGTCGACTTCGTCGAGGATCGCCTCGACGACTTCGAACAGCAGGCGGGCGCGGCCCTCGATGTCGCCGCCATATTCGTCGGTCCGCCGGTTGGTCACCTTGTTGAGGAACTGCGCCAGCAGATAGAGGTAGTTCGCTTGGATCTGCACACCTTCGAACCCGGCATCCATCGCGTTGCGCGCGGCGCGGGCGTAGTCGGCTGTGGTCTGACGGATTTCATCGTTGGTCATCGGACGCGGCGCAACGGTAGGAACGCGGCCGGCGGAGGTGACGGATATCTGCTTGGGATCAACCTCCGAGGCTGAGAGCGGTCGCGCGCCGCCGCGCAGGTCCGGATGCGAAATCGCACCGGTGTGCCAGAGCTGCGCGACGATGCGCCCTCCGGCGGCGTGAACGGAATTGGTTACACGGCGCCAGCCCCGAACCTGCTCGGCGGTCCACAAGCCCGGCGTATCTGCCCATCCGAATCCCTCGGGGCTGATCGCTACGCCTTCGGTCACAATCAGGCCCGCGGTGGCGCGCTGCGCGTAATACTCGGCCTGCAGCGTGGTCGGCACGTGGTCGTCCGAGCCTGCTCGCATACGCGTCAGTGGCGCCATCACGATCCGGTTGGGCAGATCGAGAGTTCCCATCCGGTAGGGCGTAAACAGAGGCTGGATCGACATGGGCGTTTTCCCTCATCGCGTCGGTTGCGTGGGGAACACATCGTCCGTGGCGGCTCCGTCCGGTAGCCGCTGCCTTTCACTAACTTCTATGTATGAAACGCATCAATCGGAGGGCCGCTTGGCAGCACGGAACTACCGATCAGATCGGTTCGGCAGGCGGTTCCCCCTCGAAATTGGCGACGAGGTGATCGATGATGGCGCGGGCGGCGGCGCGCGTGGCGCGCCCCATCGGGAAATAGGCATGCACGGGAATGCCGGCCAACGTCCACTTTGCGAGGACACGTACCAACGCGCCATTTTCGAGTTCGCGCCGGCATGCCCAGCCGCTCGTCGAGGTGATACCGAAACCTGCTACCGCCGCCGCGATGGCGCCTTCGTTCTCGTCGGTCGAGAAATGCGGCTCGAGCTTGAGGGCAGATACCTGGCCGTCTCGTTCGAATCGCCATGCAGACGCTACAGCAGCGGACGTCCCTCCGATGATACGGTGCCGACCAAGGTCCTCGGGAGTATCGGGCGCGCCATGGCGCGCGAGGTAGTCCGGAGAAGCCACGATGACGCGCGGGATCGTGGCGATGCGCCTTGCCGTCCCGGCCGCATCGGCAAGGCTGCCAAGTCGTATGGCGACGTCCACGGCGTCCCGGACGACGTCATGGCGCCTGTCCCCCATCTGAAGCTGGATATGCAAATCGGGGTGCCGCTCGGCGAAAGAAGCGAGACGTGGAATGACATCGCGGATGCCGAAGCTGGTCGGCATGCTCATCCGGACCAGCCCGCGCAGTTCACCGCCCTCGCGGACGCTGTGCTCCGCCTCGTCCAGAGCCGCCAGGATTGGCTCGACCCGCGCCAGGAATTCTCCCCCGGCCTCGGTCGGCACCACGGCGCGCGTAGTCCGGGACAGAAGCCTGGTACCAAGCTCGGCCTCGAGTTCGGCGACGATCCGCGAGGCCTGAGACTGCGAGAGGCCGCACTCGCGGGCGGCGGCCGAGAAGCTGCCGAGCCGAGCGACGCGCGTGTACAAGCGAAGGGCGAAGTTGTCCTTGATCAAATCGAAGGCTCCAATCGGGAACGCTTCGGCTAAGATAGGATACCTGATTGATGTATTCTATACATGAGCTCGTGCCGTCCGACTCGCCGTTTTGAAAAAGCGGCCCAAATCTTCAGGACGAGAGAGATTTGCCGGAGGCCGGCAAGACAGATGAGCCCTCGAAGTAGGATCCGTAGGAAGAATGCATACAGACGATTGACCCGTCCAATTGGGTTCGCGATCCGACATGTAAATATCATGTGAGACAACCGTCTCCGAAATTACTCGACGTTGATTACGCTGAGTGATTTCAAGCTCGAGAGCGCTTCCGATAGGCGCAAAGCATCGCGCTGTCTCACGGCGCAATGGTGGCCACCGCTGCGCCTCTCAATGCACTTCGGTATCGACCAACCCAGCTGCGACATCCCGTGAGCATTCCTCGAGGTCTTGTATCGCACGCCGCCGATCCGCTCGACGCCTGACGAGCGCGGTTGCCACGGGAGGAACGCCGATCTCGATAAATCTGATGCGGGGGTTGGAATAGTAATGCTCCGCTCGCGCACCCACGATGACGACGGCCTCGCCGGATTCGACGACCGCAAGACATTCCCGGATCGTTGTTACGACTGGCCCTCGCGCGATCGGCCGTCCCGAGGGGGTGTGGTCAGGAAAATGGATCGCCGCCCACGCCCCCAATTGATGATTGTCGGGCAATGTCGGCAAGGTCTCGAGCGCGAGTTCCTCCGGATCGATCAATTCCCTGTCTGACAATCTGTGACCGGCAGGCACCACCAGCTTCTTCTTCTCCTCAAGCAGGACCGTGCATTGCACGAGGCCGTCATGGGAAAGCGGAAGTCTGCAGATCGCCGCATCCACCTTGCCTACTGCGACCGCCTCGAACTGGTCCAGCAGCGAAAGCTCCACCCATTCGACATCGATGTGGAATTTGCTCCTGAGATGCCTGACAAATGGCAAGGTCAACTCATAAAGTCCGCCACCGAGGAACCCGATCCTTAGCCGGTTTGCCTGACCAAGGGCGGTGTTCCTGCAATCGTCCAGCGTGGCACGGAGAACCAGGGCAGCGGGTTCTACGCCGAGACGAAACTTCTCGCCGAGGGGCGTCAATTGGACACGCCTGCTCGTTCTTACGAAGAGCTGCCCTCCCACCTCTTTCTCCAAAGAATTTATCGCTTCGGAGATCGAGGATTGAGCGAGAGACAATCTCTTCGCCGCCTTTCCGAAATGTAGATCCGTAGCGACCGCCAGGAAGCAGTCGATCTGCCGTAGCTCCATGCCGATCCCCGCGTCAACCGATTGATCCGACTAGCCGATTGAATGCGAGCCTACGCTTCGATGATGCGGTCCACAACTTGGATGAAACGGCAGCGCCGCATTCCTGTTCGGCACACATAAGCACGGTTCGATCAGGAAACCTATTTCGACGGCGGCAAAAACAATCGGATGGCAATCCAGCGGAGGCATCAGCCTGACACCAAGGACCGATCGATCGGTGATGCCGATCTAATGCACGGCGATTGGCGCTTGTTCGGAAGGACCGCGAAGAAAATATCACGCGCAAGCTGGCCCGGCCCGGATCGGCTCCGGCCTGAGGCGAGCAACGAACGGCGCGCACCCGGATACGTGCGCGCGTGGAACAAGTGAGTGAGAATCTGACCATGCCCATCGATGCCACCCAAACGCCTCGGGGCCCGCAAGCGGCCTGTTACCAGGCTGCTGCCTCTTGCAGCCATTGTCCTTGCGGTCACCGCTTCCCTGCCGGCGCGCGCGGCGGAGCTGCGTCCCCTGCAGGGAATGAGCCTGCAGCTCGGCGAATTACACGGCATCGCCTATTACACCGTGGAAGACGCCGGCTACGGCGTGGTCGCAACCCTCGCCGGCCAGGACAGCACACCGGTGCGGTTCGTGAGCATGCTTCTGCCCGGACAGAAGGTCGTGGTGTCGATCCCCGCGCATCGCGGGAGCCAAGGCCAGACGGTCGAGTTCGCGCGCCAGGGCCACCGCATGCTGGTGGATAGAACCCCTCCAGGTGATCGATTAGGCCGATGACTATCAGAACGCTGCGCCAGCGGGCGCACTGGCGCGGCCGGTTTTCGACCGCTTCGCAAGTAGACCCGAGCACTATGGGCACAAGGAACTGTCAGTGACCCAGCAAAGCCATCCGAACGCGACGAAGCAGTTGATGGACAGCGCCAACTTTGCAGCGCGCGATGAAAATGTCCGTTGCCTTTCCTATGGCGTCCTCCGCAAGCTTGCCGGCCTTCCGCGGGATCTGTTCGCAGACTATTGGCGCGATGTCCTCGGGCCGCTCTGCGCGCGACTTCCCGGCATCAGCTACTACGTGCAGCACCACTTTTCACAGGACCGCCGGGCGAATCTCTGGCCCCTGCCGGATGGCGTTCGCCGCATGGACGTCGTGCTCGACGGCGCCGCGGAAATCGGCTTCGCCGACATCGACGGCCTAAACCGCTATGCCAAGGCCAGCCCGCTGTTGTTCGAAGACGTGTTCCATCTGTTTGAGCACATCGTCGCTTACAACCTGCCACGGGGTTCCCATACGCTGGTTGATCGCGAGCCCGACGGCGTTCCAAACGGGACGGACCGGTTGTACCGCCTGCACCTGCATCTGAACGGTGGGTCCGGCGAGGGATTCCGGCCCTGGTTGTCGGAATGGGCGCGACATCTGGCATCCGCACCGGCGGTGCGGAAGTTGCGCCTGCATCTACCGGAACCATACGACAACGCGCGCCCGTCGCCGCCGTCGCCGCACGGGGACCATCAAGTCAGTGACGAACGCAAGGATATCGGCGTCGTCGAGATCGGTTTCGCAAGCGCGCTCACGGCACGAGAATTCTGCGAAAGCGAAACCTATCGCGCAACCATCGAGGACCAGCGCAGGTATCTGCGCTCCGTCGGCGCATTCCTGGTGACCGGCGTCTACACCTATGTCCGCGATGGCGTGATCACCACGGCCGGTTTGAGAGGCAGCCGGACCGCCGACCTCATCGAGCGAATCGGTGCCGTCAATCAGACGCGAGATGAGGTGACACGGTGCTTCGTGCCGGACCCGCAGCGGTGACGCCGCCCGAATCGCGGTCTCCACGACCGGGGACAGGGGCATTCGACAACGACACAAATAGACCCGGAGAGACAAAGAACCATGGGTAAATTGCAAGGGAAAGTGGCTGTCATTACCGGAGGTACCCAAGGTATCGGCGCCGCCACGGCAAAGCTCTTCGCCGGCGAAGGTGCTCACGTCTTCATTACCGGCCGTCGCGAGAAGGAGCTTGCAGAAGCTGTAGCGGCGATCGGCGGCAACGTCACGGGCGTTCAGGGTGACGTTGCAAAACTCGACGACCTTGATCGTCTCTATGAGCGCGTCAAAGCGAAGGGCCGAATCGATATCCTCTTCGCCAATGTCGGACTTGGTGGATTTGTCCCGCTGGGAAGCATCACCGAGGAATACTACGACAAGACTTTCGACACCAACGTCAAGGGCCTGCTCTTCACGGTCCAAAAAGCGCTGCCGCTTCTGAACGATGGCGCGTCCATCATTCTGACCGGTTCAGCCGCGGCTGCTAAAGGCACTCCCAGCTTCGGTGTCTACGCCGCGAGCAAAGCGGCTATTCGCTCATTCGTCCGAACCTGGACCGTGGAGCTGAAGGACCGGCGCATCCGCGCAAACGTTCTCAGCCCCGGACCCGTCGTCACCCCGCAGGTGGCGCTGCAGCCCCCTGAAGCCATTGCGCGCATCGTGTCATCAGTCCCGATGGGCCGCATGGCGGAGCCCGAAGAGATCGCCAAAGTCGCGCTGTTTCTGGGCTCGGACGACTCCAGCTTCATCACCGGGATCGAACTATTCGCCGATGGCGGCAGAGCGCAAGTATGACGCGAGGGCGAGAGCAGATGCTCGCGGTGGGCCGTCGTGGTCGAACACAAGGAGACATGCGATGCCAGACACATTGAAGCTTTACCACGCCATCAACTCGCCCAATTCGCGACGTGTCCGAATTTTCCTGGCCGAGAAGGGAATCAAGCCGACGCTGATTTCTGTCGATCTCGGCGCGGGCGAGCAGCACTCGGAAGCCTACGGGGCAATCAATCCCCGCCGCGTGGTGCCAGCCCTGGTGCTCGAAGACGGCACCACCATCGCAGAGGTGCCCGCTATCATGCGGTATCTCGATGAAGCCTTTCCCGAAACGCCCCTGCTCGGCACGACGCCCAAGGACAAGGGCTTGGTCGTTATGTGGGAGCGGTTCGCGGAACTTGAAGGCTTTGCGGCGGTGATGGAAGGCGTGCGCAACAAGGCCGAGAGGCTGAAGGGCCGCGCCATCGCCGGACCGCACGGCTATGAGCAAATCCCGGGTTTGGTCGACCGTAGTGTGCTGCGCGTCAAGAATTTTCTCGCTGACCTGAACGAGCGGCTCGAACAGGTGTCCTTCGTGGCCGGGGAGCGGTTTTCGGCAGCGGACATAACCGCGCTGGTGACCATCGATTTCGCGAAGACGCTCGACCTATCGATTCCGGAGGGGCACCGAGCGCTGATGCGCTGGAAGGATACGGTTTCGGCGCGGCCCAGTGCAGGTGCATGACGCGAATGCTGTTCAAACCGCAACGCATCAGCCACGGCTTCACGAAAAGCAGCCCCGCGACCGACTGAAGAGGAGTTGGACCATGCCCAGAGGATATTTCGTCGTTGAAGTCGAGATCACCGATCCGACGGCCTATGAGGCTTACCGCATGAGTGTTCCGGATATCATCTCGGCTCACGGCGGCAAAATTCTCGTGCGCGGCGGAGATCCGCAACCGCTGGATGGCGTCTTGCCGCACCGCCGCCGGGTTATCGTCGAGTTCGGTAGCCCCGAGGCCGTGAAGACATTCTACTATTCCGACGCCTATCAGGCGGTGCAACCGATCCGGTTAAAAGCCAGCAAGGGCTTCGTGTGCCTGCTGACCGGAACGGAATAGATCTTCCACCTTTCCTCGTAACCAGCGCACCCTGCCGTTCACCCCTGCCAAATCCGAATCCTCAACCCGACTTGACGGAGGCATCATGTCCCGCACAATCAAATTCGCAAAGGCCGGAGGGCCGGAAGTCCTCGAATTCATCGAAATGGAAGTCCCCGCTCCTGGTCCGAACGAAGTTCGTATCAACGTAAAGGCAATTGGCATCAATCGTGCCGATTCAATGTGGCGCAATGACAAATACACTGAAGCGGTAAAATTCCCGGCAGGTCTGGGATATGATGCCGCCGGTATTGTCGATGCCGTGGGTAAGGATGTTACCGGCCTTGCCGCAGGTGACGCAGTCAGCACGATCCCGGCCTACTCGCTGAATAAATACTTTACCTACGGAGAGGTCATCCTCGCCCCCGACCATGCCGTCGTAAAGCACCCAGAATCGCTTTCATTCGCCGAAGCGGCGTCGGTCTGGATGATGTTCTTGACGGCCTACGGCGCGCTCGTCTTCGACGCCCAAGTAAAAGCGGGCGACTTCGTCATCATTCCCGCAGCTTCCAGTAGCGTCGGCCTGGCGGCGATTCAAATTGCCAACTATGCCAGGGCGACCCCCATCGCGCTGACGCGCACTTCGGAGAAAAAGACGCGGCTGCACGAGGCCGGCGCAGCGCATGTCATTGCAACCCAGGAGCAGGACATGGTTGCCGAAGTGATGCGCATTACGAGCGGCCATGGCGCAGGCGTCGCCTTCGATCCCGTAGGCGGCGCGAACTTTCCCAAGCTGATCGCCGCGCTGACGAATCAGGGCATCGCCTACGTCTACGGCACACTGAGCGAGGATGACACTCCGATACCCGTGCTGGAGATGATCCGGAAGATGCCAACGATCAAGGGGTACAGCATCCGGCTGGTCACGGGCGACGAGGCACGCCGGAAGGTCGCGGTTGAGTAC
>JGI12635J15846_10004365_pt1 | contig 12204 bp, 6 predicted proteins | sample BlaSpr_A8_OM2_M2_FD_15846 | JGI IMG/M metagenome (IMG submission 15846) | reverse complement strand
TTCGCCGCACTGCGGCACACCAACGTGGCCGTGGAAGTGCAAACTACACAGGAGTACACGGGGCAGCAGCGTCATATGGTATGGCTCGTGCCGATGTGGAAGTGGGTGCTCGACACCGATATGCATGCCGGTGGTCGCTCTACGCCGGTCAAGGAGATCGTGGAGGGCAAGAGCTTTCATCGACCATTGGGCGGCTTTGTCTCGGTCGTAAACGTGGGACTCGATACCAACTGGCTGCATCATCCCATGGCGATGGCGAACCTCTACGGCTACGGCAGAATGGCGTGGAATTCCAGCGAGCCGGCAGATCAGATCATCGATGAGTGGACGAGGCTGACATGGGGCAACGATGAAAAAGTCGATTCCACGATCGACGCGATGCAACTCGCCTCGTGGCGCAATTACGAGAGCTATACGGGCCCCAACGGCATGGGTACCCTGACCAACATCCTGGGCTATCACTTTGGGCCCGGCATCGAGTCGGCTGAACGCAACGGCTGGGGTCAATGGTTTCGCGGCGACAGAGATGGCATCGGCATGGACCGCACAGTCGCTACGGGTACGGGATACATCGGACAATACCCTCCGGAACTGACGAGCAAGTATGCGGCTTTGGCCTCCTGCCCCGATAACCTCTTGCTGTTCTTTCACCATGTTTCCTACGCCTACAAGCTGCACTCGGGCAAGACGCTGGTGCAGAGCATCTATGACAGCCACTACGCGGGCGCGCTGGCGGCGGCTGAATATGTTTCGCAATGGGAGTCATTAAAGGATTTGGTCGACGACGCGCGCTACAAGAAGACGCTCGATTTGTTCAACTATCAAGCTGGCCATGCGCTCGTCTGGCGTGATGCCATCGACAATTGGTTCCAGCGTATCTCAGGAATTGCCGACGACAAGGGAAGGGTAGGCCACGATCCGTATCGCATTGAAGCTGAAGATATGAAGGCAGTAGGGTACGTCCCCGTCGATGTGCATCCGTGGGAGACCGCTTCGGGCGGTAAGGCCGTCGTCTGCCTGAGAGCAGAAAAATGCGCGTTGACAACCAAGCTGGACAAGCCAATGGGCGAATACGATATCGCCGTGCAGTACTACGACCTGTGGGGCGGCGTCTCGCACTACGATCTGCTGGTGAACGGCAAATCAGTGGCCAAGTGGGCTGCGGACGACACCTTGCCGCCCGCGCAACCTGACCGCAATCTCGACGGCCAGGACAGCACGCGCTTCACCGTTCGCGGCGTCTTGTTGCAGCCTCGTGACACTTTGGAGTTGCTTGGAACACCCGATCAGCAGTCCGATCTGCCCGAGCTCGCGCCCGTGGACTACATCGAGATCGGCCCAAACGGCTCGATCACGCCGCAGTAACTATGGAGGCCTTATGAAGATCACCGCTGCACGTTTGATCATCTGCTCGCCGGACCGCAACTTCGTCACACTGAAGATCGAAACCGACGCAGGCGTATACGGTCTGGGCGACGCTACACTCAATGGCCGCGAACTCGCCGTCTCCAGTTATCTCAGCGAGCATGTGCTTCCATGCCTGATCGGACGCGACCCATTCAACATCGAAGACATATGGCAGTATCTCTATCGCGGCGCGTACTGGCGGCGAGGACCCGTGACGATGAGCGCCATCGCTGCAGTAGACGTAGCCCTGTGGGACATCAAGGGCAAGGCGCTCAACACTCCGGTTTACAACCTGCTCGGAGGAAAGAGCCGTGAAGGTGTGCTGGTCTATACGCACGCCAATGGCCGCGACATCGAGGAAACCCTTGATTCGGTCCGCCGCTACGTGGAGCAAGGCTATCTCGCCATACGTGCACAGAGCGGCATCCCTGGCGTGGCCAGCACTTACGGCGTTCCAAAGTCCAGCAAGCCGTACGAGCCCGCAGAGCGAGGTCTGCCCAGCGAGAGCTTGTGGTCGACCGAGCGCTACCTGAACTTTGTCCCAAGCCTGTTCGAGAAGCTGCGCCTTGAACTGGGAACTGACCTTCACTTGCTGCACGACGTGCATCATCGGCTAACCCCGATTGAAGCTGCCCGTCTGGGAAAGTCACTCGAGCCTTACCACTTATTCTGGATGGAAGACCCGTGCCCGGCCGAGCTGCAGGAAGGTTTTGAGTTGATTCGCAGTCACACCGTCACACCGCTCGCAACCGGCGAGGTGTTCAACTCCGTGTGGGACGCGCATGAGCTGATTCGTCGCCAGTGGATCGACTATATTCGGATGACGATAGTGCACAGCGGCGGCATCACACACCTCAAGAAGACGGCCGACTTTGCGGCGCTCTACCACGTTCGCACTGGCTTCCATGGTGCGACGGATCTGTCGCCGGTGACCATGGCGGCGGCACTTCACTTCGGTCTGGCTGTTCATAATTTCGGGATCCAGGAATATATGCCCCACACCCCCCTGACGGACGAGGTCTTTCCGCACCGCTATACCTTCACCGCGGGGTATATGTCTCCAGGAGACGCACCGGGGCTCGGCGTGGATATTGACGAGACGCTTGCGGCAAAGTATCCGTATCAGCGCGCTTATCTGCCTATCGTCCGCAAGCTCGACGGGACACTAACGGATTGGTAAATGCCGCGCGCAGCTGCATTTATTCAGTGGCATAATTCTGAAACGTCGCCTTGAGACAGGGAATAATGGCGATGCAAACATTAGTTCGAGGGCGTAAAATTAATCCGATGACAACGAAAGAATCCGCCTCAGCGGCAACGAGAGTACACGGTCCGGAAAGAGTTCTCGGCGTGAGACGGATTGATCTCTCTTCCGTACAACTCGCATCGAGCGAAAACGCGCGAGATATCAATAGAGATATCGTCTTGGAACTGATCAGATTTAGACAACCGGTATCGCGCGTCGAGATTGCGCGATTTTCCGGATTGCAGCCAAGCACAATATCGATCATTGTTGAACAGCTTATCGGTGAAGGATGGATAAGAGAGGGAGCAGTTGTTCGCCGCTCACGGGGGCGTCCCTCCACTATGCTCGAAGTAAATGATTTTCTGGTGACGTTTGCCCTTGACATTCGGCCTGATCGCGCCATCCTCGCAGTTCTCGACCTTACCGGCAGGTTTCTTTCGCGTGAAACAGTAATGACGGTGTCAGATCCTGAACCCGCGCTAAAACGCATCGTGGAAAAAATGCGGATGTTGCGTGATCGGCATGTTGATAAATCTTTTGAAGGAATTGGCGTCAGCGTTCCAGGGCGAGTTCATCCAGAGACCCAGCGGCTTCTTCTGGCACCCAATCTCCACTGGCGTGATTTCGACATCAAGGTCGCATTGGAAAAAGCTTTAGACTTGCAAGTTGAAATTGATAACGATGCCAACGCATGCCTGTTATCCGAGTCCTGGTATGGCAGGCTGGCCGGTGTCCGCAATGCTGTTCTCGTCGCAGTTTCCGAGGGCATAGGGACCGCCATTCTCGCGGGTGGACAATTGCATTCGGGATACAACGGTCTCGCCGGTGAGTTTGGGCACATTTCGATTGATTCTTCCGGCCCGGTATGTGGCTGCGGTCAGCGCGGTTGCTGGGAGATGGCCGGATCTTCCCGTGCTGCCATTCAGTTTTATCGAGAGCTTTCTCCCGATGCTCGCTCAATCGATATCTATGGTCTATTGCGTCTCGCCGAGGAGGACGATCCTATCGCTATTGAGGCAGTTTCCCGACAAGCGAAAGGCCTCGGCCGCGGACTTCGACTCATTACCGCAGCACTTTCGCCTGAACTCATCTTGATTACCGGCGAAATCACATCCGTCTGGCAACGCTTCGGCCCTATCGTTCAGCACGAGTTGGAATCGTCAATGCTGGCTGGAAAAGCGCCTCGACTGGCAACCGCCGGAGATGGCGAGTTAGCCCGGCTTCGAGGCGCTGCCGCTGTGTTGCTGCAACGTCATGCGAGCTATCACCGTTCCACTCACTCTCCACGAAGCGAACGCCGTCTGCCATCCAACGCCATGCCAGTCTTGCGCTAATGCCTAAACGAGAGCGACAGCACCATCGGATCCTATGAGTTATTTCGACCTCTCCGGAAAATGCGTTGTCGTGGTGGGCGGTACCTCAGGTATCGGAAGAGCTTTATCTTTGGGCTTGGCTAGCGCAGGCGCCGACGTCATCGCAACATCGCGTTCAGCCGAAAGTACAGCGACGTTATGCCAAGAGATTCGCGATTTGGGCCGACGCAGTATGAGCGTGCCCTCGGATGTTACTTCGCGGTCCTCTCTGGAAGATCTCCGAGTTGCAGTTTACAGAGAGTTCGCCGCAGTCGATGTTCTGGTCAACTGTGCCGGCATCACAAAGCGCATCCCAACAGTCGATTGCCCCGAAGATGTATGGAACGCCATCTTCAATGTGAACCTAACCGGCACCCTTCGCAGCTGTCAGGTTTTTGGAGCGAACATGATTGAGCGACGTGCCGGCCGCATCATCAATATCGCTTCGCTCTCGACGTTCGTTGCTTTTCACGAGGTAGCCGCTTACGGCGCCAGCAAGGCTGCCGTAGGCGCTCTCACCAGATCCCTAGCTGTCGAGTGGGCGCGCTATGGTGTTTTTGTCAATGCCATCGCTCCTGGAATTTTTCCGACCGCGCTGAACAGCGCTCTTCTGGATTCGCCAAGAGGGCGAGAACTGCTGATGCGTACACCGGCGGGACGTTTCGGCAGAACTGAAGAACTCGTTTCCGCTGCCCTCTACCTGGCGTCGGACGAGTCTTCTTTTACGACTGGCCAGATCCTCGCGGTTGACGGGGGATTTCTCGCCAGCGGGGTCAATCGGTAGGTTTTGAACATGAATGCAATTCGAAATATGCAGGCAATCCATTAGCTGCCAAGGTTTTCTTTCCATATCAGGTTCACGGTATGCTTCGTGGTGAAGTCTGTCGCTTAAATGTTGTTGCTTATCTTTCTACTCGCTGCAATTCGAGGGCTCGAATGATTCGTGTATTTTCTGCTCTTCTTCTGCTTGCTGCTACCGCTATTGCGCAGAGCACGCCACTCGAGCGGAACGGGCAAACCATTACGATCGAGCCTTACGCGCCCAACGTCGTTCGGATCACGCTAAGCACCATAGCGAGGGAAGCAGAGGCCGGGCCGGGTTACGGAATTATGGCCAAGCCTGAGCCAACGGGCTGGAAGCATAGCATAGCCGCGAGCGGCGCGGATATCTACGCGAGTCCGCGCATAATGGTTACGGTAGCGCCAGCGCAGAAGCGTAATCCAAATGACAAGATGCCGGACACGGCGAAGTTTTTCTCCGGCTCCACAGCTGGTGCGCATGTGTCGGTCACGCTGCCGGATGGCTTACTGCTTACTGAGATGGACGGCTGGCAGATGGCCGAACTGAATCAGAAGGACGACACGCTCAAGAGCGCACGCGGCATTAAGCCCGAAGACTTGCCGCTGTACACGGTGGGGGCAAGCTTCCGCGCAGCCGATGACGAGCACTACTACGGGCTTGGCGAGAACCAGGAGGGCTATCTCGACCACCGGCAACGTCCGATCACCTGTGCCGCGAACTATCTTGCTCCGGCTGCGCCGACCTATTGTGTGCCTTTAATGGTTACAAATAAGGGCTACGGTATTTTGTGGGATAACCCATCGTCGACGACGATCTATCCCGCCTTTGACGGTCAGACGAAGTGGACCTCGACGCTCGGCAAGCGCGTGTCCTTCTTCGTGATTGCCGGCAAAACGACGGACGAGATCTACGCTGGCTATCGGCTGCTTACCGGTGCAACTCCAATGCTGCCGAAGGCCGCTTACGGTTTCATCCAATGCAAACAGCGCTACAGTTCTCAGGCTGAAGTTCTGGCCGTGGCCAACGGCTACCGCGAGCGTCATCTCCCGCTCGATATTCTCGTCGTCGACTGGTTCTACTACACCAAAATGGGCGAGTACGACTTCGATCCTGAAAAGTGGCCTGACCCCGCGGCGATGAATAAAGAGCTGCATGCAGAGAACATCGAAACGATGATCAGCGTTTGGCCGCGTTTCGCACCCGGCTCGCGCTACTACGACTTCCTGCTTGGCAAGGGTTGGTTCGAGCACTACGCCAACAGCGTTCCGGTCACGCCAGACAATCCCGCCGAGGGCAAGCCGGTCGACGGCCTGCCCTATGACAAGGCGGGATCAGACATCGACACGACCAACCCAGACGCTGCCAGATGGTGGTGGAACCTGATCCACGACAATATCGCCTCGAAAGGGTTCGACTATTTCTGGGCCGATGAGACCGAGCCTGATCTTCCGCCCAATGGCGCATACTTCAGCATCGGTCCGGGGACGCAATACTTCAACGTGTATCCGCTGTTCCACACCGCAGCGATATATGACGGGGTACGCAAAAGCGGCGTGCGACCCGGTGCGAAGGACCGCTCATTGACCCTTTCCCGGGACGCATATCTGGGCGCCCAACGCAACGGCACGATTTTCTGGTCTTCAGATATCTCACCGACATGGGACACGCTGCGCCGTCAGATTCCTACTGGCCTGAACATCGCTGCCTCCGGCATTGCTTACACAGGAAACGACATTGGCGGCTGGCAGGGCCTGCCCTACCGGCACACCCCGGCGAACCCGCCGCTGATCGACCCATCCGGCGTACGCGACAACGTGATGCACGATGACGACTACCCTGAGCTGTATGTGCGGTGGTTCGAGTACGGGACGTTTCTCCCAACCATGCGCACCCACGGTACCCGCAAATTCAATGAGGTGTGGAGTTACGGGTCGCAGGCCGAGCCGATCCTCGAAAAGTACCTCAAGTTACGTTACACACTGATGCCCTACATTTACTCGCTGGGGTGGTTTACCTATCAGACGGGTGCGCCGTTTATGCGAGCTCTCTTTATGGATTTTCCAGCCGACGAAAAGGTCGCCGACATCCGTGATGAGTATATGTTTGGCCCTGCTCTGCTTGTGGCTCCCGTGGTGCAACAGGGTGCGACCACACGCGACGTATACCTGCCCGCTGGGACCGACTGGTACAACTACTGGACCAACGAAAAGATGCATGGCGGCCAGACCATCACAGTGCAGGCACCTATCGACGTCATCCCACTCTTCGTTAAGGCTGGATCGATCCTGCCTCTCGGAGCCTCGGTGGAAAGCACGCATGACAAGCAGCCGCTACAGAAGGTCAAGGTGTACGCAGGAGCAAACGCGGAGTTCACGCTTTACAACGACGACGGTACGACCTACGCCTACGAAAAGGGTGACCACGAGATTACGACGCTACGTTGGGATGACCAAAGCGGCAAACTTACGCAGGATGGCACAAAAGTCTGGGAAGGGAGCGAGAAGCAAATTCTGGAAGTAGTAGGACGATAGAGGCCGGGGGCTCAGTTTGGTGAGCCCCCAAAATTCATTAGGGCTTTCAGAAATTGACGTAGATAGGATTGCCAACTATCAGGAGAGAGCCGTCGAGAGATCGAGCATTCACCCGGAACCAATGACGTTTGCCGTCGCTTACGTAGTCAAATTCTTTAGTTTCGTCGGGCTTGCTGTATACAGATTTGTTGATTAGAGCGGTGGACAATCCATCTTGAATGATCTCTGGATACGCGCCCTGGAGTGCGATCATCCTGACGCTGAAGTGTACTTGCTGCCCGGTGGGAGCATTGATTGAATCGCCCACGGAGGCGGTGCTTGAGTTGGTCTTGGCTTCGAACTCGAGGACGCGATCTTTTGTACCCTCGACATCGACGAAGACGTGCCCGGCGCGAATTCCATCAAGGATTGCGTGTTCGGATAGCGTTTGCGCATAGATGACGGTTGTTGGGCGGCCGACCGCGGATCGTGCGTCAGGCGGGAGGTCTGCATCGTGATTGTCGCTGCCACCAAGCCCGGTGAGGCGGAATCCCTTATTGAGTTCTTCCTGCCAGAGCGGGATACCCGAGTTTGGCCCTTCCCGCGTGTCGCCATTGACCACTTCGATCGCGGTGACACGGCTGAAATCCGTGTTTGGAACAGTCCAACCGCATCCCATGCAACTCTCTCCGGAAAATAGGCCGGGATGATTGATTGAGAAGATACCGTGCCAATCCTGGACTTGCTTCAGGAGGCGATTGATGTCGGGAACGTACAGACTGGTTAGCCGAAAATCAATGAATTGTGTTGTTCCGTATACGTTGGCGTGTCCCTGGAAAGTTGTGATCTCGCGCGCGGGTATAAGTAATAAATTATCGAAGTATGGTTGCAATTCGCGCATGGCGTCGAACTGGGAGATCGTATTGTGGTCGCTGATCGCTATGAAATCAAGGCCTCTTCGAGCTGCGGCTTCGACTGTCCTGTAGAGAGGACAAGGAACCTTTCGCCCCGACTGACTCAGGCATGAGCCGTCGCTGTGTGCATCGTGCATGTGCAGGTCTCCTCGATACCACGCAGGAGTGATGCGCAAAGGTGCCTGGCTGAAGGTGGAGACCAAAGCACTGTCTGCAGAGTGTGCAAAATAGATGTTAGCAACGTATTCAGAGCGCACGCCTTCCCTGATATTGGGAACCCCAAGGATGAGCTTCCATTTTCCCGGACGAATCGGCCCGGGAAGGTAGGATGGGGTGGCATCCGTCTCTGAGAGGGTAAATGAGGCTTTGTTGCCGCCACTCCATCCGCGAAAACGTTCGCCGTCAAACAGCCCCAGGTCGATCGTGGTGTGTTTGTCCCGCTCTGTATACGAGGAATCGATTGTTACACGCGTGATGCCTGCCGGCACGTCGAAGGGAATCTCTATATAGGTTTGACGATCCGCATACGTAACAGTTCTGTGAAGGACGACATCAGGAGCTTGTTGAGCGCGACAGGTAGTGGCGATGAAGAAAATAAAGGGCGCAAGAATGATAGCAACAGTCGCAGCGCGCCTGATCGAGCACGGATGGCGTCGAAGTGGAAATACGGACGGGCGATATTTCATGCATGTCCTCGCATGGATCCGCTTGTTTGAAGGATCTTGTGTTTTGGCGAGATTACGAAGGAGGTAATTTCGAGTAGATTCTGCTGGCTATGATGTTCGCCTGTGGCGAGTTTGATCCGAAGCTTCGGGTTTCAATCAAAAGCTCAAACGGGCTTAGCTTGCCGTTGGCAGCTATTGCCTTTTCGAGAACCGGTCGCATCTCTTCACGGTTGAAGAGCGTGTCTGTTGCGGCTTGGGTACCAGCCATTGTTAGTCCTTCGACGATCAGGATCCATCCAGTGTTGTTCAAGTTAGGAACCAGAGCATCTACCGCATACGTTCGATGGGATGGTGCGGCGGCGTCATTCGTGTAGACCGGGAATTCACCGTCCATGGGGTGTTTGTTGAGGATGAAAGAAGCGTTCGGCTGTGCCTGGTACTCAAATTCGAAGTTCAGACTTTTTTGAAAGAGTTCTACCCAGGGGTTGGAATACGTGGATCCAAGGAGAATCGCATTTGAATCTTTAAGATCTTCCATGTGAAGTTCTCGCGCGTAGCGAATGACGAAGTGAGTGGGGTTTGCTTCGGGAACGCGGGAAAACTTCAAAACGGCGTTGAGATCAGCGATGTTCGTGTAGCGTTGCGCATCGAGGTCGGCCAAATTCTGGGCATCGATTCTGGAGGCGCTTTTTGTCGACAGATAATCTCGGTTTACGTATTCGGCCAGATGAACGGAGTGGCCGGTCAGATTTTGAAACATGACGATGCCGTCGTCGGACGGAACAAGGAAAGTCTGACGCTCTTTGTCAAAAATCTGTGACCAAAGCGGGTGGCATGCGTCTACCGGGATGGGATAGGTACGTTTCACAGCCTTCCACCCGGCAGTTCCGCAGACTACAACAAAGAGCAACGCAAAGAGCGCACGAAGGTGCGCGTTGTGATTCCGGGAAAGTGGCGGTACGGGGGGAAGGTCGATGCGAGCGGTTGCAGGGGAACGAGAGACGTTTTCGGCCTCCGGTGTAGGTTGTGCAGGAACAAGTATCGGTTCCGCAGGCCGGTTGGGCGAGAAAGCCGGGATGTATTTGCCTAACGGAATACTGATCCGTAATTCCTCGGATTTGCCTTCTTCTTCAAAATAGTGGTCCAACCGCTGGCGCAATTGACGCGCGTAGTTCCGCACGATGTTGTCTTCGCCGGGGTTGTATCCCGGTCTCCTGGTAAAGACGTGAACGCCAATCTGGTTTTCGCTGATCTCGTCGGTTCTTCCACTCAGTGCACGATCACAGACGTAGAGTAGGAATTTGGACAGGAGGGCTGACTTCGCGAAGCTCTTGCTAGCCACGACCCGCTGGGCGAGCTGCCAACGGGGGTCTTCGGTGAGGCACAACGGCTCCCAGGCCGCCGCGGCGTGCATCAAGTCGGCCACTGAACCCTTGGGGAAGGATTCCAATTCTGAAGTCCAATTGGTCCGTTGATCCATCTTTTCACACGTGAAAGGTATCAAACGTTGAATAACGCCAGGTAAAGAGGATTCACGATCACGGATCCCTCATCTAAGCGAGCGATCCTACTTTAACCCTTTTGTAAACAATTGGAAAGCCGGTAGGGGCTCAGGGCAGTTCACCTGTGTAAACACCGGGTAAACCCCTTACAAGAGCATCGCAAATGAGCGAAAAATATGCAGGATCAAGTGTTGAACTTTCTGGAGGCTCCAAATGCTAAAACTCAGCAATATGATTTCGTCTTTCTCTCTCCTTTTTGAGCGGGGAATGCTCAGGCGAACGCTCCTGCTCACCAGCATTCTGTGCTGTATGGCAATTGCAGTTGATCCTCTTTCAGCACAGATTGATACGGGTGGAATCACCGGAACGGTAACGGATCCCCTGGGCGCGATTGTACCCGGCGCCACAATTTTGCTGACGAATGACGGGACCGGGGTCATCCTCTCGACTAAATCCACTTCGACGGGCACTTATTCTCTGAACGACATCCGGCCGGGGTCCTACACCCTGAGCGCGGAGGTGGCGGGTTTTCACAAATTTGTCGAAAAAGGCTTGCAAGTGCACCTGCAGAATACTTTGACCATCGACATTCCATTTTCCACAGGCGCCGTGAACCAGCAGGTCACAGTGACGGCTGCCGCCCCCCTGTTGCAGGCGGAAAATGCAGCAGTCGGTCAGACGATCACCAGCCAAACGGTCAATGATCTGCCACTGAATGGTCGCGACTGGACTTCGCTGGGGCAACTTGCCGCCGGAACCTCCACAGCTCCGGTGGGTAACCCTAGCAGCAACTCGGGATCCACGGATGCCGCCTACTTTTCAGTTGACGGTGTCAATTTATGGCAGAACGATTTCCGCTTGAATGGGATTAACGACAATATCGAGATATATGGTGGCTCTTCGGTCGGAAGCAATGCAGCAATCATCCCTCCCCCGGACGCCATCCAGGAGTTCAAGCTGCAAAATGGCAACTTCAACGCCGAATTCGGACACTCCACAGGCGGCGTGATCAATGCGGCCATCAAGTCCGGAACTAACCGTTTACACGGAGACTTGTGGGAATACTTCCGAAACACTGATCTCGACGCCAACATCTTTTTCAAGCCAACGCCAACCAGTCCGGTGCCGGCGTATCACCAGAATCAGTTTGGCGCGACCCTCGGCGGGCCTGTTTATATCCCCAAGATTTACAACGGGAGGGACAAAACATTCTTCTTCGTTGACTATCAAGGGAACCGGCTGGTAACCCCGGCGCCTGCAACCAGCACTGTACCTACCGCGAACATGATCAACAGCAACTTTACGAATCTGCAGGATCTGATTACCTACAACGGAGGAACAGGGACCGATGATCTCGGCCGAACGTTTTCTCATGGAACCATTCTTGACCCAGCCACTACGCGTACTGTAACGCAGGGGGTTGTCGACCCCGTGACGGGGTTGCCCGCAACTGCAACCGGATACGTGCGCGATCCGTTTTATACAGGAAGCATTGTTGGCCAGACGAACTTCGTTGGCGCCACCTCGCAGCTGAATGTAATTCCGGTGGGGCGCATCGATCCAAATGCAGTCCAGCTTTTGAAGCTTTATCCGGCGCCGAACCTCAGCGGGCTGGCAAACAATTTTGCGTGGACTCCAAGCCAGGGTGAAACGGATAACTCCTTCGATATAAGGATTGATGAGACTCTTGGTCAGAAGAACACGCTTTTTGGGGTGTATGACCGAAGCCTCATTACAAGGTCCGTTCCATCGAGCCTGCCTGGGCTGGCGGTGGGCGAGACCGGCGGGCGGAATGACAGCTTTCCT
>JGI12635J15846_10004364_pt1 | contig 12205 bp, 10 predicted proteins | sample BlaSpr_A8_OM2_M2_FD_15846 | JGI IMG/M metagenome (IMG submission 15846) | reverse complement strand
GGACATAGCGCGTCTTGACGCGGCGCGGCAGGAAGCGGAACGAGCGGGGCGGGCGTTTCAGGAGGGGTCGAAGTACGATCCTTGGGCGATTGAGGCGAAGTGGCAGAAGCGCTGGGAAGAGGCGAAGGTCTTTGAGACGGAAGCCGATCCGTCGAAGCCGAAATATTATGTGCTGGAAATGCTGCCGTACCCTTCGGGGACGCTGCACATGGGGCACATGCGCAACTACACGATTGGGGATGTGGTTGCGCGCGTAAAGAGGATGCGCGGATTTAATGTGCTGCATCCGATGGGATGGGACGCGTTCGGGCTGCCGGCGGAGAACGCGGCGATCAAGAACAACACTCACCCGCGAACCTGGACCAACAACAATATTGCGGAATTTCAGCGGGTACTGCGGCGCTTTGGGTTCAGCTACGACTGGCGGCGCGAGATTTCGACATGTGAGCCGGAATATTACCGGTGGAATCAGTGGTTTTTTCTGCGGATGCTGGAGCGCGGGCTGGCGTATCGGAAGAAGAGCCGTGTGAATTGGTGCCCGAAGTGTTGCACGGTGCTGGCGAACGAGCAGGTGGTGAACGGGTATTGCTGGCGGCATGAAGATACGCTGGTGGAAGTGCGCGAGATCGAGCAGTGGTTTCTGAAGACGACGGCGTATGCGGAACAATTGATCGATGATCTGAAGACGCTGGAAGGCGGATGGCCGGAGCGGGTCATCACGATGCAGCGAAATTGGATCGGGAAGTCGGTGGGCGCGCGCGTGAAGTTTGGCGTGGCGGATGTGGCAGGCGCGGAGCCGATTGAAATTTTCACGACGCGCATCGATACGATTTATGGGGCGTCGGCGATTATTTTGGCGGCGGGGCATCCGCTGGTGCCGAAGCTGATCGCGGGCATTAAGGACAGCAAGCTCCGGGCGGACATCGACCACACTCTCGCGAAGATGCGGGCAAGTTCGGTGAAGGCGGAGGACCTCGAGACGGCGGAGAAAGTTGGATTCTTCACGGGGGCGCACGCGACGAATCCGTTTAACGGCGAGAAGCTGCCGATCTGGGTCGGGAATTTTGTATTGATGGAGTACGGCACGGGCGCGATTATGGCGGTGCCGGCGCACGACGAGCGGGATTTTGAATTTTGCCGGAAATATGACTTGCCGATTCGCCCGGTGGTGCAGCCGGAAGGCGTGGCGCCGCTGGACGGGGCGACGATGAAGGTGCCGTTTGTGGATCACGGCGGCGCGAAGCTGGTGAATTCGGGGTCTTTCAGTGGGATTGGCGTCGATGATGCGATTGTGGCGATGGCGGCGCACGCGACCGAAAAGGGATTTGGTCAGCGCGAGACCACGTATCGGCTGAAGGACTGGGGCGTTTCGCGGCAACGGTATTGGGGCACGCCGATTCCGGTGGTGTATTGCGAGAAGGATGGGATTGTCGCTGTGCCGGACGATCAACTGCCGGTGGTGCTGCCGAAGGATGTGGCGCTGACCGGCGAGGGTGGATCGCCACTGGCGGCGACGCCGTCGTTTGTGAATACGACTTGTCCGAAGTGCGGCGGTCCGGCGCGGCGCGAGACGGACACGATGGATACGTTCGTGGATTCGTCGTGGTATTTCTATCGGTACTGCGATCCTCATAACGACAAGGCGCCGTTTGATTCCAAGAAGGTCGCGTATTGGTTTCAAATCGATCAGTACATCGGCGGGATTACGCATGCGATTCTGCACCTGCTGTATTCGCGGTTCTGGTGCAAGGTGATGCGGGATCTCGGGCTGATCACGCATAGCGAGCCGGCGGCGCGGCTGTTTACGCAGGGCATGGTGCTCAAGGGCGGGACGGCGATGTCGAAGTCGAAGGGGAACATTGTCGGCGCGATCGATATGGCGGAGAAGTACGGCGCGGATACTGGGCGGCTGTATATGTTGTTCGCGAACCAGCCGGAGCGCGACCTGGAGTGGAGTGAGGATAGTATCGAGGGGTCGTGGAGATTTTTGAATAAGGTTTATCGGATGGTGGAGCGGCATGTCGCGGATGTGCGCGGTGTGAAGGCTGGTGTTGCGGATGCGGACGTGGCGGGGCTTTCTGCGAAAGAGCGGAAGCTGCTGCAGGTGACGCATGATACGCTGCGGCGTGTCACGCAAGACTTCGATGCGCGATGGCACTTCAATTCGGCGATCGCGTTAGTCATGACGCTGTATAACGAGATTGATGGGGCGGAGCCCCTGACGGATGGTGTGCGGCCGGAGGTTCGGAAAGAAGTGCTGGAACTGCTGACGCTGATGCTGGCGCCGATGACGCCGCATCTGGCGGAGGAGCTGTGGGAGATGCTGGGGCATGGCGGCGGGCTGTCGAGTGTTGGATGGCCATCATTTAGTGAGGCGCTGGCGAAGGAAGATGAGGTTGAGATTGTGGTGCAGGTGAATGGGCGCGTGCGCAGTAAGCTGGTGGTGCAGGCGGGGATGAGCGAGGCGGGAGTGATCGCGAAGGCGCTGGCTGATCCGGCGGTGGCAGGGCATGTGGCGAATAAGCATGTGGTGAAGCAGATTGTGGTGCCGAATAAACTTGTGAATCTTGTGGTGAAGTAGGGCGAGTTGACAGTCGACAGTTGAAAGTCGAAAGAGAAGAGTTTCACCACAGAGTTCACAGANGACACAGAGAAGGAAAGTGGGCTGTCGTTGGAACGATTTTGAAGTGCGANGTAAAGATGAAAAGAAAACAACGACGCACAAGTTGGGTTGATTGCCGAGATGGGGCGCAGCATGCTGCGCCCCTACGTATTTTGGGACACGGATGATTTTGGGTTGAGGGACGAGGATTAATTTTGAGCGAGGGTGAGCTGATGGCAAGTGGGGCGCAGATGACGGAAGAGGGGAAGAGGCCGAAGTCGGAGTTGGGTGGAGTGGTGGTGATCGACTTTGGAGGACAGTATACGCAGCTGATTGCGCGGCGGGTGCGCGAGCAGCAGGTGTTTTCGGCGGTGCTGCCTTGTACGTCGAAAATCAGCGACATTGCGAAGTTTGAGCCGGTGGGGATTATCTTGTCGGGGGGGCCGAGTTCGGCGTACGACGAGGGCGCGCCGACTTGTGATGCGGCAGTGCTGTCGATGGGGATTCCCGTTTTAGGAATTTGCTATGGGATGCATTGGATTACGAAGACGATGGGAGGGAAGGTGGTGCCGGCGGCGCGGCGGGAATATGGAAGCGCGACGCTAAACGTGGCGGAGGAACGGCAGTCGCCACTGTTTCATGGGCTACCGAAGGCGGTGCGGATCTGGAATAGCCACGGAGACCATGTGGTGGGTTTACCTGACGGTTTTTATGCGACGGCACACACGGAGAGCGCGGTTGCGGCGACGGAGGACCCAGTCCGGAAGATTTACACGGTGGAGTTTCATCCGGAGGTGCGGCACACCGATCAAGGGACGGAGCTGCTGCGGAACTTCCTGTTCAAGGTGTGCCTGGCGGAGCCGAAATGGAACGGGGCAGCATTTATTGAGGAGACGGTCGAGGCGATTCGCAAAAAGGCGGGGATTGGGCGGGTAATCTGCGCTTTGAGCGGAGGTGTCGATTCGACGGTGGCAGCGGTCCTGGTGAACCGGGCGATTGGCGACCGGTTGACGAATGTTTTCGTGAATACCGGGTTGCTGCGGAAGAACGAATTCGAAGATACGCTCGCGATGTATCGAGAACGATTGGGGTTAAGCGTAATCGGTGTGGACGCGACCGATCGCTTTTTGAAGCAGTTGGAGGGTGTCACGGACCCGGAACGAAAACGGAAGATTATCGGAAATGAATTTATATCGGTGTTTGCCGAGGAAGCGCTGAAGCTCCAGCACGGCGAGGCGCATGGCGAGATCGAGCACCTGGTGCAGGGGACGCTCTATCCGGACGTAATTGAATCTGTGTCGGTTAAGGGGCCTTCGGCAACGATCAAATCGCACCATAACGTGGGGGGACTGCCAGAAAACATGCCGTTTGGGCTGATTGAGCCCTTACGAGATTTGTTTAAGGATGAGGTGCGGCGGATCGGTAAGGAGCTAGGACTACCTGATGAAATATTAATGAAACATCCGTTTCCAGGGCCAGGACTGGCCGTACGGCTCCTCGGCGCTATCACCCGTGAGCATCTGGTAACTCTGCGGGAAGCGGATGCGGTGGTGATTCAGGAGATTCGGAAGGCGGGGTTGTACAACAAAGTCTGGCAGGGGTTCGCGGTACTATTACCAGTACGTAGCGTGGGGGTTATGGGCGATGGACGCACCTACGGATTGACGGTGGCAGTTCGAGTGGTGGAATCGGACGACGCGATGACGGCGGATTGGGTGAGGCTTCCCGGAGAGGTGCTGGAGCGAATCTCGACGAGGATCGTGAACGAAGTGCCGGGTGTGACGCGCGTTGTCTACGATATCAGCTCGAAACCGCCGAGCACCATTGAGTGGGAGTGAGGAGGGTCACGACCCCGGGGAATCGGAGAGGATCGAAAGCTTACGAATGCTTACGAAAGTTAACGAGTACTTGACTAGAACAGTGCGGAAACGTTTCAGATTGAAACAGCATGAAAAAGGCCGCACAGCGGGGATGTGCGGCCTAAATTCGATTCAATTGTGGAGCTGGCAATACCTACAGAGAAGTCGCAATTACCGATTGGCCATTTTCTGGGCCATGTAGAGAATCAGCTTGCGATCTTCTTCGTCGGCCTTGCTCAACAGGCGGCGAAGTTTGTTGAGGAAACGCGCTTCCTTGCCGCTGCTTCCCCAGGCAATGTCGTCAGACGACTTGCGCTTGGGCAGATTTGGCAATTGAGGCGGTTCTTCACCGTCGTAGAAGAGTTGATAAAGTGGGCACTCTAGAGCGCGAGCCAGCTTTTCCAGAGTCTCAATGGCTGGGACGGTATGGCCATTTTCGACGCGGGAGATGTAGCAGCGAAGCAAGCCGGTACGCTTTTCGATGTCACCCTGGGAGAGTTTCTTTTCCTCACGCAAAGCGCGGAGGCGGTCACCAATAATCATGCAGGCATTATTGCATGTAGGTAAGATGCTCGCAAGTACAATTTTAATTTGTGGGAAAGTGAAACACATGGTGCGCGAGGGCGTATCCGGAGAGAGAACGAGGCAGGGCGGGCAGGTACGTTGGTGGCAACCGTATTGGGAGCAGGCGTAACCTAATGAGCATGGGACGCGTCCCAAAAGTGATGGCGACGGCGGTCATAAGCCCGAGCGCGGCGGTGGCGGCGGCAGTCAGTAAAGCTGCAGCACCGGTCGACGATCGGGAATTGGTGCGGAGAGCGCAGGCCGAGGATCAGGGTGCGTTCGAGGAACTGGTGCGGAGGCATCAGCATCGCGTAGTCGCGGTCGCTGGAGGAATTTTACGACAGCGCGAGGATGTAGAGGATATCGCGCAGCAGGTGTTCGTTAAGGCGTACTTTTCGCTGAAAAGGTTCGATCAACGGGCAGCGTTCAGCACGTGGCTGTACAAGATCACAGTGAACGAGTGCTGGGATTTGCTGCGGAAGCGCAAGGTTCGACCGCTGGTGTATGAATCGGACTTGAGCGAGGATCAAGCGCGGCAGTTTGGCGCGCCAGAAGAGCGATCGTCGCCAGCGCTGGATATCAGCGATACGCTCGAGGCGCGGCAGAAGGTAGAGCGTTTGCTGGATTGCCTGGACGAGCGTGACAAGATGATGCTGATCCTGAAGGAAGTCGAAGGATTTGCGGTGGAAGAGATTGCGGAGATATTGGACCTGAATGCGAATACGGTTAAGGTTCGATTGTTTCGCGCGCGAAGAAGGATTGTGACGGAGGCTCGGAAGCGGGCCGAATGAATCGGTGGTGGCTGTTGCGGTCAGGTGGAGGTAGATACATGTGGGACTTTATGAAGAAGCAGGAAGACGAATGCAGCCGGTTCCGGGACTCGCTGGAGGAAGTTGCCAGCGGGGGAGCGTCGCGAGAGATGTTGGAACACTCGGCGAACTGTGAGGATTGCGCTGCGGCGGCGGAAGAACTGCTGGAAAGCAGGGAACTGCTGCGGGCATTGCCGCGTGAGTCTTCGCCGAGGATGGCGTGGTTTGCGCCGCGTGTGATGGCGGCGATCGCAGCGCGCGAGGCGGAGCTGAGGCAGTCATTCGACGCGTGGTCGGCGATTCCGAAATTTGCGTTGCGGCTTACGTGGATTACGGCGCTGGCGCTGGTATTGGCCGGCACATGGTTCCTGCAGAGGCCGAATGTGCCAACGAAGCCTACGGCTACAGATATTACGGGTGAGCCCGTGCAGAGTTCGGCCCCGACGACAAACGATGATGTGCTGATGAGTTTGGCAGAGAAGGCTTCATGAACGAATCGACCGCAAAGCAGAGAGCGGCAGTGTGGGTAGCGGTCGTGTTTCTGCTCGGGGCAGCGTTGGGCGGCGTCGTTGGGTATATCTTCGCGCACCGAGCAGTTTCGGCGAACATCATGATGTCGGTATCGCAGCGGCGCGCGCAGAAGGTGGAAGACCTGACTCGCGCAGCACATCTTTCGCCGGACCAGCGGCAGCAGCTCGAAGGAATTTTGAACGATCTTCATGCGCAATATAAGACGCTGGACGACGAGCGAGATGACGCGCGACAGAAGTCGCGGAACATGATTCGCGGGATTTTGACGCAGGACCAGATTCCAGGGTTTGAAGAGTTTCTGAGAAAGATGGATGAAGAGAGAAAGAGGATGACACCGCCGCAGTAGGGCCAACCGGCGGACCTCCTAGGCCAAGCGGGAAAATAAACGGGCCGATCCGTGGATCGGCCCGTTTTATTTTGAAATGGAAGGTTGCGATTAGAAGGGAATGTCTTCGTCGGAGATTTCGGGGCCGGACGATTGGGCGTGTCCGCCGCCAGCACCGCCGTAGCTCTCTTCCGGACCGGATTGATCCTCGAAATCGCCTCCGCCACCACCGCCACGGTGCGCGCCGCCACCTGCTCCCGCAGCTGCGCCATCGGCGCGACCGCCGAGCATGCGGAAATTGCTGGCGACAATTTCGAAACTCGTGCGCTTCTGGCCTTCTTTGTCCTGCCACTCGCGCGACTGAATGCGGCCCTCGATGAAGATCAGCGAGCCTTTTTTAAGGTATTGCTGCGCGATTTCGGCCTGTTTACCCCAGACGACAATCTTGTGCCACTCGGTGCGCTTCTGGCGCTCGCCGTTTTTGTCTTTATAGGTTTCGTCGGTGGCGATAGAGAAATTCGCCACGGCTTGGCCACCGCCGGTGTAGCGAGTTTCGGGATCGCGGCCGAGACGACCGACGAGAATGACTTTGTTTACGGACATGTACTCCTCCGGTGAGGACGATAGCACGGGAAGAACGGGGAGTGCCAGCGAGCGGGAGTGGGAAGACGGAGAAAGTAGAGCGGAAGAATCTAACGCAGAGACACAGAGGGCACAGAGTCCGGAATGAGAAGGTGAATTGGACTTCGCGAGACGTCGAGGGAAACGACGCCAATCGTCTAGCTGCTACTAGCCGGCGGCGGTGGTCGGTACGCCGAGTTCCCTGAGCTTGGCGCGAGCGCGGCGCTCTTCTTCGGTGCCAGGGTAGCGCTTCACGACTTCACGCAGTTCGCGGACACCGGCGCTTTTTTGGCCGAGTTCGAGTTGCGCCATGCCTTTTTTGAGATGAGCGGGCGCGAGCTTGAAGCTCTTGGGATAGTTGGTGAGCACGCGATCGTATTCCTGAACGGCTTGATCGTAGTTGTGCTGGGAGTAGGCGATTTCGCCGAGATAGAACTGTGCGTTCGAAGCGAGGTCGGTGTCGCTGTAATACTTGAGGTAGTCCTGAAATTCCTGGCGAGCGAGGTCGTACTTGCCGCTGGTGATGTCGCGCAGGCCGTTCGAATACAGCGTGTCGGCTGAGGGAGCACCGCCGGCAGGCACTACAGAGCCGCCTCCTGGTGCGCCACCCGCTGGAGCGGGGGCGTAGTTACCGGAGGTGGGTGTCGTCGCCGGCGCGGGAGCAGTGCCGGAGATCTTGGCGTCGAGGCTCTGGACGGTGTTCTGGAGATCGACGAGCTGCTGATTGAGCTTGCCGAGACGCGATTTAATCTCTTCCAGATTGTCGGAGAGTCCCTGCACCTGCGTGGACATCGTATCGAGGCGCGCGCCGGAGTTGGCCTGCACGTCCTGGACAGACTTCTGCATGGAGCTGATCGTGCCGTTGAGCTTGCCGACGTTGTCGCCGGTCTGCTCGACGAGAGTCTTCATGATGGTGTGATCCTGAGTCATCTGGGTCGAGAGGTCTTTCTGACCCTGGAGCAGGTTGGTGACGTCGCGCTGGAGCTCGACGATTTCGCGGGCGACGGCTTCGGCAGGCCGAGGACCCACGAGGCTGCCAGCGACGGCGGCAGCGAGCATGACCGCACCAAAAATCGCGATGTTACGTAGACGCATGCAACTCCTCCTGTGAGCTTGCGAAGACCCGAAATGTGACTCGCTGGGCTGAAAGCGCCAGCCTAAAAACACTTGCGCGAAGATTGTTCATCATTGTTCGCGGCCGTTGCAATCGCCCGGAACCGCGAAGCGCATGACTTTACTTTAACGACAGAGCCGCGCGGGAGCAATAGAGTGCTCGCCCGCGCGGCTTTTTGATGCGTGAGATACCGGGATTGGACGCCGACAAGGCCTATTGCTTTGCCCTGACGAAGTGTCCGCGGCGGTTCTGCTGGTAACAATCCTCAGTGGACTGCATGCAGAAGGGCTTCTCTTTGCCGAAGCTGACGGTGTTGATGCGATCGGCGGAGATGCCCAGGGAGACGAGATATTGCTTCGCGGCGCTGGCACGACGATCGCCGAGAGCAAGGTTGTATTCGGTCGAGCCGCGCTCGTCGCAGTGACCTTCGATGGTGACGCGCTCGGTCGGATAGCTGCGCAGATACTGAGCCGTCTGAGCGAGGGCAGTGCGGGCGTCGGGACGAATGTCGGCCTTGTTGAAGTCGAAATAAGCGTCGCGAACTTCGCGTGTGAAGATTTCGTCCTGCGTGGGCTCAGCGGTTGGAGCAGCGGCAGTGGCGACGGTGATGCGTGCGCTGGCTGTCGCGGAACCGCCTGGACCGCTGGCGGTGATGGTGTAGGTCGTCGAAGCGGAAGGCGTGACGGATTTCTGGCCTTCAGCGGGAACCGTGCCAACGTCGGGAGCGATGGTGAGTTGCGTTGCGTCGGTGGAAGTCCAACTCAGCGTCGCAGCGTCACCCTTTTCAACAGCAGTGGGGCTCGCTTGCAGCGACACTGTGGGCTGAGCAGCAGCCGGCGGTGGCGGCGCGCTCGGCGGGGCAGTAACTTGTTTTGGCTTCTTGCTGCAGCCAAACGTAAAAACGGAAGCGGCGAGCACTGCGATCAGACTGGCGCGATACAGTGATCGGGGAACCTCGATCATTCAAATCCTCCTCAGTTATGTAATCCCGGTGTTCGTCCCACGGATGCATGACATCGTAGCACCGGCGGAAGGGTTCCGGAGATATCTCGTGTCACGATACGTTATACATCGGACACATTCCCCCGTTACAGAACGATTAACGGGGCGACCAATTCGGCGACTCGTTGTGGCCGGTGGCTGTGAGCATATGCGCCTGGGAGCCGTCGGCCAGCATGGTCCAAATCTGGCGAGTTCCAGTACGAGTCGATTCGAAGACGATATGGCGGCCGTCGGGAGCCCAGCTTGGGCGTTCGTTGCGGCCGGAGTCGCGGGTGATCTGGACGATCTGTCGCGTCGTCGGATCCATGACGTAAATGTCGTAGGTTCCTTCGGGACGCCGCCAGCTGAAGGCAAGGACCGCACCATTAGGAGACCACGCCGGGTCAATTAGATACCCCTTGTCGGGCAGGTCGAGCTCGACGGAATTCGTGCCGTCGGCATTCATCATGTAGAGCTTGGGGATGCCGCCGCGGTCGCTGACGTAGACGACGGTCGCGCCGGTCTTTGGATTCCAACTCGGTGAGGTGCTGGCGCCGTTGGCAAAGGTGAGGCGCTTTGGCGAGCCTCCGTTGGCGTCGGACATGAAAATTTCGGGGTTGCCGAGCATCGATGACTCGAACATGAGCTTGGAGCCGTCGGGCGACCAAGCGGGCGAACTGTTCGTGCCCTTGAATCGAGGGAAGGTGATGACTTTGTTGGCGTCCACGGAGTACATGCAGATTTGCGGGCTCACCAGGCCGTGGTATGGCGCGAAGCAGGTGAAGGCGATACGCGAGAGGTCGGGCGACCAACGCGGCGTAAGCGAGATCGTTTTCAGAGAGGTGAGCGGGTGCTGGTTTTGGCCGTCGTAGTCCATCACCCAGATTTCCTTGGTGCCGGTGCGCGAGCTGACGAAAGCGATTTGCGTCGAGGCAATGCCGGGGATACCGCCGGAGAGCTTACTGATGATTTCGTCGGCGAATTGATGCGCGAACTTGCGGACTTGCGCGTCGGTAGGTGCGCCGCGGTATACCTTGCCAATGATCGCCTGCCCTGAGGGATTACGGACGTCGTTCAGCCACGCCTGAATTGCGACTTCGGTGGCAGATTGCGTCATGTTGCCGAAGGCGACCATGTTGGAGTTGAGAGGCTGATCGGTCCAAGTGGTGTTCTTCAGTTCATTGGGGACGCTTGGGATCTGTTGCGGATAGAAGCTGGGGCTCACGATTTCGACGATGCCGGAGAAGGTGAGGTCATCGCGAACAACCTGGCTGAAGAGCTGCGAGTGCTGTCGCGTCGGATCCTCGCGCGGCACGAAGTCGGGAACGGCGATGCGCGGCTTCGCGTTGTTGTCTCCCAAGCCCGTACCGGTATTGAACCAAGCCGGATTCTGGGCTTGCGCCGGGCAAGATGCCAGCAGCGCCAGCAGACTGAGAAAGATCGAAGCGACCAGGTTAAGTTTTGTTTCGCGAATCACGCAAACCTCCGTAGTTTTTGTGCTGCATGTTTTCGTTTCGCTCGCGAGCATGGGCTGGCTACCTATGCTGCTCTGGAAAATCCCAAGTGACGGCAACTTCGGAACCTTGATAATCGGGCGGCAGGGCGGGGAGTGGATTTGAGCCCATGATCGCCCGCAGTCCGGCGTTGTCCCAAGAGAGATTGCCGCTGGACTGAGTGATGCGGACATTCTTGATGCTGCCGTCGCGATTGATGCTGAAAGACACGGCGCAATGAAGCGATGTGGAGCTGCGAACGCCAGGGTCGATGGAGAGGCGGTCCCAGTTGGGGTCGACACGGCGTTTCGCGGCCTGAATGTACCAGCCGAAGCGCGTGGCAAAGTCGCCGCCGCCCTGACCGGGGACGCTGACCCCGGCGGACGGGTTTGCCCCTGGATTAGTGCTGTTGTCGCCGACCATGTTCTTCAGGCGACCACCTTTGCCGTAGTCGATCGCGTTATTGGGTGTTGGAGTCTTGTTCTCGAAAACTTTTGATTTTGGGTTAGGCGGCTGCGGCTGGGGTTTGGTTTTGGGCTTTTCCGGCGCCGGCAAAGGAATAGCGTCGGGCGGTGGGGCCGGAGCCTTGGGTTGCACTGGCTCTTTATAAAGGCCGTTGTCGGGGTCGAAGGTTCGCGACTCCATCGCTGGTGGCTGCGGCATAGGGATGCCGGCGCTGGGGACCATCGTTACGTTAATGCTTTGACCGACGTTTCCACCGACGCCGGACCACTGGTCGCCGCGTATTTTGAGATAAATCGACACTAAGACTGTACCCGCGAGCGCCAGATGGAGCAGCAGCGACAGTGCGACGAACTTGCTGTAGGGGAGCTCTTGCGAGTTGGCAACGGCGGTCGACATTCGAAAATTAAGTACCGACTGTTAGAACGGAGATCACGGTCAACCTTTCGCGCGATCGGGCAGGGGCTCGGTGACGATACTGATGTTGCTGATGCCGGCCTGCCGGAGGGCGTCCATCAAGGTCGCGAAGGCGCCAAACGGTACGGTTTTGTCGCAGCGGAGAAAAATGCCTTCGTTGGGCTTTTTCATCTTGGCCGAAATTTTGGGACCGAGGTCGTGGACGTTGATCGGGTCGTTGCCCAGGTAGACGAGCTGATTTTTGTCCATGGTAACGACGATCTTTTGTTCGCTGATCTCGTGAGTCGTCTTCGTCTTGGGGACATCGACCTCGATGCTGGATTGCAGAATCGGTGCGGTGATCATGAAGATGATCAGCAGCACGAGGACGATGTCGATGAACGGGACCATGTTGATCTCGGACAGCGACGATTGAGTCGATCTGGAT
>JGI12635J15846_10004363_pt1 | contig 12207 bp, 13 predicted proteins | sample BlaSpr_A8_OM2_M2_FD_15846 | JGI IMG/M metagenome (IMG submission 15846) | reverse complement strand
CTCGCCCCGCCCCGCCATGTCTATGATCCTGCAAAACCTCGCCGCCACTGCTCCAGTGAATCACAGTTCGCCGGAAATTGAGATGATTTCTTCACAGGCTCAATCGCGGGGCGAGGGAGCAGAACGGCGCAAGGAGCTACCCCTTGCTGACATCGCCTTCCGCCGCCTCGCTGGCTTCCAGCGACACCGGCTCGAGATGATAGCGCTTGGTCAGCGGCATCTGCGCGATTGCGAAGACCATGGTCAGCGGGATCACGCCGAACGCCTTGAACCCGACCCAGAAATCGGTCGACTGGGTGCGCCAGATGATCTCGTTCAGGATCGCCATGCCGAAAAAGAACAGCGCCCAGCGCATGGTGAGGATGCGCCAGCCCCGCGGCGTCAGGTTGAACATCTGGTCGAACATGATGGCGATGAAGGAGCGGCCGAACAGCAGCCCGCCGCCGAGGACCGCTGCGAACAGACCGTAGATGATGGTGGGCTTGACCTTGATGAAGGTCTCGTCGTGCAGCACCAAAGTCAGCGTGCCGAACACGATGACGACGACGCCAGTGACCAGCGCCATGATCGGGACATGCCGCGTCACCAGGTAGGACGCGATCATCGCCGCCACCACCGCCACCATGAAGGCGCCGGTGGCGACGAACAGATGGAATTTGGCGTTGGTGACGAAGAACACGACCAGCGGACCAAGCTCGGTCGCGAGTTTGAACAACGGGTGCGGCGTGGTCTTGTCCATCACTCAATCCCTGCAATCGCTTTTGCAAAATCCCGCGCCGTGAAGGGCGCGAGATCGTCGATGCCCTCGCCGACGCCGATGAAGTGCACCGGCAATTTGTGCTTTTCCGCCAGCGCCACCAGGATGCCGCCGCGCGCGGTGCCGTCGAGTTTTGTCATCACCAGGCCCGTGACGTCAGCGGTACGATGAAATGCCTCGACCTGGGACAGCGCATTTTGTCCCACCGTGGCATCCAGCACCAGCAACACCGCATGCGGCGCCGAGGCATCGACCTTCCTGATGACGCGAACGACCTTTTCAAGCTCGTTCATTAGCTCGGCCTTGTTCTGCAACCGTCCGGCGGTGTCGACCAGCAGCACATCGAGTTGGCCGTCGCGCGCTGCGGTCAGCGCGTTGAAGGCAAGGCTTGCGGAATCCGAGCCCTGCGCGCCTGATATGACCGGCGAATTGGTGCGCTCGCCCCAGATCTTCAGCTGCTCGATCGCGGCCGCGCGAAAAGTGTCGCCGGCGGCCAGCATCACCTTGCGGCCTTCGGCGGAAAGTTTTGCCGCGAGCTTGCCGATGGTGGTGGTCTTGCCGGAACCGTTGACGCCGACCACGAGAATGACGAACGGCTTTTTCGTCCCGTCGATCACCAGCGGTCTTGCGACCGGCGCAAGCACCTTTTCGACTTCGGTTGCGACCACTGTCTTCACATCATCCGCCGTGATCGCCTTGTCGTAGCGGCCGTGGCCGACCGCCGCCGAAATGCGCGCCGCCACTTCGGTGCCGAGATCGGCCCGCAGCAGCACGTCCTCGATATCCTCGAGCATCGCGCGGTCGAGCTTGCGCTTGGTGACGAGATCGGCGACCGCCGAGCCCAGCGAACCCGAGGTGCGCTTCAGCCCGCCGGACAGCCGCCGCCACCAGCTCAGCTTTGTCTTTTCGTCGGTGGTATCGTTCATGGCCGTGTGTTAGCGGTTTCGCGTCATGAGCGAAAGTCTTGACCGAGCCATCGAAGTTCCGGAACTGACGGCGGAGGAAATCCAGGCCCGCGTGCTCCATCGCGACGGGCTGATGCTGGTGATCGACAAGCCCGCCGGCCTGCCGGTGCATCGCGGCCCCAAGGGCGGTGCCAATCTGGAATCCTCCTTCGACGGCTTGCGATTCGGGCTGCCGCGGCCGCCGGTTCTCGCCCACCGGCTCGACAAGGATACCTCCGGCTGCCTGGTGCTCGGGCGCCACCGCAAGGCGACGGCCTCGCTCGGCCTGCTGTTCAAGCACGGCAGGATCGGCAAGACCTACTGGGCCGTCGTGAAAGGCGGCCCTGCCGAAGATGAAGGCACCATCGATATGCCGCTCGGGCGGCTGAACGTCGAGCGCGGCTGGTGGCAGAAGCCGGATCCGGACGGACAGAAGGCGGTTACCAACTGGAGGGTGCTGGGACGCGGCAATGGTTTTTGCTGGCTCGCCCTGGAACCGGTCACCGGCCGCACCCACCAATTGCGCGTGCATTGCGCGGCGATGGGCTGGCCGATCGTCGGCGATAATATCTACGGCAACGGCCCGCGCTTCGGCGAACCGCGCCTGCATCTGCATTCCCGCGAGATCGTGATCCCGATTTCCCGGAACAAGGATCCCGTGCACGTGGTGGCGCCGGCGCCGGCGCATCTGCACGAACGGCTCAGCGCCTGTGGGTGGAATGGGGAGTAAAGCGTTCTTCCCCTCTCTCCTTGTGGGAGAGGGTGGCTTCGCCAACGGGTCGGCGCGAAGCGCCGCCCGATGATGAACTCCGCGAAGACGGGTGAGGGGTTCTCTCCGCGGATGCAAACCCCTCATCCGACGCGGACTTCGCATAGCCGATGCAAAGCATCGGCGTCCCTTGAAAAACGGCGGCCAGAGGCCGCCTATGGCCACCTTCTCCCACAAGGGGAGAAGAAAGAAAGTGGCGCCCTCACACCGTCAGCCGCGCGCCGTCATTTCCCGTGATCATCAGCGCCCGCACCGCGCCCGGCGTCTCGCCGCTGGTCGCTACCGGCACAAAATGTTCGGTGCGGCCCTGCGTAACACTCTCGATCAGCACGTGACGCGTCGCGCCGATCTCCGCTGCCAATCGCTTCCACAGCGCAGCCTCGCCGGTCGCGCGCAATCGCTTCGCGCGGTCTCGAATCACGTTCCCTCCGACTTGCGGCATCCGCGCCGCCGGCGTGCCGGGGCGCGGTGAATAGGGAAACACGTGCAGGAAGGTGAGATCGCACTCTTCCACCAGATCGATCGAACGCGCGAACATATCGTCGGTCTCGGTCGGAAAGCCCGCGATGATGTCGGCGCCGAGCGCGATGTCCGGCCGCAACCGCCGCAGCTGCGCGCAGAACTCGACCGCGTCTTTGCGGGAATGCCGCCGCTTCATCCGCTTCAGGATCAGATCGTCGCCGGATTGCAGCGACAAATGCAGATGCGGCATCAGCCGTTCGTCATCCGCGATCACGTCGAGCAGATCGCGGTCGACCTCGATTGAATCGACCGATGAAATCCGCAACCGTTTCAGTTCCGGCACGTGCCGCAGGATTTGCTTTGTCAGCTGGCCGAGGCTTGGGGCGCCCGGCAGATCGGCGCCATAACTCGTCAGATCGACGCCGGTCAGCACGATCTCGGCGTGGCCGGCTTCGGCCAGCGCGCGGACCTGTTCGACCACCGCTCCCATCGGCACCGATCGCGAATTGCCGCGGCCATAGGGGATGATGCAGAAGGTACAGCGGTGGCCGCAGCCGTTCTGCACCTGAACGAACACCCGCGGCAGGCCGCTCTGATAGCCCTCGAGCAGATGCGGCGCCATCTCCCTGACCGCCATGATGTCGGCTACCGCGATCTTTTCGCCCGCGTCAAAGCCGAAACCCGGCGCTGCGTCAAAGGCGACGCGCGTCTTGCGCCACGCCTCAGCCCGCATCTTGTCGTCGTTGCCGAGCACGCGATCGACCTCGGCCATGTCGGCGAACATCCCGGCTTGGGTTTGCGCCGCGCAGCCGGTCACCACGATCCGCGAATGCGGCCGTTCGCGCTTCAGCCGGCGGATCGATTGCCGCGCCTGGGCCACGGCTTCATTGGTGACCGCGCAGCTGTTGATGACGACGGTGTCGGTGAGCCCGGCACGCTCCGCCTCGCGCGCCATCACCTCGGATTCGAAGGCATTGAGGCGGCAGCCGAAGGTGACGATCTCGACACTCATGATCTCAAGCGACGGATGCAAACAGAGCCGGATCGAACCGGCCCTCGTATTCGAAGGTCGCCGTTCCCGTCATCAGCACGTGGTCGTCGCCCTCGCGCCATTCGATGGTGAGCTGGCCGCCGGGCAGCGTGATCCGCACGACGCGGTTGGTACGCCGCAGCCGCGCGGCCGCAACCGCGGTCGCGCAAGCCGCCGAGCCGCAGGCCTTTGTCAGTCCCGCGCCGCGCTCCCAGGTGCGCATCGTGATGTGATCGCGATCGACAATCTGCGCCAGCGTGATATTGGCGCGCTCCGGAAAGATCGGATGGTTTTCCAGCAGCGGCCCGAAGCGGCCGAGATCGTAGGCGTTGACGTCGTCGACCCAGAAGATCGCATGCGGGTTGCCCATGCTGACCACCGACGGCGTGTGCAGCACCGGCGCGTCGATCGGCCCGATCTGCAATTCAATCGACCGCGTGTCGCGAAACTCTTCCGCCAGCGGAATGTCCTTCCAGCCGAACTTTGGCGGGCCCATGTCGACCGTGTAGAGATCGGCGGACGGGCCTTGCCAGCAGTTCAGGAGACCCGCCTTGGTCTCGAAGCTAACATCGGTCTGACCGGTAGCCTCGAACAGCCGCTTCACCACGCAGCGCATGCCGTTGCCGCAGGCGGCGGCTTCCGAGCCGTCACTGTTGTAGATGCGGATGAAGGCCTCGGTGCCGTCAAGCCGCGGCGGCTGCAGCACCATCAGCTGGTCGTAATGCACCCCCGCCGGCGAGGCCACCGCGCGGGCCTCTGCGGCCGTGACCGCGGCGGGCGAATCGCGCAGATCGACCACGACAATCTCGTTGCCGATGCCGTTCATCTTGGCAAACGCCTGGTTGGCGAGCGCGCTCATGGAATTTCCCAATTTGTGCCTGCCTTATATGGCCAATGATGGCGGATTGGCCAGTATGGTGATTCTGTGTCGGCGCTCCCGCGCCGGCGGGGGAAGGCCCATGAAATATCTGTCATGGGACGAAAGCTACCCCTGCGTGTTAGCATGGCCGAGCCTTCGGCCGGACCCGGGACACTCGAGTGGGCCGCCGACATGGGGATTGAGGCTTGGGAGAATATTGGATGAATTGCCGCTCGTTCCGCCCTGTCATGCTGGCGCTGGTTCCGATCGCCGCAATTTCGTTGAGCCTCGGCAGCGTGCTGGCGCAGACCCCGCCCCAGGCTCCCGCGGCGAGTGCGCCTGCGACGCCGGCACCTGCCGAAACCGCAACGCCCACCCCGGCGCCTTCGGCAAGCCCGGCGCCGGCCGCGAGCCCCTCGGCGGCCCCGCCCGCCGCGGCCGAGACCCCGGCAACCCCACCCCCGGCCGCCGCGCCGGTGCAGACCGCGGATGCGTTTGGCGAGGAGATCGCGCTGGCGCCGAAGTCGGTCGTCGTCCTCAAGGGCAACGCCAACTGGGATGCGGCATTCGACGCCCTGATCGATTCCTTCAAGTCGCTGACGGGCCTGCTCGACAACCAGGGCATCAAGCCGTCAGGCAATCCGATGATCGTCTACACCTCGACCGATGACACCGGCTTCACCTATCTGGCCGAAATTCCGGTCGATCAGGAACCGAAAAACCTGACCAAGGCGATGAGCATGGGCAAATCGCCCGAGGGCAAGGCCCTGAAATTTGTCCATCGCGGGTCCTACGACAACATGGACAACACCTACGAGGCCATCACCAATCACCTCGACGACAAGAAGCTCGAGGCCAAGGATACCTTTATCGAGGAATACATCACCGACCCGCTCAAGACCGCGGAGGACAAGCTGGTGATCAACGTCTATGTCCCGCTGAAGTGAAGCTCATGAGGCATCGTATTGCCGTTTCCGCCGCCCTCGCGGCGACGCTGCTGTCCGCGCCGGCCCTGGCACAGACCTCGCTCCCGCCGATGATCACCGTCAGCGGCGAGGCCACCGTATCGGCGGCGCCCGATCAGGCGCAGATCGAGGCCGGCGTCGCATCGGAGGCCAAGACCGCGCGCGAGGCTTCCGAAGCCAACAACGCCGCGATGAGCAAGGTGCTGCTGGCATTGAAGGGCGCCGGCATTGCGGAGAAGGATTACCAGACCTCGCGGCTGTCGCTGCAGCCGCAATATTCCCCCAATCGCTCCGGACCCTCTCCGGTCGTCGGCTACCGCGCCAGCAATCGTGTCACGGTCCGCGTGCGCGACGTCGCCAGGCTCGCCAGCGTGATCGACGTGCTGGTCGGCGCCGGCGCCAACGACATCGGCGGCATCAACTTCACGGTGTCGAACGCGTCGAAGCTTCTCGATGGGGCGCGCGAACAGGCCGTCGCCGACGCCCGCCGCAAGGCCGAGATCTATGCCAAGGCCGCCGGCGTCACGCTTGGCGCGCCGCTCAGCATCTCGGAAGAGGGCGCGCCGGGCCCGGTTCTCTATCGCGCCAAGGTAGCCTCCGCCGGCATGGCGGTGTCAGCACCGGTGGCGCAGGGCGAAGAGACGTTGCAGGTCAATGTCAGCGTGTCCTGGGCGATCAAGCAGGCCGGGCAGTAGCTGTCGTCCCTGCGAAAGCAGGGACCCAACCACAGGCTTTCGTGGCGAGCTACGCTGGTGCTCCAGCTCTTCCAAACTATCAACAACGGTGGTTCTGGGTCCCGGCTCTGCGTTCGCTGCGCTCACTTGGCCGGGACGACAGGGTACTAAATCTCCACCACCTGCCCCGGCTTCAGCGCGACAAACCTCTCGCGCGGAATCTTCGCCTCGTCCAGCGCCGCGTGCAGCCCGATCAGCGGCGCGTCGATCGCTTCGTCGGTCAGTTGAAACGTGCCGTGGTGATGCGCCAGCGCTTGCTCGGCGCCGCAATCGGCCAGCGCCTGCACCGCGTCGGACGGATTCATGTGCTGGTCCTTCATGAACCAGCGGGGCTCATAGGCGCCGATCGGCAGGATCGCCAGCCGCAACGGACCATGCGCCTGCGCGACGCTGCGGAAATGCCTACCGTCGCCGTAGCCGGAATCGCAGACGATGTAGATCTTGCCTGCCGGCGTCTCCAGCACAAAACTCGCCCACAGCGCCTTGTTGCGGTCGAATAGTCCGCGCGCCGACCAGTGCCGGGTCGGCACTAGCGTCACCGCGACGCCGCGGCCGAGTTCAACGCGGTTATGCCAGTCGAAGGCTTCGGCCTTGATCGCGTCATCGGCGCTGCGCATGGTGACGTCATTGCCGAGCGGTGTGACCATGCGCGGTGAGAATTTTGCCGCCAGTCTCGACAGCGTCGCGACATCGAGATGATCGTAATGGCCGTGCGACACCAGCGCGATATCGATTCGAGGCAGCGCGTCGAAGGCAATGCCGGGGTCGTTGTGGCGCTTCGGGCCGGCCCAGCCGACCGGCGAGGCGCGGGCCGACCACACCGGATCCACCAGAATGTTCAGGTCCGCGGTCTGGATCAGCCAGCTGGCGTGGCCGACGAACGACAGCCGCACCTTGTCCCCGCTGACGCGAGCCGGTGGAACGTCGGCATGCGGACTCGGCGCCCAGTCGGGCCAGGCCTGACGCTGCCGGTCGCGGCCGAACTGCCAGCGCAGGACCTCCCCAAGCGACTTCGGTGGCGAGCCGTCGGGATCGAAGAACCGCTCACCGTCGAAATGATCGGATACCGGTCCGGAATAGGTTTTCATGTTGGACATCCAGACCGATGGCGCGCCGAGCACCGCGGCGGTTGCGGCCAGCCATCCGAGAGCCCTGCGGCGGGTAATAGTCATCGCCCGATTGGCCTCAAAATGCGTGTTTCGGCAAGGGTTAAGCCGGTTGGCCAAATTCACGAAAAAGCTATTTTACCGCGACTTTCCTTGACTTTCGGACCCTGTGGGGGTTTAACCGCCGCAATTCTCGGAGAGACGTTCTTTTCGACCCGCCGCCCGGCCCTGGAGGCCGGAGGTCAACGCCCGACAGCGCGATGCGCCCTCGGGCGCAAAATTGTTTGGAATACCCCGATTCAGGGTGAGGCAAAGGAAGAAGAATAAGTGTTCGACAATCTGTCGGAAAAACTTGGCGGCATTCTCGATCGGCTGACCCGGCGCGGGTCGCTGACGGAGGCCGACGTCGACGCCGCGATGCGCGAGGTGCGCCGCGCGCTCTTGGAAGCCGACGTCTCGCTCGACGTGGTGCGGAGCTTCACCGAAAAGGTCCGCGAGCAGGCGATCGGCGCCACCGTGGTCAAGTCGGTGACCCCCGGCCAGATGGTCGTCAAGATCGTCCATGACGAGCTGATCGCGACGCTTGGCTCCGACGGCCAGAGCATCGACCTCAACGCGGTGCCGCCGGTCGCGATCATGATGGTCGGCCTGCAGGGCTCCGGCAAAACCACCACCACCGCAAAGCTGGCCCGCCGCCTGACCCAGCGCGACAAGCGCAAGGTACTGATGGCCTCGCTCGACATCTATCGCCCGGCGGCGATGGAGCAGCTCGCTGTGCTCGGGCGCGATCTCGAGATCCAGACGCTGCCGGTCGTGGCCGGCCAGAAGCCGGCGCAAATCGCCAAACGCGCGCTGGAAGCCGGAAAACTCGGCGGCTACGACGTGGTGCTGCTGGACACCGCCGGCCGCACCACGCTCGACGAAGAGATGATGAGCGAAGCGGCCGACATCAAAACCGCGGCCAATCCGCATGAAGTGCTGCTGGTCGCGGATTCGCTGACCGGCCAGGACGCGGTCAATCTGGCGCGCGCCTTCGATCAGCGCGTAGGCTTGACCGGCATCGTGCTGACGCGGGTCGACGGCGACGGCCGCGGCGGCGCCGCGCTGTCGATGCGCGCGGTCACGGGAAAACCGATCAAGCTGATCGGCACCGGCGAAAAAACCGACGCGCTGGAAGATTTCCATCCGAGCCGCATCGCCGGGCGCATCCTCGGCATGGGCGACGTGGTGTCGCTGGTGGAAAAAGCCGCCGCCAACATCGACGCCGAGAAAGCCGCGCGCACCGCCGAGCGGATGCGCAAGGGCCAGTTCGACCTCACCGACATGCGCGAGCAATTGCTGCAGATGGCCAATATGGGCGGCATCTCGGGCCTGATGGGCATGATGCCCGGCATCGCCAAGATGAAGAACCAGATCGCGAACGCCGGGATCGACGACAGGATCATAAAACGTCAGGTCGCGGTGATCGATTCGATGACGCGGCAGGAGCGCAAGAATCCCGACATCCTCAAGGCCAGCCGCAAGAAGCGCATTGCGGGGGGCGCCGGTGTCAAGGTCGAGGAAATCAACAAGCTCCTGAAGATGCACCGGAACATGGCCGACATGATGAAGGCGATGGGCTCCGGCAAGCGCGGTCCGATGGCCGGCATCGCGCAGGCGATGGGTTTTGGTGGTGGCGGCGGCATGCCGTCACCCGAACAGTTGAAAGCGCTGGCCGAAAAGGCGCCTGGAGGCGCGGGCCCCGGCGGCATGCCGGCGCTGCCCAAGGATCTTCCCACCGGCCTGCGGCAAGGCCTGCCGAATTTACCGGGACTGACGGGCCTCAGCGGCAAGCCCACTTTGCCCGGCCTCGGCGGCTTCCCCGGATTGGGGAAGAAGAAATGAGCGCACTGTATCTACTCGTCATTCCGGGACGCGCGTCTTCGCGGGGGCCCGGAATCCATACTCCCGATCGTGGTTATGGATTCCGGGCTCGCTCCGCGGAGCCTGTCATCGGGCCGGCCAAAGGCCGGACCCGTTGGCTTCGCGCCCCGGAATGACGAGCTAACCGAACAAACATCTTTCAACACTTCACAGGAGAACCAAATGTCAGTCGTTATCCGCCTCGCTCGCGCAGGCACCAAGAAGCGCCCGGTCTATCACGTCGTCGTCGCCGACTCGCGCTTTCCGCGCGACGGCCGCTTCATCGAACGGCTCGGCCATTTCAATCCGCTGCTGCCGAAGGACAACGAGGCGCGGCTGAAGCTCGACATGGACAAGACCAAAGCCTGGCTCGCCAAGGGCGCGCAGCCGTCGGACCGCGTGACGCGCTTCCTCGATGCCGCCGGCGTGGTGAAGCGCGCCGCGCGCAACAATCCGGAAAAGGCGGTGCCACGCAAGGAGCGCAAGGCCAACGCGGAAGCCGCCGCCACAGCCGCCACGGCTGCCGCTGCCGCCGCCAAGAAGTAAGCCAACGGCGCGCAGCGATGGCGGCACAAATCTGCATCGCCCGGATCGGCGCCGCCCATGGCGTGCGTGGCGCCGTCAAGCTGTGGACGTTTACGGAAGACCCGCTTGCCGTGAAGCGCTACGGGCCGCTTCTGACCAAGGACGGCGCGCGCCAGTTCGAAGTGACGCATGCCCGCGAAGCCAAGGGCCATCTCGTCGCGACGCTCAAGGGCATCGCGACCCGCGAAGAGGCGGAGCGGCTCAACGGCGTTGAGCTCTACATCGCCCGCGAAAAGCTGCCGGCGACCGACGACGATGAATACTACCACGCCGATCTGATCGGGCTTGCCGCGAGCAGCGCCGCGGGCGAGCCGCTCGGCCGTGTCGTCGCGATCCATAATTTCGGCGCCGGCGACATCATCGAGATCGCGCCGCCGCACGGGCCAACCCTGCTGCTGCCGTTCACCAATGCCGTGGTACCGTCGGTCGATCTTGCCGGCGGACGCGTCGTGATCGAATTGCCGGCGGAGATCGAAGGCGATGATCCATCATGACCCGTCATCGCCGGGCTCGACCCGGCGATCCATCTTCTCATTGAGATGATGGATACGCGGGTCAAGCCCGCGTATGACGATCTCAACCCATTTTGCGATGGCTGAACATGACCTGGCGCGCGACCGTGCTGACGCTGTTTCCGGAGATGTTTCCGGGGCCACTCGGCGTCAGCCTCGCCGGCAAGGCGCTGGCGTCCGGCCTGTGGGCGCTGGAGGCGCGCGACATCCGGGATTCGGCCACGGACCGCCACCGCAGCGTCGACGATACCCCGGCCGGCGGCGGGCCCGGCATGGTGCTGCGCGCCGACGTGCTGGCGGCCGCTATCGATGCCGCCGGCGTTTCGCCCGAACGCCCGAGGTTGCTGATGAGCCCGCGGGGTCGGCCATTGACCCAGTCCGGGGTTAGGGAACTCGCGGCGGGGCCCGGTCCTCTGATCGTCTGCGGCCGGTTCGAGGGGGTCGACCAGCGGGTGATTGAGGCGCGCGGGCTCGAAGAGGTCTCGATCGGCGATTACGTGCTGTCAGGCGGCGAAATCGCAGCTTTTGCGCTGATCGACGCCTGCGTCCGGCTGTTGCCCGGAGTAATGGGGAAGACGGAATCCGGGACGGATGAGAGCTTTTCCGAGGGGCTACTGGAATACCCCCAATACACCCGCCCGCAGGCGTTCGAGGGCCGCCATATCCCGGAAATCCTCCTCTCCGGCGACCACGCCAAGGTCGCGGCGTGGCGGCAGGCCGAGGCCGAGGCCCTGACCCGGGCGCGGCGGCCCGATCTCCTGGTGGCCGGCAATACGGGTCAAAAACGCCCAAAAAACACGACAGAAGGGTGACAAGCGGCTGGTCATGCCGTATACGAGCGCCAAATCCGCGCACCGAGCATAATCCGGCAGAGTGGCATCCGGTCGAGCCGGCGCCTAATTCTGCGGAAACCGCGCTACCGGATAAACGAACACTCGCGCAGCCCGCTTCAAACGCCGGGGCGCGCAGCCGATGGAGATCTGCGATGAACCTCATTCAAGAGCTCGAAAAAGAGCAATTCGAGAAATTGTCCGCCGGCAAGGAGATTCCGGAATTCGGACCCGGCGACACCGTGATCGTCAACGTCAAGGTGGTCGAAGGCGACCGCTCGCGCGTGCAGGCCTATGAAGGCGTCTGCATCGGCCGTTCCGGCGGCGGACTCAACGAGAGCTTTACGGTGCGCAAGATTTCCTACGGCGAGGGCGTGGAACGTGTGTTCCCGGTGATGTCGCCGATGATCGACTCGATCAAGGTGGTGCGCCGCGGCAAGGTGCGCCGCGCCAAGCTGTATTACCTGCGCAACCTGCGCGGCAAGTCGGCCCGCATCGTCGAGAAGAGCGAGCGCGCGGCCGCCGTCGGCGAGTAATTTTCACCCTCACGGATTTGAGAGAAAGCGCGGGATTCACCCCCCGCGCTTTTTTGTTGCGGCAAACGTCATTGCGAGGAGCCCTTGCGACGAAGCAATCCAGCTTGCCGCGACGCAAAAAGCTGGATTGCTTCGCTTCGCTCGCAATGACGAAGGAAGCAACTATATCGCGCTGGGATACCTCATGTGCTATAAGCCGCCCATGCTCAGCCATCG
>JGI12635J15846_10004362_pt1 | contig 12208 bp, 5 predicted proteins | sample BlaSpr_A8_OM2_M2_FD_15846 | JGI IMG/M metagenome (IMG submission 15846) | reverse complement strand
CATCCTGGCGTTCGCGAAGCGGCGGAATGGCAAGCGGCACGGTACTGATCCTGAAATAAAGATCGCTGCGGAATGTCTTGGTCTCGATCATCAGCCGCAGGTCTTGGTGGGTGGCAGCGATCAAACGCACATCCACGAATCGATCCCGCACGTCNCCCAGTCGCCGAAATTTCTTTTCTTCCACAACTTTCAGCAACTTGGGTTGAACGTTNGGGTCGATGTCGCCAATCTCGTCGAGAAAGATAGTGCCACGATGACCGACCTCTAGCAGCCCCGGCTTGGCGTTGACCGCGCCGGTGAACGCACCCTTCTCATGGCCAAACAGCTCCGATTCAAGGAACTCCCGCGTCAGCCCGGCGCAATTGAGATCGACAAACGATTCTTCGGCGCGGGGACCATTCTCGTGAAGCCAGGTCGCCAGAACGCCCTTTCCGCTGCCTGTCTCCCCTTGAATCAATACCGGGCTTTGGCTGTTGGCCACTTTGGCCGCGGTTTCGGCCAGACGCCTCATACTCGCGCTTTCTCCGAGAAATGGATTGAGCACTACCCGGCGGCGGCGAACGGCATTGGCCAGCTGTTTCTGCTGATTTCTGGAATTCTCAAGCACCTTGTGCACAATCAGCAGCAAGGCGGAGCTTTCGACCGGTTTGGCCAGGCATTGCTCCGCTCCACTCTTTATTAGAGAGACACCCAGTTCCATCGAACCAAAACCAGTAAGAACGACGATGGGAATTGTGGGTTCGAGCTCCTTGAATCTTGGGACCAGATCGAGCGCCGTGCCGTCGGGCAGGCGGAAATCGAGGATGGCAATATCGGGCCGCGTTGCACGAAAAATCTGATTCGCCGCGGCCACGTCCTCGGCTTCCTCAACCAGGAACCCACTAGCGGTCAGGTGGGAAGCATAGGCGCGACGCAAGTCATCGTCATCTTCCACCAAAAGAATTTTTCGGCTCACAAAAGGCGCAGCCATACTTCGCTTCCTGACGTGCGCACATTATACGAGCAACGTAGGCGGTTGGATTCCTCGATTCCTAATTGCTGGGAGCACGGCTCGGTAAATGACGACGCATGTGGTCAGAAGCGCGGAAATGGGCTAATATCTTGAGCACAACTCCCCCCAACGAGTTTCGTAGTACTGTAGTCTCGCGTTTCCGAGTCAGTGTGCATGCCAAGCCAGCCGGCCGACCGTGCGAAGCACTGCCATCCGCGAAAGAGCAGGTGGCCTGTGATGTCCAGAGTGCCCCTTTGCCCGCGAAGACCTTCCCCGGTGCGATTCGCGGTCGTCACCTTCGTTATTACCCTCATTATTTCGAGCTGCGGTTGGGCCAAGGAGAGCACGAACCCACCCAAAAGAGTTCTCATCCTTTATTCGTTCGATAACGAAGAGGGGATCTATGCGGGATTTGATCGAGCGCTGCGTTCGGGACTGCGCTCCCAGGCACGCGATCCCCTTGAGTTGTACACAGAATATCTGGATTTGATCCGGTTTCCCGCACCCGCTCATGCCAAGGTTCTGGTGAAGTTATTGAAGCTGAAATTTTCCGGGCAGAAGCCGGACCTTATCGTTCCGGCGTCCCACGCGGCCCTGCGGTTTCTGCTGGGTGAAGGGAAAGAACTCTTTCCTGGGACCCCCATCGTCGCGCTTTTCAATGTCAAGAGGTTGGACGACCTGAAGCTGGAAATAGAAAAGGAATCCGCAGGTCGAAGCATCACCGGGGTTGCGAGTGCGGATGAACCGGCGCGAACTCTGGATCTTGCTTTGCGGCTACAGCCAGACACAACGCAGGTTGTGATACCGGTTGGCAGCTCCCCTGTCGAAAAATATTGGCTGGAGCAACTCAAGCAGGACTTTTCTCCATATAACCAAACGCTTACAGTGACCTACCTAACCGACCTGCCGATGAACGAACTTCTCCGGCGGGTGGCAGGGCTGCCGCCGCATACAGTCGTCCTCAGCACATTTTACTTTGAAGATGCCAGCGGACAGTTTTTCCTGCCGGAAGAGGCCCTGGACCTGGTCACACGAACGGCTAGTGTTCCTGTCTATGGCATCTATTCCACCTACATCGGACATGGAGTGGTCGGCGGCCGAATGACAGATCCAGCGAGCCTGGGGAGACAGATCGCGGAGTTGGCGGGACGCGTTCTGAACGGCGAGAGCACCGCCAATATTCCGGTTGTTGTCGATAACTCAGCGCAAGACACGGTTGACTGGCGCCAGTTGCAGCGCTGGGGCATCAGCGAGAAACGATTGCCAGCTTCAGCAGTGGAACTTTTCAGGGAGCCATCGGGTTGGGAGCGCTACCGCTCCTACATTATTGTGGCAGTTTCTTTCTGCCTCCTTGAAACCATCCTGATTTTGGCCCTCATATTCAGCCGGGAAAAACGGAGGCGCGTCGAGAAGGCCCTCCTGCATGAAAAAACTTTGGCGGATGCCGTAATCGAAAGCTTGCCGGGCGTCTTTGTCCTGCAAGACAGAGCCGGGCAAAACTTGCGCTGGAACAAGAATGCAGAAACGATTGCCCGATACTCGCCTTCGGAAGTTGGTCCCCTGGGAGCAGTTGGTCCCCTGGGAAATGTGGCCGATGAGTACAAGAGCGCTGTACAGCAGGCCAAGGAGGAAGTTTTCGCTCGCGGCTCGAGCCAGGTGGAAGTTGAATATCTGGCGAAAGAGGGGCGCAGAATCCCATACTACTTCACGGGTGTAAGGGTGGAACTCGAAGGCATCCCTTATGTTGCGGGCATTGGAATCGACATGACGGGGAGCAAGCAGGCGGAGGCAGCCGTCCGCCGATCGGAATCGGAATTGCGCTCGTTTGTCGAACATGCGCCCTATGGGATCGGCGCGATCAGCGTGCAGCAAGACAGATTCTTACGCGCGAATCCCGCGCTCGTGAAAATGCTTGGCTATAAGTCGGAGGCCGAGGTTCTGGCGCTGACCGTATCGCATGATCTGTATTCGGAGGGCCAGTCGGGTGGCTTCCGCGCCCAGTTGACACGGGCAGATTACTTCAATGCCGTGGAGTTTACATGGAAGCGCAAAGATGGAAAGCCGGTGACTGTGCGGGCCAGCGGCCGGCGTATATCGCGTCCGGAGCATGCTGGCGACATCCTCGAGATCATCGCGGAGGATGTGACCGCCCGTCGAATCCTGGAAGAGCAGTTGCGTCACGCGCAAAAGATGGAGGCCCTGGGACAATTGGCCGGCAGCGTGGCGCACGACTTCAACAACCTACTGGGAGTAATTATTGGCTACAGCGAGTTGGTTTCCAGCGACTTGAACTCTGAAGGACTGACGCGATCAAGACTCGAGACCATCAAGAAGGCCGGAGAACGCGCCGCTTCGCTGACCGCCCAGCTGCTTGCTTTTAGCCGCAGGCAAGCGCTGCAACTCCGGGTTCTGAATTTGAATACTCTGGTCACCGAGACGCAAAAGATGTTACAGCGCCTGATGGGAGCAGATATTGAGCAGAAGATCGTACTCGATCCGAAGCTGGGGAAAACGAAGGCGGATCCTGGCCAAATGGTGCAGGTCATCATGAACCTGGCAGTCAATGCCCGCGACGCCATGCCGCAGGGCGGTAAACTGACCATCGAAACTGCGAACGTCGTTTTCAAAGAAACCGCTGTGTTCGATGATGTTCCCTGTTCCCCCGGGCCGGTACGTGATGACTTCGGTCAGCGATACCGGAATTGGTATGGACCCGGAAACCCGGGCTCGCATCTTTGAACCGTTCTTCACCACCAAGCCGGTTGGCAAGGGTACTGGTTTGGGTTTGGCCACGGTCTACGGCATCGTGAAGCAGAGTGGTGGCTATGTCTTCGCCGACAGCGACTCCGGCCAGGGGACGACATTCAGGGTCTATCTGCCGCAAATAGAGCAGGCTGTCGACGCAGATTCTCCGGCAACAGCTCCGGCGGAGCTGCGACAAGGCTCAGAGACGATCCTGGTAGTGGAAGACGAGCCAGACTTTCGGAATTTGCTGCGAGATGGGTTGCAAGCTCGAGGTTACACGGTACTGATCGCCAACAATGGCGTTGATGCGCTCGGAGTCGCCGAACAACACAAGGGCCCAATTCGGCTGTTGCTGACAGACGTAATCATGCCGGAAATGAGTGGTCCCGAACTGGCGAAGTGTCTGAAGGGGACCCGGCAAGACATCGATGTGTTGTATATGTCAGGCTATACCGACGACAAGGTAGCAAACATCGCGGAGTTGGACGGTAAACTGGCTTTGATCCAAAAGCCGTTCTACATGAGCGAACTGGTGCAGAAGATGCACGACATCCTGGGCCGAAGAAGCGACCGTTCGAGCCGTCTGGTGGCGCCATGAAGGCACCGGCTCTCAAGTTTCTGCCATTGGCGATACTGCGTAAACAAACGCCTGCGATACCTGTAGAATGGGTTCCCGCATGGCGTTGCGATTTGAGTTCGATGCGGTGAACAGAATCCTGTGTGCCGGAGTAAAGTTTCGGCGTCGGCCCGCGACGATACATGAACTGAACAATGTCGCCTAGAGGTCGATGCCCTCACTGTCGACCATCTGTTGCAGTTCGAAGCTGGCCTTGATTTCGGTTGTGCCTGCGTGGCTGACGAATTTCAAATCATTGTCACCAATGGACGGCGTGGACTGGCTCATCACTAGCCTCTTCGGAAAGTGGAAGAGGATACCCTTGATTCTTTTCCCGTCCGGCAAATGCACGATTTCCACGGCATCCGGGCTTATGATCTGCTTTGATTTGGTTCGGAGGAGAAAGCTCTTTGATCGGAGGGTGGCCTCGTCAAGCTTTTCGAAGAGGCTCATATCGCGGCCCACGACCAACAGTTGGGAATCATCGGACGGGGGCGGCAGGAATTTGTCGGTATCGGTCTCCGGGACCCGTTTCTGCAGGACCTCGCCGCGAACCCAGGCTTGACGTATCGTTCGCGATGAAACCCAGCGAATGACAAAAGTGATACGGCCTCTCTCATTATCTTCGCCTCGTCCGCCGCCTTCCCCCGAATCCTCGCCCGCGGCACCCTCGCTTGTACCACCCTCCTCGGACGACTCCATGCCGGCATGCTTCGTCGGGCCGCCTTGAACCTCGATGCGCTTCGCCCATGGCGACTCGTTCAGAATTGTACGCACGTCGTTCCGATTCCAAACCTTGTATGACTTTTGCCTCCACGGTTCGCCTGCCCACACATCAATCGCGAGGAGGATAGCAACAGCGACGATGCAACTTCGTCTCATGCCTGTTCCAATCTTGTGGGTCGAGATCCTTGCGGATCCCCGAGCGTGCCGCGTCGAGGCCCGGTGGCACATGTTTTGTGTTTGCGACGAGCAGCACGAGTCTTTCAATCCGCGGTTCTATGCTGCCCGCCCTGCCAGCCCGCGTTTGCCCTCGGATCCATTTCCGCGCAATACTTCATCGTCCCGCGCGAGCGGTGATACTCTTGCGTTGGCGCCAGCGAGAAAAGCCTCCGCAATTTTTCCCGCGTGGATTACGGCCTTCAATTTCTCCTCCCCTGGCTCTGCAAAGTCTGCAACCGCACCAAAAATAGCGGATACCATCGTAAGGTTCTCAGCCGGCGCATCCGGACGATCCTGCTTCGACTTCTCGCTTATCAACATAGACTTCACCCAATCGCGCGGAAATCCGACGCAACGATGCCGGCCTTTAGGACAGAACGGGCGCTGCGCAGGAATGCCCTGCGGAAGTGATTGCGTGACATTCCAGCTTGCGGCTGATTTATTTTGCCGCTTCGAACAGTTTCGATTTTGCGGGAATCTGGTCTTCCACTTCCTTGGCAATAACACTAGCGCGGTCGACCAAGCCTGACTCTTTCTGGTCGAGCTTGAAGTCCATCCCGATAATTCCGATGGTCTTTCCGCTCACATGGAGAGGAAGGGTCACATCGTAGCCATCGCCTTCCTTTTCGACCGTGGGCTTGCCCGTTTTCATGACGGCGAGCTCCCCCTTATCACATTTGTCGCCCATTTCCTTTACGTCCGTGGCCGCGATGGTAGTGCAATCGTGCCCATCCGGGGGAGTTGTAGCTATTTCGAGCCCCGCTAGTTCAGCATGTTTTGCCACGGTACTCTCCACCAGCACCTGGGCGAAAATTCTGCGTTTGGCGGCCGGATTGGCGTGACCTCGACTGGCAAAGACGGCCAGCATGACAACGCACGCGGCCACTAGCAATCGAGCTGAGTTAGACATCGTCTTCTGTTGCTTTCTCGTCTGTATCATACTTTTCTCCTTTTACTGGTTTGGTTTGTTCGGTTGTTTAGTAGTAGAACTTGATCGCGAACTGAATCTCCCGAGGGTTCCGCGCCTGGTCGGGAAATCCAAATGTCTGGGACCCCAGGTCCGTGCCGGCGTTGTTGAAGCTAAGGGTGGTGTGATTCAGCAAATTGAAAAACTCGGCACGAAATTGCAGGCTGGTTCTATCGGGCAGCGCGAAGTTCTTGAATACTGAAAAGTCCCAGTTTCGGAAACCTGGACCTCGTACGGTGTTCTTGCCAGTATTCCCGAACGAGCCCAAGGGTGGATCGACGAACGCGCACGTATTAAACAGGGTGCCTGGCACGCAAGGGCGGCCGTTGGGATTGGCCACCGTGTCCGGCCGCTGCGAACCGTCGGAATTGGCAAAGTTCGACGTGGAGTCCAGGATCGTGAACCAGTTTCCGCTGATCAGGGAAGCGATGCCGGATAGTTCCCAGCCGCCAAACACTTGATTGGCCAGACCGCTCGTCGCGAAACGCTTGCCGTGGCCGAACGGCAGTTCGTACATGTAACTAAGAACGAAGCGGTGGCGAACGTCGAAATCCGAATTGCCATGTTCCCACTCGGGATGCGCCGACCAGCGGAAGTCGGAGAAGTTGCGGCTTTGCAGGTTCACGCTCGAGGAGTTATCGAGCGAGTGCCCATAGGTGTAAGTCATCAGCAGGCTTAGGCCGTGAGAAAAGCGGTGTTCCGCCCGTACCTGGAGCCCGTTGTACTCGGAGTTCCCGTCCGGCCTCAGCTGGAAAATCGCGTTGTCGATGGCTGGAATCGGCCGTCTTGGCGCGGTAGGAGCATTGGGATTCTTGGAGGGCTTGGCTTGGTTGGCATTGTAGAAGCTATAGAGCCGGGTGCCCTTCGATCCCGAATAGGCAATCTCCAGCACCGTGTCAAATGGTAATTCGTACTGGGTTGAGAGTTGCCACTGCTGCATGTAAGGGGAACGAAAATTCGGATCAAGCCCAAAAAGTTGGGGCAGGGTCGGGTTGCTCAACGAATCCAGAGGAAAGCCACTGGAGAAATGACTGAAGCCCGGGATTGAGCAGTCCTCCTGCTCGTTTGTGGGGTTCGACGATGACGCTGCGCATGGCATTTGGAAACTCTGTGCCTGCGAAAAAGGTGGGTTGAACCCGGGGCTGGGATTCGACCACCCGCCGCTTTCATAGCCGGCATAGAAGATGCCGTAGCTGGAGCGGAGCACGACGCGATCATTCAACTTATAAGCAAAACCGACGCGCGGCGCGAAATTATCGATGTCGGCCGGAACCAGGCCGCGACTGGCGGTGGCGCTAACCGGGATGAGCTTAGCCAGCGCCGGCGTCAGCTTGGCGTTCTGGCCCCGCGGCACAAGCAGCATCTGCGTGCTCATATCGTACGTCCCCTGCTGGTTGAGTCTTTCTCTTATGGGAACGAACAAGTCGTAGCGCAGGCCAAGATTCAAAGTCAGGCTCGGCGTAACCTTGAAGTCATCCTGCACGTAGAACCCATAGACGGGACGCTGGTAGTCCACATTGTGCACACTCGTCATTTCGCCAAAGTCGGGCAGTCCGACTAGAAACGAAGCGAACCCCGATCCCCCGCTGCCTGGATTGGCGGGGTTATCGGTGAAGGTGTTGCCAAAATTCAGGTGGCCCCGCGATGCCAGAGGCTGCAAGATCGTAAACTCTTCTCGGCGAATTTCCGCGCCGACCTTGAGCGAATGTTTTCCGTGCGTCACGGTCAGGTTGTCGGAAAAGCTGTAAGTGTTCTGCACCTGGATTGAGGGCAAAGTTAGCGGGGTCCCAATCGAACCCACATCGGTAAAGTCCAGTAAGGGCAACCCACCATTCTTCGGCCCAAACGGAACCCCCGGGATGCCAAGCTGAGACGAGACATTGCGATTGAAATCAAATTGCAAATGTCTGGCATCGACGCGGTTGTAACCGAGACGGGCCTCGTTCCCCACGCGAGGGCTGAAGACGTGGGTTTCACTGAGAGCGACGCTGCTGTAAAAATTGTGGTCGAATCCGGCCGAAGCTTCGTTGCCCCCGCCCCCCGTTGCCTGGAAGACGGCCGGGTGAGTGCTGGGTTGAACCTGATAGCTGTAGCGGGTGAAGGCGGAATCTTTTTCTGAAAAAGTGTGATCGAACCGGACGTCAAAGTTGTCCTGGTTCTCTCGAACTTTGGGTTCGGTCAGGTAGTTAAACGCGCCGTTGCCGGTGAGATTCTGGTCCGGCCAGAGTTTGATCAGGCTCACGGCCAACGGGTCGAACAGGCCGGATGGAATAATGTTGATTGGCAGCCCCGAATTGTCATAACCAAAAGGCACTCCGCACAAGCCGGTTGGACTCCCACTGTCTTTTCGAGTGAGACGAGTGTTGAACAGCTCCCCTGCATATGTGGGCTGGCCATTGCAATCATTTACTCCGGCGTCGGTTGTGTAGTCGATAAGCGCCGAGAAGTCCCCCGACCGCATCTCCGGTGTAGGGACAACTTCTTGCAGTGGGCGCTGCTGCCGCAGACGCAATCCCTCATAGTCGATAAAGAAAAAACTGTGGTTCGTGCCGTCGTAGATGTGAGGAATACGAACCGGGCCACCCAGCGTTGCTCCGAATTGATTCCGCTGGTAGGCGCCGCGCTTTTGCTCGAAGAAGTTGCGCGCATCGAATTTGTCGTTACGAAGAAATTCAAAAACGCTGCCATGAAACCCATTGGTGCCGGACTTGATGGTGGCATTGAGGACGGCGCCGTTGCCGCGGCCGAACTCAGCGCTATAACCACTCGTCTGGACTTTGAATTCCTCCACCGCGTCCACCGAAGGCTGAATGACATAGCTGGCGCCATTCTGCAAATCGGTGATGTTCGAGTTGTTGTCGATACCGTCCAGCAGGTAGTTGTTCTGATACGATCTGGCGCCATTGGAGCTGAATCCAAAGGTGCCTTCGTTGGCGGCTCCCGGTTCGGATGGCGCGACGCCGGCGGCGAGCAGCGCCAACTGGCTGAAGTTGCGGCCATTGAGGGGCAGGTCGTTGATTGTGCGATTATCAATGACCTGGCCGAGATCGGAAGTCTGAGTCTCCAGCGAAGGAGCCGCATTGACGCGCACGCTTTGGAGCGCCACGCCAATCTCAAGTTTGACGTTTACTTCCCGGCGTTGGCCAAGCTGGAGGTCGAACGGGCCAATGAGCGCGGTTTTAAAATCCTTCTTGCCCACCTTGACGATGTATCGGCCAATCTTGAGCGGACTCGCGACGTAGTTTCCAGAACCGTCTGTAGAAGTCACGAAGGCCGTTCCACGGTCCGCGTCGGTTATCGTGATCTGGGCGCCCGGAACAACCGCGCCGCTCGGATCTTCCACGATTCCGACGATGCTCGCAGCGTCTTTTTGCCCCAAAGCAATCTCTCCCAGACCGAGGGCGATGAACAGGATGGCGATGAATCGCGCTCGAGTCAGGGCCCCGACTTGCCGCTGGGTCCGGGGAGACGACCTCTTCTGAACATCGTTCCGCATGATCAAGCTTCCTCAGTTTCAACAGACGGCCCCCGAAGTGGCAGGAGAGGCACGCGATTCAAAAGGATTACTTCTTACTTATTCCCTGCAAGGTTAGAAGGGGCTTAAGAGCCAGAAAAAAGTTTGGGACGCGCGAAATTGAGTGGAGGGACGCGTAGCTCCAGCTCGCCTTGGACAGGCCAAGATCACCGGGATTGGTCTTAAGGTTTCCTTAAGACTCGCTGGAGCAATATTCTCGCTGGTTCGAAAGCCCGCATGAAGTAACGGTCAACCGCGACCCGCTTGGGAATATATACTGCGATTAGTGCGGCGTGCCCAAGCAAATGAAAGTCCATGTTTGAAAGCCACGTCCCCGGTTTGGAGTTCAAATGAGAGTGTTGGTCGTCGAGGACGAGAAACGGCTTGCGCAGAATGTTGCCGATGGTCTGCGACAGGGTGCCGGCTATGCCGTGGATGTGGCGGAGGATGGCGAGGCGGGCCTCTTTATGGCGGAGAGCAATGAGTATGACCTCGTGGTTCTCGACCTGATGTTGCCCAGGCTGGCAGGCCCTGTTCTCCTCGAGCGCTACCGCAAATCGGGACACGAAACTCCGGTGTTGATCCTGACCGCGCGAGACGACAAACCATCAATCATCAAACTGCTCAATGGCGGTGCCGACGACTATCTTTCCAAACCTTTCGATTTAGGAGAGCTGTTGGCGCGAGCCAAAGCGCTGGTCCGGCGCGGGAAGGGCAAGCCACAGCCGGTGCTCACTGTCGGGGATCTCGAAATCAATTGGGCTGACCGTACCGTCAAGAGAGCCGGAAAACCCGTGGACCTTGTTCCCATGGAATACCGCGTGCTGGAGTACTTGGCCAGCCGCTCGCCGGCCGTTGTCTCTAAGACTGAACTTCTGGAGCACCTCTACGACTACAACTGGGAGAAGTTCGGCAACGTAATTGAGGTCTATATTTCAGGATTACGAAAGAAGATCGATTCCAATTCCCGAACAAAACTCATTCATACGCTGCGCGGGCACGGATACGCGCTGCGTGTCGAAGCGAACGCGGGGCTCGATCGATGAACGGCTCGCTCCGAAAACAGATCATCGTCGCTGTCCTGGTCTCCCAGTTACTCCTGGCAATCGGGCTGACGCTGGCCATTGTGCTCTACAGCCGCGCCCAGCTCCTGTCGGATTTCAACATCATGTTGGCAGGCCGGGCTGATTCAGTGTTGGCGGTAATTCATGATGCGGAGGATGAGAACAAAACACTGATCCTCGAACGTGAACGCCTAAGTATTCCGGCCGGCGACCTGTTCGAGGTATGGGACGAAAACGGCAGTCTGATCTCGCGTTCTCCGAATTGGACCGGGGCTCCGGCCGCCGTGATCGCCGGCAATTCTCCCACATTTGAACTCGACCACGGGCACATTCTGTTTCGCGGCGTTGTAGTGCGCAAAGCCACCATCTTCGATGAAGAAGACAACCGCACGGGTCCCCTAAGGAAAGTCACGATTGTCTACGCTTCGTCGACTCGAGGACTTAACCGGCACATCCTCAAGATTGGAATTTTCGCAACCGGCGCGAGTCTGCTCCTCTTGTGTCTCGCGGGGTTGTTTGCCGCCTACGGCGTATCCAAAGGGCTGTCCCCCATGCAGGAATTGGCGAAGGCAGCGGCGGACGTTTCCGTCCGGAATTGGAGTTTCAGTCCGCCGCAAGAGGCGCGGACGAAGCGGGAATTAGCCCCGCTGGTAGACGCGCTGGAAGCCACCATTGCGGGCCTGCAACGGGCATTTGATCGCGAGCGCCAGTCTACGGCAGATACTGCACATGAGCTTAAAACCGCGGTGGCAATTCTGAAATCGTCATTACAACTCGTGAGCTATCAACCGAGGTCCATCGATGACTATCAGAAGGGTTTGGATCATGCCCTCGAGGATTGCGATCGTTTGGAGGCGCTGGTTTGCGGCGCACTAAGCCTGGCTCGCGCGCAGCAACGGGCCGACGAAGGAAAGTCTGACGATATTCAATGCGTCGATTTGTTGAACAGTTGCGAGCAGTCTGTTGCGAATCTGCATGCCTTAGCGGAGTCGCGGAATGTGGAACTACGGTGCCTGACGAATAATAATAAGAATGATGAATGCATCGTCAGAGCCAGTTCTGCGGATCTGCAAACGGTATGGGTGAACTTATTACAGAACGCTATCCAGCACAGTCCGCCCGGCTCAACAGTCTCTCTGCGAGTGTCGGCTCCCGATCCGGATAATGCGTTGATCGCGGTTGAGGACACGGGCGCAGGAATACCTGCGGAGCATTTGCCTTATGTCTTCGAGCGTTTTCGCCGTGGCGACCCTTCGCGCTCCCGCGCTACCGGCGGTTTCGGGCTTGGACTATCGATCTGCAGAGCGATCGTTGAGGCTTACGATGGGCGTATCGAGATCGAAAGTACAGATGGCGCGGGTACACGTGT
>JGI12635J15846_10004361_pt1 | contig 12210 bp, 8 predicted proteins | sample BlaSpr_A8_OM2_M2_FD_15846 | JGI IMG/M metagenome (IMG submission 15846) | reverse complement strand
CGCCCTGCGCTGCACGAGCGCGCGACGGAGGGCGAGAGTGGAACAACTTCTGGCATCGTTTGGGAGGGAATGACTGAAATGACTATGCAGACGAAAGCTCCGGAGAGCCAGTTTGCGTACGTGGTGCTGGCGGCGAGGAGAGCGCGGCAGATTATGGCCGGTGCGCCATCGCTGATCGAGAACCCGAGAACATTGAAGGCCACACGGATCGCGTGCGAAGAGCTGGAGCACAGCTTGCTCGAGTACGAATTCACTGAGCCGGCATCGATCGACGTGGATAAGGAAGGCAATAAGCGGCGGAAGTAGCGGGCCGCGAAAGGCAGCGATGCGAATCACGCTTGGTGTGACCGGCGGAGTGGCCGCTTACAAAGCCGCAGAACTCGTGCGCCGCTTGCAGCAGGATGGTTTCAGCGTGCAGGTAGTGATGACCCGCGCGGCGGGGGAGTTCGTCACGCCGCTGACGTTCGCGGCGCTGAGCGGGCAGAAAGTCATCACCGACCTCTTCGGCGATGATTCGGGCGGTGAAGCAAACCTCGAGAGCGCGATCGAACACATCGCGGTTGCCCAGCGGACGGATTTGCTGGTGGTCGCACCTGCCACGGCGGATGTCATTGCAAAATTTGCGCGCGGGATCGCGGATGACTTTCTGACGACTTTGTATCTGGCATCGACAGCGCCGGTGGTGGTGGCGCCGGCGATGAACGTGAACATGTGGAACCATGCGGCCACGCAGGAAAATGTCGAGATGCTGCGCGCCCGCGGCGTGATAGTCGTTGATCCCGCCGAGGGCTACCTAGCTTGTGGCATGACGGGTGCGGGACGGCTGGCCGGACAGGAAGATATTGTCGCCGCCGTGCGCGAGGCGCTGAAAACCCAGCGGGATTTGGACGGAGAGACGGTGCTGATAACCGCAGGCCCAACTTGCGAAGACCTCGATCCGGTTCGCTATCTCACCAACCGATCGTCCGGGAAGATGGGCTTTGCCGTGGCGGAAGCAGCGTCCCGGCGTGGCGCCAAAGTCATTCTTATAAGCGGGCCGGTAAATCTCGAAGCGCCCGTTGGCGTCGAGCGCATTGACGTGCGCACGGCTAAAGAAATGCATCACGCCGTTGTGGACAGGATTGCTCCTAGTTCCATCGCCATTCTTGCGGCCGCGGTGGCGGATTACCGGCCGGTGGAACAGCACGCGGAGAAGATCAAGAAAGGCAACGCGGCGCTGGCGATTTCTCTCGAGCCAACCACAGATATTCTGGCAGAGGTGGCGAGAAACAAGGGCCAGAAAATCGTGGTGGGCTTTGCGGCGGAGACGGACCATGTCGCGGAGAACGCGCGGAAGAAACTTTCCGCGAAAAACGCCGATCTGATCGTGGCCAACGACGTCACCGCCGAAGGCGCGGGGTTCGATCACGATACTAATATTGTGACGCTCTTCTCCCGCGATGGGCGCGACCTTGCGCTTCCGAAAATGAGCAAGAGCGAAGTGGCGCAGCGGATTTTAGACGAAGTCGTGCGTCTGCGAAGCGTTTTGCACGGGACGGCCGCACTGAAGCGCTCCGGCGTTTGATCCCGCCATGGCCGAGCGTATTTCCGAAACTCTCCAGAAAAAACTGTCAGACAGGATGGGTTTTTACGAGGACCTTGGAATCCGGTTGTTCTATCGGGACCGCGGAGCCGTTGCTGCGCCGGATAGCGAGCGCCGGTTGGAAACGCCTGAGGTTGCGCAGCTCTCAACCATACGCCTTCAAAGGGAAAAGACCTTGCCGAAGCCGGTGACAAAGCCCGCATTGCAAAAGACCGCGCCGGTAAGTCCAAAGATCGCATCCCTGCCGGTGATTGCGGGGCCGTCGCTTTTTGAAGTAGTGGACAAGGTTGCGGACGACACGCTGCTGAAGATTCGCGAGGATCTTGGCGAATGTACGCGCTGCAGGCTGCATAACACGCGGAAGAAAATTGTTTTCGGCGACGGAAATCCCAAGGCCGAGCTGGTTTTTGTGGGCGAAGGCCCGGGCGCCGATGAAGATGCGCAGGGATTGCCTTTCGTCGGGCGCGCGGGAAAACTGCTGACCCAGATGATCGAAGCGATGGGACTGCAGCGGAGAGACGTTTACATTTGCAACGTGGTGAAATGCCGGCCTCCAGAGAATCGCCAACCGGAAGAAGACGAAGTAAGCACCTGCTCGCCGTTTCTTTTGCGCCAAATCGACGCCATCGCTCCAAAAGTAATTGTCTGCCTGGGCGCTGTCGCTGCAAAAACATTGCTGCAGACCAATCGCGGAATTTCTCAGTTTCGCGGAGAGTGGCTGGAATTTCGCGGAAGAAAATTGCTGGCGACCTATCACCCTGCCTATTTGCTGCGCAATCCGGCCGCGAAGAGTGAAGTCTGGAAAGATCTCCAAAAAGTCATGTCCGTGCTCGGTCTCGAAGTGAAGAAAGGCAAGTCCGCTTAACTCATCATGGGAATTCTTCTGGGCTTGCTGACGGCGCTGACCTGGGGCGGCGCGGATTTCATTGCGCGTTTTGCCACGCATCGCATTGGCGCTTTGCGTTCCATGTTGTACATGCAACTGATGGGTTTTCTTCTGCTCTCCTTTTTACTTCCCGCTCTCGGCGGTTGGGGGCATCTCGCGGATGGTTCCGGATGGCAGCCCTGGGCCTGGGGTTTCCTGGCTGGGAGCCTCAATGCCATGTCCGGACTGGCGCTCTACCGTGCGTTTGAGATTGGGAAAATGGCCGTAGTGGCTCCGCTCTCGGCCAGTTATCCCGCGTTGACCCTTGTGCTTTCCTGGATGACCGGTGAGCGGCTGAGCATGGTGAGAATCGCCGGAATCATTTGCACACTGGTAGGCGTCGTGGTTGTTGCCGGCGGAGAAAAAACACCGGACGAGAATGATGCTGAGGCCGTGCGCAGGAGCGGCCGCGGAATCGGCTGGTCCATGTTCTCTGCCGTTGGCTTCGCGGTGCTGTTTTGGTTGCTCGGAATTCGCGTCATTCCGCGCGTCGGCGCCATTCAAACTGTGTGGATGATCCGTTTGACCAGCGCCGTGCTCACCGCGGCGTTGATCCTCATTTCCAAGCAGCCTGTCCGTCTTCCACGCGGCGAGGTTCGCTGGATGGCCCTAGGCATGGGGGCCTTGGATACCAGCGCCTTTGTCCTCAGCAATCTCGGCATGAAAATGGAGCAGGTCGCGGTCATCACCGTCCTTAGTTCGCTGTACGGAGCAGTCACCGTCGGTCTTGCGGCCATCTTCCTCAAGGAACACGTGTCGCGCTGGCAATGGATGGGGATCGTTACCATTTTCGCCGGAATTGTTCTCATCAGCCGGTAGATTTCTTCTTGCCTTCCGTATCCTTCTTTATCGCGCATTCTTCCGCATTTCTTCGTGCTGGTACACTACACGGCGGGATGACTCCTCCTTTTTGCAATGTCGCACTGCCCGTACCGCTGCGTACGACGTTTACGTATGCGGTCCCGGAAGCGTTGCAAGGAACACTGCACCCGGGCAGCCGCGTGCTCGTGCCTTTCCGGAAGAAGGCAATGGTCGGCGTCGTCGTGGAATTGGCGGAGAACGCGCCGCACGGGACGAAAATTCGTGAGATCACTCGCGTATTGGATTTTGTTCCTGCGCTGAAGCCGAAATTGATCGAGCTGGCGCAATGGATCGCGGGGTATTACCTGGCGCCGGCCGGCGAAGTGTTCCGCGCGATGCTGCCGCCGGTAACAGAGCTGAAATCGCAACGCCAGATTATTTTGACGGATGCGGGGCGTGAAGCGGTGGACAGCTTGGGCGGCGGTGAATTGTCGCATGGACTCGCGTCCGGAGAGGCGACGTTTCTTGCGAAGTTGAAAGAGAAAAAGGGAACCCTGCCACTCGGCCCAGCGGCAAAACTGGGTGTTGACACTTCCGCTTTGCAGCGACTGCAACGCCTCGGACTCGTTGAAATTCGGGAGACCGTGCAGGGAAGAAACCGAAGGACGCAGCGAGTGATCGCGTGGAAGGGCGGCGCTGTAGCGGCTGAGGAACCGCCGGCGAAGAAGAGCGAAGAAAAGGAGAAGCCAGGAAAAGAAAAGGATAACGCAGAGATGCAGAGCTCGCAGAGGAAGCGCAGAGAAGAGCGAGTGCGGGAACTGCTGGAGACGGAACGCGGGCCGCTCCCTCTGCCGCAACTTCTGAAGCTGGCGCAGGTGACGCGAGCGGTCATCGAGCGGATGCTGCGTGAAGGGATGCTGGAGAGTTGGGAGGAGCCGATTGATCCGGCGGAGGATCCATTTGATGCGGGATACACGCCGCCCGCGCATGAATTGAATGCGGAGCAGGAGAGCGCGCTGAAAGGAATTCGAGCACGGTTTGAATTGGGCGAATTCGGCGTGCAGTTGCTCCATGGGGTGACGGGCAGCGGGAAAACCGAAGTTTATTTACGCGCGGTGCAGGAGACGTTGGCGCGAGGAAAAACGGCACTTGTGCTGGTGCCGGAGATTGCGTTGACCCTATGGATCGGGCGGCAGTGCCGGTCGTGGTTTGGCGCGCGGTTCGAGGGCGTGGCGGTGCTGCATTCGGCGCTGAGCGATGTGGAACGAGCGCGCGAATGGTGGCGCGTGCGCAACGGCGAGGCGCGCGTCGTTGTCGGAACGCGGTCGGCGGTGTTTGCGCCGCTGGAAAATGTCGGCCTAATCATCGTCGACGAAGAGCAGGAAAATAGCTTCAAGCAGGAAGAGACTCCCCGCTATCACGGCCGCGATGTGGCTATTGTGCGCGCAAAGATGGAAGGCGCGCTAGCGCTGCTGGGTTCGGCGACACCCTCGATGGAAACGTATTACCATGCGCGGAACGGGAAATACGAATTGCTAACGCTGCCTTCGCGCGTTGCCGACCGTTCGCTCGCGAGCGTGGAGATTGTTGATCTCCGCGAGGATTTTCAGCAGACACACCAGACGAGCCCGATCTCCGCGCCGCTGCACGCAGGGATTCAGGAATGCCTGGCGAATGGCACGCAGGCGCTGGTATTGATCAACCGGCGGGGGTATTCGTGGTCGGTCCTGTGCCGGAGCTGCGGCGCATCTGTGCAGTGCGTGAACTGCAGCATCTCGATGACGCATCACAAACAACGCAACCGGCTGGAATGCCACTATTGCGGTTCAATCCAGCAGATACCGAAGCAATGTCCAAAATGCCTGTCGAAATATGTTTATTTCTTTGGCGAAGGCTCCGAGCATCTGGAAGAGAGACTTCGCAAAGAATTTCCCGGTGCGCGAATCGCGCGGCTGGACCGGGATACGGCGCGGACGAAGCGGCAGTATCAGGAAACACTGGGTGCGTTCGCCGGCGGCGGGCTGGACATTCTCGTTGGCACGCAAATGCTGGCGAAAGGACACGACTTTCAGCGAGTGACGCTGGTCGGCGTGGTTTCCGCGGATTCGTCGCTGAGCCTGCCGGATTTTCGCGCGGCGGAACGCACGTTTCAGTTGCTGACGCAGGTGGCGGGGCGCGCGGGGCGCGGCGAGTTGAAGGGGCGCGTGCTGATTCAGACATTTTATCCGGAACATTACGCGATACAAGATGCGGTGAAGCAGGATTACAGCGCGTTCTTCGAGCGCGAATTGAATTTCCGGCGGATGATGGCGTATCCGCCTTTCACTTCGCTGGCCAACGTGATCGTGCGCGATGCGAGCCTGGAAAAGACAATCCGCTGGTCGCGGCAGCTTTCGGAATATTTTTCCCCTCATGACGGGGAAAGCGTGCGCATCCTGGGGCCGGCGACGGCGCCGCTCGCGCGACTAAAGAAGGAACACCGATTTCAATTCTTGCTCAAGTCACCAAAGCGGTCGGTGTTGACGAAGCTGCTTAGCGGCGCGATGGCGTATTGCGACGCCAAAGAAATTCCGCAGTCGGCCTTGCTGGTGGATATGGATCCGCTTAGCTTATTGTGAGCCAATTCCAGGAATCCGCTGCACCTCCTCAGAAACCGGAAGCGGAGTCTTCCTCGAAGACGAGTTGCTTATCCATATCCAGCATCTGCTTACGGAATTGACGCAAGCCACCGAGGCAGAGGAGAAGTGCGGGAATGAAACCAGCGGCTCCCCACCGAGTCACCAGGGACCACTGCACGATTTGGGGAATGTAGATCGCAAAGGCGACGAAGCCGATGAGGTAGGCAACAAGGACAAGCGTAGAGTTGCTCTGGAAGGCCGGGTAAGAGCACGTGAAGGGGATCTTGCGGAACCGTACGAGCAGAACTTCCACGAAAACTCCGGAGCAGGCAATGAGGATGGCTGTTTGCAGCAGCGCAGAAAGCCATCCCCACAAAAGTGCGGAGTAGAGAAAACACAGGGGAGCAATCCAGCCAAGGGAAAATGTGAGGAGTATTTTCCTGGCGACTTGGCGAGGCTGTTCGCAGCCAGGCTCGATCCAGAGCTTGAAGACCCAGTTGGCGGGCAAGTCCGAAGGGACTTCGAAGGCCAAGCGAATTCCCACGAGGAGGCAATAGCTCAGGATAAACGGGATGGAAAGGAGTGCTACAGAAGGGGGTTGTGCAGCGAATGAAAACCCCGGATGGAACGCGGCATTTACGGTCTGTGCGGCAACGACCAGACCGAGTGCCGCGAAGGCCAGGACGATCTGCAAGTGGGCATCGCTTCGCAAGAGTGTGCGCGAAACAAAATGGTAACAGGCGCGTTGCTTTGCAGCTCGAAGAATTGTGGCGTCCAGAAGAATTGCGGGCAACCGGAAGCGCCGGCCACGCGGCAACGGCCCAAGATCGGCAAATTCGGGAATGCGGACGAAGGATCTTCGAAAGCTGAAGGTATAGGCAAAGATGGATATGAGAAGTGCGGTGCCCAAAGAAACCATGGCCCTTCGCGTCATGGAGGCGAAGAAAATATCGTTACCGTTGCCCCACAATGTTTCGGTGAGCCCCAGAAACCAAACGGGAGGCAATCCGCCGAAGCGCGAGGGAATTATCCCGGAGCTGCCTGAGAGAAAAGAAGATACGGTGAAGCTTGTGGCCAGCACTGCCAGGAGACAGAGCGCGACCGCAAAACGGACGTAGACGGAGACTTTGCGGAAAATGCGGTAGGGAAGGCAAGCCATTAAAGTGCCCGAGAGTGCAAATATGGCAAGAAAACTGGATGCGCTGCTTAGAATGACGGAAATGGCATGCCCAAACGCAAACCGGAAAAGGGTGGAGAAAGATCCTTGTGAACCCACGACCGCGATCGGAAATAAAACGAAGGAAGCTGCGTTCACCACGATGGTGAGCAGGGCGGTCAGAGCAAAGATGGCGAACAGATTTACGAAAAAGATCCTGGTCAGCGAGATGGGGAGGGGCACGAGATTCGCGTAATCGCGGCGGTCCGGAAAAATGGAGTTCCACCGCCACAACGCCGCAGCGCAGCTAACGGCCATCGACAGCACGATGAAGAAATATTCGTCTGGAATGGCGGCGACATAGGGATCGAATACGCCGTCACCCCGCAGGAAACGAATGAGCGAACCAAACTTCTCAAACATGAGAAGAGAGACCAGCACTCCCGGCATGGCCAAGAAAATGAGCACCACACCCATGCCAAGGTCCAAATCGTCAGCGCCGAGTTCTCCGTTGCCGTGGAACATGCGGCCGGCGAACAGGCGCAACAAATGCAGTGAAGGGCGTTGCGAGAAAACGATCCAGCGTGCAGCGAGGTACCGCCTCCAAGAACTCACGATGGAGACACCACAATATCCACGATCTCGTTCGCGACTTGCGTGACGTCGGTGTCTTCCACGAGTTGCAGGAAGATGCGTTCCAGCGAGGACTGGCCGATCCGCTGGCGAACTTCTTCCGTTGAGCCGTAGGCGATGACCTGGCCCTTTCGGAGGATGAGAAGCTGCGAACATACTTTCTCGAGAACTTCGAGAATATGCGAACAATAGAAAACGGCTTTTCCTCGCGCGCTGAACGCCTGGATGAGGTTCTTGAAAATGAGCACGGAGGTTACGTCGAGGCCGGAGAGCGGTTCGTCCAAGATGAGCACATCGGGATTGTCCATAAGCGCGGCGATCAGGAGGATACGCTGGCGCATCCCTTTGGAATAAGAACCCAGAGAAACATGCCGATGCGGAAACAGGGAGAAAAGCTGGAGGAGGGAGCCGATCTTGGTTTTCATTCGCGTTGGAGACATGGCGCGAAGAGTTCCAATCATCTCCAGATATTCCTCGCCGGTGAGAAACGGATAGAGATTGGCCTCTTCAGGAACGTAGCCGAGTCTTTTTCGATAAGTTACGAGATCGCTTTGAATGTCTCTGCCCTCGAAGAGAACCTGGCCATGACTAGGTTGGAGGAGGCCGGTGAGCACTTTTACCGTGGTACTTTTTCCCGAGCCATTGGGGCCCAAGTACCCGAGCACCTGGCCAGGCTCCAGGCGAAAGGCGACTTCTCGGACTGCAGGAACGGACCCGTAGAACTTCGCTAGACCGATCGCTTCGAGCACGGTCATCCCTTTCGGCGAACAGACAAACTTCCGCCCTGGCCAGAGACTATTGCTTTTGACACCCGCGGAATAGACAAAGTTCCGGGGTTAGGGAAGGCGCACCGCCAGACCTCGGTTTTTTGACAAAGAGTGCGCAATTACTTGAAAAGAAAAGAGTTACATTTACTTGTGCCAATGGATGCAAAAAAGTGCAAGAGAGTGCGTAAGCGATTCTAAAGTGCAGAAAAATGCAGGGAGCTCCCCGGAAGCAAGTGAGTGCGCTTGTTCTTCAAGAGCGTGGAGTCAATCTTAGAGTCGGAGTCAGATTTGTGAGTAAGGTAGCGCGGTGCGTATCCCATGAAACAGTTTCTTCCAAAGAGGCTAAGCGACTGTTACCTTGCTCTCCTCCTTTTAACCGCTGCCGGTGCATGCGTTTACGGTCAGGACCGAAGCCCTGCGCCGACTGTTCCCCCGCTATGTGGTGAGACTGCCGGTCAACTCCTCAACTTGATTCGAGGCGCGGCCAGAAGGGCCGACATGATCAGGCCGGTGGGCCGGTCATAAAAGTTAGTGCGGCCGGGGAAATTGCCTTCGATGGACACCAGTCGCCAAGCGCCAACAAACTTCTTGGTAAGCTCGTCGGGACGGGGCGCAGCAGAGGTGACCGCAAGACAAAAGAGAATCAGGAAGAACGCGGAGAATCTTCGCATCGGAAGGCTCCTTGATTGAGATCGAGCGTGGGAGCGTTTGCAAATCTCAAAGTGAGTCAAGATGGCACAGTGTGTCGCTGGTTGAGACAGTTTCCCAGGGCAATCACATGGAATTGCGATTCAACCACTAGTGCCTAGATAGCTACTGGATTAGCAAGTTCGTGGAAAAACTTAGGGAGATCCGCATTGAAGGAAAAGAAGTTGGCGGGATTCCGAGTTCGGCGGGATCGCTGCCGTGGCATACAGTCAGATGTGAGATGGGGTAAATGGAGTTCTGGCATGCACCGTGCAGAGTTCAATAGAGGACAGACTAGAGAGTTTCCTCAAGGAGAAGATTGCTGGGCACGCAAAGGTTGGCATCGAGGAGTTAAGGTGCACCGGCGGCGCTGGCGAGACCACAACCCCAGCCATATAACGACACGTGGAAGTGGTTGCTCACAGCCCGACGGATTAACTCTCCCGATCTCCCAGTCCCCCGAAGAAACGCCCCAAGAGTGCGCAGCAGGTCGAGATGCGGTACGAATTTGCCAGAACCGAGAACTTAAGTCTGCCACTGGGATTTCTCGCCAGCCAGCCGCTGAGGTTCCTTCTAAACCTCTTACTGATCACCGGGTTACTCATGGCCAGGGCGCCGGTGGCGAAGGCGCAAGCCGCCAATTCAGAGACGAAGGATGGAACGATTTCCGGAACCGTGCTCTTGAAGGCTAGCAACCGGCCGGCGAGCCAGGTGGCTGTAAAATTAAGATCTCACGTGGCCGGAATATTCCGCAGCGTATTGACGGACCTGGAAGGCCACTTTGAAGTACGAAGCCTCCCACCAAGTACGTACGAGATCGTGGTCGATGAACCGGGATATGAGCCGGCGCAAACGAGCGCAAGGCTGGATGGTGCTTCCTCGAAGCTGGTGCTGTACCTCAATTCCCCCAAGACGGCGCCAACCGAGCGAAACACTTACACAGTTTCGGCACGGGAGCTGAAGATTCCCGGCAAGGCGCGGCGTGAATATGAAAAGGGATTGGGGAGCCTGGCAAAGCAAGATCTTGCCGGTAGCCTGAGCCACTTCACGAAGGCTGCCCAGGAGTTTCCTGATTACTATGAGGCCTACTATCACGTGGGGGTGGCGGAGACGAGGCTGGGCCAGAGGGATAAGGCCATGCAGGCTTTTCAAAGGGCCATCGATGCGAGTGGCGGAAGGTACGCCTTGGCGGAGTTTGGCATCGGTTATCTCCTTTATCTGCAGGGAAAACCAGAGGAGGCAGCAACCATCATCCGCAGGGGGTTGGAGTTGGACGAGGGTTCAGCCGACGGCTACTTAATCCTGGGGATGGTGCTCCTACGGCTAAATCGCCCGGACGAAGCGGAAAAAAGCGCGCGTGAGGCGCTTGTCCGCAAGCCCAATTTCGCCCAGGCCTATCTGGTGCTGTCGGATGCTTATGGGCACAGGCACGAGTATCGCGAGCAACTGCAAGATCTGGATGCTTACCTGATACTTGAGCCGAATGGAGCAGAGAGTGAACACGTCCGCAAAGCGCGCGAGGTGGTTCTGAGAATTCTAGCCAAGTCTCATCCCGAAGACTGACTTTGCTCCGAACAAGAAGGTCCCGCTCAAAGCCCCGCAGGACACAACAGGTGCGAACCGACAAAGTGCAGGGCTAAATAAACCCCGCCACTACAAAAACTGAATTCACGAGACAGCGCGTTTGCGCCAGAAAAAGTAGGCGGGTAGGCCGATGAAAAACAGAAGGATGGCTACGGCGAGATTCTTGAACTGGGAGGGGTCGCGGAAAGCGAGATAAACAGCGTTGCCAACGATGGCGGCGGCGACAACAACAAAGATCATGGGTGTCCACGGATAGCCGGGAACGCGATAGGGAAGTGGCCGGCCCGCCGAAGCGCGGCGAATGGGGAAAATGGCGGCGGCGCCGAGGCCGTAGAAGATCCAGCCAATAAAAATCACGCCGCCGATCAATTTGCTGAAGGTGCCCAACTCACCGGCACACACCAGAACTGCTGACCAGATGCCCAGCCCGATGATGGCCGCTGCCGGGGTCTTGAACCGGGGGTGAACCTCCGCGAGTTTCTTGAAAAAGAGTTTGTCGTTGGCCATTGCGTAGAAAACACGAGGGGCCGTGAGAATGACGCTATTGGCGGCGCTGAAGGTGGAAATCAGAATGGTAAGCGCCACGATTTTGCCGGCCCACGGGCCGAGGACGGCAGTTACAGAAGTGGCGGCGATAGTGTCGCTAGCAGCCATGTCCTTGGGTCCGAGGGCGAAGAGATAAGCGACAACGGCGACGAGATAAAGCCCCACGAGAATCAGTGAGCCCATTAGAAAAGCGCGGGGGAAAGCTTTCTGAGGATCAACGACTTCGCCGGCGCTGTACGTCCCGAACTGCCAGCCTTCATAAGCCCAAAGAACGGAGATCATCGCCAAACCGAAATTGGACCAGGGGTTGAGTCCCTGCTGAGCAGCGGCCAAGGCGGAGGGAATGTCGCGGCCATGATGACCAAAGGCCAGCAGCAAGGCACTGAGGATAACGATGATGCCCATCTTGACGAGGGTGGTCCAGTTCTGAAGGTCTGAACTCTTACGCGTGCCCCAGACGTTTATGACGGTGACGATTCCTATCATCACGACAGCGGCGATGGTTTGCTCTGCAGGAGAAATCGGAAGCACTCTGGCGAGATATTCGCTGAAGGCGCGCGCCAAGGCAGCGACGGAGCCGCTGGCGATCACCAGGAAGAGGCACCAGCCGTAAAGGAAGGCTGAAAGACGGCCGAAGCCATCACGAATGTAGCAATATAACCCACCGGCCTCGGGGTTTGCAGCCGCAAGCTCGGCGTAGGTGAGTGCACCGAGCAACGAGAGGATGCCGCCCACTATCCAGACCAAGAGCGAAAGGCCGACGGAGCCGTCGACTTGGCGAAGAATAGGGCCAGGCGTTCGAAAGATGCCGGAGCCNATGACGGAGCCGATGAAGAGAAGCAGAAGATCTCGAAGCCGAAGTGTGCGAATCAGTTCTGGCATTGGCGTTCTGCCCCGGTACAGCGCGCGGG
>JGI12635J15846_10004358_pt1 | contig 12212 bp, 7 predicted proteins | sample BlaSpr_A8_OM2_M2_FD_15846 | JGI IMG/M metagenome (IMG submission 15846) | reverse complement strand
TCGGCGCTGCGCGCCGTCACCGCCGATGACCACGTGATGCCGCGGCGGCAAAGCGGGTCGGCGACGACGAAACGTCCGTCGGCGCTGGCTCCGAGCGTGGGTCCGAGCGTCGGAGGCACCTGGTCATGGCAGAATCCCCTGCCCGACGGCAACTTCTTGAACGGAGTCAGCTGCCCGACCGCCTCCAGCTGCATCGCCGTGGGCGGCGGCGGGCTGATCCTCGCCACGACGAACGGAGGCTCGACGTGGACTCAACAGTCTTCGGGAGTCACCGATTCGATCAACGGGATCTCCTGCCCGACGGCTTCCATCTGCTACGCCGCGGGTGATTTCGGTGAGATTTACAAGACGACAAACGGTGGCGCGAGCTGGAGCGTGCAGCGTACGACCCTCGTTTTCTTCGCGGGGATCAGCTGTCCGGACACAATGACGTGCTACGCGGCCGGCGGTGGTGGGGAAGTCATCAGAACTGTCGACGGTGGCGCAACCTGGGCCGCCTCGGGCACGCCGGACCCGTACGACCTGTTCGCGATCAGCTGCTCGTCCACCACGTCGTGCGCGGCGGTGGGCGCCAACGGCGCTGTCGTCACCACGACCAATGGCACCAGCTGGGCGGTAGCCGCCAACGCCAACAATGTTCTGTACGGCGTCAGCTGCACGCCCAACCACTGCGCAGCGGTCGGCCTCGGCGGCATCGTGGAGGAGTACAACGGAGCCTTCGGCTCCTGGGCCGGGGCCGGCAACCTGGGCAGCACAGACCTCTACGCCGTCAGCTGCCCCAGCGACACCTCCTGCATCGCCGTGGGCGCATTGGGAACGGGACTGGCGCTGGTCGTGCCTGCGGGCAGCCCGATTGAAACCTGGGTGGCCGACAATGCCCCGACGCAGGCTTCTCTATTCGGCATCTCATGCCAGGCGAGTCTCGCCTGCGGCGTGGCCGGCGACTACAGGACCACAGGCATGACGAGCGCAGGCGGTTCGGGCTGGTCGGTGCAGATGGACGGCCTGCACATCGGCATGAACGCCATCAGCTGTCCTGGTGCGCTCTCGGTGTGCTACGTGGCCGGCGAGTGGGGCCTCGTCGGCAAGACCACTGATCGTGGTGCGACATGGTCAGCGACGTCCCTGGGCATGCAGCGCAACTTCGACGCCATCAACTGTCCCTCCTCGACGTGGTGTGTGGCAGTCGGGCAGAACGGGCTGATCGAGATCACGCACGACGGGGGCGGCACCTGGACGCAGGAGCAGTCGGGTACGAGCTGGGTTCTGACCTCGGTCACGTGCCCATATCCGACGTCATGTCTTGTAAGCGGACTGGATGGAACGATCGTCGGCACGTCAGATGGCGGATTGTCATGGCAGCTGCGCCTGGGACTGTTGCACGACGATCTGTTCGGAATCTCGTGCGCACCTGGAACCCTTACGTGCGCTGCAGTGGGCGCCAATTCGACCATCTTCACGACCACCGACGGGTTCAACACCTACCGAGTCGTCAACAACGCCCCGATCGCCCAGTTTCAATCCGTCGCCTGCCCCACGACCCTGGTCTGCTACGTGGGCGGCGTGGCAGGCAAGGTGCTCAAGACGACCGACTTCTTCTCGACCTGGTCGCAGCAGAGCTACACCAGCACGGCGTCGTTGTTCAGCATCAGCTGCTCATCGTCCACCGCGTGCGCCGCAATCGGGTTCGGCGAGAACAGCGCTCTGACCACCACCGATGGCGCGACATGGACGGTGACAAAGGTGGGCGGAGGGCTCGCCTCTGTTAGTTGCCCGGTCGCGGACTGCATCGCGGTGGGCAATCTCACCGTGGCGAACCTGACGGCCGGCGTCTGGTCGATTCAGAGCGACGTCCTGCGCGGGATCAGCTGTCCGACCGTCTCTGCGTGTATGGCGGTCGGCCACTCAGGCCTTGCTTACGCAACCACTGACGGCGGCACCACGTGGACGCAGAGATCGGCGGGCCTCACCGCGGCGCTGGAGTCTGTGAGCTGCCCGTCCGCATTCATCTGCTTTGTGGCCGGTCCAAACGAGATCCTGTCGACCACCGACCAGGGCGTGACATGGGCGAATCACACGACGCCTTCTATGAATGCGATCAGCTGCGCGACAACGACCGCGTGCGTCGCCGTCGGTGACAGCGGAAGCGTGATTCACAGCACCGATGGTGGGGCGACGTGGGCGAGCTCCACCGCGATTTCGGGCAGCGGCAGCCTGCGCTCGGTGAGCTGCCCCTCGGCCACGAATTGCTTTGCCGCCGCGGCCAACGGGATCTACTGGACGTCCGACGGCGGCGCCACCTGGCCCGGCCACTTCACGCCGTCGCAAGCCGTAGGGAGCATCAGCTGCGTGGCCTCGTCGTGCGTCGCGGTCGGTGGGGCTGGAACCATCGTCGTCACCGCTAACGGGGGTGGGACGTGGACGTCAAAGACATCCGGTACGGCGCGGGCACTGGTCGCAGTGAGCTGCCCGACGGCGACGGCCTGCATCGCGACTGGGGCGGGCGGTGCAGTCCTCAGCTCGGTCGACGGAGGCACGACCTGGAACCAGCAATATGCGGGTGCGGACATGTTGTCGAGCATCAGCTGTGCGACTGCAAATTCCTGTCATGCGGTGGACTCAAATGCGAGGGAGATCGTCGCCACCTCCAGCGGCGGTGTGGGCACGTGGAGCTTCCATGGACCTTCGGGCAACACCAACAACCTGCGCGGGATCAGCTGCCCAAGCGCAACCGCGTGCTACGCCGTCGGATATCCGGGCACATTTCTTGACACTCACGACGGCGGTGCGACGTGGGTCGACCACTCGGTCACGACGTCCGACTCCCTCTTCGCCGTGAGCTGCCCCAGCACCACCACCTGCTTCGCCGCGGGTTTTCCAGGAGTGATCTACCGGACGACCGACAGCGGAGTCACGTGGACGCCACAGCCAAACCCGGACTCAGGCAACCAGAACGTCGCCCTGTTGGGCATCAGCTGCGCCAGCGTCACCACGTGCGTCGCGGTGGGCACCGGAGGCAATGCCTTGTCGACGAGCAACGGGTCGACCTGGATCAAGGAAAGCACGGGCACCACGCTTCATCTCTGGGGCGTGAGCTGCCCGACCACCTCCTGCCTTGCGGTTGGCGACTTCGGCCTAACGCTGCGCCGTCAGGGTGGATCGTGGTCCGCCGGTGCGACCGCGCCGAACACTCTTGTCGGGGTCAGCTGCGATACGAGCACGTGTTACGCGGTGGGTGTCCTTGGCATCGTGGTGACGACAAGCACATTCGGGACCGCGTGGACTGCGCAGACATCAGGGGTGGGGTTCACGCTGTACGGCGTCAGTTGCGTCCGGTCGGTCTGTGTGGCGGCGGGCGACTCCGGCCAGATGGTGATGACAACCGACGGGACGAACTGGTCCTTCGTCGACCTTCACACGCAGAACTTCTTCCGAGCGATCTCCGTTCCCGACCTTAACCACGCGTTCGTCGTCGGTCTCGGCGGCACCATCCTCGCCACCTCGAATCTGACTCCCGAGTGCGGCACCTCCTCGGTGTCCTCCGACGTGACATCTCCGACCGGCGTGGGCGCCATCGTGCACTGGACCGCAACGTCCACGGGCTGCTCGAGTCCCATATACGAGTTCTTCCTGCAGGACCCGAACGGCAACTGGACCCTGGAGCAGTCGTTCGGCGCGAGCAACCTCTGGACCTGGGACACGACCGGCATCGCCGCAGGGACCTACACCCTTCACGCCTGGGCGAAACAGGCGGGTGACCCGACGAACACATACGAGTCCTATGGCTCAGGGTCCATGACCCTCACGCCGTGTGGCTCCGCCGGGGTGACCCCGGCGTCGGTGACGCAGCCGGTCGGCTCGGCGGTGAACCTCACGGCAAGCTCGACCGGCTGTCCGCATCCTGAGTACGAGTTCTGGGTCCAGTACCCGGATGGGAGCTGGAACCTGGCGCGAGGCTGGGGCGGACCGACTTTCGCATGGGACACCACCGGGTTGGCGCCCGGCACCTACCTCGTGCACGCCTGGGTCAACACGTCGGGGACGGGACACGACTCGATCGGCTCGGCCATGGTGACGTTGACCGGGTGCACCTCCGCCTCGGTGAGCCCACCCAACCCGAGCGCTCCCGCGGGATCGACGGTGGCTTTCACAGCAAGCTCCGCGGGCTGTCTCAACCCGCGCTACGAGTTCTGGGTCCAGTATCCCGACGGGTCGTGGAACCTGAAGCAGGGCTGGGGTGGGGCGAGCTTCAATTGGGACACCACCGGCCTGGCGCCCGGCAGCTACCTGGTGCACGCCTGGGTCAACCGCGCGGGCACGACCTGGGAGGCCTACGGCTCGGCGACCGTGACCCTTACCGGCTGTACGTCGGCTTCGGTAAGCCCTCCGTCCGTGACCCAGGCCGCCGGCTCGCTGGTCGCTTTGACGGCCAGCTCGGGCGGCTGCGCCAACCCTGTCTATGAGTTCTGGGCCCAGTACCCCGACGGGAGCTGGAACCTCAAGCGGGGCTGGGGCGCAGCGAGCTACAGCTGGGACACCACCGGCCTCGCGCCCGGCACGTACACGGTCCACGCCTGGGCCAACCAGCAGGGGGCGGCGCAGACCCTTGAGGTCTTCGGCTCCTCGACGGTGACCCTGACCGGCTGCACCTCCGCCTCGCTCAGCCCCTCGAATCCGAGCCAGGCGGCGGGCTCGACGGTCGCCCTGACCGCCAGCTCGAGCGGCTGCCTCAACCCGAGATATGAGTTCTTCGTCCAGTACCCGAGCGGCACCTGGTATCTGAAGCAGGGGTGGGGCGGGGCGACCTTCAACTGGGATACGACAGGTCTGGCGCCGGGGGTGTACACAGTGCATGCGTGGGTGAACATCCAGGGCACCGGGCACGACGCGATCGGCTCGGCCACGGTGACGCTGACGGGATGCACGTTGGCGACGCTCGCTCCGCCCTCGGGGACGGCCGCGGTGGGGGCCAAGCCCACCTTCACGGCGAGCTCGAGCGGCTGTCCCAACCCGGTCTACGAGTTCTGGCTCCAGTACCCGGACGGGACGTGGCACCTGATGCGTACCTTCAGCACCACCACGACCTGGACCTGGGACACGACAGGCCTACCCAAGGGCAATTACGTGATTCACGTCTGGGCCAACAACCAGGGTGACGACACGCGCACCAACGAGACGTACGGCACGGCTACTTATTCGCTGACCTAGCTCCGGAAGCCCGCCTCGCCTCGCCGGCGGGCTGGGGCTCGAACCATCGAGTGTCGGGACGGACGAATCCACGCACCTCATAGGGCCTGTAGTGGTCGCCGCCTTCCCCGGCCACGTTCATCACTGTGAACCGAGTGATCTTTTCAACCAGGTCGATCGTGGCTCCTGAGTAGTGGTGCAGCCCAATGTCGAGGACGTAGTCCCGAGGCAGCAAAGTGACGTCGACTTCGACGTCGATTTCCTGCAGGCCTGGCGTCAGCTCGAAGAGATGACCGCCGCGGTCGGTGTTCATCATGGTTGCGACACGCACGCCGTCCAGGGTCGAGATGCCCAACTCGATCACAACTTCGGGAAGCCTCGCGTTCGAATCGACCAGCATCTTCACGCGAAACATCTCGGTGAAATGCAGCTGTTCGGTTACACGGTCGCTGGAGTCGAGGAGTGTGACCGTGCGCAGACGCGCCTCGCCGGTCCCCATCAAAGAGTCTCCGGGCTGGACCTGCGACTGGCCTCGCGGGATGTCGTCGGTCCGCAGGTAGGCGGCAACGACGTTGTCGGGATCACCGTCCTGCACGAGCCGGCCGCCTTCGAGCAGGATCGCCCGGGTGCACAGGCTCTTGATCGAAGGCATGCTGTGGCTGACGAACAGCACGGTGCGACCCTGGCTCGCGACGTCGCCCATCTTGCCCAGGCACTTCTGCTGAAAGGCGACGTCACCAACCGCCAGCACCTCGTCGACGATCAGGATGTCCGGCTCGAGGTGCGCCGACACCGCAAAAGCGAGGCGGACATACATCCCGCTGGAGTAGAACTTGACCGGGGTGTCGAGGAAAGCCTCCACGCCCGCGAACTCGACGATGTCGTCGAACTTGCGGTCGATCTCGCTGCGCTTCATGCCGAGTATGGCGCCGTTCAGGTAGACGTTTTCGCGACCGGTGAGCTCGGGGTGAAAGCCCGTTCCGACCTCGAGCAGGCTGCCCAGGCGCCCGTTGACCACAGCGCGTCCATGGGTCGGCTCGGAGAGCCGGCTCAAGATCTTCAGGAGGGTGCTCTTCCCCGCGCCGTTGCGCCCGATGATGCCGAGCACCTCGCCTTCCTTGACCTCGAAGGAAACGTCGTTCAGCGCCCACAGAAGCGGCGCGGGTGAACCGCGTCCCAGCGAGTCGCGCAGGAAGGCGACGGCCCGTCCCCGCACGGAGACCTGCCGCTCGCGCTTCCGGCCAAGCCGGTAGACCTTGCTCAGCCCCTCGGCCTGTACCGCGTTGACGGCCATCTTCAGACCACGTCCGCGAAGGTCTTCTCCGCGGACCGGAAGTAGATGAGCCCCCCGATGAGGATCGCGAGGAGAAGCGCGGTCGATCCCAGCAGCTGAAGCCCGGGCGGCGTGCCGCCGGCCAGAGACCAGCGGAATCCCTGGATGATGCTGGCCATCGGGTTCAGCTCGTAGATGAGGCGCGAGGCCCCGCCCGGCACGAGGCTTGCGGAGTACGTCACCGGCGACGCGAAGAGCCAGATCTGGACGATGAAGGGGAGCGCGACCTGCACGTCCCTGTAGCGCACGTTGAGCGCCGAAAGCCAGAGGCCGAGCGAGATCGCCGCGAGCAGGGCCAGGAGAGCGAAGAAGGGGAGCGTGACTATCTGCCACCCAGGCCGCACGCCGAAGTAGATCAGCGCACCGACGAGCAGAACGAGGGAGATGGTGAAATCGACGAGGCCCGCCAGGGCGGCGGACAGCGGGATGATCAGCCGCGGAAAGTAGACCTTGGTCAGCAGGTTGGCGTTGCCCACCAGGCTGCCTGCGCTTCGGGTCAGCGACGATGCGAAGAGCTGCCAGGGGAGAAGGCCCGCCAGCACGAATAGGGGATATGGCATTCCCTCTGAGGGCAAGTGCGCGAAGCGACCGAAAACGACGCTGAAGATCGTCATGGCGGCCAGGGGCTGGAGCAGCATCCAGGCGATGCCAAGGACCGACTGCTTGTAGCGAACCCTCACCTCGCGCCACGCCAGGTAGATGAGCAGCTCGCGGTATTCCCACAGCTCGCCGAAGTTGAAGGCGAGAGGACCGCGTCTCGGCTCGATGATCACCGGACGGCGCGCGGCGCCGGCCGCTGCTCGAAGGCTCACGCCGGCCGGCCCTGATGCAGCAGCTCGGCGGTTCCGGCGAAACCGCAGTTCATGAACGCGTCCACGATGGAAAGCCCAGGCACGAATTGTGAGGCACCGTGCTGAGGATACTTTGGATGCTCGAACTCCTGATATACGAGGGAGATGCCCGCCTCGCGGAACAGGTGGTCCTCCTGATAACCCTGCGCGCCACCTCCCGCGAGGTAGGCGTCCCCGCCCACCGCTCGTACGAGCTCGACCAGGCGGTCGGTCGCGCGGCTCTGCACGTTCACGCTCGAGCTCAGCACAAGAACATTTTCGAGACCCAGCGCGGCAGTTGCGGCTCGTATGGCCTGGACATTGAGCTCGACGAGGCTTTTCACCTGGTTCTTGATCAATGGGGCAATCCACGTGTAGACGGCATCGAAGTGGGGGGCGCGCCTGTAGTTGAGCTCGACCGTCCGAAGCAGCTTGTCGCGCCATGGAGAGCGATCATCGATCTCGATCTCGGAGATCGCCCGCGTGCCGTGAAAGGCCCGCACCACCGGCACGGTCAGCCAGGCGGGCGCACCCGCGACCAGCACCTGGACGCGATTCGTCCACGTGGCGCCGGTCTTCTGGAACTGGACGTCGTCGAGCAGGATAAATGCCTGCGCACGCCTGATCTTGTCGAAGTAACCGAGCCACGGCAGGAAATTCGGCTGGTGGATGGCAACCAGCGTCACCCCTCTTGGAACTCGTCGCGAAGGATCGCCATCACCACCACGTCCACGTACTTGCCGTCGATGTGCGCCGCTTGCCTCAGCACTCCCTCGCGGCGGAGCCCCGCCTTCTCGTAGGCACGGATGGCAGCGGCGTTGTGCGCGAAGACGTTCAGATAGATCCGGTGCAGGTTGAGATCGCGAAAGCCAAAGCGCAGCAGCAGCCGAACCGCTTCGGTGCCATGACCCTGGCCGCGCTCGCCAACCTCTCCGATCCGGATCTGGAGCTCGGCGTGATGGTGCACGGGATCGATGCCGCGAAGCTGGCAGCTGCCGATCAGCCGCTTCTCGGGCATCACTCGGATCGCGAAGATCGCGACGTCGCCGCGCCGTCGGATGGCGTCAAACCACTCGCGATGGTCGGTCTCGGTAACGGGACGGTAGGCGGAGTTCCAGTGCACCTGATCGGGCCGGTTGATCCACTCGAAGAGAACCGACAGGTCCTCGTCCAGCAGGGGGCCAATCGCCACGGAGTGACTGGCGGCATCGTCGGTTACAGGATCAATCGAGTGCATATGTGTGTTTCGGGGCAATCTTCTGGGCGGTTTCTCGGCCGCTCATAATAGGCGGCCGGCCCGGTGCCTTCGCCGCCCGAACCGGCGACAAAGCGAAAATCTGATCTGTGAAAGCCGCTCTTGCTGACATGCTCGTCGACCCGGTCGATCTGAGCCCGTTTCAGCTGGAGGTCGTCGCGCGGGCCGGTGAGGAGATCGTCGACGCCACACTCCGATCGGCCTCTGGTCGCACCTATGCGGTTGACAGAGGCATCCCGCGCTTCATGACGACCCAGGACGAGGGCCAGCTGCAGACGATGCACTCCTTCGGCTACAAGTGGCGCAACGAGTCCAGCTATGCCTGGGCGCGACAGGGTGGAGATGGAGGCGCGTACGCAGCGTGGCTGAGCGAGAAATACGGGTTCGACAGCGCCGCCGCCTGGTGCCGGCACTTCGCGGGCAAACGGTTCCTGGACCTTGGCTGCGGCGCCGGCATGGCGTCGTATTTCTGGCTGACGTCGAGTCATTGGGAGCCGAAGGGGCCGTGGGTTGGCGTCGACATCTCGGAAGCGGTGGACGTTGCCCGCGAGCAGCTCGGCAGAGTGCCCAACACGCATTTCGTCCAGGCCGACGCCCTCAACCTTCCGTTTTCGAGTGGGACGTTTGACGCGATCCTTTCCGAGGGTGTTCTCCACCACACACCGTCGACGAGGATGGCGATCGAGTCCGCCGCCCGCGTCCTCGCCGGTGGAGGTGAGCTGCACTTCTACGTGTACCGTCGCAAGGCTCCGGCGCGCGAGTACATGGACGATCACGTGCGCGAGAGGCTTCGCGACCTGAGCGACGACGAGGCCTGGGACGCGATGCGCTCGCTCACCTTGCTTGCTCGCAACCTTGCAAGGCTGAAAGCCGAGGTCACAGTAGAGGAGGATGTTCCTTTGCTAGGCATCAAGGCCGGAACGCAGGACGTTCAGCGCCTGATCTACTGGAACTTCGCGAAGCTCTACTGGAACGAGGCCTTCGACTTCGAGGAGAACGTCCACGTCAACTTCGACTGGTATCGGCCGGTCTATGCGCACCGCCAGTCCGCAGAAGAGGTCCAGGCCTGGTGCCGCGACGCCGGCCTGGAAATCGTCCGGATGCACGAGCAGGAAAGCGGCTACACGGTTCGCGCCGTCAAGAAATGACTATCTCTTAGACTGGCTCCGATGCTGATCGATGCTCCGATTCTGACACTAGACGTCGACTGGGCACCGGACTTCATGATCGATCCACTGGTCGATGCATTGCTCGAGGCCGGCGTTCGGTCGACCTGGTTTGTCACGCATCCAAGCAAGGCCATCGACCGCATGAGGCAGCATCCGGAACTGTTTGAGCTCGGTGTCCATCCGAACTTTCTGCCCGGCTCTTCGCACGGTTCCACCACGGCTGAGGTTCTCAAGACCTGCATGGAGATGGTTCCCGAGGCCCAGTCGTTTCGCACGCACAGCCTCGTCCAGTCCACGCCCCTGTTGACGGATGTCATGCGCTTGACGAAGCTGAGCATCGACGCGAGCCTCTACCTGCCGCATCAGTCGAGCGTCGGCCCGTTTCAATTCGATTGGGAGGGCCACTCTCTTCTACGAGTTCCGTTCCACTGGGAGGACGACCTCGAGATGGCCCGAACAGCGCCGCAGTGGCGCCTCGGATCCTCCTCATCTTCTGGCGAGGTCTTCGGCTTCCATCCCATCCACATCTACCTGAACTCCAGCGCCCTCGATGCGTACGGCTCTTTGAAGTCCCGATTCCGGCGGGTAACAGACATCGACCGCAAGTCCGCGGATGCCGCGGTCAATCCTGGCGTCGGAACGCGCAGCCTTTTCGACGACGTCATCGACCGACTGCGCCAAGCCAAGGACTCAGTCCGCCTGATCGACCTGCGCGAGCGTTGGGCGATGGCCGCCGGCGAGAAGATCAGCGAGGTGGCGCAGGGAAAGGTCAAGGCCACCAACGGCGCCGAGCGTCTGGAAGCGTATCGCGCGGCTGAATCGGATCAGCGCGCAGGGCAGCTCCGGGAACGATACGAAGCGCTGGACGCGACCAATATCTACGCGACGTCGCGCGACACCAACCTGCGCGAGCTCGAGATCGGGTTCATTCGAGAGCACGCCAAGGGTCCGGACGTGCTCGACATCGGGTGCGGCAACGGCTACACGCTCATCTCGCTGGCCCGAACGCTGAAGGGCAACCTGACCGGCCTGGATTTCTCGGAGAACATGATCGCGGGGGCGCAGGGGCTGGTCGAGCGCTTCGCCGCCGAGCTGCTCAGCAGACCCTCCTTCAGCACCAGCGATGTGCGCCACCTGCCATTTCCCGACGACTCGTTCGACACCGTCATCAGCGAGCGGTTGATCTTCAACCTGCCCACTCGCGCCGACCAGGAGGCAACCATCGGAGAGGTGCATCGCGTGCTGCGTCCGGGCGGCCAGTATCTGATGGTGGAGGGCAATGAGGACGGGCTGCGAAGGCTCAACGCAATCCGGGAGCGTGTCGGGCTCGATGCCATCCCGACCGCCGACGCTGAGAGCTTCAGCTCGCTCAAGCTGACCGAGACCGAGCTTCTCAAATGGCTCGGCGGCAGGTTCGAGATCGCCGAGGAGCGCTTCTTTGGGACCTACTACCTGATCAGCCGGGTGGTCCATCCGCTCCTGGTCCAGCCGAGCTCACCGCGGTTCGACGCGCCGATCAACGCGATCGCCAGAAGGATCGCAGAGGTGTTGCCTGATGTCGGTCGCATCGGGCACGTCGCCGGCTACAAGCTGATCGCATTGAAGTGACGATCAGGATCGAAAGCTGATCTTCGCCCGCTTCTTGTAGGTGGTCTCGCGCTCGAGGAGAGTGTCCTGGGCAATTTCCAGGTTGTCGCGCAGCACTTTGTGCCACTTCTCTTGGACGGTCATGCTGCGGTCGGTCCAGCATTCGGGATGCAGCAAGAGTTGCAGCTTCGCATGAGAGCGCGAGCGAAACGCCTCCACCGGGTCCTCCCGCCAGTGCCAGCTGCTGTCGGATAGATAGCCGAACCCGGCCATGTCCTGGCGGTCGTAGGTGTTCAGGCAGCGGATCTTGACGTTGTTTTCGAGTACGACGGCGGTCGGCTGATGGAAGGAGACCGCGTCAACCGGAACCCCGAACTCAGCGCTCAGCAGCGCGCGCTCCTTGTCGACAAGGTCGGGAATCGTCGCCGGCGGAGCGTGGTCCGCCGAGCGTTCGTCGAAGTGCAGTCCCAGCCGATGGCCGAGGTCGAGCAATTTCCGGATGAGCTTGCCGTGGGGGCTGGACAGCACGTTGTACAGGGGCGAGCGAAGCTGCACGAAGTACGTGCTCGTCACGCCCATCTCCCTCTCCAGCTTGCCCAGCTGAAGAGCCGTGGCAAGATCGCCCTCGCAATCGTGCCGGAGAAGGCAGAAGTAGCCGTCCGCCTCGCGCGCCCGCGCAAGCTCGTCGAAGCAGATGAACCGATAGCCCGACTCGAGACCGGACTCGACGATCCGGCGGTAGTGCCCGAAGGTGAACTCGGCGGGCGGGCGGGCCAATCTCAGCGGCCTTCGACGGTGAGCTCAGCGGCCGCTTCGCGGCACACCTCATCCACCCCTCGGGAAAATGCGAC
>JGI12635J15846_10004357_pt1 | contig 12214 bp, 12 predicted proteins | sample BlaSpr_A8_OM2_M2_FD_15846 | JGI IMG/M metagenome (IMG submission 15846) | reverse complement strand
TCACCGTGTGGCGCGACGGCGCCGAGAAGACGCTGCAGATGAAGACCGTGGCGCTCGACGGGCGGGATATCGATCGTGTGGTGATCTGGGCCGGTGCGACGCTGCAGGCGCCCCACCGGGCGATGGCGGTGCAGCGCGGCATCGCGCCCTCCGGCGTGTTCGTATCGTTCTTTTTCTACGGCTCCCCGGCCACTCACTACGGCCTCTACGCCGGGCGGCGCATTACCGAAGTCGACGGGCAACCGACTCCCGATCTCGACGCGTTCCTCAAGGCGGTCCGCGGGAAGCCCGATCGGGCGTCGCTGCGGCTGAAGACCGTCAGTTGGAACGGCATGACCGACGTGATCACCTTGAAGCTCGACAAGCATTATTGGCCTGCATACGAGCTGGACCGTCAGAGCGACGGCAGCTGGCGGCGTACGGCGCTCGACCCCGATGTGACGCTGGCACGCGCGCCGTGAGCCCGGAGTTCGCGATTGCGGCGGCCACGCGCGCGCAATTGCCCGAGATTCTGGCGATTTACAACGAGGTCATCCGCAACACCACGGCGGTGTATTCGGACCGGGAAGTCACTCTCGAAGACCGCGAAAAGTGGTTCGACGCGAAGGTTGCGCAAGGCTTTCCGGTCCTGGTTGCGGCGGACTCGTCGGGCGTCGTGGGCTTCGGAACGCTCGGTGAGTTTCGCGCCTGGCCATGCTATCGGCACAGCGTCGAGCACAGCGTGCACGTGCGGCCCGATCGGCGGCGCCGCGGAGCAGGGCGGGCGCTCGTGCTGGCGCTGATCGATGCTGCGGCAGCGATGCACAAGCACGTCATGATCGCCGGCATCGACGCGGAAAATGTGACCTCCATCTCGCTTCACGAAAATCTGGGATTCGAGGTCGTCGGGCATTTTCACGAAGTCGGCCGCAAATTCGGTCGATGGCTCGACTTGAAGTTCATGCAGCGGTTCATTTGATATCATTGAGCCGTGGTAAGAGCTACACAGACCGAAATCGAGAAGGCCGTCGAGACGTTGCGCGCGGGAGACCTGGTGGTGTTCCCTACCGAGACGGTTTACGGCCTCGGGGCGAATGCCTCGAATCCGGCGGCGGTTCGCAAGATCTTCGAGGTCAAGGGCCGTCCGGCGGACCATCCGGTCATCGTGCACCTGGATAATCAGCGCTATCTGCACCGCTGGGTCTCGGACGTGCCGGAGATGGCACAACGCCTGGCGTCCATGTTCTGGCCCGGCCCCCTGACGTTGATACTGCCGAAGGCCGACAACGTGAACGACATCGTGACGGGCGGCCAGAGCAGCATCGGCATCCGCATCCCCTCTCATCCGATGGCGTTGCAGCTCCTGACTGCGTTCGGCGGCGGAATCGCGGCGCCCTCGGCGAACCGCTACGGCCGGCTGAGCCCGACCAAGCCCGAGCACGTGCGCGACGAGCTCGGGGAGGCGGTAGACGTGATTCTGGACGGCGGCGACTCGCCCATCGGGCTCGAGTCGACCATCGTGTCCTGCCTCAACAACGAAGTGCGGCTGCTGCGCCCGGGGTTCATCACACGCTCGCAGATCGAACAGGTGGTCGGGAGTTTTGCGACCGGCGGAGAAGTTCCGCGCGCGCCGGGCGACCGCGTGCAGCATTACGCGCCGTCGACGCCGCTCGAGATCGTGACTTCGGACGAGCTCGAGCTGAAGGCCGGCGAGATCCTGGAGCGGGAGGAAAAAGTCGCGGTGCTCGCGATGCGGCCGCCGCTGCACACCAAGCGATACATGACCTGGATCAATGCGGGCAAGAAGCCCGATGCGTATGCGCACAATCTGTACAACAATCTGCGCACCTTGGATCGAGCCCAGTGCGTGAGAATTCTGGTGCAGGAGCTGCCGCAGGACGAGCGCTGGGCGGCGATCCTCGACCGCCTGCAGCGCGCGAGCGGCATGGGCGAAGATCCGCTCGAGTTGAGCGCCAGTTAGGTAAAACAATGGCCAAAGCGTCCCGAGTCCGTCCCCTGGCGATCGAGTCGCCGCAAGAGCTGCCCGGCGATCGGGATCCCTTCGCGCGCGAGTCGATCGAGCATCTGGTGAGCCGATACGGCTCGCCGCTGTTCGTGATCGATGCCGCCCGAGTGCGTGCCCAGTACCGGCGGCTGTCGGCGGCATTGCCCGGCGTCGATCTTTTCTACGCGATCAAGTGCCTCCCGCACCCCTCCGTGGTCGCGACGCTCCGCGATGGCGGCGGCTGCTTCGACCTCGCGACCAACGGCGAAGTCGAGCTGGTCCGCCGCCTCGGAGTCGCGGCCGAACGCTGCATTCATACGCATCCCATCAAGCGCGACAGCGACATCCGTACCGCGCTCTCTTACGGGGTGAGGCATTTCGTCGTCGACAACCCGGACGAGCTGCGCAAATTCTCGAAGTACAAGAACCGCGCCGAGCTCTTGATCCGGATTGCCTTCCGCAGCGCCGATGCGGTGTGCGATCTATCGCGCAAATTCGGCTGCAATCCCGAAGCGGTGCCGGGCCTGCTCGCGCTCGCTTCAGACTTGCGGATTCGGGTGGCCGGCCTGTCGTTCCACGCGGGCTCGCAAGCCGGCACCCCTCGAATGCACGTCGAGGCCATCGAGGTCTGCCGGCAGCTGATGTCGGCGGCTGCGACGCGCGGGCATGAACTCTCGGTGCTGGATATCGGCGGCGGCTTTCCCGTCGATTACCTGAGGGGCTCCGCGAACCTCTCCATCGAGGAGTTCTGCGCTCCCATCCGCCGCGCCCTCGATTCGATCGATCCGAAAGTCCGCATCATCGGCGAGCCGGGCCGCTACGTCGCGGCACCGTCCGCGATCAGCGTGGCATCCGTGATGGGCCGCGCCGAGCGCGACGGGCGATGGTGGTATTACCTGGATGACGGGCTGTACGGAAGCTACAGCGGCCAGGTGTTCGATCATGCGACGTATCCGATCGAACCGCTGGCCGCCGCGGCCGGTCCCTTGTTTCCCTCGGTGCTCGCGGGCCCCACCTGCGACAGCATCGATGTGATCCGCGAGAAGATCGATCTGCCGAAACTCGAGGAGGGCGATCTGGTCGTTGGCCGGGTGATGGGGGCTTACACCTGGGCATCGGCCACCGAATTCAATTTCTTTCCGAAAACCACCGTGCTCGCGCTCGATCGGGGCCGGCTGCTGCGGGAAGAAGACTTGCAAGGAGATCTGCGATGAGCTGGAGCCGGCGCCGTCTCTTGGGGGCGGCCGGGTTGATCGCAGGCGCATCGGCCGCGGGGATATTGGGAGCTGCCGCGAAGGCCGACGAGGCTCCCGCGAATCGGCGGATCGTGCTCAAGAACCTGCACACGCCCGAGTCGCTCGACATCGTTTTCCGCCGCGGGGACGACTACGTGCCGGACGCCTTGTCGGCCATCCAGGTGCTGCTGCGCGATTACCGCACGGGAGCGCAGCACCGGATCGATCCGAAACTCATGGACTATCTCTACGATGTCGCGCGCGTCGCGGGCGCCGAACCCGTGTTCACCGTGGTTTCCGGATATCGCTCGCCCCAGACCAACGAGATGCTGCATGAGCGCAGCAGCGGGGTGGCGAGTCACAGTCTGCACATGGAGGGGCGCGCCATCGACGTGCGGCTGGCAAGCGTGGACTGCGCGGAGCTCGCGGAAAAGGCGCTCGCCATGCGGCGCGGCGGCGTCGGGTATTACAACAAGTCCGACTTCGTGCACTTGGATACGGGCCGGTTCAGGACCTGGCGCGGGTAAGGCCGAGGAACGTCCTCATCCGTTCGAGCTCGGCGGCGAGGCCGAGCCGGAACGCCGGGTCCCGAGGCGGCCGTCCGCCCACATATCCGAAGGAACTCGCGAGCTTCCCATTCGCGACGCTGAGATTTCCCCATCCGACGACTTGATCGCGCCACAAGATCGGCAACGCGTAGTAGCCGAGCTTGCGTTTCGGCGCCGGCGTATAGGCCTCGAACCGATAGGGCCAGCCCCAGAAGAGCTCGAATCGGCGGCGGTCCCAGACGACGGGATCGAACGGGGTCAGCAAGCGGACCTCCTCGTCGACGCGCCAGCGCCGCGAGACGGGCGACTCGGAGGCGGGCCAATACCAATCGATGCCGGCCACCCGTTCTCTCGCAACGCGTTTCACGGCGCGCGCCAGCGCCGCCGAGCGGTGAGCGGCCCATTGCGGCACGCCGTGGCACAGGAGGCTCATCAGCTGGCCGAGGCTTCGCGAGGGCAGCGGTGCGTACTTGTGCACGATCACATCGACCAGCGCGTCGATACGCTCATCGATCCGCTCGTCGACATCCGCTTGAACGGCGGCCAACATTTCGCGCACTGCATACACCCTCGTACCGGAGTCGCGGCGCGCGACCCGCAGCAGGCCCCGATAGTGCATTTCGTCTAGCAGGCGCGTGGTCGCGTTGGTCGAGCCGCCGAACCAGTTGGTAATCTTTCCGTGGGCGAAATGCCGGTCCACGACGCGTGGATGCGCCGTTTTGCGGGCGCGGACGAATTCCAGAAGATCCCGTGCCTGCGCCTCGCGCGCCGCGGTCCAGGCCGCGCGCGGCGTTCTCGGGTGCATCAGCCCCTGGTAACGGCGCAGTACATAGCCGTAATTGACGAAGAAGTCCTCCTCGATGGGCAGCCGGGAGTAGCGGCGCTCGAGATCGCCCGCGCGGTAGCCTTTGACGCGATGGCGCAGGGTGAGGTCCTGTGCCCGCGCGGGAGCGCGAATGGGGTCTGCCTGAACGAACCCGAGCTTCTCGATCGCGCGCTTGAGCGTGGTCGGCCTGAACAACGATCTGGCGATCGCGAAGCGGCGCAAGTGCTCCAGAGTGATCGCCATGGCTCAGCGCGGCGTGCGTTACGGGTGCTTCAGGAAATCGAGCACAGCCGCATCGAACTCTTGCGGATTTTGCAGCATGGCGAAGTGGCTCACGTTGGGCAGGATCGCAAGACGCGCCCCGGGTATGGTTTCGGCCATATACCTGTCGTGCGATTGCTTGATCGCCTCGTCGTACTCGCCGTCCGCGATGACGGTCGGCACCTTGATGGAGCGCAGCTGATCGGCGCTGAACGCCGGCAGGGTATCCCACATTTTGCCCACTGCGGCGCTGAAGGCGCCCCATTGATCCGGCGTCGGCGAGAGCTCGCGATACTCGTCGGGCGTTCGCTTCAGATAGGCCGCGAACACGGGGGACTTGTCGAACCCCTCGCGATCGCCCGACACATCCGCATTCGCGCCGAACGCGAACAGGCCGGCGAGACGATCCGGATGATTCAGCGCGAGATCGAATCCGGTGCAGCCGCCGTCGCTCCATCCGACCAGATTCACGCGCGCGATCCGCAGATGATCGAGCAAACCGATCACATCTTCGGCCATGAGGTGGTAGGTCATGGGCGCGACGCTGCGCGTGCTGCGCCCGTGTCCGCGGCTGTCCATGGCGATGACGTAGTATCCATGCTTCACCAGTACCGGTATCAGGCGACCGAAGTAGTTGGCATTCCCGAAACCGCCATGCAGCAGCAGCACGGGCGGACGCGCTGATTGCCCGCCCCACTCGGCGTACCAGATTCTCGCACCGTCGACCTCGAGGTGACGCCCGACGGTGTGCGGCGGCAGCGGCGGCATGGGGGGCAATGTTTCCCATACTTGGCGTGCGCGTACGGCGAACGCGGCTGCACAGAGAAACACCGCACCCATCAAGGCCACCGCGTTGCGCGGTCGTGAAGTCATCGCAGGTCTCCCATCATCGGTAGAATGGCTTTTTTGCTACGATTCGTCGATGAAGCGACAGCGTAGCTGGGTTTTGATCCCGTTGCTCGGCGGCCTCTTCGGGTGCGCGCCGGCCTCGCCGCCGGGAAGCGCGGCGGCGGGCGCGGGCGTGGCAGGCGCGGGCGTGGCGGGCGCGCCGGCCGGCTCGTCGATCCAGCGGACGGGCGCGGATCTGTTCAACGGTAATTGCGCGGCCTGCCATCAGCAGAGCGGGCAGGGCATTGCGGGCGTTTATCCCAACCTGGCCGACTCGCCCACCGTTCTCGGCGATCCGAAGGCGTTGGTGCGCTGGGTGATCAAGGGGCAACGCGCTCCCTCGATGCCGCCGGGGCGCTATGCCACGGCGATGCCGCAGTTCGGCTGGCTCAAGGATGCCGACGCGGCCGCGCTGTTCACGTACCTTCGCTCGAGCTTCGGCAACCATGCGCCTCCCGTGGACGCGGCGACGGTGGCGAGCGCGCTCGAGGAGTGAAGCGATGAGCAAGGCTGCGGCGAGTTCAGCGACTGCGATTCACCGGATGGTGGAGCGCTGTCGGGTACATGATCATCCGGCAATGGTGGCGAAGCTCCGGTCGGGCTGGGTGATCATGGGCGAGCGGCAGGTGCTGGCCGGCTATTGCCTGTTGTTGCCCGACCCGGTAGTGGACCACTTGAACGTGCTCACGGGACCCGCGCGCGCCCAATTCCTCGCGGACATGGCGCTTACCGGCGACGCCGTGCTGGCATGCACCGGCGCGCTGCGCGTCAATTACGCCGTGTTCGGCAATCTGGAGCCGGCGCTGCACGCGCACGTTTTCCCGCGCCGCGCGGACGAGCCCGCCGCGACGCGGAGCGCGCAACCCTGGGCGCTCGACTGGAACGCCGCCCCGGCCTACTCGGAGGACGCGCACGGCGAGTTGAGGGGCCGAATTGGCGCCTATCTTGCCGAACATGGCGGGTGAGTATGCTTCGGCGAAAGCGCAGACGTTTCCGCGGAAACGCGCGATTGCGCCGGGATCAAGTCGCGGCGGCTCACCTGATACCCAGCACCCGCTCGGCCTCGTCGAGACTCGCGAGCGGTGCCGAACACGAGGTGCCGCTGCAGAGGTACGCCACGGTACCGGCGCCGGCGCGCTTCGCTTCGACCATGGGCGGAAGGTCCACTGCATCGGTCGGAATGGCGAATATCATGCGGGACGGGGCGTACGCGGTGCCGAGCGACGAGGCCCATCGTCGAGCGTCCGCCCCATCGCCTCGTACGATGATGATCTGCAGAGGTTTCAAGTAATCCTCGAGGCCGGAAAGAAGCGTCAAATGGGCTTGCGGGTAACGCTGCACGGAGTTCCAAGCCGCCTTCAGCGTGCGCTCGGCCGCTTCCAAGTAACGCGGCTCTCCGAGCAGATAGCCCAGGCGGCAGAGCAGTGATACCGCCACGCCGTTTCCCGACGGGACCGACTCGTCGTCGAAGGTCTTGCTCCTATGAATCAGCGATTCGTGGTCGGAGGCGGTGAAGAAGAAGCCGCCGGCTTCGGGGTCCTCGAATCCGGCCAGGAGCGAATCGGCGAGCGCCCGCGCGAACTCGAGGTCGCGGCTTCGCCAGCGCGTCTGCAGGAGATCGAGCAGCGCCTCGGCGAGAAATGCGTAGTCATCGAGGTATGCCTGCAGGTGAGCCCGACCGTCCTTGTAGGTCGCGAGGAGCCGTCCATCCCGCCACAGGGTGCGATGGATGAAGTCGACCGCGCGGGTCGCTGCGTCGGCGAAATCGGGCCGGTTCAGGATACGGGCGGCGATCGCCAGCCCTTTGATGGCGAGGGCATTCCAGGCGGTGAGGATCTTCTCGTCCCGCGCGGGCCAGATGCGAAGATTGCGCCGAGCCAGCAACTTCGCGCGCGCCGACCGGATCAGGGCGGCCGCATCGGGCTCGTCGCTCGTCGCGTGCCTATTGAGATGCCAGGCGCCCTCGAAGTTGGGCGCCAGGTCGAGCCCGAACTCGGGCGCGAAGGCCCGGTATTCGGCGAGGGTCAAGACCTCCTCGACTTCCGGGCGGCTCCACGCATAGAACTTGCCCTCGTGCCCTTCCGAGTCCGCATCGAGGCTCGAATAAAATCCGCCCTCCGGGGAGTGCATGTCGCGCAGCATCCAGTCCGCGGTTTCCCCGGCGATGCGGGCGAACGAAGAGTCCCCCGTCGCCCGCGCAGCGGCCGCGTAGACCCCGAGCAACGGCCCGTTGTCGTACAGCATCTTCTCGAAGTGCGGGATGGTCCACGACGCATCGACCGAATAACGCGCGAAGCCGCCGCCGAGCTGATCGTAGATTCCGCCCTCCGACATGCGCTTCAGGGTGAACGCGGCGATGTCGAGAGCGCCATCGCGGCCGAGAGCGCCGTCGCGCAGGCAACGCTCGATGTTCTCGGGGTGCGGAAACTTGGGTGCAGCGCCGAATCCGCCGAAGCGCGGGTCGAAGGAGTGCCGCAGGGACTCGCGTGCGAGCTCGAGCGGTGCGCCGTCGAGCACCACCTCGCCCTCGGAGCGCTTAGGCACGATCTCGGTGAACGCCGCGGCCAGTTGCGCATTCTGTTCGCTGATCTCCTGCGGATGGGTCTGATAGTACTCGGCGACAAGCCGCAAGAGATCCTTGAACCCGGGCAGGCCATGGCTCGCGTCCCTGGGAAAATAGGTGCCGCCGAAGAACGGTTGCCGATCGCCAGGGGTCAAGAACATGGTCAACGGCCACCCCCCGCCCCGTTGCGTGATGAGCTGTTGAGCCACTTGATAAATCTTGTCGAGGTCGGGGCGCTCTTCGCGATCGACCTTGATGTTCACGAACCAGCGGTTCATGAGCTCCGCGGTTGCCGGATCCTCGAAGGACTCGTGCGCCATCACATGGCACCAATGACAGGCCGAATAGCCCACCGACAAGAGGATGGGCTTGTTTTCGCGCTGGGCCAGCGCCAGCGCCTCCCCGCCCCAGGGATACCAGTCCACGGGGTTGTCCGCGTGAGCGAGAAGATACGGGCTGGTTTCGGCGGCGAGGCGATTGCGCATAGAATGCGCGCCATCTTAAACCCGATCACATGCCGATACCCGGACTATGGCCGACACAGAAGTTCCCGCGAACCTGCCCGCTCTGCGCCTGAAACGCAACGAAGATCGCCGTCTCGCGGCCGGGCATCTGTGGGTCTTCAGCAACGAAGTCGATACCCAGCAAACTCCGCTCGGCAAGTTCAAGGCGGGCGAATTGGTGCGCGTGCTGGCGCACAACGATCGCGCCCTCGGGTTGGCCTACGTCAATCCGCAGTCCCTGATCAGCGCCCGGCTCCTCGAGACCTGGCGCATCCCCGGCACGGCCTGGTTCGTCGAGCGTCTGCGCACCGCACTTGCGCTGCGGGAGCGTCTGTACGCGGAGCCCTATTATCGGGCCGTCTATGGCGAGTCCGATTCGCTGCCCGGGCTGGTGGTGGACCGCTACGGCAATCAGTGTGTGGTGCAGATCGGCACTGCGGGTATGGAGCTCTTGAAGCCGCATATCCGCGAAGCGGTGATCGAGGTGTTCGACTGCGAGACGCTGATCTTCAAGAACGACAGCGGGTCGCGAGAGCTCGAGGGTCTTTCCTCCTACGTCGAGACCGTCAAGGGCAAGGCGGGCGAGGGCGGCGAGGTCAGGGAAGGAGGTCTGAGCTTCGAAGTACCGCTGGTCGAGGGACAGAAGACCGGCTGGTTCTTCGATCAGGCCTTCAATCGCCGCGCCTTGACCAAGTACGTCGCTCGGAACGCGCGGGTGCTCGATGTGTTCAGCTACGTCGGCGCCTGGGGAGTGCGAGCGGCCCACGATGGAGCCGGCGAGGTGACCTGCGTCGACAGCTCGGCCGCGGCGCTCGAATTGGCGGTCCGGAACGCCGAGCGCAATGGGTCGAAGATCGCGGTGCGCAAGGGCGATGCGTTCGACGTTCTGGAGGCGCTTCACCGCGAGCGCGCGCAATTCGACCTCGTGATCGTGGATCCTCCGGCCTTCGCCAAGCGCAAGAAGGACATTCCGAAGGCGCTGGCCGCCTATAAGCGCTTGAATCAGCTCGCGATGCAGCTGCTCTCGGCGGACGGCATCCTGGTGTCCTGCTCATGCTCCCACCACGTCGGCGCCCCGGAATTGCAAGATGCGATCGCCAAGGCCGCGCGGGCCGTGCACAGGCACGTGCAGGTGCTGGAAGTGGGCGGTCAGGCGCCAGACCACCCGGTCCATCCGGCCATTCCCGAGACGCGTTATCTGAAGGCCTATTTCTGTCGGGTGACCGACGGTTTAAAGTAACGTCATGCTGACCTATCCGCACATCAACCCTATCGCCATTTCCATCGGCCCCGTGTTCGGCATCGGACCGTTGCGTGTTCATTGGTACGGCATCATGTACCTCATCGGGTTCGTCGCGGCGTGGCTCCTCGCCCGCTACCGCGCGCGCAAGCCGGGCTCGACCTGGACGGCGCTCGACATCGACGACTTGATCTTTTATTGCGCCATGGGCGTCATTCTCGGCGGACGAATCGGGTGGTGCGTCTTTTACGGCCACGACGTGATCGCGGAGCATTGGCTCAACATTTTTCACATCTGGGACGGCGGCATGTCGTTCCACGGCGGCATGCTGGGCGTCCTCGCGGCGGTCTGGCTATTCGCGCGCATCAAGAAAAGACACGTTGCCGATGTGCTGGATTTCGTCGCTCCGCTTCCGGGCATCGGTCTCATGGCAGGCCGAATCGGCAACTTCATCAACGGCGAGTTGTGGGGAAAGCCCACGACGCTGCCCTGGGGATTTCGAGTGATGGATCCGGACGGCCAAGTATCCGTGCGGCACCCGTCCCAGCTCTACGAGGCGACGCTGGAGGGGCTGGTGCTGTTCCTCATCCTGTGGTGGTTCACGAGCAAGCCGCGGCCGCGACTGGCGCCGACCGGACTGTTCCTGGTCCTCTACGGATTGGCCCGCTTCACGGTCGAGTGGGTCCGGCTCCCGGATGCCAACATCGGCTATCTGGTGGGGGATTGGCTGACCATGGGGATGCTGCTCACCATTCCGATGATTCTCGCCGGCGCGATCCTCATGGCGTTCGCTTATCGGCTCGACCAGCCGAGCGGCAATCTGGGCGCCGTCAAGGCATAGGGCCGCCCCGAGTGCGGCAATACCTCGACCTGTTGCGCCACGTTCGCGATCTTGGTGCGCCCAAGGATGACCGCACCGGCACCGGTACGCTGAGCGTTTTCGGCTACCAGATGCGCTTCGATCTCGCCGCCGGCTTTCCCTTGGTCAGCACCAAGCAGCTGCACCTCAAGTCCATCATCTACGAGCTGCTCTGGTTCCTCCGGGGCGACACGAATATCCGATATCTACACGAACACGGCGTGACCATCTGGGACGAGTGGGCCGACGCGCACGGGAATTTAGGACCGGTGTACGGCAAGCAGTGGCGCAGCTGGCCGACGGCCGGCGGCAATGTGGATCAGCTCGGGCAAGTCGTCGAACAAATCAACAAGAACCCGAATTCCCGGCGGCTCATCGTGAGCGCCTGGAACGTCGGCGAGCTCGATCAGATGGCTCTATTGCCATGCCACGCCCTGTTCCAGTTCTACGTCGCCGCCGGGCGGTTGTCTTGCCAACTCTATCAACGCAGTGCCGATGTGCTCTTGGGCGTGCCGTTCAACATCGCCTCCTACGCGCTGCTCACGCACATGGTCGCGCAGCAATGCGATCTCGCCGTCGGCGACTTCGTCTGGACGGGCGGAGACTGCCATCTGTACCTGAATCATCTGGAGCAGGCCGATTTGCAGCTCTCGCGCGAGCCGTATCCGCTTCCTCAGCTCGTCATCCGTAGGCGGCCGCCGACATTGTTCGACTACGATTTCGAGGATTTCGAGATCCGAAACTACCGCTACCATCCGCCCATCAAAGCTCCCATCGCCGTATAGACCACAGCAAGGCCAATGAAACAAGCACTAGTCGAAGTCCGCAATTCTCCCATCCACGGTTCAGGCGTGTTCGCGCTTCGCCGGATCAGAAAAGGCACAACCATCATCGAGTATCTGGGCGACCGCGTCAGCCACGAGGAAGTGGACGAGCGCTACGCCGACAAACTGGAGACCGACAGCCATACGTTCCTGTTCACGGTCAATTCCAAGATCGTCATCGACGCCGGCAGCAATGGCAACGATGCGCGATTCATCAATCATTCATGCGATCCGAATTGCGAGAGCACCATCAAGAAAAAGCGTGTGTTCATCGAGGCGATCCGCACGATCCAGCCGGGCGAGGAGTTGAACTACGACTACGCGATCGGGCGCGATGCCGACGACGCGCCGAACGTCGATGAGATCTTCGCATGCCGTTGCGGCGCCGCGAATTGCCGCGGAAACATGCTGGAGCCAAAGAAAAAGCCGCGAGTCCGGAGGAAGCAGCGCGCGCGGAAGACCTCGGCGGCCTCTCGCCGCACG
>JGI12635J15846_10004356_pt1 | contig 12216 bp, 10 predicted proteins | sample BlaSpr_A8_OM2_M2_FD_15846 | JGI IMG/M metagenome (IMG submission 15846) | reverse complement strand
GCACAGCGAGAACCGTTGCCTTGGCTTAATTGGCTTGGAACCGTGCGTCACGGATTACCGAAAGAAAGTTTCAAGTGTTATGCCTCTCCCGGAAAGTATCTGGCATTTCTGGGACGCATATCTCCCGAGAAAGGGGTCGACCGTGCGATTGAGATTGCAGAGCGTGTGGACATGCCACTTAAAATTGCGGCTAAGATAGATCGTGCCGACACGGAATACTTTGAGAGGTCTATTAAGACCTTGCTTGATCACCCATTGATTGAGTTCATCGGGGAGATCGGCAACGACGATAAAAACGACTTTCTGGGAAATGCCGCAGCTCTACTTTTTCCGATTCAATGGCCAGAGCCGTTTGGCCTGGTCATGATTGAAGCTATGGCATGCGGCACTCCGGTGATCGCTTATCCAAACGGCTCGGTGCCTGAGATCATGAAAGATGGCGTTACTGGATTCATCGTCGCAGATGAGGACGCCGCAGTTAAGGCGATTAAGAAACTGGGCGAAATTGATCGAAAAATGTGCCGCCGATATTTTGAGCAACACTTCACTTCAGCCCGCATGGCGCAGGATTACCTCAATATTTACCAGAGGCAGCTTCAGCGGGAGCCTGCTTCGATCACTATTCCCGATGGAGTTTCCAGTTGGACGAAACTAGCGCCTCCCAGCAGTACTACATAGCCGCAACATCATCGCCGGCGGACGATCGAGCGGTAGTCCTCAAGTACGGCAAGATGTTTTCGGTTTTCGATCGTCTTGGAGATATACAGACGTCCGGCCTTGGCGAAGAAGGAATTTTCTTTGAAGGCACCCGTCACCTCTCAAAGTTGGCGGTAGCCTTGTGGAATTCGCGGCCGCTGTTGCTGAGTTCGACAGTAGAAACAAATAATTTCCTCTTCACTTCCGATCTGGCCAATCTTGATATTTCGCTTAACAATGAAGTGGTGATTCCTCGCGGCACCCTTCACCTGCAACGTTCGAAGTTCCTCTGGCAAGATGCTTGCTATGAAGAGTTCAGATTCACAAATTACGGTCTGCATGCGCTCAGAATTCCCTTTCGCATCACGTTTGATGCGGACTTTGCCGACATTTTCGAAGTGCGAGGAATGCAGAGGCAGGGCAGAGGGCGCCGATTAGATGACGGCATTCGCAAAGACCAGGTTATGCTCGCGTACGAGGGGCTGGACGGAGTTGTGCGGAGAACGCAGCTTCAGTGCGATCCACCGCCCGAGTCTATTTCTGCTTCCGAAATGCGCTTCCGCGTGTCTCTTGGCCCTCATGAGATTTCAGTTTTACGATTGACCATACGGTGTGACCCGTCGGTTTCGGCTCCTGTGGTCAGTTATCCCCGCGCAATGGGCGCAGCTACACTCGAATTCAACGAAGTGAACGACTCTGTACCCCAGATACAAAGCCCAAATTCTCGTTTCAACGATTGGGTGCGACGGTCGTTTTCTGATGTGAGAATGATGACCGTGGGAAATCCTGAAAAGGATTACCCCTATGCGGGCGTGCCGTGGTTCAGCACAGTTTTCGGACGAGATGGAATTATCACCGCGCTCGAAATGCTGTGGATGAATCCCTCGATAGCAAAAGGTGTTTTGCAATATCTTGCGGAAACGCAAGCCACGGAAATCAATCCCGCTACCGAAGCGGAGCCCGGTAAGATTTTGCACGAAATGCGGCGAGGAGAAATGGCTGCTCTCGGCGAGATCCCTTTTGGGCGTTATTACGGCAGCGTGGACGCGACTCCGCTCTTCGTCATGCTTGCCGGCGCTTACTACGACCGAACGGGCGACCGCAAATTTCTCGAGCAGATATGGCCGCACGTGGAACGGGCTTTGCACTGGATCGATAAATTCGGCGACCCTGATGGCGATGGCTTCGTGGAATATTCCCGCCGTTCCAAGAATGGATTGGTTCAACAAGGATGGAAGGATTCGAATGACTCGGTATTCCATGCCAACGGCAGCCTGGCCGATGCTCCAATCGCTCTTTGCGAAGTTCAGGGCTATGTGTTTGCGGCCAAGCTCGCAGCGGCGCGATTGAGTTGTGCCCTCGGAAAAGAGAAGACTTGCGCTGGACTCAGAAAGGAAGCGGAACAGCTTCGAACGAAGTTCGAAGATGCTTTTTGGTGCGAGGACCTCTCAACGTACGCGCTGGCTCTAGACGGTAATAAGATACCCTGCCGAGTTCGCGCCTCCAACGCCGGCCACTGTTTGTATACCGGCATTGCCTCCGCAGAACGCGCCGAGTTGGTCGCCAAAACGCTACTGGGCAGGGATTTCTGCAGCGGATGGGGCATTCGAACTTTGGCTTCTGGTGAAGTCCGGTACAATCCCCTCTCTTATCATAACGGTTCCATCTGGCCTCACGACAACGCCATCGTCGCAAGTGGCATTGCCAGATATGGGTTCAAGGAATTGGCGGGCAAAATCCTGCTCGGGCTTTTGGATGTGAGTAGCCAGGTTGATCTTCATCGCCTTCCGGAATTGTTCTGTGGACTCAATCGGCGGTCGGGAGAGGGCCCTACGCTGTATCCCGTCGCATGCTCGCCTCAAGCATGGGCTGCGGCAGCGGTGTTTTTGGTGCTGCAAGCCTGCCTCGGTATTTCCGTGGAGGAATCCAATCGTCGAATCGTATTTGAGCGGCCTTTCTTACCCGATGGCCTTCCTCAAGTTTGTATAAAAAACCTTCGATGCGGGACATCTCCCGTCGACCTCCTTCTGGAACGGCAAAATAACGAAGTGAGGATTGAAGCCACGCAGAATCCTGACGCAATCGAAATCATTCGAGCTTCCTAGGTCCCGATTTTCTCGAAAGCCATTTTGTCCCAAGGCACCGTGAGCCGCTATTTAAGCCTCCTAAAGCACAATCGCAGCCCAATCTACAGCCTCGACCGGATGGAAGTGATTGCATCGAAAAACTACATTTTTGTTTGAGTACCACTAGACAAAAATTCAGGTGCTCGAATGAGCACAAGAGAGGCACTATGACATTTAACAAACTACGAAAGCACCTCCTGGCGCTCAGCACAGTAATCCTGGTTTTCAGCTGTATGAGCTGGGCCGACGAAGATAAAGATCGATCCGATATCGACAAGCGCATTGAGGCGTCCGCAAATGTGCTAAATGAAATTATGGCGACGCCTGACAAAGCTATTCCGGATAAGGTCATGCGCGACGCCAAATGCATCGCGGTTATCCCTTCAATGATTAAGATCGCTATAGGTTTCGGCGGAAATCACGGAAAGGGCATTGCGACCTGCCGGACCGAACACGGGTGGAGCGCACCGGCTCCCATAAGCATTACTGGCGGTAGTTGGGGACTTCAATTAGGGGGCCAGGCAATTGACCTCGTGATGGTCGTTACCAATGATCAAGGCATGAGGCATTTGTTATCCAGTAAGTTCAAGATCGGAGCGGAAGCTTCAGCCGCTGCCGGTCCGGTGGGCCGCGATGCTGGAGCCGATACCGACTGGAAAATGAAGGCGGAGATTTTGAGTTATTCGCGAGCGCGCGGGATTTTCGCCGGTATAGATCTAGCCGGTTCGGTGGTCTCGCAAGATAAAGACGAAACTCGAATACTGTATGGAAAGATGGTGCCATTCGAGGACATATTCAGCGGGAGGGTGCCAGCACCAGACGCTGCGCGTCCGTTCCTGGCGGCCGTTCGTAAATACGCCGGACAGGCTGAAGAACAGGGAGAGTTACACGAACCTAAATAAGTCGGTGCAATAGCGATAGGAAAAGTTAATTAAGGAGGGCCAAGCCCCAGTGCTTGACCTTCCTTTTGTTGCATTTGCGGAGACACCCGGTTTCGAAACGCAACCGTGCTGGAGAAAATCTCATCGAACCCGCGTGGCAGATAATCCAGACCCGCAAGCAGACGCCCTACCCGTAACTTCGTCGGAACCAGTTATGCTTCCGGAAAAGCAGCAATTGCTCTTCCAGGAAGTGCTGCTCACTCTCGGGGAAAAACACGTCCCCTTTGTGGTCGCGGGGGCATTCGCGCTTCAGGAACACACTGGTATCTGCCGATGGACCAAAGATCTGGACATTTTTCTGACAGCCGAAAACGCGCCGCTAGCTCTCAAACATCTTGCGAGCCGAGGCTTCGATTGCGAGGTGCGCGATCCGGTATGGCTCTACAAAGCTCACCGCGATGATTTCTTTGTAGATCTCATTACAGGCATGAGCAATGGCGCCATCATTGTCGACGGGAGCTGGATTCAGCGCGGCAAGCCTGCGATCGTTTATGGGATTTCTACTCGGGTGTTCGCGCCAGAGGAACTTATCGCGTCCAAACTTTTCGTAATCCGCCGCGAACGTTTCGACGGAGCGGATATCGCGCACGTAGTTTATGGCACAGGCGGCAATCTTGATTGGGAGCGGCTGCTTGCACTTGCTGGCGAGCATTGGGAACTTCTTCTTTGGGCACTTATCTTGTTTCGGTATGTTTATCCGGGACAAACTCACTACGTCCCTCCCGCCGTATGGAATACCTTGCTGGAACGATTCAGCAAGGAGATCGCCAATCCGAACCTAAACGCCAAATTCCGCGGGAGCCTGGTGGACGACCGCATGTTCGCCATCGATGTGAATGATTGGGGTCTTGAAAACGTGTTGGAAGAATACCGCTCCAACCGGCTTAGTCACGTGCCGCCTGCAAGTGGGCGAGTGGAGACCGAGTTCAGCCACAACGACCGTAAATGAGAATAGCCGCCACTGCCGACTTGCATTACACCGTTCAGAGTTATGCCATTCTGCAAGATCAGCTAAACAAGGTGCGCGACGATGCGGACGTTTTTGTTCTCGCCGGGGATCTCACAAATTATGGCAAGACGGAGGAGATGGAGCCGCTTTTAAACACGATCGTCCGGCTACGGGTTCCGACGATCGCGGTATTGGGAAACCATGATTATGAGAGCGGGCAGGAAGTTGAGTTAATGCGCTTGATGACGGCGGCAGGAATCAAGGTGCTTGATGGCAGCGCCTACGAGCGGGATGGAGTCGGTTTCGCAGGAACCAAGGGCTTCATTGGGGGATTTGGACGCGGGGTTCTTACTGCATTTGGTGAGTCGGAGGTCAAAACGTTCGTGCGAGCGTCGATTGATGAGGCGCTAAAACTGGAGCGCGCAATGTCGCAGCTACGTACTAAGAAACGGGTGATTGTGCTTCATTACGCACCGATCGTTGCCACAGTTGAGGGCGAAGCGCCAGAGATTTACCCATTCCTAGGAACCTCGCGACTAGCGGAAGTAATTGACCGGCATGGGGCGGACCTAGTGGTGCATGGACATGCACACAATGGAAAACCTGAGGGACGCACGACCGCTGGCATTCCCGTTCACAACGTCGCCATTACCCTACTGCAGTCACAGAATCCTTCGGCTGTCTATAAGGTTTTCGACATTTGAGATTTCAAATATCAAATTTCGAAATCAGTTCCCAACCGCTGACGACCGCGGCGACATACGTACAGAGAGATACATGAGGAGGTACACGCTTCACCTGATTGGACGACTAAGGGTCGTGAGATAGTTTTCTCTGCGACAGCGTTTCGGGGCTCTTGTGATTTTTGAACACTGGGCTTTGGAACAGTGGACCGGGCCAAGCGCGATTCTCAGTATGAGGCCCGGGATTTGAGCCAGCACCGGCCTCGCGCGCCGCGTGACTTCTGAACGGGAGAAATCACAATGGGAACGATATTACTGATTATCTTGATCTTGCTGTTGCTGGGAGCTTTGCCAACGTGGCCTTACAGCTCGGGCTGGGGATACTATCCGAGCGGCGGCTTGGGATTGGTCGTTCTCATCCTTCTGATCCTGGTATTGATGGGCCGAATCTGACGCTGTTTTAGTTCGGCATCGCCGGAGACCTCGTATTTAAGCCGAGGTCTCGAAGGAAGAAAATCATGAGCGCATCCAAGAATGACTCTCAGGGGCAGTTCATCTCCGATCTGGAGGCTATTAGGCGCCGGGCTCGTCAACATATCGAGAATGGCGCAGTCACCGAGAGTTACCGGGCGGATCGCGAGACAGTGATTCGGGTATTGAATGAAGCACTGGCGACGGAACTCGTCTGTGTGCTGCGTTACAAGCGGCATCACTACATGGCCAGCGGCATCCATGCTCAGGCAGTGGCAGAAGAGTTTCTCGAACACGCTCATGAAGAGCAGGAGCATGCTGACAAGATCGCTGAGAGAATCACGCAATTGGATGGTGAGCCAGATTTCAATCCCGCAACCTTGGTGTCCCGCAGCCACTCTCAATACGTTGCTGGAACAAGTTTGGTCGATATGATTCGCGAAGATTTGATCGCGGAACGAATCGCGATTGAGTCTTACAACGACATAATCCGCTACCTTGGCGACAAAGACCCGACCAGCCGCCGGGTTATGGAAGAAATCCTCGCGAAGGAAGAGGAACACGCCGAGGATATGAAGACCTTGATTGATACGATCTCACAATTTGAAAAACAGTTTGAGAGACCGAAGGACAGTTCAGCACCGCCAACTATTCCAACCAGAAAAGCTTCCTAAGTGTAGTTCGACGCACGCTGTAAGGCTTAATACAGCTTCTGGCTTAGGGGGATACCGATTCACCCCCATTGTGCCCCGAACCTTACAAAGTTAAGTTTAAATTGTGCTAACCCCTTATCTGCAAAGCACGGAACCTCAGTACCTCCAAGACTTTCTGGCCATGATGGAGTTTCGGTATATGAGCATGTCAACGTTTGCCATTTCGCCGTCCTTGGATCGAAAGATCTGGCAATTAGAAATTCCAGGAGATGACAAATGAAGAAAGTATTGATGTGTAGCGGTACCGCGCTCGTGTTTTTGGTAGCTTCTGCCGTCGCCCAAACCAGCTCACCCACCGACCCAACCACACCAAACACTCAGGGAACTCAAAGCTCGTCGCCTTCCATGGGACAGCAAGGCGCAACCTCAGACCCCGCCGCCCAAGGGTCCATGTCTCAAGGGTCGATGTCGGGGAACTCCACCGACTCAACCATGAAAGCGGATAAGACAAAGATGAAGGGTTGTATCCAGTCGCAGGGTGGGCAGTACATTCTGCAAACCAAGCGGGGTAAGGATGTAATGCTGACCGGGCAGGACGTGTCCGCGCACGTAGGTCATGAAGTAACTCTTCATGGAGCGTGGGAAGCGGCCGGTGGCAATACCTCGGGCATGTCCGACACTTCGTCAGCAAATGCCTCCCCCAGTGGTAAATCATTCAACGTGACCAGCGTGGACATGATTTCGGATACGTGCACCACGGGAAAAGCTAACGACAAGAACTCCGGAACCGGAATGTCCGGCCCTGGTAGCACCCCGCCTCAACAATAAAGAAGGCCGAAAAGAAGACCAGAGCCCCAACTCGGGCTCTGGTCTTTTATTTCGACGGTCACCTTCTCTACAAAGGGATGCGATCGCAGCGTCCTGCTCCTCCTCCTGCCCCGGAGGCGTGGCCCGTCTCGGTCCACAGTGCAAATTCGACCGCCTAAGGCGCGCTTGCTTTAGCCTTGCTAAGGATGCCCGCCTTCGCGTCTGCCCCGGAGGCACGTTTCACGTACATCTTCTTACCTGAGACCCTGACCTGCACATCCTTACCCTGAATCCAAGACAGGTCTTGGTCACCCTGTGCTTGGTAACGGACAAGGTAGACGGTGTCGTTCACTTGCACGGAGATTTTGTACGTCGCTGTCGCAGACGTCGACGCGGCATCTGTCCCGCTGTTGCCGGCCGTGTCGGACTGCCTTTCAACTTTCACGATCTTGCCAGCCTCGTAACGGGTGTTCTGCGCTTGTGCAAGAACTGTCACGCAAACCACAAGTACCAGTAAATAACCGAGCCAATACTTTTTCATTACGCCTCCTCGCATTGAGTTCGTTTGTTACTCTGGGTATTCACCCACTGTGTACGAACGGCAAAGATGTGCCGTCCGCACCATCCCTAGAACGTATAGATCAAATCGAACTGCAGGCGGTTGAGATACGGCTCCGTTTGTCCCGCAGCGGTTATTGTTGTTGATTTATTTGCCGTGCTCCAGTTGTTGAATAGGGCGGCGTTGTTTTCAAGATTGGTATTCAGAGTGCGTCCGTGCCACCAACTGAAACTGGCGACCGTGTTGGCGCGTACTTTCCACAACCCATAGATTCGATTTTGAAGAATATTTGTGGGAGCGCGCTGATCGCTCTCTACAAAGGATGCGATTGCAGCGTCCTGTTCTTCCCGATACCAGGCATAGCCGACTTGGACATCATTCTTGTTCTTGGTCTGTCCCACGTTGAAGTCGGCGCCATACTCCTTGTTCTGGCGTCCCAGCTTCGTTAGCACGGTCCCTTTCGAACTGAGTGGGTGCGCTTCAGCATCGAGGTTATCCTCGAATTCGAGCAACACATTAACCGGCCATCGCTTGGCCGGGGTTTGAATCTGGTTATTAAGGATGAAATCCGCATAGTTATATCCGGAATAAAAATGCGGCACTCCTTTGGAATCCACGAAGGTCGCATTCGTCATGCCATTGGGAGCGAATACGCACGGCGCATACGCGGGAAAGTTCAAGCCTTTCGCGCAACCCTGGCCTTCGCCGGACAGGGGAAAAGGTCCGAAAGTTGTCGCGCTGGTTGTTCCAGTCGCGCCGGTGGTCGTTGCCTGAGTAGCGAAAGCACTCTGTTGCAAGATGGCGTCAGGACGATTCCACTTCAAGCTCAGGAACGATGGAGTGGCTGTCCATGGGCCAAGTTGTATCCTGGCCGAGACCTGTCCGCCGAGCGCATAGGAATCCTGAGCAGCCGTGCTTTCGTTATAAAGAAGCTCGAGTCCTTGCACGGTGAGGTTCTTGGCCGGGCCATTGAAATCGAAGGAGAACTTTTGGTTAAATCCTTCCGGATTGATATCTGGGTCAAATGTCACCGAAGTACGTTGCCAGGTGTAAGCAAACTTTCCGCCCGTAAGCGACAGCCACTTGTGGGCAACAGGATTGTATGTAATAAACCCGCGATCGAGCGCAATCGTCTTTCTATCGAACACATTGGTTAAGGTTTCATTAGTCGACGAAGGGTCGCCGAGAGAGCCAGTTGCAAGGGCTATGCCAGCAAGAAAATCTTGATTGAGTTGGCCATCGACTCCCAAACGCACTCGAATCCGTGCTCGGTTGCGATCAGGTACTGTGCTTTGAATGTAACTTTCACCGCGGATACGAACATCTCCGTTGAACCGAAAGCGTCCAGCAAGCGTTTGGAGCCCACTAATTTGCGTCTCGTTGTCCTGCGACTTCGTTCTCACCAGGCTGAGTTCCGTTTTTGCCTCAACTGCATTGGAAGATGCCTGGTCAGCTAGCCTCTGCGCTTCAGCTGCCGACTGTTGAGCTTGGGTAGCTACGGCCTGGACTTGATCCACCCCGCTTTGGACTTTTTGTGCCGCGGCGTTGGCCTGCTGGGTCGCGTCGAGTACCTGCTGAAGCTGCGACCTTAACTGGTCCACCTGCTGGTTTTGCTGATTGATCTGCTGTTGCTGCGCCTGCACCAGGCTTTTTAACTGTTCGATCTCAGCTTGGGTGACCGAGGGCGTTGAAGTATGGGCAGCGCGATTGGTTGTTGGTTTCCGCGCCGGAGGCGTGGCCGATGGCGTCTGAGCAGCCGCCAAACGAAAAGATATAATCACAAGTAGAGTAATAGACAAAGTATAGATGAAACGGTCGCGCTTGCTCGTTTTCATAGTGTGTTAAACACTCCTCTCTCTTTCGCCCCAATTAATGAGGTTTATTTTTGTCGCAAGATTTATTTCTACTCGAGGGAGAAAAGCTTAAGCGGGCACCAGCCCCCACTTGCGCTGGATTCGCCGTTCAACCGTCTTGAAAACCAGACCATCCACAATGTAGCCAATCGCTACGATCAGGATCATCACCGCAATTACCTGGCTCATATCGTTAAGATCTCTTCCCATCATGAGCAACTGCCCCAGACCTAAACTCACAAAAATCATTTCGCCCGAAATTAGCGAGCGCCAGGCGAAAGCCCATCCTTGTTTCAATCCTGACACGATGTAAGGGAGACTCGCCGGAAGCAGAACGTGCCAGAAGAGCGGAAAGCCCCGCGCTCCAAGATTGCGCCCCGCCATTCCGTAGATCTTTGGCATCTGCTGCCGCCCGGTTTCCATAGCTATCGTGACCGACAGCAGGGATCCCATAACCACAACAAACAGAATCGCTTTTTCACTCAGCCCAAACCAGAGCACCGCAAGTGGCAGCCAGCAGATACTCGGCAAACTCTGCAGGCTGACGAGCAGACCACCCACCGTTTCTTCCAGGAATTTATTGCTAGCAACACCCAAACCTAAAATCATTCCTAGGACGACTGACAACGTATAGCCGAGAAGCATCCGCTTCATGCTTACGGCAATAGCGATCCAGAAACTGTGATCCGCGAAACCAGCCCAAAGCGCTTGAAACACCCCTTGCGGCGTTGGGAAGACATAGGGCGGCCAAACTTTCAGTTCGGCCAGCAGCACCCAGACGGCAATCAAGACTCCGTAAAAAATCGCTTGCCTAGCGAATCGCTTCATAGCCGTACTGCTCCTCCAGGGATTTATTGATCTCTTCACGCAACTCGTCGAGAATTTCGCGAGCATTTTTTGCAACTGTTACGTCTTCGAGATGCCGCGGCCGGGGCAAGTCGATTGAAAACTCGCGCTTGATCCGTCCAGGTCTAAAAGTGAAGAGCGCTACTCGGTCCCCCAGTCGAACTGCTTCGCGAACGTTATGCGTAACAAAAATGATTGTCCGGCCGGTTTCCGCCCATATCCGCTCCAGTTCGTCATGCAGCAAATCTCGCGTCTGCGCGTCCAAAGCGGCAAAAGGTTCGTCCATGAGGAGAACATCGGGCTCCGTGGCCAACGCGCGCGCCAACGCAACTCGCTGACGCATGCCCCCCGAAAGTTGATGGGTATAGCTATCCCTAAATTGTGAAAGATGCACCAGCCGAAGGTAGTACTCTGTCTTCTCCCGCCGTTCAGATTTCGCCGCACCCTTCATCTTCATCCCAAATTCCACGTTCTCCCCGACAGTCAGCCAGGGAAACAGCCCCAGTTCCTGAAAGATGAGGATGCGATCGGTTCCTGGAGAATCTACGACTTTGCCATCCATGCGAACGTGCCCAGAAGTTGCTTTCTGCAGACCCGCGATCAAATGGAGCAAAGTGGACTTGCCGCATCCCGACGGCCCCACAATGCACAGGAACTCTCCCGGATTGACTTTCAACTGAATATTGTCCAAGGCCAATAATTTGGATCCGTCATTGGTGTTGTAGCTGAGGGAAATGCCTTCCAAAGCCACCTTCGGAACTCCATTCGTGTCTGTGCGGCGGATCGGTATTATGTTCGGCCCCGCGCCTCTGGTGCGCGCCACGCGAGAGGTACCACGATGGTCAGGCGAAAACGAAGGTTGCACTGCCGAATTTGCCGTCATTGAATTGCCTTTCTTCCCTTTTCAGCTAAGACTTGATTCAAGAGTGAGAGATCGTAAATTCCGGACAAATCAGGCAACTGTTTTCCCAAAAAACCTGCGTCGAACGCCGCGTGCGCTGACGTCAAGAGCGAATTTCTCAGCGGATCGTAGGTGACTTGCAAGCGTCCGAAAGCTTCATCGAGCACTTGGGGCGCGAGCGCCTTACCAGTCTCCTTCTGGATTTGCTGATTGATGAGCTGCTTGCTTTCTGGAAGGTGCCCATTGATCCAGTCGGTAAGTTCGACGTGAGCGCGGATCCAGTTCTTCACCACGTCGGGATGCTCGTGCAAGAATCTACTGCTGACGATCAAGTTCGTAATCACAAATTGACCATGCGGCCACAAATCGCGCTCATCCAGAAACAGACGGCCGTTTCCTTCTCGAATTAACCGGGTCGCCCACGGTTCAGGCGCCCACGAGGCATCAAGCTGCTTCTTCAAGAACAATGTGACCTGGTCCGGATTCGCCAGCGGTATGACTTGAACATCTCCACCTTTGTCGGTGGTCGATAGCCCGTTCGCTTTCAACCAGGCCCGCAGAGCCACATCCTGCGTGTTCCCCAATTGCGGGGAGGCAACTTTCTTACCGTGGAAATCTCCCGGCTTTTGAATGCCTGCGTCGTTTCGCACGATTAACGCGACTCCGCCGCTGGCCGCGCCCGCAATGACTCGCAGAGCCTCCCCATTGGAGTGGACGTAACCGCTGATCGT
>JGI12635J15846_10004355_pt1 | contig 12216 bp, 24 predicted proteins | sample BlaSpr_A8_OM2_M2_FD_15846 | JGI IMG/M metagenome (IMG submission 15846) | reverse complement strand
GCGCAGAGACAGGTGCTCCAGCGGCACCGGCAGCGGCGGGCGTCGCAGCAGCAGCCTTCTTTTCTTCTTTAATTTCTTCAGCCATCTCTTCTCTTTTTCAGTGAATCCGCTGCGTGGCGACAGATGGGCGACAATTTCCTTGTCGGCCTGCGCCCAATACGTTTAGCCCTTTGGCGGTGCCTGCTTTTTGCCGGCGACGACTTTGCGCGGGCCTTTGCGCGTGCGCGCGTTGGTGTGCGTGCGCTGGCCGCGCACCGGAAGTCCGCGACGATGCCGAATGCCACGATAGCATCCGAGATCCATCAGGCGCTTGATCGACTGCTGGAAGTCGCGGCGCAGATCGCCTTCGACTTCNTAGTCGGTGTCGATCACCTGGCGGATATGAACCTGCTGGTCCGCGGAGAGATCGTCGGTCTTGATCGCGGGATCGACTTTGGCGGCGGCCAGAATCTTGAGCGCGCTCGGCCGGCCTATTCCGTAGATATAGGTCAGCGCGATATCCATCCGCTTGTTCTTCGGCAGTTCGACTCCAGCTATGCGTGCCATCGCGAAACCCTTCCTAGCCCTGGCGCTGCTTGTGGCGCGGGTTGGAGCACAGGATGCGCACGACGCCTTCGCGGCGCACCACTTTGCAGTTCTTACAAATTTTCTTAACAGAAGCTCTAACTTTCATGGTTCAATCTCTAGCGCATTCGATACGTGATCCGGCCGCGGGTCAGGTCGTAGGGCGACAGTTCCACCGTGACCTTGTCGCCGGCCAGAATTTTTATGTAGTGCATCCTCATTTTGCCCGAAATATGGGCCAACACCTTGTGCCCGTTGTCGAGCGTCACTCTGAACACCGCATTGGGAAGGGCTTCCTGCACCGTTCCCTGTACTTCGATCGCGTCGCCTTTAGACATTGTGCAGTTCGCTCAAAATTTCCGGGCCGTTGGAGGTGATTGCGATGGAGTGCTCGAAGTGGGCAGATAGCTTACCGTCCGCAGTCACCGCAGTCCAGCCATCGGAAAGTATCTCCAAATCCGGGGTTCCCTCGTTAACCATCGGCTCTATCGCCAGCGCCATCCCCTCGCGCAGCCGCGGATTAGGCATCCCGGGGCGGAAATAGTTCGGCACCTGCGGGTCTTCATGTAGCCGGCGGCCAATCCCATGGCCGGCAAAGTCGGTCACCACTGAAAACCCGGCGCGCTCGACGGTGTCCTGCACCGCGCGCGCGATATCGCTGATGCGATTGCCAGCGCGAGCCTGCGCGATTCCCGCGTAGAGCGAGTCGCGCGTCACCTTCAGCAGCCTGGTCACGCGCTCGGGCACCGGGCCGACCGCGACGGTGCGGGCCGAGTCGCCGTAGAAGCCCTCGTACACCACGCCGAAATCGAGTCCGACGATATCGCCGGCTTTCAATTTGCGGCTCGACGGGATGCCGTGGACAATCTCGTTGTTAATCGACACGCAAAGGCATTTCGGATAAACCACGTCGCCCGGCTTGTAGCCCTTGAAGGCCGGCTTCGCGCCCTTTTTGTAAGTCAGTTCTTCGGCCAGCTTATCGAGCTCCTCGGTGGTGATTCCGGGCCGCACTGCGGCTGCGAGCGCCTCGAGAATTTCGGCGACAATCTGACTCGCATGGCGCATCACGGCAATTTCGGCCGGAGTTTTAATAGTAATCATGATTGCGCGCTGCCGCCGCCCGCTCCGTCCTGACTCGGCGCCGCAATCCCGTCGAGCGAGGCCAGGATTCGCTTCTCGACTTCGTCGGGGCGGCCGACTCCGTCAACCTGCGCGAGCAGTCCGAGCCGCTGATAGTAGTCCAGCAGCGGCAGGGTCATCGCGTCGTAAACCTTGATCCGTTCGCGCACGGTGTCTTCGCCGTCATCGTCGCGCTGATAGAGTTCGCCGCCGCACTTGTCACAGACGCCCGGTTTTTTGGGCGGCTCGAACACGACGTGATACATCGCGGCGCAATTGCGGCAGGTGCGCCGACCTGAGATCCGCTTCACCACCTCTTCATCAGGTAGCGTCACCGCGACAACTTTGTCGAGCTTCAGCCCCACGCGATCGAGTCTCGCGGCCAGCGCCTCGGCCTGCGACAAGTTACGCGGGAAGCCGTCGAGGATGAAACCGTCGCGCGCGTCCTTTTTCCGAAATCGCTCCGCGATCAGCTTCAAGACGAACTCGTCGGGCACTAGCTTCCCGCGATCCATATAGCTGGCAGCCTCGCGGCCGAGCTCCGAGTCCTCGCGCACGACCGCGCGCAACAGGTCTCCGCTGGCAATCTGCGGAATGCTCCAGAGCGCCGAAAGCGCTTGCGCCTGAGTACCCTTGCCCGCACCCGGCGGGCCTAGCAGCACGAGCCGCACCAGTTAGGCACCCCTCTTGGTCTTGACCCGTCCGCGGCGCATGAAGCCTTCGTAGTTGCGGGTCAGCAGATGGGTTTCGATTTGCGCGACGGTATCGAGCGCAACGCCGACGACTATCAACAGGGCCGTGCCGCCGAAGAAAAACGGGACGTTGAAGCGCGCGATCAAAATCGTGGGCAGCACGCATACGGCGCTGACGTAAACCGCGCCGCCGAGCGTGATGCGCGACAGCACGCGATCGATATAGTCGGCGGTGAAGCGGCCGGGCCGGATACCGGGGATGAAGCCGCCGTACTTTTTCAGATTGTCGGCGACGTCGACCGGGTTAAAAGTGACCGACGTGTAGAAGTAACAGAAGAAGACGATCAACGCGACGTAAACCAGATCGTAATAGAATCCGCCCGGCGTCAGGTAGCTCGAGTACGGTTTCAGAAACGGCACGAAGGTCGCCAGCGTCGCCGGGAAGACCAGCAGCGCCGAGGCGAAAATCGGCGGAATAACGCCCGAGGTGTTTATCTTGAGCGGCAGATGCGAGCTCTGACCGCCGTACACGCGGCGTCCAACCACGCGCCGCGCGTACTGAATCGGGATGCGGCGCTGGGCGGTCTCGATATAAACGATGCCGGCGATGACCGCGGCCGCGACCGCCAGGATGAAGATGAGCAGGAAGATGCTCATTTCGCCCTCGCGCACGAACTGGGCGGTGGTGCCGATCGCGCTCGGCAGCCGCGCGACGATTCCCGCCATGATGATCAGCGAGATACCGTTGCCGATACCGCGCTCGGTGATCTGCTCGCCGATCCACATCAGGAACATCGTGCCCGCCGTGACCGTGAGCACCGTCATCACGATGAATCCCGGGCCGGGATTATAAACGATACTGCCGCCACCGGGAGCCTGAATCTTTTCGAGCGAGAAGGCGATCATGGTGCCCTGGAACAGCGCGAGTAGCACGGTGCCGTAGCGCGTGTACTGCGTGATCTTGCGGCGGCCCGCTTCGCCTTCCTTATAAAGCTCGTCGAGATAGGGCGAGGCGATTTTCAGCAGGTCGAGGACGATGGCGACCGAGATGTAGGGCATGATGCCGAGCGCGAGGACCGAGAACCGCTCGAGCGCGCCGCCAGAGAAGAGATTGACCCAGCCGAACAGGGTGCCGCTGGCGGCGTCGAAGAACGAGGCGAGCGCCTGGCCGTCGATGCCGGGAGTCGGCACGGCGACGCCGATGCGGTACACGGCCAGCATGAGGGCCGTGAAGACCAACCGTCGGCGCAATTCCGGGATGCGCGAGGCGTTTGAAAATCCATCCAGCATCTAGCTTTCGGAGGACTTCACCAACTCCGCGAAGCCGCCTACGGCGGCGATTTTATCCAGCGCGCTTTTCGAGAACGCATCGGCGCGTACTTTAATCTTACTCTTCAGGTCGCCGTCGCCTAAAATCTTAACCTTGCGGCCGGCCGGGATCAGCCCGCGCGCAGCCAGCGCAGCGGCGTCGATGGTGACATCCTCGCCGAAATCACCGAGCCGCGACAGATTCACAATCGCGAACTCGTCGCGCCGCGCCTGGTTCTTAAGCGTGCGACGAAATCCCTGTTTTGGCAAGCGCCGCTGGAGAGGCATCTGGCCGCCTTCGTAACTCGGCGGCGTGTTGCCGTGCGAACGCGCCCCCAATCCCTTGTGCCCGCGGCCGGAGGTCTTGCCGTGGCCGGAGCCGATTCCGCGTCCAACGCGGCGCTTACGATGGGTCGAGCCGGGGGACGGTTTCAGATCTTTCAAATCCATGATGACAACTAATCCTTGAGCTCGATGACCAGATGTTTCAGCCGCTTGACCATCCCCTCGACCGCGGCGCTGCGATTGAGTTCGCGCACGCTGCCGACTTTGCCGAGGCCGAGGCCCTTGACGGTCTCGCGCACGCGCCGGTTGGTGCTGATGGGACTGCCGACGAGTTTGACGCGAATTTTATTGGACATTGGAAACCTCAACTATCGCGTCCTCGCTCAGAACAGAGAGCAGAATCTTGAATCGCGCGCGGAACGCGCGCTGCAATCGGACCCTCACCTTCATCCTCTCCCTAACAGGGAGAGGGGAAAGAAGGAGTGGACTGCGCAAAGTTCTGATCAACTTAGACCTCGATCACGCGGCGGCTTCGGGATGGTTGGGGGTGCGGCCGCGGAGACGATTGATATCCTGGGTGCTGCGGAGTTCAGCCAGCGCCTCGAGCGTCGCCTTGACCAGGTTGTGCGGATTCGACGAGCCCAGGCGCTTGGTCAGGATGTTGCGGATGCCCGCGAGCTCGACCACGGCGCGCACGCCGCCCGCCGCGATGACGCCGGTGCCCTCGGCCGCCGGCCGCAACACGACGCGTCCAGCGCCGAAACGTCCGACCACTTCGTGCGGAATGGTACCGTCCTGAATCGGCACCCGCACCAGGCTTTTCTTGGCGCGATCGACACCCTTGCGAATCGCCTCGGGCACTTCGTTGGCCTTGCCCAGACCGAATCCGACCAGGCCGTTGTGATCGCCGGCGACCACCAGCGCGCTGAAGCTGAAGCGGCGTCCGCCCTTCACGACTTTCGCGACGCGGTTGATATGCACGACCTTCTCCTTGATCTCGAGGCCCTGCGGATCGATCCGCTGCGTGACCGTGCCTTCCCTGAGCGTTCGTTGCCTGCCGTTCAAAATTTTAACCCCGCTTCGCGCGCCGCGTCGGCCAGCGCCTTGACGCGGCCGTGATAGAGAAATCCGTTTCGATCGAAGACGACGTTGGAGATTCCGCTCTGGAGGCATCGCTCGGCGATAGCCTTGCCGACTGCCTTGGCGGCGGCGAGGTTGCGCTTGCTCTTGAGCTCGTCGCGCAGGCCCGCCGTTTCGGTGGAAGCGGCGGCGAGCGTGCGCCCGCTCTCGTCGGAGATTACCTGCACGTAGATATGATGCAGCGAGCGGAAGACCGAGAGCCGCGGACGCTGGTCGTTGCCGACCGCCTTGCGCCGCACGCGGCCCTGGCGAAATTTGCGTTTTTCCGATCGTTCTAGAGCCATAATCGCAACTAACCTTCTATGCCGCCTATGCCGCAGTCGAGCCCGCCGCGGCCTTGCCGGCCTTACGGCGAATCGTCTCGGTCGCGTACTTGATTCCCTTGCCCTTGTACGGCTCCGGCGGCCGCAACTCGCGAATCTGCGCCGCGACGGTTCCGAGCAGTTGCCGGTCGGCGCTCTCGAGCGTGACGGTAACCTGCTTCTCGACTTTCGCAGTCACGCCCGGCGGCAACTGATACACGATCGGGTGCGAATAGCCGAGCGTCAGATTCACCTGCTGGCCCTTGGCTTCCGCGCGGTAGCCGACGCCGTTAATCTCGAGCACGCGGCTGAAGCCCTTGCCCACGCCCTCGACCATGTTGGCGATGAGCTTGCGCATGAGGCCGTGAATCGCGCGCTCTTCGCTGGTATCGCCTGGCCGCTTCACGACGATTTCTGAATCCTTGATCTCGACGGTGAAGCCCGGATGAAGCTTGAGCTCGAGCTTGCCCTTGGGACCTTCGACTTTGAGGGTCGAGCCGGTCACTGAAGCCTTGACGCTCTTGTCGAGATGAATCGGTAATTTTCCTACGCGCGACATTGCTGATTACCAGACCCTGCAGAGAATTTCGCCGCCGACTTTTCGCCGTCGCGCCTCGCGCCCGGTCATCACGCCGAGCGGAGTGGAGACGATTTGCACGCCCATCGCGCCGCGCACCTTGCCGATTTCCGCGGCGCCGGCGTAGCGCCGATTGCTCGGCTTGCTGATGCGATCGATGCCGCGGATGACGGACTCGCGCGTCGGCGAGTAGCGCAGTTTGAGCACCAGTTGTTGCTTGGGCGCTTCGCCGGCGACTTCGACGCCGCCGAGAAAACCCTCGGCCATCAGCACGCGGCAAATCGCCTCGCGCAAACGCGAATGGGGCACCGTCAGTTCGTTGTACCGCGCACGCATCGCGTTGCGGATGCGGGTAAGCAGTTCTGCGATCGGATCGGTCTGCGACATAATTGATCTCTTCTACCAGCTGGCCTTGATCACGCCCGGCAACTTGCCGTCGAGTGCGTACTTGCGCAGGCAGAGCCTGCACATCTTGAAACGCCGATAATACGCGCGCGCGCGGCCGCATAGCGGGCAGCGGTTGTACTGGCGCACTTTGAATTTTTGTTTGCGAGTCGCCTTAACCCGCAGGCACGTTTTCGCCATTCAGCTAATCCTTATGCTCCCTGCGCCGGTGTCGGGGTCGGCGGTGTTGCCGCAGCCGCGACCGCGGCACGCGCCGCGGCATGAGCCTGCGCCGCCGCTGCCGCCTTGGCCGCATCGGCTTCGCGCTCGGCCGCCCCGCGCATCGGCATCCCGAGCGCGCGCAGCAGCGTGAGACCCTCGAAGTCACTGCGCGCCGTGGTCGTAATCGAAATCGTCAAGCCCTTCACCTTCTCGACCTTGTCGAGATTGAGTTCGGGAAAAATCGTATGCTCCTTCAGTCCGAGCGAATAATTACCGCGGCCGTCGAAGGCCTTGTCGCTGACGCCGCGGAAGTCGCGCACGCGCGGCAGCGAGATATTCACCAGGCGATCAAAAAACTCCCACATCTTTTCGCGCCGCAGCGTGACCATCACGCCAATCGGCATCCCCTGGCGGAGCTTGAAGTTCGAGATGGCCTTGCGCGCGCGAGTCAGCACCGGCTTCTGCCCGGCGATAACTTTCAGCTCTTCGAGCGCCGAGTCGAGAATCTTGACGTTGTCGCGCGCTTCCTGCAGAGCCATGTTGATCGTGATCTTCTCGAGCCGCGGCACCCGCATCTTGTTGTCAATCTTGAGCTCGCGCATCAGAGCCGGCGCGATCTCGTTCTCGAAGCGCACGCGCAAGCGCGCGGGCAGCTTGGGCTCAGGCGGCAGCGGCGCCGCGGCGGAGGCCTTCGCTTCTTCGGCCGCCTGCTTTTGCTGAGCCTGGCGCGCCTTGCCTTCGCGCTTGGCCTTGGCCGCAGCGTCGGTCTTGGCGGCCTGATCGGCCTTGGCAGCCTGCTCAGCTTTATCCGGCTTTTCTTTTTTATCGGCCATTAGTCGTTACCTATCGCTTCACCGCATTTCCGGCACACCCGATTGCGGGTGCCGTCGTCGGCGGTCTTGACCCCGACCCGGACCGGAGCGTTGCAGCGATCGCAAAAAATCATGACGTTCGAGATGTCGAGCGGCGCTTCCTTCTCGACGATTCCGCCCGGGCTCTGCGCGCCGCGCGGCTTGCTGTGACGCTTGACGATATTGAGCCGCTCGATCACTACGCGTCCGCGATCGGGCAGCACGCGCATCACCTTGCCGGTCTTGCCGCGGTCGCGGCCGGCGACGACCATCACGGTGTCATTCTTCTTGATTTTATACTTCGCCGACGCCATCACAGCACCTCCGGCGCGAGCGAGATTATTTTCAGAAATTTCTTAGCGCGCAGTTCCCGCGCGACCGGTCCGAAGATGCGCGTGCCGATCGGTTCGTGATCCTTGTCGAGCAGCACGGCGGAGTTGCCGTCGAAGCGGATATAGCTGCCGTCGTCGCGGCTGATCTCTTTGGCGGTGCGCACGATCACCGCGCGCGAGACGTCGCCCTTTTTGACCTTGGCGTTGGGAATTGCTTCTTTCACTGCGACCACGATCACATCTCCGACCGACGCGTACCGGCGCTTGGAGCCGCCGAGCACCTTGATGCACATCACCTTGCGGGCGCCCGAGTTATCGGCGACATCCAGAACTGTTTGCACCTGTACCATTTGTCTCGCGCCCTACCCCGCGGCCTTTTTGAGTACGCGGCTGACGCGCCAGCGCTTGTTTTTCGAGAGCGGACGCGACTCGATGATCTGCACGCGGTCGCCTTCCTTGCATTCGCCGCGCTCGTCATGCGCCATGAACTTGGTGCTGCGGCGCACGCGCTTGCCGTAGAGCGCATGCTCGACCATTCGATCGACCTTGACCAGCACGGTCTTGGTCATTTTGGCGGAGACCACGGTCCCCTCGCGCCGTTTAATTCGCTCCCGCATTAACCTGCCTTCTTCTTCGTTGCATGCTCGCCGCGCGTCTTCTCGCCGAGCAGAGTCATAATCAGCGCCAGCTCGCGGCGCGCGCGGCGATAGCCGGCGTGATTGTCGAGCTGATTGGTGCGCAGCTTCAGGCGCAGCCGGAAAATTTCCTCGCGCGCCTCGCGCTCTTTCACGCGCAAGTCCGGCTCGGTCATCTGCCTCAGTTCGTCAAGCTCCAAGGCCGCCGCCCTCCTCGCGCGAGATCATCATTGTCTTGATCGGAAGCTTGTGCGCCGCCAGACGCATCGCTTCTTTCGCGGTCGCGTAGTCGACCCCTTCCATCTCGAACAGAATTCGGCCCGGGCGGACGCATGCGACCCATCCTTCGGGCGAGCCCTTGCCCTTGCCCATGCGCGTTTCGGCCGGTTTCTTGGTGAAGGGCTTGTCGGGGAAGACGCGAATCCAGACGCGACCGCCGCGCTTGATATGACGGGTGAGCGCGATACGGGCGGCTTCCAGAGCGCGCGTGTCGATGCGGCAAGTCTCGAGCGACTTGAGCCCATAGTCGCCGAACGCGAGCCAGAGTCCGCGGTTCTCAGCGCCGCGGACGCGGCCCTTCATCATCTTGCGCCATTTAACTTTTTTTGGTGCGAGCATCTTACTTCGTCAATTCGCCTGCACAGGCGTTCCTGCGCGTTTCGCGTCCGCATCTTTACGAGTCAAAACTTCGCCGCGGAAAATCCAGACCTTGACGCCAATCTGGCCGTAGGTCGTGCGCGCCTCGGCAAAGCCGTACGCGACGTCGGCGCGGAGAGTCTGCAGGGGCACGCGACCCTCGCGATACCATTCCTGGCGCGCGATTTCCGCACCACCGAGGCGTCCCGCGACATGAACCTTGACGCCCTGCGCGCCCATCCGCATCGCACGCGTCACCGCTTCCTTCATCGCGCGCCGGAAGGCGACGCGGCGTTCTAGCTGGAGCGCGATATTTTCGGCGACCAACTGCGGGTCGAGGTCGGGGCGGCGCACCTCGTGGATATTGATGAAGGAGTCGCGCCCCTTCATCAGCTTCTGGATATCGAGCTTCAGCTTGTCGATTTCCGCGCCCTTCTTGCCGATCACGATTCCCGGACGCGCCGTATAAATATTTATCTTGGCCTTGTTGGCCATCCGCTCGATTTCAATTCGCGAGATACCGGCGTGGTATAGCCGCTTCTTGATGAAATCGCGCAGCTTCAGATCCTCGTGCAGCAGCTTCGCGTAGTCGTGACTCGCGTACCATCGTGAGTCCCAGCTCTCGATGATGCCGAGACGAAATCCGCGCGGATGTACTTTTTGTCCCATAGGAGACCTCAGGACGCCCGCTCGTCCACGATTACCGTGAGATGGCTGGTGCGTTTATGGATCGGCGTCGCATGCATATGCGCGCGCGTGAGCGAGCGCTTCCAGGTCGGCCCGGTATCGGCGGTCGCGCGCTTAACGAACAATTTGTCCTCGTCGACGTTCTGCTGATCGCGGGCGTTGGCAATCGCGGCGAGCAGCGTTTTCGAGACGAAGCGCGCCGCCTTCTTGGGCGTGAACTCGAGAATCGACAGCGCCTGATCGACTTTCTTGTCGACGATCAATTCGCACACGAGCTTGAGCTTGCGCGGCGAAATTCTGATGAAGCGGGTTCGCGATACGGATTCCATGACTCTTACAACTTCCCCGCTTACGCCTTGGCCGCCGCCGGAGCAGCCGGCGCGGCGGGCGCGGCTGATTGCTTCACTTCGCCCTTGCGATCGCCGGCATGGCCGTGGAAGGTCCGGGTCGGCGCGAATTCGCCGAGCTTGTGACCGACCATGTTCTCGGTGCAATACACCGGGATGAACTTGTGGCCGTTGTGAACGGCGAAGGTCAGCGCGATCATGTCCGGCGTTATCATCGAGCGCCGCGACCACGTCCTGATAATTCGCTTGTCGCCCGAAGCCGTCGCCGCCGTGACTTTCTTCTGCAGATGCCCGTCAACGAACGGGCCTTTTTTCAGTGACCTTGCCATAACTCTCTAGTGCTTCCCTTTCGGGCGCCGGCTGACGATCAAGTTGTCCGACGGCTGTTTCTTGCGCGTCTTGTATCCCTTGGCGGGCGTGCCCCACGGCGACTGGGGATGGTTTCCTTTCGACTTGCCCTCGCCACCGCCGTGCGGATGGTCAACCGGGTTCATCGCGACTCCACGCACGTGACCGCGCTTGCCGAGCCATCGCGAGCGCCCGGCCTTGCCGATCGAAATATTTTCATGGTCGAGATTGCCGACCTGGCCGATAGTGGCGCGGCAATCCGCCTGCACCATCCGCTGCTCGCCCGAGGGCAGCTTGAGCAGCGCCATCTTGCCCTCTTTCGCCATCAACTGCGCTTGCACGCCCGCGCCGCGCGCGAGCTTGGCGCCGGCGCCCGGCTTCATCTCGATTGCGTGCACGACAGTACCGAGCGGGATGTTCTTGAGCATCAGCGCGTTGCCCGGCTTGATGTCGGCATTCTCGCCCGACTCGACTTTCGCACCAACTTTCAATCCGTCCGGCGCGAGAATGTACGTCTTCACGCCGTCGGCATAATGCAGCAGCGCGATATTCGCCGAGCGATTCGGATCATACTCGAGCGCTGCGACCACCGCCGGAATCCCATCGCGGTTGCGCTTGAAATCGATCAGGCGCAGGCGGCGCTTATGCCCACCGCCGCGATGACGCGAGGTCATGCGTCCACGGTTGTTGCGTCCGCCGGTGCGCTTGACCGGGACCAGCAGACTTTTCTCGGGCTCCTTCTTGGTGAGCTCGGAAAAATCCGCAATCTGCATGAAGCGCTGCCCGGGCGTGCGCGGATTTAATTGTATAACTGCCATTTTTTCAGTATCTCTTCTGTTCTAGTCCCGAACCATCTTCCCAATAGCGTGCGCCGGCACGGTATCTTAAAGCCCTTCGAAGAACTCGATCTTGTCGCCTTCCTTCAGAGTTACGTAAGCCTTCTTCCAGTCCATCTGGCGGCCCTTGATTGCGCCTTTTTTCCTTTCCTTGCCCATGAAGTTCGAGGTGCGGACTTTAATCACGGTGACTTTAAACAGATGCTCGACCGCCTCGCGAATCTTGTCCTTGCTGGCGCCGGGACGCACGCGAAACAGCACCTGGCCGGCCTTTTCACTGGCCATGGTGCCCTTCTCCGTGATGATGGGCGCGAGAATCAGGCTCTCGGGACTACTCATTTGATCCCCCCGCAGAGCTTGCAGTCGCTCCCCTTTCCCGGCCAAACCGGGCTTCGATCGCCTTGGCGGTCTGACTGGTCATCACGAGTTCCCGGTAGTTCAGCACGTCGTAAACGTTAAGCCCTTCGAGCGCGAGCACCTTGTGAGCGGCGAGGTTGCGCGCGGCGAGCAGAAACTTGGCATCGGCTTCGCCGGTCACGATCAGTGCGTGCTCGACCCCGAGCTTGCCGAGCACCGCCTTGGCCGCCTTGGTTTTCGGCTCCGACAACTCGAGCGACTCGACCACGAACAGCTTGCCGTTCTTCGCACGATCGGAGATCGCCAGGCAGAGCGCAGCGCGCCACGCCTTTTTCGGCATCTTGTACGAATAGTCGCGCGGCTGCGGCCCGAAGATCGTTCCGCCATGACGCCAGATTGGCGAGCGCGTCGAGCCGGCGCGCGCGCGTCCCGTTCCCTTCTGCCGCCACGGCTTGCGCCCGCCGCCCGAGATGAGTCCCTTGGTCTTGGTCGACGCGGTGCCGGCGCGCCGATTGGCCAGCTGCATCCGGACCGCTTCGTGCAACAGCGACACATCGCCCTCGCGGCCGAAGACGTTGCCCGCAACTTCGAGCT
>JGI12635J15846_10004353_pt1 | contig 12217 bp, 16 predicted proteins | sample BlaSpr_A8_OM2_M2_FD_15846 | JGI IMG/M metagenome (IMG submission 15846) | reverse complement strand
CCTCTACATCTAACCCGTCTTTTGTAGGGGCGGGGCTTGCCCCGCCCTCTTGGGTTGCGCTTCGCTTTTTCCCCGCTCCGTCATCCCGACCGGAGTGGCCGGCTTTTTCTTCCGCGCCGAATTTTGGCGCGCCGGCCACGGAGCGGAGGGACCGTGGCAACACGAAATGTCCTACCTCACTTGAGGGGACCTCTCGCAATTCCTACCACCGCATCTATAATCAACTACCGTTTGGCGGGAGAACCCGATGCCTAGATACGAAATCATCATCTATTGGAGTCAGGCCGACGAAGCGTTTATCGCCGAAGTCCCCGAACTTCCCAGCTGCGCCGCCGACGGAAAGACCTACAAGGAAGCTCTCGCCAACGTAGAAATCATCATTCAGGAATGGCTCGAAACCGCCAAACAACTCGGCCGCCCATCCCCGCCCCGCGCGGACGCCTCACATTCACTTAAAACGCCTCACATGCGCTTCGCAGACCAGTAGACAAAGAAACATCCCGTCTGCCCCCGATCCCGTCCCCGATCCCCCCGAGCCCACAACTGTTGCTGGTTAGTCATCGGAGGAGGTAACCTACGCAGATGGTAGACCCCACGCCGCATTCCAATCCCGGTCAAGCAACGCCCGAAGAAATGGCGGCAGCCATCACATCGTCAGGTTATCTGATCGAAGCGCGTGTAGCGCGCGTCCTAGCTAATCAAGCGTTCTTCGTCCAGCGAAATATTTTTTGTACTAACCCCAATGACGCAACCAAGCCGATTGAAGTTGACGTGGTCGGACGGCGCGGTGAATTGGTGAATCACGAGAACATGAGCATGGTCACTGCATCCGTAATAACTGAATGTAAGAACAATGACCAGCCGGTCGCCTTTTTTGTTCAGCCCCAGGAAATTACTGAATTAAACGACAATTGGATAAAGTACGGTGGGTACCCATCGTTCAGCTTGGATCATGTAACCAATATCCATGTTCCGCTCCACAAATTGCTCGAAATGAAGGACTGGCATCATTATTGCCAAGCATCTGAAGTCGCAACGCAGTTTTGCACGTTCACGCGGACCAATGGGAAAAAATGGAAAGCTGAACCAAATGACAGGTATTCGAAGAGCTTTTCCAACCTCGCTCTAATGGCTACTCTTGACTGCGAAGGAATGGGTGGCCTCCAACTTCAAAACATCCAGGTTCAAATTAGTTATCCGGTGGTGGTTTTTCAAGGCCCAATCTATCGTGTAGTTGAAGAACAAGATAAGCCAAAGCTGGAAGCAGTAAACCACATTCAGCTTCACCACTCTTGCACTCTCAATGGCCAAGCAGTGGGTGCACAAATCGATTTGGTAACCGAATCGGAGCTTCCGGTATTTCTCGAAACCGTCTTGGCCGAACTAAGAATATTCCGGGACCGCATCAATTCACACTATGACCGGCTTCTCAACAGTGCATTGGATCAGAAGCGTTTCGCTTCGAGTAATGCATTCAAGAAGGCTGTTTCGGAGGCTGTCCCGAGTTCTTGTCGTCGATGGTGACTTCTTTCAGTAGTTACAGATGGTCGGCGGGTGGCCGCGCCTTAATTCCGAAAAACGACCTGGGTGCCGGGTGCGCCTGTTGGACATTTAAAATTGGTCACTCGAGATATACTGAAGCGCCGATGCATCCTGACTCCGGCTTACCTCTCTGTCCGTCACACCACTCGCGGATGATTCCCAGCGAGGTCGGCATCAGGTATGTCCACTTGGATGGTGCCGTACAAGACCGCTGGTATTTCCGATGCGCCGACGACCTATGTCATTTGAAGCATTCGCGCCACATCGGATACTTCTTTGTCGATATCGATCCCTCGCAAGAGAACCCCGACGGTTCCCCCAGACTCAGAATTCAGCGCATTGGCAAGTTCTCGAGGTTATGCCCATACAACCCGCCCGCACACCTGTTTGTGTCAAGCGTAGACTTGGCAAAGAATGAATGGATTTGGGCTTGCCCAAAAGATTCGTGTACCTGCAGCCTCGGACGACAACCTGACAAGATCCCTGACTTTCGGTGAACCAGACTCAGTTATTACTTGGATTCGCCGGGTGCCGACGGGTGGCCCATGCTTGCGGGGTTTGCAAGGGTGGGGTCTTACTCTTCTCCCTTTTCCAATCTCTGTTTTCTAATTCCAGAACAGCCTTACTCATTCCGCGCGGCCTCGTGGCGTTCGGCAATCAATTCGTCCACCAGGGACGTACCCGGCTTCAGATGCTTTCGCACAAGCCGCTGCGCCCGTGCAATCTTGCGCTTCGTAGTCTTTTTCTTCTCTGCGGAATCTCCGCGTACGGCGTTCACCCCGACCCGGTCGGGGCGTCTCTGCGTTAAGCTCTTCTGCTTCTTCCCCATTTTCGATTTTCCATTTTCGAATTTCTATGCTTTCGCGCCGCTCAACTTCCACACCAAAAACTCCATCACCGAATGCGGATCCTTCGTCCCGCCCTTCAACCGGTCATCCGCCTCGCGCAGCGCCCTCAACCCATCCAACAATCTTTCCTTCGAAATCTTCCGCGCACACTGAAGCGCCAGCTCCGCCTGCTCCGGCCGCATTCCCAACGCCCGAGCCGCTTGGTAACCGTTCGTAGCCCCGCGCACTTCCGTCGCCTCGATCAATTTCCGGTACATCCACGCCATCGCCCCAAGCATCGCCACCGGCTCTTCACCCTCGCGCAGCAATCGCGCAAAAAACTCCAGCGCCTTCTGCGGCTGCCGCGCGGCCAGAAAATCCGCCACTTCCCAGATCGTCGCGCCCTTCTCCGAAATCACCAGCGCCGCCACGTCCTGCCGCCGCACGCTCTTCCGCTCGGCCGCAAACGTAGCCAGCTTCTCCACTTCCGTCTTCAACCGCATCAGGTCCCCTCCGACAAACTCCGCCAGATCCTCCGCCGCGCCCTTCTCGAATTCGATTCCCTGCTCTTTCGCCAGCGATTTCGCCAGCACCGCCGCAGCCGCCACGCGCTCGTCCTGGTTCTCGCCCAGCCCCACCGCCACCACCAGCGCCTTCTCCTGCAACAATTTCGCGAGCCTCATTCTCTGGTCGAGCCCCGAAGCCTCAATCACCAGCACGGTAAACGGCGCGGGATTCTCTAGGTACGCCTCCAGCGTTTTTACCGCTTCGTCGCGAGACTTCTCCCCCAACTTCTCGATCGCTTCCCCATCTTCCAGGAACACCACCTGCTGCGGCGAAAGCATCGGCATCGTCTGCGCTTGATCCACCGCCGCCTGCGTCTCCCCGTTATCCGCCGAAAAACGCGAAATCGCCCAGGTCCGCGCCGCCTCTGGCACATATTTCTCAATCAACTGTTTCCGGCACTCATCGCGCAAATACGGCTCGTCGCCCAGCAACAGCACCGCCGGCACAGGTTTTCCCTTCTGCAACCGCTCCAGAAATTCCTCGGTGCTCAGCCGCGCCATCAGAAATTCTCCGTCACCGCGGCCACCAGCCGCGCCGCAAAGTCCTGCGCCATGCGGTCCAGCGCCGGGTCGCCTTCCTGAAAGAAATTCCGCACGTCCGTGGACAACTCATACTCGTTCCGGAAAAGAAAACTCTCGTTGTGGTAGAGCACTTTCTCCGTCGCGCGGTCCTTCAAAGTCACCTCGCACGTCATCGTCACCAGCATCGCCGTCGCCTGCGCCGTGCTGGTCGTCGCCGTGGACGTCGTCTGGAACAGCAGCGGCACCACTTCCATCTTCAACACTTTTCCGGTCAAAACCGCGTCCCCGCCATTCGCATCGGACACCACGCGGTAATTTGTCTTTGCCAGAAACTCGTGAATCGTCGCCGCCGTAAGCTTCTGCTCCACCCGGTACGTCGACGTCTTGTTTTCCATCGCAGGCACGGCAATCACGTGCACGTTCTTCGGCATCGTGCTGAAATGCCCGGCGGTGTGATAACCGCACCCTGCAAAACTCACCGCTGCACTCAGCAACACCATCAAGTTTAGAAAACGCCCGCGCCTCATCCTTCCAACCAATCCGCCAGCTTGATCCCGCTCGCCGCCGGCAGCCGCAGATTATCTCCCGCGCCCCAGAACCACCAAGCCCCCGCCCGCGACAAATCCGCCCGCGGCTCGCCCATAAACAATTGGCTCTCGCCCGCCACGCTCACGTTGCTCGGCCCGGGCTCCGCGTCTCCCGTTACCACCCAGCCCGCTTCCTTGCACGCGGCGATCAGCTTGGCCGAGTCAACTCCCTCCCCCAAATCCGCGCAAGCGCTGAACGTCATTCCATAAAATACCGGCGCATGAATCAGGTTCAGAGAAATCTTCGCATCCTCGTTCACGTCCCCCACCGCCGCTGCCACCTCCGCGCGGATTTCCAGCCCCTCACGCGGCAAATCCTCTTTGCTCTCAGCCCCAAATCTCGTCAGAAGGTTAAACGCCGTCTGCGTTCCAAACACTGGGCTGCCGATACTCTGAAACGACAACAGTTGCGACGTCTGCGTTTCCAACTCCTCAATCCCCTTCCTGCCCGTATCCGAAACGGGGCGGAACATCACCAGCACCAGTCTTTGCAAGCCAAACTTCTGCAGCACCAGCGCCAGGCTCGCCGCCGCCGTGCCTCCCGCGGAGAACACGCTGAACGTCTTCGAATTTTTTGCGACGCTCTTGCCGGTGAGCGCGTCGATCTTCGGAAACCACGGTGTAGCGTCCGGGTCAGACAGTGTGGCGTGCGTAAAATCAATGATCGTTGCCCCGGCCTCGCGTGCGGGCCCCAGACATAGTTTCCCAAATGCCGTTGATCCCGCCAGAAACGCATACCGCGCGCCGCGAAACGTATCTTCTTCCACGCGCTGAATCACCGCCGCTTCCCCGCCTGCTTCGGTCAGCGTGCCGGCTACGTTTTCCTCATCCACCAGCCGCAAATCCCATCCAGCAAAGCGGCTCTCCTCCATCAGCGTTTTCAACTCACCGCCAAGCAACGAAGATGCGCCGGCAATCACGATTTTCTGGGAATTTCGATCCGCGGACATGAATCAAGCCGTCCTGGTCACAAGACGGTGCCGCAAAAACCGCACGATGTGGAGAATTAATCCCGTGATTGCGTAGGTTCCCGCAATAATCACCAGAGCCGCTTCCGAATACCTCCAGACAATCGCCACCAGCAGGCACAATAAAATAATGGCGATGGACGGTTGTTTGCGGGTCCACGGGATATCTTTGAAACTGTAATAACGCACCGTACTGGTCATCAGTCCGCCCAAAACCACCAAGAGCACGAACCACGCGATCGCCCAATTCTTGTCGTTGATCGGCGCGAAGTAATGCCGCGAGTGGACAATCGCCGCAACCACGCCGGCGGCCGCGGGTGTCGGCATGCCCACGAAATTTTTGTTCCCGCCGGGTTCCATGCCCTTCACATTGAACCGCGCCAGGCGCCAGGCCGAGCAGATCAAGAACGCCAGGCAGCAGATCCACGCAAACTCGCCCAACTGATGAAATTCTCCGTTTGTGCCGAAGGCGTAGCGAAAGCCCCAGGCGTAAGCAAGAATCGCCGGTGCAATGCCAAAACTCACCACGTCCGCCAGAGAATCGAGTTGCACGCCAAATTCCGTGTTTGTGCCGGTCATCCGGGCAATCCGCCCGTCCAGCGAATCAAACAAAATGGCGATTCCCAGGGCTTTCGCGGCGTGGTCGAAATCCTCTCTCCCGCCCACCAGCGCGGCGATCGATGCGTAATAGCCGCAGAGCAGGTTCGCCACGGTGAATAAACTGGGGATCAAAAAGATGCCGCGGCGCAGCCTGGCGCGCCTCGATGGCCGCGCTACAAAAGGCATTTCGTGCTGTTCAGACTCAGTCATGTCCCATCCCGTGCTCGGCAACAGAGTACTACGCGCCGTGCTCCGATTCCTTGATTTTCTGCATAGCGCTTGGATCTCCACCCCGCTTCGGCGAGATTCCCGCTCCGGCCACCATCCGCGCAACGACGCTGGAGCCACCCTTCACGTTGTCGCCCACCTTCACCGCGATCTCCGCGCCCTCCGGCAGCCAAAGATCCACACGCGAGCCGAATCGCACCAATCCAACAAGCTCGCCTCGCCCCACCGGATCGCCAGTTTTTTTCCACGAGACGACGCGCCGCGCCACCCACCCGGCAATCTGCTTGAAAACTATTTCCCCGTATTCGCTCGAAAGCGTGAAGACATTCTGCTCGTTTTCTAGTGAAGCGCTCTCCGCCCACGCCGCCAGAAATTTCCCCGGCTTGTACTCCAGCCGCGTGATCGTTCCCGCCGCAGGCGAGCGATTCACGTGCACATTCCAAATGGCCAGAAAAATACTGATCCTCTTCCCCGGACGCCCCGCGTTCTCCTCGTCTTTCACGACGACAACGCGGCCATCCGCCGGAGACACCACCACGCCAGGATCCATCGGAATTTTGCGGTCAGGATTGCGGAAAAAGGAGAAAACAAAAAGCGCGAGAAATACCAGCACCGCTCCAATCGTTATGCACAGAGTAGTCCCTAACCCGAGCAGCACCCCGCCAATCGCCAGCGGCGGAAGCCCAAACCAGTATCCCTCTTTGACCATAGTCTCCCTAACCCCGGCGCGAACGCTGCTCGCGGGAGCACCTTGGCCATTCTACGACAGATTTTCCTGGGGCGTGGTTCCGGACAGGTTACTGCGAATGTCGAGCACGCGCACTGTGAACGCGTGCGGCAATGCGCTCCATTTCATCCTTCACGTGGAGCTTTAACTTTTTCAGTCTGATTTCTTCGATGAGGTCTTCACTGTTCAGGTAGGGTGATCGGAAGAGTTGCTGAAGTTGTGCATCGTACTGCCGGTGCTGCTCTGCCAGACGCTGATACTCGGCGTCTGTTTCACCAATTACGTCCCGAGGGCTCCGCTGCGCTGTTGCCATGCGTTCCTCCTCCAGAGTGGATTTGTGACTGGGGTGTGAATCTCACATGAGCGCAGAGTAGCACCGGGAACCGGGGAGTCAAGAGAGAGTTGGTACTAAATTGAGGATTTTACAAACCAGAGTTCCATCACCGTCGCCGATTCCTTTGGATCCTGGTAATAGTCCCTGCGTGTGCCAATCGCCTCAAATCCCAAACCCCGGTAAAAAGCGATGCCCCCCCCATTTGACTCGCGAACTTCTAAGAACACTCGACTTACCTCAAGCTCAGCGAATAGATTCAGTAATTGAAGAACGAGCGCTCGCCCCTCCCCTTGCCGCCGCATTCCCTGCATTACTGCCAGGTTGAGGATTTCGCCCTCATCCAGCACTTGCCTCCCAACGACAACTCCCGAAATGGTCCCGTTTCGCTCGCTGACGTAGGCGGAGACCCCTGGGAGCTTTTCCGTTTCCCGTAACGCCTCCTCGGACCAGCTCGCCGATTCCCTCGCCTCTTGCAATATTCTCGATACCGCCACCGCGTCCTCTGCGCCGTTGAAGACACGAATCACAAAGTCAGTCCTCACTCCGCGCTCACTTCCCATGGCTCGCCGGGTCCTTCCAGAAAATCTCCGCATCCGAGCGGCGCACATAATTAGCGTCCAACAGAAGCGGGTCCGTGAAGTTCCCCTGCTGCGCCCGTTCTTCTCCTAACTCGGCCACCCCCGCAGCCAATCCGTCCGCGCAACGAATCAGGGTCTCCCCTCCCGCGGCCCATTCTTTCCAGATCGGGGCATCTGCGTACAATTCTGGGTCCAGAGTGATCCACCGAACCGTCTCACCATTCGCGCGTTCCGCAACCCACTTCACAAATCCATCCGGCGCGATCACCATCTCTTGCTCAATCAACGTCCAACCCTGCTTCTCTTCACGCTTGAACAGTCCACCAAACACCTGTCCGCGTTGCGCGTCAAAGCTCGCAGCCACAAAACCTAATGCATCTGCCACCTGCCGCGCCATCACTTCCAGCCTCGAAACTCCCGCCACGCGAATTCCAAACAGCTCAGCCCACGCTTTCACCGTGGTCAGCCCCACCCGCACCCCGGTGAACGACCCAGGTCCAGCAGCCACGGCCAAAAGATCAAGTTCGCGCAGAGTTGCCCCCGCCGACCGTAAGCCGCGGTCCACAGCCGGCAGCAACCACGAAGAGTAATCCTCTGAACTTTCATGCTTTTGCAAAGACACCAGCGTGCCATCTCTCCGGACAGCGACGCTGCCCCGCCTTTCGCAGGTATCGATCCCAAGCGTAATCAATTCGCTCTCCGCATCCACTATACTTTCTCTCCATTCCCACTCCCATGGCTTGATCCATCAAACGAAAGGGGTTGCCGGTGCTCCAAGGAGTTTTGGCGAATCCATACCTATGCTTCTCTGGTCACTAGGAACAGAACTGACTCGGAAATGCCCGACCTTAGAGCAATTTCAGTGCCAAAATGGTCCGACCAATTCTCTATCTTCCTCATTCCACAGGATATATCTTGACTCCTGCAACACACTACCCTAAACTCCTCTTATCTCCTAGGGGGGCTTCCGAAGCTATGGACTATAAGATTGGCGACAAAGTCGTTTATCCGAACCACGGCGTTGGAGTTATCGAGCAAATCAGTTATGGGGTCCTGAACGGTAGAACCGAACGGTATTACATGATCCGCGTTGTTGTCAGCGGTTTGCGGGTTATGGTCCCTCAATCAAACGCGGCGACGGTTGGTCTTCGTTCCGTCATCCGATCCACAGACACAAGCAAAGTCCTTGGCTTCCTCGAAAAAGGCAAGCTCAACTCTCACCACGACTGGAAACACCGCTTCAAAGAGAATTCCGAGCGCATGCGCACCGGTTCTCTCCTCGAAGTCGCCGTCGTCCTCAAGAGCCTGGTCTCCCTCAGCCGCAGCAAACCTCTCTCCTTCCGCGAAAAGAAAATGTTAGAGCGCGCCAAGTATCTTCTGGTCAGCGAAATGGCTACCGCTCGAAACCTAACTTCCGAAAACGCAGAAGGACTCGTCGTGAAGTCCCTGGCAAAAGCAAAGCTGCAGTTTCCCCAAATGCAGGAAGCCCTCGAATCTTAACTTACCTGTAATAAATTTTGTCCAACGGGCAACCTCAGGTTGCCCGTTCTTTTTTTTGAGTGCGAGAGCGAAACTCTCGCTTTTACGGTCTAAGCTAGTCCGCCCACGTCTTCTGCACCGCAACCACCGCTCCCCATCTCCAATTCCTTAGCTTCCTTCCCCTCCCTAACCTCCTTTTCCTCCTTCACGCCAGTGGCATACTCGCCTTCGCATTCAGCGTCATATCCGCGTAATTCCCCTGCATAAATCCGGCGTAAGCCGCCGCCGCAATCATCGCCGCATTGTCCGTAGAGAGCGCCCGGTCGGGAAAATAAACCCGCAATCCCTTCAAACGCGCTCGCTCCTCAAACGTCGTCCGCAGTTGGCTGTTCGCCGCCACTCCCCCCGAAACCAGAATCGTCTCCACTCCGCACTCCTCCGCCCCCATCATCGTCCGCTCCACCAGATCCCGCACCACCGCATTCTGAAACTCGCGCACCAATCCCAACGTCGCCGCATCGCAAAGCGGCAGCAACTCCGCAAACGCTCGATGCGCATCCCGCTGCGCCTCTTCTCTCTTCTGAATTCCGTCGCCGTACTCCGGATGCTCCCGCAAATGATAGAGCACCGCCGTCTTCAACCCGCTGAAACTGAAATCCAGCGCGTTCCCTCGCGTCTTCGTCGGCCCAAACTTTACCGGCGCCGCCACATTCCCCGCCGCAGCCGCCAACCGATCCAAAATGGGCCCGCCGGGATATCCGAGTCCCAAAAGTTTGGCCACTTTGTCGTACGCCTCGCCGGCCGCGTCATCGCGCGTTCCACCCAGCTTTCGATACACAAAGGCGCCGCTATTCGAATCATCCGCCGTTTTCACTTCATACAAAACCGTGTGGCCACCTGAAACAATCAGGCAAACCGCCGGCAGCCGCGGCTCTTGCCCCTTCTGAAACGCTTCCAGAAACACCGCGCTTACATGCCCTCCCAAATGATTCACCGGCACGAGCGGCTTGCCCAGCGCCGCCGCCAGCGTCTTCCCATAAGTGATGCCCACCAGCAACGAACCCACCAGCCCCGGCCCCTGCGTCACCCCAATCGCATCCAAATCCTCAAATTTCAAACCTGCCCCGGCCATCGCCTCGCGCACCACCGGCACAATCTGCCGCAGATGCTCCCGCGAAGCCAACTCCGGCACCACGCCTCCATACTTGCGGTGAATGTCAATCTGCGAAGCCACCACGCTCGACAGAATCGTGCGCCCGTCCACCACCACCGCCGCCGCCGTCTCGTCACACGACGACTCAATCCCAAGAATCTTCACTCCGCTCGCCGTTTTGATGGTCATTTCAGAACCAGATTTCCATGCTAGCACACGCCACCGTGCCTCTTTCGCACAGTCCTATTGCGGCCCCCCTCTGCCAAAGGCACTCTGGCCAAAGACACAACCGCATGACCATCACCTTCACCACCGAAACCACCACAACCATCGAGCAACGAATGCTAGGCAGCGGCCCTGGCCTGCCTCCCGCGCTTCCGAACTATCCCGCGCAAAGCGCCACCACCATCGACGGCAGTTCCGCTGCTCTCTTCGGATTGCCGTTCATGGTCGCCGGTGTCTTCATCGGTCTCGCGGCGTTCGATGTCATACAGACCCGCAAGCACGCCCCGCTATGGCTCATTGCCGTCATTGGCGCCATGTTCTTCTCCGCAGGCTTCTTTCTTTTCATTCACGGAGTTCGCGGGATTGCCCGCAAGGCCATTTACAAACGCAAAGCCGCCGAGACTCCCGGCCAGCCGTGGCTCTTCGATTTTCACTGGCGCCAGGACGGCATCAACTTCTCCGCGTTCAATGCAATGCTCGGCCGCCTCCTCGGTGCGCTGGTCTGGAACTCCTTTCTGCTGCCCTTCTTCTGGGTCGGCTACACGCAGCGCGGCGCGCGGCTATTCCTCGTGATCGCGAGCCTCTTCGCCCTGATCGGCCTTATTTTTTGGGTGCGCTGGGCCCAGATGCTCGGCGACCTGCTCCGCTACGGCAACAGTTTCCTCGCCTACGAGGAGTTCCCTTATTTTCTCGGTGGCACCTTGCGCGCCCGCCTCCGCGCCCCGCGCCACCTCGCCGTCCTCAATTCCCTTTCGTTCACGCTGCGCTGCGTGCAGGAACGATATGTCACCACCGGCGCCGGCAATAACCGCAGATCCCAGGTCGTCTGCTACGAACTCTACAAAGACGTCGTTACTCTCGACCACGAGCGCCTCGCCAATTTCGTCGGCGCGGAAATTCCCGTCGAGTTCCGTCTCCCCGCCGACAGGCTCACCACTTCGCTCGCCGACACGCCGCCCACTTACTGGCAAATCGAAGCCAAGGGAGAAGCCCGCGGCGCCGATTACCAGGCCTACTTCCTCGTCCCGGTCTACAAAAAACCCTGAATCATTCCCTCCGTCCGTGGCATCCAAAGATCCGGATATAACCGCCGCGCCGTCAGCAGCATCCATGTTGTAAAGCTTCGTCCTCCACAAGCGTTGCGTGTGTTGTGCTACGTTGTACGTTGGGTTTTGCATTTTGATTAAGCCCATAGCCCCAAAGGGACCCCGACCATGGCTAAACCAGTTATACTCACCGTTGACGACGACCCCGATGTGCTCCAGGCCATCGAGCGCGATCTCCGCAGCCGTTACTCAGAGCGTTACAGGATCATGCGCGCTTCTTCCGCCAGCGAAGCGCTCGACACCCTCCGTCGCCTCAAATCCCGCAACGACGCGGTCGCGCTGCTCCTCGCCGATCAACGCATGCCCGAACTCGACGGCGTTGGTTTCCTCGCCCAAGCCACGGAGCTATACCCTTCCGCAAAGCGCGCTTTGCTTACCGCTTACGCGGACACCAACGCCGCCATCGAAGCCATCAATTCCGCTCGCGTCCACTATTTTCTTCTGAAGCCCTGGGATCCACCCGACCAGAATCTTTATCCCGCTCTCGACGACATGCTCACCGAGTTCATGGATTCCTATCACCCGCCCTACGAGGGCATTCAACTCTTCGGCACCCGCTGGTCGCCCAAGGCTTACGAACTCCGCATGTTCCTCGCGCAAAATCACCTGCCCTACCAGTGGGTGGACGTCGAACAATCCAGCACCACGGACTCGGCCGCCGTTCTGAAGAAATCCGACGGCACACCCGAAACCTTGCCGCTTATGGTCTTTCCCGACGGCATAAAACTTTCCGAACCTACCTCCGCCGATATCGCCAAAAAAATCGGCTTGCGTA
>JGI12635J15846_10004349_pt1 | contig 12221 bp, 9 predicted proteins | sample BlaSpr_A8_OM2_M2_FD_15846 | JGI IMG/M metagenome (IMG submission 15846) | reverse complement strand
TTCCGCTGATGGCCGCGGTTGTGGCGACGATCTGGTGGTTCGAGCGCGGCCCGATGCTGCAATTTGGACCAGTGCGTTGGGAGACCGCGGCGCTGGAATCGATTGTTTGTTTATGGGCCGGCTGGTTGCTTTGGCGAGCAGCGGCCTCGCACCGGGGGCATGGCGTGCGGTTGTTGGCGGGCGGATTTTTTATCAGCGCATTGAACGGGATGGACCGTTGGCAGTGGCCTCATCATCCGTTGTTTTTGCTCCGCGTGGCGTTCGACCACTTTTCGCTGGTGGCGATTGGAATCGCTATGGTGGTGCTGATGCTGGAGCGGGCGCGCGCGCGCAGCGAGGAATTGAACGACAAGATGCGGAGGTTGACGCTGCTGATCGCCGCGAGCACCCAGACGCTATCCGTGGACGAAGTGCTCGAGCAGGTGCTGGGACAGCTGGTGGAGAGTCTGGGAGCGACACACGGGCTGGTGCGGCTGGCCGAGGGGCAGGGGAGCGACGTGCTGTTGATTGTGCGGGCTTCGGTGGGGTACGACCAGGCTTTTCTGGAGCGGCACGGGACGGTCCCGACGACGGAACCGTGGATGCAACGGGTGATCGACAAGCAGTGCGTATTTCTCGGCGTCGAGGACGAACCGGACGTGACCGCACGCCAGCGGATGGTGGAGAGCGGGACGAGCGAGATTGTGGCGCTGGCTCTCCCGGGAAAAGAGGGACCGCTGGGGATAATTGCGGTGGGCTGGACGCAGCATCTGAAGTTTCAAGCGGATGAGATTTCGTACCTGGGGAACGTCGCGAACCTGCTGGGGTTGACGCTGCAAAACGTGCGGCTTTTTGAACAAGTGGCCACGGTGCAGCAGCAGTGGGCGTACACGTTCGATTCGATCGGAGATCCCATCCTGGTGCATGACCGCGAGTTCCGGATTCTGCGGAGCAACCAGCGGCTGAGCCACCTTTTGGGGCGCGAGAGCAGCGCGCTGGTCGGACGCGCGGTGGCCGATCTGTTGACGCGAAAGACCGCGGGCTACCAGAATTGCCCGTATTGCGAGGGAGTTGCCGGGGAAGGTGATGAGACCGATCCGTGGCTGCCGGGATATTTTCTGGCGTCGAATTCCACATTTACCGATCCGCAGGGCCGGCAGCTCGGAACCGTGCACGTTTTGAAGGACATCACGGATCGAAAGCGGGCGGAGGAGAAATATCGCACGCTGGTCTCCAACGTTCAGGAAGGGGTTTTTATCTCCACGCCGGCTGGGCGATTCCTGGATTTCAACGATGCGTTGATGCGCATGTTGGGCTACGAACACCGCGAGGAATTGCAAAGCGTCGATATCCCGATAATGTATGTGAACAGCTCGGATCGGGAACGGCTGAAAAAGTTTCTGCACGAGCATGGCTCGGTGGCGGATTTCGAATTCGAGGTCCGGCGCAGAGACGGGGAAGTGCGGACGATGATGGAATCGTCCATCGCGGTGCGAGATGCCAGCGGGAGTGTGACGGCGTTTCAGGGGTTCTTGCTGGATATCACCGACCGAAAACGCGCGGAGCAGGAGATCCGGCGGCGCAACCGTGAACTGATGGTATTGAATTCGATCGCGCAGACGCTGACGGAATCGATGGATTTGAACGACTCGCTACACCGGACGCTGCGGCAGATGGTGGAACTGTTTAGTCTGGATGCGTCGTCTCTTTATTTGTTTGACGAGCAGGGATTGTCGCTGCGGCGGATTTCGGCGGTGGGCTACAAGTCCGAGTACGCGAGAAGTTTTCCGAAGGTGAGCGTGCAGCCGGAGCTTTTGCAGCACATCAAAGCGGTGCACGCGATGTTCTTGTCGGCGCAAGGATTGCCGCTGCCACCGATATTCCGGACGGTGCAACAGAAGGAAGGGATGGCGTCGTCATTTCTCGTGATTTTGTGGTCGAAAGACCGTGTCGGCGGAGTGCTGTCTGTGGGCACCCGTGCGCCGCGGGAATTTTCGCCAGCCGATATAAATCTGTTGATCGCGGTGGGGAGCCAGATTTCGAATGCGATCGATCGGACCGTGCTTTACGAGGAGACCCGACAGGCCTACGAGAATTTGCGCCGCACGCAGGAACAGTTGCTGCACAGCGAAAAAATGGCGGCGGTGGGGCAACTGATTTCAGGCGTGGCACACGAGTTGAACAATCCGCTCACGGCGATTCTGGGCTACAGCCAACTGCTGACGGCGAGCGCGGACGTCGGTCCGCAAGGCATCGAGTACACCGACAAGTTATACAAGCAAGCGCAGCGAACGCATCGGATCGTGCAAAACTTGCTGAGTTTTGCGCGGCAGCACAAGCCGGAGCGCGTAGCGGTGCAGGTGAACCAAATTCTGGAGGATACGCTGGCACTGCGCGACTATGACTTGCGGATGAAAAATATTCGCGTGCACCTGGAACTCGCGCCGGACTTGCCGGTCACCGCCGCCGATCCGCACCAGTTGCAGCAGGTGTTCTTGAATATGGTGAACAACGCCGTCGATGCCGTCCTGGAGGGGGCAAGCGAAGGCGATATCTGGGTGCGTACCGGAGTTCGAGGCGATCGTCTCGCGGTGGAATTTACGGACAGCGGGCCGGGGGTGCGAGAGCCTTCGCGTGTGTTCGATCCGTTTTATACGACCAAGCCGGTCGGGAAGGGAACCGGGCTGGGGCTGAGCATTTGTTACGGGATTGTCACCGAGCATGGAGGGACGATCCGAGTGCGGAACGTGGAGCCGCACGGAGCGTCGTTTGCGATCGAGTTACCATTTCAACCGGCGGAGAAAACACCAAACCCCGGTGCGCGGAACTTGGCGGCGCCGGTGCGGGAAGGTCGCATACTCCTGATCGACCGCGATCAATCGGTGCTGGAAGCGGTGGGGGCGATTCTTCGCGGGCGAGGTCACGCCGTCCGCACGGCTACGGTTTTGAACGATGCGCAGCGTGCTTTGGAGGAACAGGAATTCGATTTGATCGTGGCGGACATGCAGGCTTGTGGGGCCGCCGGGCGAACCGGACTTCATGCGTGGCTGGCGGCAAACCGGCCGGAACTCGCCCTACGGGTGATCTTGATGCAAGCGACGACTCCGTCCGGAGCGCAGAGCGAAGAGACCCGTCGGGCGCTGCAGGTATTGCAAAAGCCGTTCAAGGCTGGAGATTTATTGGCGGCGGTGGAAGCCGCGCTAGGCGACATCCACACCGTTCCCATCGAGCGATGAAGCAATTTGGACGGCCATGGCTGCGCGTTCGCCGAGTTCCTTCATCGAGGTTTCCATCTGCACGGCGAGCTGGCTGACCATTTGGCTGAGGGTATTCAGCTGAGGAATCGGTAGGAGTCCGTAGCGGATGCCGATCCGAATCATGTGATAACGCCAGGAAAATTCCAAGCTAAGCCAAAGACGTTCAAATTCCTGGCGGGAACCGACCGCAGGCGATAGGGCCGCGACCGCGCGAGCCAGGCGCAATAGCCGTTGAAAGTCGTCGCGCAGTTGCGCCAAATACAGGAGGAGAACTTGGCGGCGTTGTCTGCGCACTCGCGCGGCAATTCCCGGTGAACCTCGCCGCGCCAGGAACTCCAAGTCTGCGGGTGACGACGCTTGTCGAATCAGCGCGAAATAGGTGGCGTGGCGCCGGCCGGATTGCTCGAGAGAGGCAAGATCGAACTTGTCATGCGAACCTTTGCCAGGAGCGCGAAGCGCCCAGGTGAGCAGCAGCAGCAGTGCAACCACAATGGAGAAAAAAATGTACAGCGCACCGGTCATGGCCGGAGAACCTGCCATCTCAAGAACTTGGATAGGATGTCGTTCAGCGCGCGCAAACGGGAATTGACGTCCGGCGATACTCGATCGTAGGTGGAAGGAGGCAGCAGCGAAGGCTTGTTGTCATCCCGCACGGGGTGGCGCAGGGCCACCACCCAGGCTATCTCAACGCCGATAAAGACCGTCATTTCCAGATAGTTCCAAACGTCGCCGAATTGGGGGAAGTGGCGGAGAAAAAGCGCCTCAAGAAGCGTGTTGGCCGCAACGACGGTGCACGAGTATACGCAAAATCCGCCGAGAAGCGTTTTGTAAACGGGGTCGACCGGAATGGAATAAAAGCGGACCACCAGCAGACAAGAAATCAACCCGACCGCGAAGGTGAGGTGATAACCGCGATTGGCGATCATCACTGACCAATCCGGCCGTTGTTGCGCGCTGGCAGCCGCGTAGGAAATTACGATAATCGTTGCGCCGGCGATCAAACGCCAAGCCAGCGCCCAGATGCCGGCGTAGTGTCGCAGGATGCGATGAAGGACTTCGGTAGAGGCCAGGGCTTGCGCGACTAGAGTGAATGGTTCCGAGAGCCAGCAAAGTCGCCAAGCGGTATGCGAGGTAAATCCAAAATGGGAGTAGACGAAAAAGATGAAGGCGGTTTGGCAGAGATTGAGAGAGATATAAACAGCAAATAGAGGAAGGCTGCGGAAATGGCGTTTAGCGACGACCAGAAACAGGACGCTGAGCTGGACGATAGTGCCGATCGTCCAAAGCAGAAGTAACGGGGTAGGTAAATTCGCCATTTCGCGGCATGGTATCACGATCGTAAAGGCGCGGGATAAACTAAATGACAATACGAGAAGTTGTGAACATTTGTGAGGTGCAAACCGGTGCTGATCGTTTTTGCGTGCGCGCGCCACGAAAAAAATCCACAGCCTACCGCTGGGTAGGCTGTGGAAGAAGCTTCTGTCGGTCGATGAATCGTTTTTCTGCGGCGCCCGCGTCGGTCGCGCTCAGAGCTCGAATAAAAACGGACAATTTACGGGCGCGCCAGTAGTTACACGGGTGAGGTGCTGGCCAGCAGGGCGGAGCCGCTGACGGCATTTGGAACCGGCGGCGGCATGGGCGAACCGCTGGCGACCAGCGCGGATTCGTTGACGGCATTTGGAACGGGTGGCGGCATGGGCGAACCACTGGCGACCAGCGCGGATTCGTTGACAGCATTTGGAACCGGCGGCGGCATGGGCGAACCGCTCGCTAAAAGCACAGAATTTAAGCTGGTGTTAGCGTCTCCAGTTGCGTTGACGGAGTCAGCAACAGGGAGTACGATCAGCACCGTCAGAGCGAGCAAAGCGAAAGCGTAAAAAGCAGTCTTGTTCACGGGAAAATTCCTCCTGCGTGGAGATTGGTAGGAGGCCGCGTGAACCGAATTCCGGAGTGCGAAACGTTCTGTCTTCGGAACGGACTGTTTTGGGAATGGGCAAAATGGGGACCATGACGCAGTTACAGCAAAACCGCCGCGTGATTCAAGATTTCACCTCCACCACGCTGGCGGTGATTCCGAGTGCGTTTGCCAGGCTTACGTATCTGGCATCTTTGCGGGATCTATCGAGTGGGCGCTACGAGCATGCCGGCTTGACGGCCGTTTACCAGCCGGAGGCCGTCCAACAAGCTCTCGAGCAGTGTCACCAGGAGATATTCGAGCGGATTCTGGAATCGCCTTTGCAAGAGCAGGAACGCGATCTTCGCGCGCACCTGGAGACCATGGAACCCGGCCTGGGTGTCGCGGTATCACATTGGCGCAAGCTGGAGGCTTACCGGACGCTGCTGCCGGTGGAAGCGCCGGACTACCTTAGAGATCTTTTTTGCTCGAATATCCGCGCTCTTCTGGAGATCTTGGAAGAGGAATGCTGTAAGGCTCGTTAAAGCGGGTAACTATGCCAATCACGCGGCCGACGACTTCAGCTTCGTCCGGGATCAGCCAGGACTCGGGCAGACAGCGGGAAAGCGGATGCGGTTGCATGACCAGGCGTGCCCCGGCTTGGTGAAACCACCCGCAGCGGTAGCCGCCTCGGATTTCCACGAAGTACATCGGCCGGTCATATTCGCTGGTCCAGTCGGTCTCTTCGATGCGTCGCATCGAAACGTCAACCAGTACAATGCTGCCGGGCCGCAGTATCGGCATCATCCGCCGGTCGTTCAGGCCGATGTATCCATAGCGGTGGCGTTCATTTGCGCCTGTCAGGACGCCTTCAAATTTGCCCCATTTTTCGACCATGCGAGACAAAAACTCCGTCCGTTTCGGATCGAATGCTGGATCGAAGTGTATGGGTATGCGCAAGGAAGCGGGCGAAGCCATGAGGTGGCTTTGCGGGGCGTGGAACACCGCTGCATCGCCAAAGAACTCATCGATGGGAACTTCATACCACCGGAAGATATCCAGCGGATTCAGATGGTATATCACCGCGAGTGTGTAGATTTTGTGAAGGCTCGGAACGACGGAGCGGTTTTCGATATCTGCCAGACGGCTGATATGCAGGACAAATTCAGAGCGGCCGCGTTGTGCAGCCAGCTCGAAGCTCGATCGCTCGACATCACGGTACGTCAGACCGAGTCGTTCGCGGACCTGTCGCAGACGGAGGCCGGGGACCATGGTTTCCTCAGGGGCTGAATGTAACCCTGAGCGTACACTAGAATTACCACTTTGTTAAACATCCGGAACACCAGGAGCGGCTGACAGGCTTCTGGGGACCGCATGGAATCAGGCAACGCGGATCAGGCTAGCCACCATGGTCTGTTCGATCTCAGTCGGTCTTTGTAAAGCTGACATTGCGAGCGTTGCCCGAGAACAGGCTCAGTCCGGAAACGAGATGATTCGAGGTCCTGCGGAACACCAGCGTTCCGAGGTCGCCACCCTCGAACTCGTCTTGCGCGACCGGATTCAGTCTTATCGGGGGATTCCAGCTGTTGCGCAGCACCAGGCTTCCCTTGTCGGCCCACAAACTGTACGTGGCGTCTAGCTCCGCGCTCCTGTACACGCCGACGAAGACTGCCAAGTCCGCGTCGCTGAGGTGCGGCTGATCAATTCTGCTGCCGGCGAACACGGTCTCGCCATCCACGTCCAAGGATGCCCTCATGTTGGCACCTTCGGTTGAAAAGGTGATGGTCCCGTCACCCAGATCCTTGAATCGGTTGGGTGCTACGCGTCTCAGGTTCGCGCCCCAGGCCACCAGGTTGTCTGCCGAGGCGGTGAACGAAAAGATTGAATGACTGCGAGGGTCGAGGTATTTGCCGGCAAACGTTGCGGGGTTGGGAAAGCTGCCGTTCCCGGGCGGTGAGACTGCGCTCGCCTCAGGGCGCAGATTCTTCTCAAGATAAACGTCGGCGACCTTGCGCGAGGCGCTGCTGGTAGAAGCGGTCGACACATTACAGAGGCAAAGCACGGTGAACCGCTGTTCGGGGAAGCGCAGTATCACTGTGCGGTAACCGAAAAGCGCGCCGTTGTGTTCCACGATTGGCAAACCACGATACGTACCTATTTCGAGGCCGAGCGCGTAACGGATCTGCTTGCCGTCGTTTAACACACCCCGGGTCAGCAGCTCTTTGAGAAGGGTTCCCTTGCCCAACTTATTCTCGTAAAAGTTTCTGTCCCACAAAAGTAGATCGTCGACGCTGCTCATCAGTCCCCCGGCTCCGACGGCATCGTAGTTTGTGGACCAATCCACAAGAAAAGCCTCGCTGGTCCCCGGGTCGTACCCAGAAACGCGGCCGGGCACGACCACGGTGTGATCGTCGTAGAACCGGGTGTGGCTCATGCCCAGGGGCTTGAATATGTTTTCGGCGGCAAACTCGGCGAGGGGCTTCCTGGTAGCGCGTTGCACGACTTCGCCGAGAAGAAAATAGTTCGTATTGCTGTAGATGAATTCCGCTCCGGGATCGTTGTTGAGCCCCTTCTGCCGCGCGATGAGGGCGATCAGTTCGTCCTTGGAATGCAGATCTTCGTCGTGCCGGCCGGAAAGAGGCAACAACGTCAGGAAGTCTCGAAGCCCGCTGGTATGGTGCAGCATCTGCCGCAGGGTAATGGCTTGTGCATACTCGGGGAGTTCCGGAATGTATTTGCGGACGTTGTCATCGAGCGAAAGAAATCCTTTTTCGGCTGCCAGCACAACGCTGGCCGCCGTGAATTGCTTCGAGACCGAGCCCATGTAAAAAATGGATTCGGACGAAAGCGGAACGCCGAATTCGAGGCTGGCCCTGCCGTAGCCCTTGCGGTAAATGAAGCTCCCGTCGCGTATCACGCCCAGCGCGCAGCCCGGGGAACCAGGCTTATCGTAAGCAGCGAAAATGCGATCGACGCGTTCCTGATCCGTTTCCACCGCCTGCGTGGGGGTTTTGACGACGCATACCGTGGCCAGCATACATACCAAAAGCGCTGCAAAGCGCATCCGATGCCCCTTCCTAACACGAACTCGGTTCTGAGTTCGTAAGCACTCATTCTAAACGCATCTCGACTTGCAAGCCCCCTCATACGCGAGGACATCTGTAGCAGTGACCATTCGGGCGCGTCAGGCGGCTGTCTCGCGAATCTGTTATTCTCGAATGAGCATGGCGCTCTTCAAAAAAACCACACCTCCTCGCATCTTCGTAGTTCTGCTGGCGCTTGCATCGCTGGCGGCAACGGCCATTCTCGATGCTCAGCAATCGACGGCGCCTGCCAAATCGGACCCGCCGAGCAGCACCACGAACGCGGAGTTTGTGGCCGCCGCCGACGAAGTCCTGCAACAGATGAGTGAGATCACCGGTTTGAAGCTGCGCGCGCCCCTAAAAAAGAGCTTGCGATCCCGCGAACAGATACGCGCCTACGTGGTCAATGAAATGAAAGAAGACAAGGACCAGGCCGAGCGTTACGCCGGGCAGCGCAGTGCGGAAGCATTCGGTTTGCTGCCGAAGGGATTCGATTTGGATGCTTTTATGGTTGATCTGCTCACGGAGCAGATTGCAGGGCTATACGATCCGAAAGCACACGAGTTTTACGTCGCGGATTGGATCCCCGCCGCCGATCAGAAAATGGTGATGGCGCACGAGTTGACGCACGCATTGCAGGATCAGCATTTTCAAATCGACGATTGGGCGAAGGCGGCACGGCCAAACGACGATGCCGAGCTGGCGAGAGAGTCCGTGCTGGAAGGCAGCGCCATGGCAGCGATGGTCGATTACCTGCTTCAAGGCACCGGGCGTTCGCTTCAGGACTTGCCGGATATCGATCCGTCGATGCTCATCGGCGATATGGAAAGCACGCCGATGCTGAAGAAGGCGCCTCCGTTTTTGAAGGACGCGCTGATTTTCCCGTATTTGGATGGACTGAATTTCTCGGCTGCGGTGCTGAGGCCGAAAGGCTGGAGCGCACTGTCGGAAATATTCGCCAACCCCCCGGTATCCACGCAGCAGATCCTACACCCCGCGCTCTACCTGGCAGGCAAGACGCCGCCGAAGGTCACTCTGCCTTCGATGGACAAGGAAGTGGGAGCAGATTGGACGAGGCTGGAAGAAAACATCATGGGCGAGTTCGGCTGGAAGGAAGTCTTGAAACAGTTTTTGAGTGAGGAGAGAGCGACGCCCGTTTCCTCCACCTGGAGTGACGACCGGTATGTCGTGTACGAGCAGAAGAAAACCAAGCGCCTTTTGCTGATTGCGCGGCTGGATCTGGCCACCGACGGAGACGCGGAACGCTTTTTCACGGCGTATTCCGAAGCGTTGAAGAAGAAGTATGACAAGCGAACGGGCGAAGATCGCCAAGGTGAGTTTCTGTCGTTCAATGCGTCAGAAGGGGGCATATTTTTGCGATGCTTCGCCGCAGCCTGCGTGACGCTGGAGGGTGGGGACCGCGCTTTATTCGAGAAGCTGAATAGTAAGCTTGAATGGACCGCTCTGCCTGCAAGGCAGGCGCGGAACAGTACCCTGGGCCGACCCACCGGCAATCGCGCGGCAATGCCGGTCGAAGCCGCGGTCGCCGACCAAAAATAGCGCTCTTTATGCTGCTCGTTGAAGGGCGAGAAGAGTCAAGTCGTCCGTCTGCTTCCTTCCTGCCGTAAAAGTGCTCAAATCCGAGAGGCAGTGCGAGAGCAACTCCGAAGGTGGGCACTTGCTGTGCGTCGTCGCAAGCGCCTTTACGCGGTTGAGTCCGTATTCTTCGCCCGCCGCATTGCGCGATTCGGTCAGCCCGTCGGTGTAAACCAGCAGAGAATCGCCGGCCTCGATCGAGAAGCGATCGACAGGGAAGATCGTGTTGGTGAACATGCCGAGCGGGACTCCCGTGGCGCCTTGCGATTTCGTGTCGAGGCCGCCCAGATGCAAGAGCGGCAAGTGTCCGGCGCTGACCAGTTCGATCGAGCCGTCTCGCGACGCGCGGCCAACGACGAGCGTGGCGAATTGCCCGGCTAGAGTGCTCTCCGAGAAAATGCGGTTGGCGGCTTGCACCATGCGATCGAGCGGAAGATCGGCGTCCGCTAGACTGCGAAAGGTCGCGTGGAGATGGCTCATCAGCATCGACGCGGCCACGCCCTTGCCAGAAACGTCTCCGAGCAGAAAGAGCAGGCTGCCTTTGGATTCAAAGAGATCGCAATAGTCGCCGCTCACCGGCCCAGCGGGAGCGTAGTGGTAACGGATTTGCCATCCGACCGGAGAGAAATCGCGAGGCGGCAGCAGGGCCTGCTGAATGCGAGCAGCGAGCGCCAGGTCGCTTTCCAGGGCGCGACGTTCTTCGGTCGTCAAATCGTCGAGACAAAATTGCACCAGGGGATCGGCGAGTAAACGCTCTGTTTCGATGGGTTCGTGGCACGTGTTACATAGCCCATACGTGCCCTGGTCCATGCGTTCGAGAGCGGCGTCCACATCGCGCAGCAGGGAAGAAATAGACGCATCTGCAACGGGCGATCGCAACGCAGACTCCAATCGATTGTGCCGCCGGAGCAGTTCGGTTCGAAGGTACGCTTGTTGTGCGGTAGCCATTGGAATTCCTGAAGAAGTTTGCTGCTTTGCCGCGGAAGAATCCATCCGGTTTTCCTCTTCAAAAGGCGAAGTCTTCGCTATCCCGAGACGCCGCGAGATTTAGCGTTCACAGGTGCCGGCGGCGGTTCGAGCAATGGCAGAGCCCGCCGCCGCGAGCCTATCGCCAGCCCCATTCGATGCTGAAGCCGGGCGACGCGATTCAGCAATTGTTGCTCCTTGCGGGCGATGCGGGTGGCGGCGTAAGGATCACGAGAATGACCGCGAAGGCGGGTTACTTTCGCCAAGGCCAGGCGCGCGAACTCCATGGCCCGGGTGAAATCCTTCATCCGGCGCTCGTAGTAGAGGGCTAGCTGCTCGCAGGCGTGAATGGCGTCGAGAGCATTCACAGTCGTTTCGGCCGCGACTTCATGCCAGAGCAGCGCTGCGGCCGCATGGTCGCCTCGACGTTTCGCCAGGAACGCCAATTCACGGCGGGCTTGCGGCCGGTACTCGGAAGGCAGGCCGAGATCGAGCGCTTGCGAGCAAGCGGCGTGGGCGCGATCGGAATCACCGCGTTTTTGCAGGAAACGCGAGAGACCGAAAAGATCCAGGCTGTCGACGTCTTGATCCGCGCGACTCGATGCGGCAAGCAGGGCATCGATGCGACCCATGATCGCAGCGAGGCCGCGCAAATCCATCTGGTTATGGCGGACAACACCGGCCACCGGCGCGGCGGGGCCGCCACGCAAATAGTCGAAGTAGTGTTGTGGGATCAACGCGGAGAGTACGTCTTCTTCGCGGTGCCAGCCGAGTTTGGAGGCATCCAGGACATGGCGCTCGAGTTCCACCAGGCGCACCGAACCCAAGCGCGGCTTCCAAAGTGCACGGGCAGGGTGCAACAGATCCAGGTGCGCGGCCAGACGCGGTGTCGCGATGGCACGTGTCATGGTGAAGCGGTTTTCGAGCAGCGGCCAGTCAAACGATTTTCCGTTGAAGGTGACGAGGACTGGGCGCTCGGAAAGGCGCGCGGCGAGTTCGTGGAGGATCGAATGCTCTTCATGGAAGTCGCGCATGAAGAATTGCTCGACCTGCAACCCGCCGGAATCCCACCACGCAAGCCCGATCAGAAACGCGTACGTCCCGGTGCCGCCGGACAAGCCGGTGGTTTCGGTGTCGAGGAACAGCCATTTCGCAGGATCGGTCAGGGCAGCGTGTACGCGCTGGGAATGCGCGGCGTCGCGGGTGCGGCAGAGGAGTTCGAGGGTTGCGCTCGATGGCTCGGCAAATTCCGGCGTCGAGAACCAGTTGGACACGCAAACATGCTCGCCGTAGTGGTTTGTGCCGATGGTCGCTCCCAGCAGGCGAGACAGAGAATCTTCTTGTTCCGGAGCGCGTCGCGTGGCGGGGCGCGCGGCCATCGCGCGAGACGGTTTCAGGGCGGCGAGCCGGGAGAACTTGTCGGCGAGTCCCGGCATTTACGCACAC
>JGI12635J15846_10004348_pt1 | contig 12225 bp, 9 predicted proteins | sample BlaSpr_A8_OM2_M2_FD_15846 | JGI IMG/M metagenome (IMG submission 15846) | reverse complement strand
GCAGTTCAATGAAGAAAATCGGGAAATCGAGGTGGTCAACAATCGTCCGGACGCGCTCGACGCGCTCCAGGTCAAGGCGCTCATCTATCGTTTTGACGGTACGCTTGATTCACAAAAGACTTATCCGGTGGCTCAGGCCCCCGGCAGCAGCACGATCAAGGTCGCGCCAATCGAGGTGGGCGCGCGCATCAGCCCGCTCTACTTCATCAAGCTCGAGCTTAGCGATCGAAGCGGACAGCTGCTATCCAGCAACTTGTACTGGCAGCATGTTGCGCAGGACCAGTTCGAAGGCCTAATGAAGCTTCCCACGGTCATGCTCGACGCCGAAGCCAGCGCTCGCGCCGAGGGCGACAAAACGATCGTGACCGCAACGTTGCACAACAACACCAGCCACATTGCGCTGCTCTCGCATCTACAGCTTCATCAGAAGAAAAGCGGCCGCCGAGTGCTGCCTGTCTTTTACTCCGACAACTATATTTCATTGGTGCCCGGCGAATCCTCGACCGTCGCAATCGAAGCGGCAACGCAAGACTTACAGGGAGACTTGCCACTGATCGAACTGGATGGATACAACGTTGATGTGAAGCCTGTTGACGGTCCGGTTTCAATCGTGGCCAACGTCAACGCGCAGCCGTCCCACTGGCCTGCATCCGATATCGTTCCTGATGGCAGGTAAATCAATTGCATCCGTTTCTAGAGTGCGATATGACAAATGAGCAAGTCCGTGTATGGGAGTTACCTCCGAGTCGCCGACGGTCCCGGAATGGATCGGTTCAGCTAACGCTTGGGCGTTTTGCGGCAGCGACGGCGGGTAGTGCGCCAGGACCGGTCAATGAGGTCAAACAGGTCCAAGGGGGCAACACAATGGATGATCCGAATTACCTAGCGCTGAATGCCGCATACAAAATAATCCCCTCACCAGTCGGAGATTTGCAGCTGGTCGCTGGCGACCACGGCCTGCTCGCCATCCATTGGCACAACGCCAAACCGAAAAGCGCTCGATCACCCAAGCTCGTCGCAAATGACAATCACCCAATCCTCCTTGAGGCCGAACGCCAACTGCAACAATATTTCCAGCGCGATCGAAAGTCGTTTTCTCTGCAACTCCAGCTGATCGGAACCCGATTCCAGATCCAGGTATGGCACGCGCTGCAGGCAATCCCCTTTGGCGAAACGCGCAGCTACGGGCAACTCGCACGCCAACTCGGCAATCCGAACGCCATGAGAGCCGTCGGCGCGGCCAACGGCAGGAACCCGATCCCCATCGTTGTTCCGTGCCATCGCGTGATCGGAGCATCCGGCGACTTAGTTGGGATTCGGNGGNGGNNTGAAGATNAAAGCCCAGCTGCTCGAACTCGAACGNGCCGCAACGGTTTCAACCAAGCCCAGCCAATTGCCGCTTGCCATGGCGGCCGGCTCAGGTTCATTCAAAGGGTAAGTAGATTATCCCGGAGATTGCTCCGACTCTCCCGTCGATGTCTGCGGCGACTACGCTAACAATCGAAAAGTTAAGAACGCGAAAGAAAAACTCGATCTGCCGCATATTCGTTGGAACATTTTTCCCGAATCAATCATCCAAGCCAGAGAGAAAACAGCGCCGCAACCGCAGCCACGGGCCAGCCACGGCCGGTCGCTAAGGTCTTCGCCGCAGTCCCGTCCGGCCGCTAGCCGGATCGACTCGTCGCAAGACTGGGCGCCCGAGCGCCGCCCGCGCCGCGTCCGTTCTAAGGGCCTACGGGATTCCCCCGAGTCAGCCGTGCATCAAAGCGTGAGAAAATTGCCATGTAACCCGTCGCGGAGGTTGCCATGATCAAAGAGTTCATCGCCAGCTGGCCTGTCATCAAACAAATCGCCGGTCGGGCCGATGGCACGGGAGTCGAAGCGATGAGCGAGCGCACGCTGCACATGCGCCCCAAGAACGATGGCGCCGAAGTGGCCCACTCGGTCTGCCCCTACTGTGCCGTGGGCTGCGGCCAGCTGGTGTTTCACCGGGGTAATCAGCTCATTTCAATCGAAGGCAATCCCGCCTCACCACTCTCGCGCGGTCGTTTGTGCCCGAAAGGCTCGGACAGCTTCGAACTCACCACGCACTCCCAACGCCTGAAAAAAGTCAAATACCGCCGCCCCCAATCCGCCGAGTGGGAAGATTTGGACCTCGAGAAGGCGATGGACATGATCGCCGACCGTCTATGGGAAAGCCGCAACAAGAATTTCGCTGAAACGCAGGACGGCCAGAGCCTGATGCAGAACAAGACCGTCGCCCACTTGGGTGGCGCGACGCTCGATAACGAGGAAAATTACCTCATCAAAAAAGTGTTTACGGCCGGACTGGGCATGGTCTGCATCAGCAATCAGGCCAGAATATGACATAGCTCGACGGTGCCCGGTCTGGGCACCACCTACGGAAGGGGCGGAGCAACCACGGCACCGAGTGACCTGGTGAACTCGGACGTGATCCTTATTATGGGCTCGAACATGGCCGAGAACCATCCGGTCGGATTCCAGTGGGTGATCGAAGCCAAGGAACATCACGGCGCGCACCTGATTCACGTGGATCCGCGCTTCAGCCGCACATCCGCCGTAGCCAATACTTGGGTTCCTCTGCGTGCAGGCTCCGACATCCTCTTCCTGGGCGGCATCATTAATCACGTTCTGCAGAACGAATTGGACTTCCGCGAATACGTCGTTCATTACACCAACGCGTCGGTAATTATTCCTGAATCCTTTAAGGACACCGAAGAGCTAGGGGGGATCTTTTCTGGTTGGGATCCAGAGAAGAAGCAGTACGACACGACGTCATGGCTTTATCAAGGCGTCCAAAACGCGAGCCATTCCAGCGATCAACACCCGGACGAACAGTCGGGCGGCCACTCCATGCATGGCGTTGACTCCAGCACAGACCTCAGCACCTACGAACAGGATTTGACGCTCCAGCATCCGCGCTGCGTCTACCAGATCATGAAGCGCCATTTCGCCCGCTACACCCCGGAAATGGTAGAGCGTTACTGCGGCGTTGAGAGGGAAGCGTTTCTCAATGTCGCGAACCTCTATTGCGGCGCCTCCGGTCCTGAGAAAACCGCCGCGATTTGCTACGCGCTGGGCTGGACGCAGCATTCCAGCGGCGTGCAGATGATCCGCTGCGCCGCGATTCTGCAATTGCTGCTGGGCAACATGGGACGTCCGGGCGGCGGCATCCTGGCGTTGCGCGGGCATGCCTCGATTCAGGGTTCCACCGACATACCCACACTCTTCGATTCCTTGCCGGGCTATTTGAGCATGCCCAAGTTCGGACCTTCCTCGAAAGATCTCGCCAGCTTCATCAAAGCGAACAAGCCCCGCACCGGCTTCTGGAACAACTTCGACAAATACATAGTCAGCATTCTCAAGGCCTACTACGGCGACGCCGCCAGCAAGGAAAACGATTTCGGATTCAACTGGCTGCCACGCCTTACCGGTGATCACTCCCATCAAGCCTACTGGCTCGACATGCTGGACGGAAAAATGGACGGACTCTTCGTGATGGGCCAAAATCCCGCCGTCGCCGGACCGAACTCCGGCATGGAGCGTCGCGGCCTTGCCAAGCTGAAGTGGCTGGTGGTTCGCGAAATGGTAGAAACAGAGACGGCATCGTTCTGGTATGCGTCGCCTGAAGTTCAGCGCGGCGACCTGCGCACCGAAGACATCGAGACGGAAGTCTTTCTGATGCCCGCCGCAGGCCACGTCGAAAAGGAAGGCACCTTTACCAATACTCAGCGCCTGCTGCAGTGGCGCGAGAAAGCGATCGATCCTCCCGGCGAGGCCCGCAGCGAGAACTGGTTCATGTACCACCTATGGCGCCGCGTGGTGCAAAAGGCGAAGCTTGATCCTTGTCCGCGCAACCGGGGCCTTCTGGCATTAACAATGAACTACACGCTCGAAGGCGACCACTTGGAGCCAGCATCGCCAGAGATTCTGCAGGAAATTAACGGCTGGACCGTCGCCGATCACAAACTCCTGACTGGATTCGGGGAACTCAAGGCCGATGGTTCGACCTTGTGCGGCTGCTGGATTTATTCCGGCGTATACCCTTCCGCGGGCCGCAACCGCGCCAACGAACGCGACCCGAAAGACGAGTACGGCCATGGCTGGGGCTGGGCCTGGCCCGCCGATCGCCGCGTCATCTACAATCGAGCTTCGGCGCGTCCCGACGGCTCCCCCTGGAGCGAGCGTAAAAAACTTGTCTGGTGGGACGAAGCCGCGAAAAAATGGACCGGCAAAGACGTTCCCGATTTCACCGCGACCAAACCCCCCAATTACGTTCCGCCGCCCGGAGCGGAAGGTGATGCCGCTCTGGCAGGCGACAAACCTTATATCCTGCACGCCGATGGTTTCGGCTGGCTCTGGGTTCCGGTCGGGCTGAATGACGGCCCGCTCCCCACGCACTACGAACCGCTTGAATCACCTATTTCGAATCCCATCTATCCGCAGCGCCAGGCAAATCCTGTCGGCCTGAATCGAGCGCGACCCGGAAACGAATACGCCCATTCTCCCGACGCACGTTTTCCCTACGTGCTCACGACCTATCGCCTCACCGAACATCACACCGCCGGAGGTATGTCGCGCACCCTGTCGCATCTGGCCGAATTGCAACCGGAAATTTTCTGCGAAATCTCCGCTGAACTGGCGGATGAATTGAAAATCGAACACGGCGCCTGGGTAACGCTCGTCACCGCCCGCGGCGCGATTGAAGCACACGCACTATCCACCTCGCGCATTCGCCCGCTGAAAATCGGCGACCGCCTGGTTCACCAAATCGGCGTCCCCTTTCACTGGGGCTACAATGGCTTGGTTAAAGGCGACATTGCCAACGACCTCATCGCCATCTCTGAAGAGCCCAACGTTCGCATCATGGAAACCAAAGGCCTGCTCTGCAATCTGCTCGTCGGCAGACGTGCCAACAATGTCGAAAGGCTGAAGGAGTATCACTCCATCGCCGAAGGCAAATCCGCATGACCAACACCGTGACGTACCCCGCGACCTACCACGTGACGAAGGCCGCATTCCTCACCGACGCCACCATCTGCATCGGCTGCAAAGCCTGCGAAGTCGCCTGCAAAGAATGGAACGAAGTCCCCGACGACGGCATGATCTGGACTGGCCACTCCTACGACAACACGCAAGCCCTCGGCGCATCCACCTGGCGCCACGTGCTGTTCCTGGAACAGCCCGCGGTCGCCGGCCCCCAGCAAGTGGACATGGAAAATCCCTTCCGCTGGATTTTCCTTTCCGACGTTTGCAAACACTGTGGCAATGCCGGCTGCCTGGAAGCGTGCCCCACCGGCGCCATCGTTCGCACCCCTGTCGGCTCCGTCCTTGTGCAGTCCGACGTTTGCAACGGCTGCGGCTATTGCGTCGTCTCCTGCCCGTTCGGCGTGGTGGATAAACGCCACCCCGACGGCCGTGCCTTCAAATGCACCTTCTGCTACGACCGCCAAAGCGCCGGCATGATTCCCGCGTGCGCGAAAGCCTGCCCCACGCAATCCATTCGTTTCGGCGAGCTCGCCGAACTCCGCGAGGCCGGCGACGCGCGCGTCGCAGAACTGCAACTCCGCGGCTACAGCGACGCACAAGTGTACGACCCGCTTGAGACCAGCGTCGGCGGCACGCACGCGATGTTCGTGATCCTGGGCCAGCCGGAAGCCTATAATTTCCCCCCGGCTCCGGAAGTGCCCACGATCTACTTGAAAAGTGCGTGGACGTCCGCGCTAATCGCCGCCGCAGTGCTAGCTGCGATCGTCTGCGGAGCATTTTTATTTTGACCGCGCAAGCTTTGCCCGCGGGACCACGACCGCAAAAGCAAATTCAAGGAATCGCAACAAGTGTCAGCAACTGACAATCCGCCCCCGCCGCCGAGCCGCCCCAAAGCCTCCGAAGCGCGCCTGGACGCGATCCGCGAGGAAGCCGGCTCGACAGGCAAAGTCGTCACCGGCGCGGGCGTAAGCCCGAACGCCACAATCCCCGGCTCCGCAGACTATTACAACCTCCCAGTCCTGAAACCCCCCACCTGGACCTGGGAAGTCCCCCTCTATTTTTTCATCGGCGGCGTCGCCGGCGTCTCCTCCGTAATCGCCTTCGTAGGCCATCTCTTCCAAGCCGACCCGCGCATGCTCCGCCTCGCCCTCTGGATTCCGCTGATCGGCGCCGGCCTATGTCCCGCGCTGCTCATCTCCGATCTGGGCCGCCCCCTCCGCTTCCTCAACATGCTTCGCGTTTTCAAGTGGCGCTCTCCCATGTCCATGGGTTCCTGGATCCTCGCCGCGTTCGGCGGTGCCGCCTTTCTCGCCCTAGCCACGAACGAACTGATCCTCTACGGCATTCACATCCCATTCCTCGCCCCAATCAACGGGCTAGCCGAATTCGCCGCCGCACTCACCGGCCTGCTGCTCGCCAGCTATACCGGCGTGCTCCTCGGCGCCACCGCCATCCCCGTCTGGCACCAGAATCGCAAACTCCTGCCCGCACACTTTCTCACCTCCGGCCTGGGCGGCTGCTCAGCAATCCTGGAACTCGCCGGCTTCCTGATCCCCGCCACCCAAATCCTGGGATTCGCCTCCGCCATCATCGAAACCGCGGTCGGCCTCATCCTAGAATTGCGCCACACCCGCGCCGCCGCCCCCCTCCATCACGGAAAATCCGGCTGGACCATGCGCACCGCCGGCTTGCTAGAAGGCCCCATCGCACTAATCATCCGCATCCTCTGGCACGCCGAAGCCAACGGCCGCCGCGCCGCGGCGATATGCTTTCTAATCGGCGCTCTCTGCAGCCGCTACGCCTGGATCTGGGCCGGACGCGCTTCCGCCCACGATCCCCAAGCCCTGTTCCAAGAGCAGCAGCGCAAATCCTGATCCAAGACCCTCACAGGAGCCACACAGATGCAAATCGGCATCGACAGTTTCGCCGCAGCCATCTCCGATCCCGTCACCGGTCTAAGCCTCACCCCCGTCGATCGCATGCACCACCTGCTAGAAGAAATCGAGCTAGCCGATCGCGTCGGCCTCGACCTGTTCGGCATCGGCGAACATCACCGCCCCGAATTCCTGGACTCAGCTCCGGTCGTCATCCTCTCCGCCGCCGCCGCGCGCACGCAAAAAATCCGCCTCACCAGCGCCGTCACCGTCCTCAGCGCCTCCGACCCCGTTCGTGTCTTTCAGGAATTTGCCACGCTCGACCTCATCTCCCGAGGCCGCGCCGAAATCGTCGCCGGTCGCGGTTCTTTCATCGAATCCTACCCCCTCTTCGGCCTGCGCCTGGAAGACTACGACGAACTCTTCGCCGAAAAACTCGATCTGCTGCTAAAAATCCGCGCCAGCACAGAAGTCCACTGGTCCGGCAAACATCGCGCCTCCCTCAGCGGACAGGCCATCTACCCTCGCCCGCTGCAAAATCCTCTCCCCATATGGGTCGGTGTGGGCGGCACGCCCGAATCGTTCGTTCGCGCCGGCATGCTCGGACTTCCTCTCATGGTCGCCATCATCGGCGGCGAGCCGATCCGTTTCCGCCCGCTCGTTGATCTCTACCGCGAAGCCGGACGTCGCTCCGGACATTCTCCCCAGCAGCTCACGGTCGGTGTTCATTCCATAGGCTTTCTCGCAGACTCCACGGACGAAGCCGCCGAAACTTTCTTTCCCGGCTACGCCCACACCTTCACCGAAATCGGCAAAGAACGCGGCTGGCCCGCCACGACGCGCGCCCAGTTCGACGCACAGCGCACACCCACCGGCGCCCTCCTGATCGGTGACGCCAAAACCGTCGCAAAAAAAATCCTCTACGTAAACGAAGCTCTAGGCGGCCTCTCCCGCATCACCTTCCAAATGGGCGTCTCCACTCTCCCGCACGAGAAAATGTTGCACGCGATAGAAATCCTGGGCACTCAGGTAGCTCCCATCGTCCGCAACCAGCGGTTGACCAGGTAGCATCGGCAATCCTGCCTGTGCTCGTTCCGTTGAATTTGCTCCTGCACTCGCTTTTGAGTTTGCCCCTGCGCGCTGCAGCGCGATTCACCTGTGTGAACCGGCAGTGCTGGTTCAAAGGGTCGGCCTGCGTGCCCTTTAGACGTCCGCGGTTGACCTTGACTCTGTACCAGCCATCCCGCAGTCGACGTGGCTGTCAACCTGGGCCGTGATAGCAAGCCAAGGATCTGTTTCCGTTCGCCACCCGCCCAAGTACCAAAATGGGAACCAAGCGCCAGCCAAAAATCTCAAAACGTCCACCCTGGTAATGCTGCATGATCCTTTAATTAACATGACGTGTACTGTTACGGTACGTGGCCGAGATGATCGATGCCGCCCGCGCCTCGGGCCACCTCAAAGAAGCCCGTCGCTGGATTCATCCCACCACTAAATCTCAGGTCATTTATTCCGCGCAGGTTTGCCTGCCCGATAAGCAGCCCTCCCCGCCGGTGGCAGGCCGACCGATTCTAACCGGTCGTGCCCCACGATTAGAAAGCGACGCAAACCACTGAAAACAATCACCAGCGGCCCATTCTTATCGGTAGTTTTTCGCCGTTTCACCGCGAAGTACCAGAAAGATCCCTCGACCTTTACAGTTTTCGACCGATGGCTCGATAAGCGCCTTCGGCCTATTCTCATCCTGCGCAGAACTGACGCAGGCGCTCGAGTTCGCGAGCGCGAGGAGGCAATCATGCTCTACTACGCTCTGGTTTTCCTGGTCGTCGCATTGATCGCAGGCTTCCTGGGTTTTGGAGGTATCGCCTTCGCCGCAGCGGGCATTGCCAAGATCCTGTTCTTTATATTCCTGGCTGTGTTTATCGTCACGCTGTTGATGCATCTCCTGCGGGGCGACACCGCGGGGAACTAGTTCAAGTTGCTGTTCGGAAAGTGCGGCCAGTAATTCCGCACAACTCATGTGTCCTAGGAGATTCCAGATGAAGAAGATGGTGTTTGCGTGCGCGATAAGCGCCTTGTTGTTGTTGGCAGTCAGCGGCTGGGCAGACGACACTGAGAAGGATCAGGATCGCCTGGAAACCTCTGGCACTGTGCTGCACGAAATCCTGAACGTTCCAGACGACATTCCACAGGACCTGCTCGACAAGGCCGATTGCGTAGTCGTTTTCCCCACCGTGCTCAAGGCCGCTTTCGTCGTCGGTGCCAGCTATGGCCGCGGCGCAATGACCTGCCGCATGGGCCCGAACTTCAACGGTCCCTGGGGCGCGCCTTCCATGATGGCCCTCGAAGGCGGCAGCATAGGCTTCCAGATCGGCGGACAAGCCACCGACTTTGTCCTGCTGGTGATGAATGATCGTGGAGCCAACGGCATCCTGGCCAGCAAGGTGAAGCTAGGAGGCGATGCCTCGGTAGCCGCCGGTCCGGTAGGCCGCGACGCCTCGGCCGAAACCGACGTCTCCCTCCGCGCTGAGATACTAAGCTACTCCCGCGCTCGCGGCATCTTCGCCGGCGTCTCGCTGGAAGGATCGACCATCCGCCCGGACAACGACGCGAACGAGCGTATTTACGGTGAGAAGATCTCGGCCAAGGACATCGTACTGCGTCACGAGACGACGGTGCCCCCGTCGGCCCACTCCCTGATCGCAACCCTGAACGCCCGCACCCCAAAGCATGTGATTCAGCAGGGGCAGTAGGCGAACCGCAAACAAGTTTCACCTGACACCTTCCGAGCGCACACCGCGCTCGGAAGGTGTCTTGTTGTCTCCGAATGTCGCTCGCGCAGCCGGAATCGCCCGCGTTTTCTGGCTGGCTGGTACTGCTGTGTCTTCCGTGAGACCTCGAACTTCCATTGAGCTATTGAATCGGTTGACCAAGGTCGCTGAGGTGTGCGATTGCGGATTCAATCGTGCCGATCAGGTCCCAGGCCCGCGCCTTGGAGACCACGGCATAGATCCCCGCGCCGCTGGCGGCGTCATAGAGCTGCTCCACTTCGGAAATGGTAAATAGAATCAGCGGCACCAAGGGATCGATCTTCGACAAGCGGGCCGCGACGTCAATCCCGCTGAGGTCGGGCATGGTGAAATCCAGAATTACGACGTCTGGCCTCAGTTTGCGGAACTGCCTTATGGCTGCTTGGCCGTTCTTGGCTTCGCCGCAAATCTTCCATTCGCGCGTTTCCAGGATCGCGCGAATGATGCGCCGCGTCGTTTCTGAATCCTCGACAACCATTATCCTGAGATCCATGGCCGTCCCCCAGAATATCCTTATAGCCGAGAATGTGCTCTGCGGAAATACACGTATTCGTGTAAAACCCGGCCTTTCTGCCGTTAGGCGAGCCCCGGGCGCATCGCGTTCGGCGCCGGCCAGGGGGTCGAAACCGCGTCTAATCAAGCGTTAGCGCCGCAAACCAACCCTTCGCCGCCCGTTTGCGAGTCCGTACACTTTGCCGCATATACATTGTTTACTGTAGATGGCGGGTAACGGCTTTATGGTATCAATTTCCGTTCGCTGGAAATGGCGCTAAATGCGTCCCTGTAGCGATCTTGCTTGTCCATCTCCAAGTTCATTTACCTTGCGGACTCAACGCAGATTCAGATGTCGTCCCGTCGCGCCGCTCGCGGGGAAGTCGGCGGCGCCAGTTGACCTTGCACAGCGGAGAAGAGGATGAAACGAACCGACCCCACTAAAACAACCACGACCACAATTACCGCCCCCGGACCCGGCGCAAAAAGCAACGGGCGGGCTGCGCTGGAAGCCGAACCGGTGTCCGCGGATCTGAGCGTAATCCTGGCGAGCCTGCAGACCATGCGCGACGGAGATTTCTCGGTGCGGCTGCCGGGGAATTGGACCGGACTGGCCGGGAAAATCGCCGACACGTTCAACGACATCGTCACCGCCAACCAGCAGATGGCGAAAGAACTAAAGCGCGTCGGACAAGTGGTGGGTAAGGAGGGCCGCACGCGAGAGCGCATGCGCTTTCACCTGCCCAAGGCCGCCTGGGGAGAGATGGAGGTTTCGGTTAACACGCTGGTGGACGATTTGCTGCGGCCGACGACCGAAGTTACGCGCGCGATCGCGGCGGTGGCGAAAGGCAATCTGACGCAGACGGTTCAGTTGGATGTGGATGGGCGTCCCCTGGAAGGCGAGTTCCTGCGCTCGGCAACCATCGTCAACACCATGATTCAGCAACTGGGAGTTTTCACGGCGGAAGTAACGCGCGTCGCGCGCGAAGTGGGCACGGACGGAAAATTGGGCGGCCAAGCGCAGGTGCCGGGAGTCGCGGGCACCTGGAAAGACCTGACCGATTCCGTCAACTCGATGGCCAGTAACCTGACCGGCCAGGTGCGCAACATCGCCGAAGTGGCAACGGCCGTAGCGAGCGGCGACCTTTCGCGCAAAATCACGGTGGACGTGCGCGGTGAAATTCTGCAGTTGAAGGAAGCCATCAACACGATGGTGGACCAGCTGCGATCGTTCGCCTCGGAAGTAACGCGCGTGGCACGCGAGGTGGGCACGGACGGAAAACTCGGCGGACAGGCGATCGTTCCGGGCGTCGCGGGCACCTGGAAGGACCTGACCGACTCGGTGAACGCGATGGCCGGCAACCTCACCGCGCAGGTGCGCAACATCGCCGAAGTGACGACAGCGGTTGCGCGCGGCGACCTGTCGCGCAAAATCACCGTGGACGTGAAGGGCGAAATTCTTGAGCTGAAAGACACGATCAACACGATGGTGGACCAGCTGAACGCGTTCGCGGGCGAAGTAACGCGCGTCGCGCGCGAAGTCGGCACCGAAGGTAAATTGGGCGGCCAGGCGCAAGTGCCCGGAGTCGGCGGCACCTGGAAAGACTTGACCGACAACGTGAACTTCATGGCCAGCAACTTGACGGGCCAAGTGCGCAACATCGCGGAAGTCGCGACGGCGATCGCAAGTGGCGACCTTTCGCGCAAGATCACGGTGGACGTGCGCGGAGAAATTCTGCAGCTGAAAGAAACCCTGAACACGATGGTCGACCAGCTGAACCGGTTCGCGGGTGAAGTGACGCGCGTGGCGCGCGAAGTCGGCAGCGAAGGACGGCTGGGCGGCCAGGCGAACGTGCCGGGCGTTGCGGGAACCTGGAAGGACTTGACGGACTCGGTGAATTCCATGGCCGGAAACCTGACGGCGCAAGTGCGCAACATCGCCGAAGTGACGACGGCGGTTGCGCGCGGCGACCTGTCGCGCAAGATCACCGTGGACGTGAAGGGCGAAATTCTCGAGCTGAAAAATACGATCAACACGA
>JGI12635J15846_10004347_pt1 | contig 12226 bp, 12 predicted proteins | sample BlaSpr_A8_OM2_M2_FD_15846 | JGI IMG/M metagenome (IMG submission 15846) | reverse complement strand
CCTGTATCCCATCCCCGCCGGTGCCGACGAAGAAGCACTGGTCATGCTGTCGGACATCCTTCCGACTGGTTTCGAGTGCGGCGTGCTGAACGGGAAAGTGCAGCCGGGCAGCACGGTCGCCATTGTCGGCTCGGGTCCTATTGGCCTTGCCGCATTGCTCACGGCGCAGTTCTACGCACCGGCGCAAATCATCATGATTGACCGCGATGCTAACCGGCTGGAAGTGGCGCGAACCTTCGGCGCGACGGCGTGCGTGAACAATTCGAGTGGCGATCCGGTCGCCGAGATCATGAAGCTGACGGGCAACGTTGGCGTGGATTGCGCGATCGAGGCGGTTGGCGTGCCAGCCAGCTTCGAATTATGCGAATCGATCATTGCGCCCGGGGGCACCATCGCTAATGTCGGCGTGCATGGCGTGAAAGTCGACCTGCATATGGAATGCCTGTGGGACCGCAACATCTCGATTACGACACGGCTGGTCGATACCGTCAGCACGCCCATGCTGCTCAAGACCGTGCGTTCCGGGCGCCTGGAAGCCGGCAAGCTCATCACCCACCGGTTCGGCCTGAACGACGTCATGAAAGCCTACGATACCTTCGCTCAGGCCGTCGATACGCATGCGCTGAAGGTGATCATCGAGGCGTAAAGAAGCTGATGGTGTCCCGTCCACGCCGGCTTCCATGCGGCACGGCGGATAGTTGGCGGTACTAACACGGGGCGACCGTCCGGTCGTAGAGTAAGGGAGACACGACATGGCACTCACGGGTCAAGTGACTGGGGACGGCTGGACCGTTTCCACCGAGACCTTCCCGGTCGACGGCGGCTTTTGCTGCGAGGTCTACGTTGGCCACGGGGGTGCGTTGGGTGGTGAATTCAAGCATCGGTTCCGGCACTCGGAAATCTTCGCAACCGAGTGCGAGACGGTGCTCGATGGCCTGCGCGAAGGCATGGTATGGATCCAGCTCAAGCGCTCGGAAACGATTCATCTGTAGCCCGGCGTGCAAGAGAGGCGTCTTGGTTGCCGTCGTCTTTTGCTTTAACCACTTCAATGGGTAACCGGATGTCGATTCGAAATCCATCGCCAGGCGCGCTGTCGAAGGCGATCTTCCCGCGCAACTGACGCACCCGCTCCTGCATTCCCAGCAGTCCGAAATTCTCGTTGCTTCGGTTAACGTCGAGCGTAGTCCCTTTTCCGTCGTCCTCGACGTGCAGCCGGAATTCATTTTGCGCGAGCCGCATTTCGAGGCGTACCTGGGTGGCTTCAGCGTGACGCGTTACGTTGGTCAGTGCTTCCTGCACCATTCGAAAAATCGCGGTTGCGGCCGTCGCCGACAATGGCAGTTGATCCGCCGTGTTTTGCACGGTGACGACGAGGCCGTAGCGGTTACGGAATTCCGCAGCGAGCCACTCGAGCGCGGCCCCCAGGCCCAGATCGTCGAGCATGGGCGGACGCAGACCTCCGGCAATGCGCCGTGCCGAGGCGATGATCGAATCGATTTGCGTCTGCAACGCGAGCGTCTGCGAGATGGCGTGACACGCGGTCTTTCCGTCGCCCGTCACGGCCCGATCCAGCAAAGCGACGTCCATCTTGAGTGCGACCAGTTGCTGGCCGAGATCGTCGTGAAGCTCGCGCGCGATCCGGGTTCTTTCTTCCTCGCGTGCGCTCTGCACGTGTGATGACAACGCGCTGGCTTGCTGAAGCTCAATCAGCCGCAGGCGATCGGTCATATCGCGCGTTACTTTGGCGAAGCCGTGAAGCGCGCCATCCGGTGCGCGGATAGCGGTGATCGTTACGTTCGCCCAAAAGCGCGAGCCGTCCTTGCGCATGCGCCAGCCTTCGTCTTCGATGTGACCTTCTGATGCGGCAAGCGCCAGTTCCGCCTGCGGCTTGCCGCTCGCAACATCTTCAGGCGTATAGAACACCGAAAAGTGCTGTCCGACGATTTCCCCGGCAACGTAGCCTTTGATACTTTGCGCGCCGCGGTTCCAGCTCACGACACGCCCGTCAGGATCCAGCATGAAGATGGCGTAGTCCTGTATCGCGTCGACCAGTTGCCTGAAATGGATGTCGCTCAACGTATGCGGGAAGGCCTTGCTTGCTAGTTCGTCGCTCGCTGGCGCGCTGTCGGGCTGAGGTGAAGAGAATGGATCGCTTGGCACGTGGTTCTCCCGCTCGGATTGCTCGTATCGGTTGTTAAACAGCCGGCCCGCCCGCGCGACGCGTGGACTGGCTGAGAGCATGTTCGCCCGGGATCAATTGTATAGGGCGGGGTACGCCGGGTGGCCAGCCGGGAATGGGCTTGGCACCGATGTGGAAAGCGGGCGGCGCCGCTCTCTCGACAAGCGCAATACGCCGCACCCTTGTTATGCCGGTTTTCTGATCCACGTCATGGCGCAACGCCGGCGGCATTCGGACAATCCCGAGACGGAAAAACGCATTCGCGACCGGAAAAACAGGGGAAGATTTGTGAGAAAACATTCATTATTTGCAGCGGCTTTGTTGAGCGCGGCGTTATCGGCGGTATGCCTGCCGGTCCAGGCTGATCAAGGCGACATCCTCGCGCGAGTCAGGGCAATCAGCATCGAGCCCGAAGTCTCCGCGGGCGGCACGCTTGGAAGCATCGGGACAGGGGTCAGGAACACGATCGTCCCCGAACTCGATTTTGTTTATATGGTGCGCCCGAGCATTGGTATTGAGTTGATTCTCGCTACGTCGCGCCATCAGGTGAGCTCGAACAGCGGGGCGCTTGGCGGCGTCAACGTCCTGCCGCCCACGCTCCTGCTTCAGTACTATTTCAACGCTGCGGGGAAGGTACGCCCTTACGTCGGCGCAGGCGTGAACTACACGCTGTTCTACAACAACGGGCTTCACGCCGGAGATACGCCCGTATCGATCAAGAACTCAAGTTTCGGGCCAGCCTTGCAAGCGGGCGTAGACGTGCAGGTTGCCCACAATCTGTTTCTCAACTTCGACATCAAGAAAATCTGGATGCGCACCAGCGCGTCGGCGGACGGTGTCGCCCTGGGGTCGCTCAAGATCGACCCGCTGGTAGTCGGGGTTGGCGTGGGGATGCGTTTCTAATCGTTATCGCGTTGTTGGCGGGGTGAACGGCGGCGGGGTTGATCTGAGTCAAGTCCGGGGCGCGATCCTTCACTAGCATTCCTACTGTAGGCGAGTCCTGATGAGGGAGGTTCAATCCTTTTTCAAGCGTTCGCCCGATCACATTGAGGAGAAGCGTATGCGAGCAGTCGATATCATGACCAGAACTGTCATCACCGTGGGGCCCGGGACGACGGTGCGAGAGGCGGCACGGCTATTCGCGGACAATCACATCAGCGGTGCGCCGGTAGTGGACGACGAGGGCCGGCTGCTCGGCATGCTCACCGAGGGCGATTTGCTCCATAGAACCGAGATCGGAACGCAAGCCCGGCGACGCTCGTGGTGGCTCGAATTATTTTCATCGACTCAGGATCTTGCCGCGACCTATATCAAGGAGAACGCGCGGTTGGTGAGGGATGTCATGACACCCGAGGTGATTACAGTGAAAGAGACAACGCCGGTGCGTGAAATAGCCGATCTTCTGGAGCGGCATCGAATCAAGCGCGTTCCGGTGCTCTACGACGGAGAGCTTCTTGGAATCGTTAGCAGGGCGAATCTGGTGAAGGCGTTGGCGAGCGCGCCGAAGGAATCGGGTGTGAAACTGGTGGCCGCCGATCAGTCCATCCGCGAGGCGGTCCTTAGAGAACTTAGCGGTCACCGCTGGGCCGTGCCCTCCGAGAACATCATTGTGAATGAAGGCACGGTTCATCTATGGGGCGTTGTCACCTCGTCCGAGCAAGCGCGTGCCATGTGCATCGCTGCGGAAAGAGTGCAGGGCGTCAAGGGCGTGGAAGACCATACCGATGCTCCGGTGATGATTCCCGCGATGTAATCGTCGATAAATCCGGCCGCGCGAAGCGGCTGGTACCCGACCCATAAGCCGACTGCCGAAATAGCCGTGACGGCTCACACCTTCTTTACGTAGTTGTAATCAAGCGCGTGGCTTTGCAACGAAGCCACTTTGCTGAAGCACCGTACGCCGGCAATGACCATCGCGCTGTATTTGATTGCTTACATGCTCATGTACGCAGCGGCGATAAAACTGCGCTATTCCGCCCCGGAGCGCCGCAGTAATTGGGTCGCGCCAACCGATCCCTTTCCCAGTGCAGCGGGCGTTCCGCCGTCGCTCTCTTTTCTCGCCAGATCGAGGCGTTTCCCGGGAAACCTTGTTTGAAAGTTTCATTTGTAGCCGCAAACCGACTGCCAAAGAAGTGTCTGGCGGCGATATGCGCGGAAGCGCACAGAGTCATTTGGGTCGGGGGCCATACTGTGTTCGATACCGCAGAAACGTCTCCACCTGACTTCCAAGAGCGGTATTTCTGCACATCCTTCGCAAGCCCCAGCTCTACGAGCAGTCGGGGAATGGATCGCTCACAACACCAGGTCGACATCGCGGAGCCGCGCTGCCGCGCGGAAAGCAGCGTTTACGCAATCAGGTGCCTCCGATGCGTCTCCAAGCCATCAAATATGCCTTGATTTTTGCCTGCGGGTGCATGGCTGTCGCCGATGCGCTTGCCGTCGATACTGCGGGCGTCGTCAAGACTGTCAAGGGCACGGTGGAGATCGAGCGGGCTGGAGGAAGTTCGGGCGCGGCCATCGGCAGCGAGGTTTACGGCAGCGATCGCATAGTGACCGGCCCGGAATCCTCCGTCGGTATCACGCTGCGTGACACCACCCAACTCTCGGCCGGCGCCAATACCATCCTCGACCTCAACAAATTCGCGTTCAATACCACGACCCATGACGGGGTGCTCGACGCCACCATCAAACGTGGTTCGCTCGCAGTGATTTCCGGAAAGCTGGCGAAGGCGAATCCCGATGCCGTCCGCTTCAGCACGCCAACTACCACGCTGGGCGTGCGCGGCACTGAATTCATCATCGAAGTCGGCGGTAACGGGGAGAGTGCACGATGAAGGCCGTGATCCGACTTCATCGGCGGGCATTTGCAGCGGTATTCGTTATGCTGGCTTTCCTGGCCGGGTGTAGCACACCGGACAGAATTATTTTATTGCCGGATCCGGAGGGCAAAGTCGGAGCGGTCATTGTCCGCAGCGCCACCGGAGAGCAAACAATAGACAAGGCTTACGCTGGGGTCGGCGTCACCAAGGGCGGCGCCATCGAAAAAACGATGGATAGCCAATCCAGTGTGCAGGCCCGATATGCCGAGCTACTCGCGGCCCGGCCTCCTCGCCCCATGACATTTACGATTTTTTTCCTCTTCGACTCCGCCACCGAATTGGCCCCGGAGTCATCCGCCACAGTTAAAAAGTTAAAAGCCGTCCTGGCTACCTGGCCTGCGCCTCAGCTCGTGGTGGTCGGTCACACCGATCTGGCGGGCTCTCAGGAGTTCAATGACAGACTGTCCATGCAGCGGGCGGAGAGTGTTGCAGCGTTCCTGATCAAGCAAGGCATTCCTGCCCGGGAAATAGAGACCGCTGGCCGGGGCAAGCGCGAGCCACTGGTCCCCACGGCAGATGGTGTTCCCAATCGCATGAACCGACGCGCAGTCATCACAATCCAATGACCCGCGCCAGTCAGCGACGCTGAATGGCCTTTCCTTTGATGAAACGCTATTACGACCCATGGCTTGCCCGGATCAGGAATCTGCTGAAGGCGACCCGGGGGCGTCCGGTGGCACTGATGGTGTTGTTGGGCCTGAGCCTGGTCAACCTGTGCAGCGAATGGCCGAGCGACATAGCACGTCCGGCTTTCGTGGACGTGCTTGACGAGGCGCTTCCTGACTCCTTTAAAACGGCCCGGCAAATTCTGTTCGACCAGTATCAACGTCGCTTCCCGCGGGTTCCGACCGCCCAGCCCGTGACCATTGTCGAGATTGACGAGGAGACGCTGGCGGCCGTCGGTCAATGGCCTTGGCCGCGAAATCGACTCGCGAGCCTGATCGATGCCATTGCGGCACTGAAACCGCTGGCTATCGGTCTCGACATTTACATGCCGGAGCCGGATCAGACCTCTCCCGACAAGGTGGCCGGCAATCTGCCGGAAACGGCTGCGGCCCTGGCCGCCGGCTTGCGGGCCCTTCCCAGTCACGAGGCCATTCTCGCCAGATCGTTGCGCGCAGCGCCGACCATACTAGGTGCTGCGGCGCTCGATTATCCCGCCGTCACCGCCAGCACCGATCTGCGAAGCGCTCCGATCCTCGTGCATGGCACCGACCCACTGCGCCACGTGCAACGGTTCGACTATGTGCTCGCCAGCCTGCCAGAATTGCAGGCGGCAGCCCACGGGCAGGCGATGCTGAGCGTGGCGCTCGAACAAGGCGTGGTCCGGCATATTCCCCTCATCATGGGTTTGGGGGAGAGACTGGTCCCCAGTCTGCCGATGGAAATGCTCCGCCTCGCCACGGGTTCATCGACGATCGACGTCTTTGCCGACACATCGGGCGTGCAGGCGGTGGGTGTCGCGGATGTGCTGGTGCCCACGCAGCCCGGCGGTGACATCTGGTTGCATTTCGCGTCCATTCGGTCGACGCTGAGCCGCTACGTGTCGGCGCGCGACATCCTGCAGGGAACAGTCGATCCGGAACGGATCCGGGACAAATTGGTGCTGGTCGGACTGACGGGCACCGGCGTGACTGACATGCGCACGACCGCGTTGGGGGAACTGGTGCCGGGTATCGAAATTCAGGCGCAGGTCATCGAGACGATTTTCGAGGGACGTTTCCTGCGCCGCCCCACCTGGCTGAAATGGGCAGAAAGCGCCTTCATCATGACGTTCGGGCTGCTGATCATCTGGTATGTGCCCCGCACCCAATCGCAGTTTGCGGTATTCATAAGAGCCGTCCCCAAGGGAGCCACCGTTCTAGGCGTCTGCTTGCATCTGCTGAACGTCTTATGCTGCTTCTTTATTTTTATGCGTCTCGGACTGCTGGTCGATGCGGCCTCGATTTTCATTATCCTGTCCGCAGTCATGGGCTGCTTCTTGTCACCCGCGTTACTCCACGTCGCCGAACAAACCAGAACAGAAGCCACGCACGCGCAGGGGCGTGAAGACGACAACGACCGTACCGGCAAGGCGCCTGGACCTTGAGATAGCGGCCCGAATCAGGTCAAGCGGGTTTGCCTTTGTGATAGCTCGAACGCCTTTTGCGAAAAATTATTGAGTTTCAAACTAATACAACGAGTAGCGTGAATACGTCTCTATCGGGATGATCGTTTGCGTGGGTACATCTCCACCTTCGCGTGCAGATCTCAAGTGTTCGACAGCGGTACGCAACAGGAGCCGAAGGTCCTGTGTCAGCAAATAGTCGATCGCGTCGGAGCGCAACAGTGGTTCAGTTATCCGGTTGACTTCATGGGTTACGTAGATCGTCCGGCCCGTAAGATTGTGTTCGCGCAGCGCCGCCGTCAATCCTTCGTTTCCTCCCGCAACGTTGTAAATACCGTCGAGCTTCTTGTGCTCGTCCAGAAAGCGTCTGGTCGCTTCGTAGGTCGCGGCCCCGGAATCAGCGCCCTTGATCACTTCAATCAGATTCACGTTCGGGAATCGTTGCCTTAGCAGTGAACGGAACCCAATCTCGCGATCCTCGTGGCACGTGTACGAAAACGTTGCGACGACCACCGCCACATCCGGGGAAGTGTGCGCCTGCAGATGCCGCCCCATGATAAATGCAGCTGACTGCCCGGCCGCCCGGTTGTTGACCCCCACATACGTATGCCGCGCATCGGCATCGACGTCAGTGATCAGCGTGACGACCGGCTTGCCTGCGGCCATGCATTCGCGCAGTGCTGCGGTCGTCGTTGCAGTGTTCGTGCAAATGATGCCAATGCCGTCGGCTTCGGCGGTCGTCTCGCGCACTCTGGCAGCCACCTCGTCATCGGACGCTCCAACGCACTTCACGATTTCAAGACGCACCCCGGCCACGGCAAATTCCGGTTCGAGTTCAGCCGCAGTGCGCGTCAGCTCGTCGGTGAATGCGTCTCCTGCCTGAGCCAACAACCTGAAATCGTAGGTACTCTGCCTCGCACGAGTCGACGACCGTGCCGGCGAGCCGGAGCTCAATTGCCTCAACGCTGCTTCAACAGCGCTTCGCGTACGTGGATGCACACCGGGCCGATCATTCAGTGCGCGATCAATGGTCGCGCGGCTGAGCTGTGTGACCTCCATCAGTTGCTTGAGCGTCGGCTTGCCTTTCATCGTAGGTCCTCAGACTGTCGTGCGGGCCGAGGCGCCCGCGCAGTCCTCATTTTGCCTCAATTTGAGGCTATCGAAGTTTTTCTTATGTAACCCGGGTTTAAAACCGCGCTCAAATCTCGTGGAATACCCTTTATAGCTCAAAATGAGTCATTTTAATCTTTGACGTGTGCTCATTAAGAGTCTTAAATGCACTCAACGATGATCAATGCTTCACGCGGTTCATCGCTCGGTCAAACATCAAACATCAAGCACTGGGTGCAACTCATGTCCGTACAGCAAGGCAACACGAAAGTGATCACCATGGACGACTGGTATAAATGCCGGCTCGACAGAAAGGTGCTCAAAGAGGTCACGCGGCGCAACGACCGGGACGCGCTCCTGCACTTCGGCGGTTTCATGGGATTGGTAGTGGGAAGCGGCGTGCTCGCGTGGCTGTCGCTCGGCACGCTCTGGTGCGTACCGACGTTCCTTCTTTACGGGACGCTCTATGCTTTCGCCGAGGCGATTGAACACGAATTGCGCCACCGTACGCCGTTCAAGAGTGAATGGATGAACGAGTCGGTGCACTGGCTGATCTGCTTCATGACATGGCGCGAGCAGGTCTATAGCCGATGGTCCCACGCGCAACATCACACGTACACGCATTTGACGGCCACCGTGCCATCCGATGTTGAAATCGCTGTCAAGCGTCCGCCGAACTACCTCAAGCTTGCCACCGATTTCCTGCGCGTTTCTCACGGCATCCATCACCTGGGAAACATCGTCCTGCATAGCTTCGGCATCGTTTCCAAAAGCGCGAGGGTCGTGGTCCCGGCCACCGAATATCGGGCGATGTGCACGAATTCGCGCGTGATCCTGACGCTATACGTCGGCGTGGCGGCGTGGGCAACCGTCGCGCACAGCTGGTTGCCAGTCGTGTTCCTCCTGCTGCCACGGTCCTACGGCGCATGGCTGCACGAATTGCTGGCGATCACCCAGCACACCGGGCTGCGTGAAAACGAGCTCGATCACCGCTACTCCACGCGAACCATCAAGCTGAACCGATTCCTGCAGTTCCTTTACTGGAACATGAACTATCACGTCGAGCATCACATGTATCCGAACGTGCCGTTTCACGCGCTACCGCAACTGCGCAAGGCGATCGAAGCGGATCTGGCGCCTGCCTACGACGGCCTTGCGAGTGCATGGGGTGAAATCGTGCACGTCTTCAGGATGCAGCGGCGTGATCCCGGCTACATGGTGACGCCCCGCGTGCCCGGAAAATCAGCCACCGTCGACGCAGAGCGAACCGACGATACGCCGTTCGTGGCTCAAGCACGCTAACCGTAAAGAGACACGCAATGAACATCCTCCAGTGGCATCCCGTCTGTGCGTGCGATGACATCGACGAAGAAGACGTGATCGAGTTCCAGCACAACGGCAAGCTGTATGCGGTCTATCACACGCCGAGCGGCTTTTACGCGTCGGCCGGTCTTTGTACTCATGAAACGGCGCGTCTTACTGAGGGCCTCGTGTTTGGAGAGGTCATCGAGTGTCCGATGCACATGGGGCGCTTTCACATTCCGACGGGCGCCGCGAAAGGTGCGCCCGTGTGCGTCAATCTCGTCACGCACCCGGTAAAAACGGAAGACGGCAAAGTCTTCATCGGTTTGCCGGGCGATTGAACGCGGCGCCCCGAAACCGAGGCAAAGCGACCACGGCCGATTGCACGACATCGGCAAACAGACCATAAATAAACAAGGAGACAGCGATGAAATCCCCTCTCGGGAAGGTGCTTTGCCTAACCGCCGCAGTGTTGAGCCTGGGACTATGCACGGGCGTGTACGCAGAACCTGTTGCCCATTTCGATTTCATCACTCATGCGCCAGACTCGGATGCGTGGTGGAACACGGTCAAGAACGGCATCAAGCAGGCCGACGATGATTTCAACGTCCTGACTGACTATCGCAATCCGCCGAACGGGGATATTGCCGACATGGTGCAGTTGATCAACCAGGCGGCAACGCGTAACTATGACGGAGTTGTCACGACCATCGCCGACTTCGACCTGCTCAAAGGCTCGGTCTCGCGGCTGAAGGCAAAGAACATCCCGCTCATCACCGCCAATACGGGTACCGAGCAGCAGAGCGCCGACCTTGGTGCATTGATGCACGTGGGGCAGCCCGAATATCTGGCAGGCAAGGAAGCCGGACTGCGCGCCAAGGCCGACGGCATCAAGACCTTTGTCTGCGTGAACCACTACGCAACTAATCCGCTCTCGTTCGAGCGCTGCCGCGGATTCGCCGAGGCTATTGGCGCGGATACGAAGACGTCCGTGCTCGATGTCGGTACGGATCCTACCAATATCGAAGCGAAGGTGAGCGCCTATCTGCGCTCTCACCCGAACACGCAGGCCGTCCTGACGCTCGGCCCGACTTCTGCCGACCCCACCATTCGCGTTGTCACCAAGATGGGGCTCGCCGGCAAGATCTGGTTCGCGACGTTCGACATCGATTCCGATGTTGCCAAGGCGATCAAGGACGGCACAATCAAGTTCTGTACCGATCAGCAGCCGTATCTGCAGGGCTACATCCCCGTCGCCATCCTCTCGATCATGCATAAAAATCACAATACGGACGTCTTGCAGGCCCGCTCCGAACTCGAGAAAAATCCCAAGTTCGCCAAGCGACTTCAGGACTATGGGCTGAAACCGGTCTACGAGGCGCGCAACATCGGTTCCGGACCGGGCTTCATCACGCCACAGAACATCGAGCAGGTATCGGCGCTGGCAGGCCGCTACAGGTAATGCCGTACAGATCGAACGCATTGCCGGCATGCCCGCACTGGGCACTACCACTGTGATGCGCGAGACCGGGGCGGCATCGCGGGTCTTCTTCGCGCTCGATGCTGACGGCGTGCTGGTCGGCGCGAGCGGCGTGGGACGCTCAGGCGAGATTGCGCGCGACGTGCGCATCACACAGGAGCTCATTGCGCGGCGCTCGTGTGTCGAGCCGGGGCTGCTCGCCGATCGCGATACGAAGCTGCGGTTGCTGCTGGTCGCGCAGGCGCAATGAGCCAACGACGTGGAGCTCGATCTACGAACTGCGGTGCGAACGCCAAGCAGCGCAGTATCACGATAACAAACGCTTTAGCGGGGACACGATGAAAACAAAGGCAGCAATCGCATGGAAAGCCGGCGCGCCATTGACGATCGAGGAAGTGGATCTCGAAGGGCCGCGCGCCGGTGAAGTGCTGATCGAAGTGAAGGCGACCGGCATTTGCCACACCGATTACTACACGCTGTCGGGCGCGGACCCGGAAGGCATTTTCCCGGCGATTCTCGGGCATGAAGGCGCGGGTATCGTGGTCGATGTCGGCCCGGGCGTGGGCACGTTGAGGAAGGGCGATCACGTCATTCCGCTGTATACGCCCGAGTGCCGGCAGTGCAAGTTTTGCCTCTCGCGCAAGACCAACCTCTGTCAGGCGATTCGTTCGACGCAAGGCCGCGGCTTGATGCCGGACGCCACGTCGCGTTTTTCCATCGATGGCAAGCCGCTGTTCCATTACATGGGGACATCGACGTTTTCTAATTACATCGTGGTGCCGGAAATCGCGGTGGCGAAGGTGCGTGAAGACGCGCCCTTCGACAAGATCTGCTACATCGGTTGCGGCGTGACAACGGGTGTGGGCGCGGTCGTGTATTCGGCGAAGGTCGAAGCGGGCGCGAACGTGGTGGTGTTCGGGCTGGGCGGCATCGGCCTGAACGTGATCCAGGGCGCGAAGATGGTCGGCGCGGACAAGATCATCGGCGTCGACCTGAACCCGGGCCGCGTTGAGCTCGCGAAGAAGTTCGGCATGACGCACTTCATCAACCCGAACGAAGTGCCGAATGTCGTCGATCACATCGTGCAGTTGACCGATGGCGGCGCGGACTATTCGTTCGAATGTATCGGCAATACGAAGGTGATGCGCCAGGCGCTGGAATGCACGCAC
>JGI12635J15846_10004345_pt1 | contig 12227 bp, 10 predicted proteins | sample BlaSpr_A8_OM2_M2_FD_15846 | JGI IMG/M metagenome (IMG submission 15846) | reverse complement strand
GATGTGCTCGCCATTATTGCTGGTCGGCATCGCCGGTACCATCGAGCCTACGTCCTGCGGCAGCATATCGGCTGTTATGATGACCTCCGGGCCGCCGCTCGCCAGAATCATGACGCGCTCGACATTGTTGCGAAGCTGGCGGACGTTTCCGGGCCAGACATGCGACTGCAAGACCGCCATCGCATCCTGGCCGATCTGGCGCTTCGGCAAGCCGGTCGCAGCCGAGATCTGGTCCATGAAATAGTCGATCAATTCCGGAATGTCCTCGCGGCGCTCCGATAGCGGCGGTACGCGGATCGGAACCACCGACAGCCGATGGTAGAGATCCTCGCGGAACCGCCCTTCCGCGATCTCCTCCTCCAGATTGCGCGCGGTCGAGGAGACGATGCGGACGTCGACATTGACCTTATTGGTGCCGCCGGATCGCTGGAACGTCTGATCGACCAGCACGCGCAGGATCTTGTTCTGGGTTTCACGCGGCATGTCGCCGACTTCGTCGATAAAGAGCGTGCCGCTATGGGCCTCTTCCAGCGCACCCGGCTTGCGTTGATGCTCGCCATTGGACTGCTCGACGCCGAACAGCTCGATTTCCATGCGCTCTGGCGTGATCGCCGCGGCGTTGATGACGACGAACGGTCCTTCGGCGCGGCTCGAGGCGTTATGCAGCGTGCGCGCCGCAAGTTCCTTACCCGAACCGGACGGCCCGACGATCAGGATACGGCTGTTGGCCTTGGCGGCCCGGTCGATGGTCTGGCGCAGCTGATTCATGCAGGCGGAACGCCCGGTCAGGATGCTGGCGGCCGGCGCAAGCTGCTTGAGTTCCTTGACTTCGCGCTTCAGCCGTGAGGTCTCCAGCGCCCGCGTCGCCACCAGGATCAGCCGGTCGGACTTGAAGGGCTTTTCGATGAAATCGTAAGCGCCACGCTTGATGGCGGCGACCGCGGTTTCGATATTGCCGTGTCCGGAGATCATCACGACCGGCAGATCGGCATGGTCGCGCTTGACCTGCTCCAGCAATTGCAGACCGTCGAGCTTGGAGCCCTGCAGCCAGATGTCAAGAAACACCAAATGCGGGCGGCGGTTGGAAATTTCCGCCAGCGCCGAATCGCTGTCGCGCGCAGTCCGGGTCGTAAAACCCTCGTCGTCAAGAATGCCGGCAACCAGATCACGAATATCTGCTTCGTCATCGACAATGAGAATGTCATTAGCCATGGGTCGCGCCTGTCTTGTCAGCTGCCTGTTGCGGCTTTGATTTTTGTTTCATTGTTGGTCACATCAGCCGGCTCGGCGGTTTCGGATGCCGGCGGTTTTGTTTCGGGGGCTGGCTCCTTCACTTCGGGCTTCGGGGCATGGCCCGATATGGCGAAGCGCAATCGCATCCAGGCCCCCCGCGCGCCGGGACGGATGTCCGCGGCATCGTTAAGTTCGATCCGGCCGCCATGGTCCTCGAGAACGCGGCCGACAATGGCGAGCCCGAGGCCGGTGCCCTTTTCACGCGTCGTGACATAGGGTTCGAGCAGACGCGCCCGCGCAACCTTCGGCAGGCCGATACCGTTATCGATGACGTCAATCACAATGTCATCGTTCTCGCGCGCGGCGATGACATCAATGCGACCCTTGCCCAATTTGTCCGGCGGAACGGCTTCGATGGCTTCGGTCGCGTTCTTGATGATGTTGGTCAGCGCCTGCGAAATCAGCCGGCGGTCGAAATGGGCCCGCATCGGCTCTTCCTTGATATCGACGTCGATATCGATGTCGGGGTGGCCGACCCGCATCAGGAATACCGCCTGGCGCACGGTGTCGGCGACGTCCTCGCCCTCGATCACGGGCTTGGGCATCCGCGCGAAGCGGGAGAATTCATCGACCATCCGCCTGATGTCGTCGACCTGCCGCACGATGGTATCAGTGCACTGCTCGAACACCGCCTTGTCCTCGGTGATCACCTTGCCGAACTTGCGGCGGATGCGCTCGGCCGAAAGCTGGATCGGCGTCAGCGGATTTTTGATTTCATGGGCAATGCGGCGGGCGACGTCGGCCCATGCCGAGGTGCGCTGGGCCGAAACGAGCTCGGTGATATCGTCAAGCGTGATGATGTAGCTGTCGCGCGACTGGCTGGTCTGTTCGGCACTGACGCGAACCGAAAGGTTGCGCTCGCGGCCGTCGCGGGTAATCGTGATCTGGCCCTGCACCAGCCGTTGTGTGCCTTCCCGCGCCGTTTTCATCATGTCGTCGAGCTCGGGCAGCACGTCCGACAGCGGGTGACCCAGGGTCTCCGATTCCGCGTGCCCGATCAGCTTTTCGGCCGAGCGATTGAGGATGCCGACGCTCCCCGAGGCATCGACGCCGATAATGCCGGCGCTCGCCGAGGACAATACTGCCTCGATGAACCGGCGACGGCTGTCGATGAGGTCGCTGGCGCTGACGAGCTCGTCGCGCTGGGTGCGTAACTCCTGCGTCATCTTGTTGAAGGTCTCGCCGAGCTGGGCGAGATCGCCCTTCGAGCCGTGCACCGGCACCTGCACATGCAGATCGCCGGTCGAAACGATACTGGCGGCGCTCATCAGCCGCCTTATCGGAGCGACCAGCCAATTGGCGAAGTTCAGCCCGATCAGCACGGACGCCATCAGGATCGTCAGCGCAATCACCGCAAACATCAGCGCAAAATTGACCTGGATGCCGAGTCGGCGCGATTCGATCTCCGCATATTCGGCCACCGAGGCCTGGGTTTCGTTGACCTGCGCGACCACGCGGGGATCGAGCAGACGCACCACGTAGAGAAAGGTGTCGTTGAACGCCCGCAGCCGGATCACGGCCGCGACGTAGTTGGTTTCGGGAAGCACCGCGATCTGCGGTTCGTTCTCCTCGACGTTCTTCAGGAAGTCCGGATCCGGCGCCGTGAACGCCAGTTGAATCCCGGTTTGCGCGGTCTCCAGAATATTGCGGTCCTTGTCGATCAGCATCGCGCCCGGCAGGTTGCGCGAGGTGGCGCTCGCCGTCAGCAGGTCACGGAACGTGCCGCGGTCCTGGTCGAACAGCGGCCGGGCATGGGAGATATCGTTGGCCATTTCCAGAATGTCGCCGCGAATAAGCTGGGCGTGTTCCTGCAAATAGGCGTGGGCAATAATCAGTGAATTCTGGATCACCTCGCGGGTCGGACCCGAGAACAGCCGATCGAGGCCGCGATCGATGGTGACATTGGCGATGATCGCCACCAGCACGGCCGGCAACACCGCGATCACGGAAAACAGGCTGACGATCTGGATGTGCAACCGCGCCGCCGCCCGGCCCCGGCGCCGTGCCAGCATCACCTGCCAGACTTCGCGGACGATGATGGCGATCAGCACCAGAATGGTGGCGCCATTGATCATCAGGAAGGAAAGGACGACGGCCCTGGTCGGTTCGATCGGGGTCAGGCCTGTCAGCACCACGAAGGTCAGGAACGTCGAGAGCAGCGCCAGGCCGACCGCAAACGGCGCCAGCCACCTCCACAGGGACGAGCCCTTGGATTCAGCAAACGACGGATCAAACGATGCGGCCGTGGTCTCTGCGCTGGTCATTCCGGCAAGGGGTGAGATGATGGCCTTCCGCCCGCCGGATCAATGCCGGCGACGGACTGATGCATTCATATCACATTGTTGCCAAATTGCGACAAATCCGCGGCGTGGCTTGCCATCAAAATTTTCGTTCCACAGCGGCTTACTGCCTGCCCGGGTGCGCGTCGTGTTCCGGTTCCGAACGCCGCTAATTGCCGCTCCGGTAGACCTGGATGTCCAGGTCCCGAATCTTCTTGCGCAGCGTGTTGCGGTTGAGCCCGAGCAGNTCGGCCGCGCGGATTTGATTGCCTCTCGTCGCCGCCAGGGCTGCCGTGAGCAGCGGCACCTCGATTTCCTTGAGGATCCGGTGATAGAGCCCGGGCGGCGGCACGCCGTTGGGGAAACCCGAAAAGTGCGACGACAAATAGGCTTCGACCGCGCCGGCGAGATTGTCGACGCCGTGGTGCGCATTGCCGCCTGACGTCACAGCGGGCGGCGCCAATTCGCCGTCGATCACCGAGGCCGTGATCACGTCCTGCGGATACAGAGCCGCGAGCCGGCGCGCGAGGTTTTCAAGTTCGCGGACATTGCCCGGCCAGCGATGCTGCTTCAGGCGCTCCAGCGCCAGCGCATCGAGCTTCTTCGGCGGCAGCCCGTCCTTCTCCGCGAGCGCGAAGAAATGCCGGATCAGGTCGGGCAGATCCTCGATCCGTTCGCGCAACGGAGGAAGCCGCAGCGGCACGACGTTGAGGCGGAAGAACAGGTCCTCGCGGAACAGGCCCTGCTGAATCAGAATGCGCAGATCCTTGTTGCTGGCGGCAACGATGCGCACGTCGGTCTTGATCGGGGTGCGGCCGCCGACGGTGGTGTATTCGCCCTGCTGCAGCACCCGCAACAGACGAGTCTGCGCCTCCATCGGCATGTCGCCGATTTCGTCGAGAAACAGCGTGCCGCCCTCGGCCTGCTCGAACCGGCCGGAGGCGCGGGTGTTGGCGCCGGTGAAGGCGCCGCGTTCATGGCCGAACAATTCGGATTCGATGAGATCGCGCGGGATTGCCGCCATGTTAACGGCAACAAACGGGCCGTTGCGGCGCTTGCCATAATCGTGCAGCGCGCGCGCCACCAATTCCTTGCCGGTGCCGGATTCGCCCGAGATCATCACGGTGAGGTCGGTCTGCATCAGCCGCGCCAGCACCCGGTAGATCTCCTGCATCGCCGGCGACCGGCCGACCAGCGGGATCGAGTCGAACTCGGACTCGTCGACCTGGTTCGCCACCCGCTCCTTCGGCTCCGCCAGCGCCCGGCCGACGATCGCGATCAGCTCCTTCAGGTCGAACGGCTTTGGCAGATATTCATAGGCGCCGCGTTCGGACGCGCGGATCGCGGTCATGAAGGTGTTCTGCGCACTCATCACGATAACCGGGAGATTGGGCCGCATCTTCTTGATCCGCGGCAACAGGTCGAATGCGTTCTCGTCCGGCATCACGACGTCGGTGATAACGAGATCGCCCTCGCCCTGGCTCACCCAGCGCCACAACGTCGCCGCGTTCCCCGTCAGTCGCACCTCATATCCGGCGCGCGAGAGAGCCTGGTTCAAAACCGTGCGGATCGCCGTGTCGTCGTCAGCGACGAGTATGCTACCTGCGGGCATCGTCATGATTCCTCATCTTGTGTTCTGTGAGGCATGCAACGGCGTCCCCGAAACGTCATCGCGATGGCTTTGATCTAGTTGTTTGGCGGTGTTGAACATCGGCAGCAGCACGCGGAAAATGGTCTTCCGGGGCTGGGATTCGCATTCGATGATGCCGCCGTGATCGCCGACGATCTTCGCCACCAGCGCCAGACCCAAACCGCTTCCCGTAGGTTTCGTGGTGACAAAGGGATCGAACAGATTGGGCAACAGATCCTCGGGCACCCCGGGGCCGTTGTCCTTGACGCAGAATTCGAGCGGCAGCGACACCCGCGATTTCTTGCCCGGCACCGAGAGACGGACGCCGGGACGGAACGCGGTGGTGAGCTGGATCTCCGCGTCGCTGCCGAGATCGACCACGGCCTCGGCAGCATTCTTCACCAGGTTCAGAAACACCTGAATCAACTGGTCCTGATTGGCGAGCACCGGCGGCAGCGACGGATCATATTCCTCGACAAAGCGGATATTGCGGGCGAAGCCCGACTGCGCCAATCGCTTGACGTGATCGAGCACCGAATGAATGTTGACCGGGCCGCGCGCCACCGGCCGGTCGTCGCCGAACACTTCCATGCGGTCGACCAGCGTGACGATGCGGTCGGCTTCGTCGCAGATCAGTCGCGTCAGCATGCGGTCTTCCGAGGAAGCCGCCTGCTCCAGAAGCTGCGCCGCGCCGCGGATGCCGGACAGCGGGTTCTTGATTTCATGCGCCAGCATCGCGGCCAGCGCGATCACCGAGCGCGCGGCACTGCGATGGGTCAGTTGCCGGTCCATCTTGTCGGCGATGGTGCGCTCCTGCAGCATCACCACGATATGACCGGGCCGTTCGGTGAGCGGGGCCACATGCAGATCGACCTGGCGATCGCCGCCGATCCGCGGCGTGCCGAGATCAACCTTGTATTCGTTGACCGGCGAGCCGCTACTGCGCACCTGATCGATCAGCGCCAGCAAGGGACTGCCGAACGGCACCAGCTCTTTGAGCGACTGCCGTTGCAGAAATTGCGTGGAAATCTCGAAGAAGGATTCCGCAGCCATGTTGGCATCGACGATCCTGCCGTCGGGCGCTACCAGGAGCACCGGGTTCGGCAGCGCGTTGAGGATGGCGTCACCGTCTGACGGCACCGGTCGGCGATTTTCTGCGGCCGAGTTCATGCGGCGGCGCTCCATGCAAAATCGTCGAATGCATCCTGAAGAGATCGGTGAACTTTATGCGGATCCTCCGATGTCAGGATCCGCTCGCGCCAGGTCTTGAGCGTGTGTGCCGGCGTGCGGCTATATCGCGCCGCGATTTCCAGCGCCCAGCCGAGATGCTTGCGTGCATGGCGAAGGCCGATGCGCAGTCCATACAGCGTGCAAACGTCGTCATAGAGCGCACGGACGTGGCTGAGCTGCTGCGCCAGCGATGGCGGGGCCTCGGCGATACCGGTCTCCAGGCGGCGTCCGATCTGACCGGGCAGCCATGGCTGACCCTGCGCGCCACGGCCGATCATGACCGCGTCGGCTCCGGACATTGCAAGCGCGGACACTGCCTTCTCGAACGAGGTGATATCGCCGTTGACGACCAGCGGAATAGCGATCGCATCCCTGACCGCGCGCACCGCGCCCCAATCGGCCTCGCCCTTGTAGAACTGGCAGCGGGTGCGGCCGTGCACGGAAATCATCTGCACGCCGGCCTGCTCGGCGCGGCGTGCCAATTCTGGCGCGTTCCGCGAGCGATCGTCCCAGCCGAGCCGCATCTTCAGCGTCACCGGTACCGTCACGGCCGATATCGTCGCGTCGATCAATTTCTCGGCATGATCGACATCGCGCATCAAGGCCGAGCCGGACTGCCCGCCGGTCACATGCCGTGCTGGACAACCCATATTGATATCGATGATATCGGCACCGGCGGCTTCGGCGACCCGCGCGCCCTCCGCCATCCAGCGGGCCTCGCAGCCGGCCAGTTGAACGACATGCGGACCGATGCCGGTTGCCTCGCAGCGCAATTGCGACATGGCGCGGCCATGGACAAGATCGTCGCTCGCGGTCATCTCGGAGACCACAAGGCCGACGCCGAGTCCGGCCGCCAGCCGTCGAAAGGGTGCATCGGTGACGCCCGACATGGGCGCCAGAAGAACCCGGTTGGCGAGCGTAATATTGCCTATTTTCAACGGCTTAGACCGTGATATTGCCGAGCCGGTCACGGGATTCTCATGTTTCTGGCAGGCGCCTCATCGCGGCTGCCGGTACCCATTTTGAGCACAAATCTTGTGCAGTCAAGCTTCATGCCTACACTTTAGACAAGTCTGACAATTCTGCAAGTGCACTGCAGCAAAATATGCCATTCCCAAAGCAATTGGGAATCATTCCGTTTTGCGGCCACAGCATGGTAAGGGCTGTGCGCCAGCGGACCACTGCTGCCCCTATCAACCCCGATTCGCCCGTAATTGCGTCAAATGCCGACATCACCACGGACTGCAGCCATCCTTGTCGCGGCCGGACGCGGACTGCGCGCGGGCTCGGGCGGACCGAAGCAATATCGCGTCATCGGGGGCCAGACCGTCATTTTCCGGGCGATGGAACCGTTCTGCTGTCATCCACAGGTTTTTGCGGTGCAGCCGGTTTTGAATCCGGACGACACCGCGGTCTTCAATGAGGCCGTCAGCGCGTTGCGCTACCAGCCGCCGGCCCATGGCGGAGCCACCCGCCAGGCCTCGGTGCATGCCGGACTCGAGGCGCTTGCGAGCGTGAAGCCGGATGTGGTTCTGATCCACGATGCGGCGCGGCCGTTCGTCTCGGCAGCGCTGATCTCGCGCGCGATCGAAGCTGCGTTGCGCACGGGAGCTGCCATTCCCGCGATGCCGATCGCCGATACCGTCAAACAGGTCAGCGAAAGCGGCGACGTCGAGGCGACGCCGGAGCGCGCGCGTTTGAGAATCGCGCAAACGCCGCAGGCGTTCCGGTATGATNTGATCCTCGACGCCCATCGCCGCGCCGCGCGCGAGGGCCGCAGCGATTTCACCGACGACGCGGCGATCGCCGAATGGGCGGGATTGACGGTAGCGACGTTCGAAGGCGATGCTGCGAACATGAAACTCACGACCTCGGAAGATTTTGTCCGCGAGGAAGCCCGCCTCGCAAGCTTGCTCGGCGATATCAGGACCGGGACCGGTTACGACGTGCACGCCTTCGGCGACGGCGATCATCTGATGATCTGCGGCGTTCGCGTGCCGCACACACGCGGCTTTCTCGCCCATTCCGACGGCGATGTCGGCCTGCATGCGCTGGTCGACGCCATCCTCGGCGCGCTGGCCGACGGCGATATCGGCTCGCACTTTCCGCCGAGCGACCCGCAATGGAAGGGGGCCGCCTCCGACCGCTTCCTGAAATACGCCATCGACCGCGTCACCGCGCGCGACGGCCGCATCGCCAATCTCGAAGTGACGCTGATTTGCGAGCGCCCGAAAATCGGACCATTGCGCGACATTATGCGTGCACGCATTGCCGAGATCACGGGGCTGAATATCTCGCGGGTCGCGGTGAAAGCGACCACCAGCGAACGGCTCGGTTTTACCGGCCGCGAGGAAGGCATCGCAGCGACGGCGTGCGTAACTGTCCGTCTCCCATTTGGTGATAAAGGGTGGAGCGACTGAAATGAGCGGCAGCGACGCCCGCGCCCTCTCCCGCTCGCTGCTCGATCTGTGCCGGATGCGCAAATTGACCATCGCGACCGCGGAATCCTGCACCGGCGGCCTGGTCGCCGGCGCGCTCACGGATATTCCTGGTTCCTCCGACGTCATCGACCGCGGCTTTGTCACTTATTCCAACGAGGCCAAGCGCGCGATGCTCGGCGTCAAGACAACGACGCTTGCGACCTTCGGTGCGGTCAGCAAGGAGACCGCGACCGCGATGGCGATCGGAGCGCTGGAACGCGCTGACGTCGATCTCGCCGTCGCCATTACCGGCATCGCAGGCCCGGGCGGCGCGACGCCGGGCAAGCCGGTCGGCCTCGTGCATTTTGCCGTGGCCGCCCGCGACGGCAGGATCGTGCACCGCGAATGCCGTTTTGGCGCGATCGGCCGCAGCGCGGTGCGGCTGCGCTCGGTGGTCGAGGCACTCAGGATGCTGATGGAATTGGCACGCGGACCGCAGGCGCTGGCAAAACCGCGCCTTGAGGCCGCCGCCCGGCTCCGTCCCCGCGTCGCGCGCTCGCCGCGGCGCAACGGCGTCAAACGGCGGCGGCCGCCGCGGGCGTAACGTACGAAACGCGAACCTCTAGGCCGCCTTGCCATAAATCGCATCCGCGCGCTTTTCGAACGCCGCCGCGAAGCGCTGGAACGCGGCGTCGAAGATCGTTCCCATCAGCATCGCCAGCATCCGGCTGCGAAATTCATACGAAATGAAAAATCCGACATCGCACGCATCGTCCGCCTTCGGCTCGAACGACCAGCGGTTCTCGAGGTTGGAAAACGGCCCGCGCAAATATTCGACCAGGATTTTCAAATTGGGACGGTCGAGCGTCACCCGGCTGGTAAAAGCTTCCCGTATCAATTTGAACGACACCGTCATGTCGCAGACCACGATCTCGGTGCCGTCCGGCCTTTGCGTGCGCTGGCGTATTTTCAGCGTGCTGCACAGCGGCACGAATTCAGGATAGCGCTCGACATCGGCCACCAGGTCGAACATCTCTGATGCGCTATGCTGAACCCGGCGCTTATTGGAAAACTGCGGCATCAGTGAACGCTCGCCTGGATGGCCGTTGACCCAACATCCGTCAAATAGCGCTTCGCCTGTACCCGGCTCGTGAAGCAGATAAAGGCCTGATCCGGCCGCAATCCCTCGAAGTATTTTAATAGCTTCGGCCGCTGCCGCGCACGATAGGTCCAGACATACCGGAAAAATTCGGCGTCGATCTTTTCCGGGCAGCCAGGCGCCATTTCCGGCCGCACCTGACCATAGCTCGTCGCGATCCTCGCCAGGATTCCAACCATGCAGGTTCTTCGCGGCAGATCGAACCAGAAAACGCCGTCGGCAACCCTGCGGCGGATTTCGCCGCCGTGTGAGATATAGTTGCCGTCCATGATCCAGCGCGGTTGGCAAGCGACGTCGGTGACGCGCTCTTCGAATTCGGCCGGGTCTGACGGTATCCAACCGGGTCTCCAGTAGAGCGCATCTAGCGACACCATCGGAATCCCAGTCATAGTAGAAAGCCGTCGCGCAAACGTCGACTTGCCGGACCCGGACGATCCCATCACAAGAATGCGCTCCATGATTTAAAATCCGCAAATCAGCGCACGAGGGCAGCGCGCGCCGCCCTGAGCCTTGCGAAATCATCGCCGGCATGATGCGACGAGCGCGTCAGCGGGCTCGCCGACACCATCAAGAAGCCCTTGGTGTAGGCGACCTTCTCGTAGGCTGAGAATTCGTCCGGCGGCACATAGCGCATCACGGCGTGATGCTTCCGGGTCGGCTGCAGATACTGGCCGATGGTTAAAAGTCGACATCCGCCGAGCGCAGATCGTCCATCACCTGCAACACCTCGTGACGCTCCTCGCCGAGGCCAACCATGATGCCGGATTTGGTGAAGAGATTGGGGTCGATTTCCTTGACCCGCTGCAATAGCCGGATCGAGTGAAAATAGCGCGCGCCTGGCCGCACGCTCAGGTAACGCGACGGCACCGTTTCGAGATTATGATTGAACACGTCGGGTTTTGCCGCCGCCACGATCTCGAGCGCGCCCTCCTTGCGCAAAAAATCCGGCGTCAGGATCTCGATGGTCGTGGTCGGGCAGCGCGCGCGGATCGCGCGAATGGTTTTTGCAAAATGCTCGGCGCCGCCATCGGCCAGATCATCGCGATCGACCGAGGTGACCACGATATGGGCGAGCCCAAGCTTGAAGGTGGCTTCCGCGACGTGTTCCGGCTCGTGCGCATCGAGCGCGCCGGGTAAACCTGTCTTGACGTTGCAGAAGGCGCAGGCCCTGGTGCAGGTGTCGCCCATGATCATGAAGGTGGCGTGCTTCTTGTCCCAGCACTCCCCGATGTTCGGGCAGCCGGCCTCCTCGCAGACCGTGACCAGGCCGTTCTCCTTGACGATGTTGCGGGTGTCGGCATAGCCGCGGGTATTCGGCGCGCGCACGCGGATCCAGTCCGGCTTCGGCGGCGAGACCGCATCCGGCCGGTTGACCTTTTCCGGGTGACGCGGACGTAAGGGCGTAGCTGAAACGGTATCGACGACGACGACCATAGAATGTCCGATCTGGGCAGGTATCTTAGCTAATCCGCTTGGGGCCAAATCGCAACCGCTCGCCTTGTTAGCCCACTGCCTTTCGCTTATGGCTCCTCTGCCGTATTTCCTCCCCGCCCCGATTTGCCCGCCCCGATTGGAATGGCTCAAAGCCCCACCCCCGCCACCGTCGCGCCCCTTTTGGGCAAGCCGCTGAAGCGCGCGTTCTTCGGCCGCAGCGTGCATCAGGTCGCGCCCGACCTGATCGGCGCGACGCTTCTGGTCAACGGGGTCGGCGGCATCATCGTCGAGGTCGAGGCCTATCATCACACCGAGCCGGCCGCGCATTCGTTCCGCGGACCGACGCCGCGCAACAGGGTGATGTTCGGCCCGCCCGGTTTTGCCTATGTCTACCGCTCCTACGGCATCCATTGGTGCGTCAATTTCGTCTGCGAGAAGGAAGGCTCCGCCAGCGCGGTCTTGATCCGCGCCCTGCAGCCGACCCACGGCCTTGCCGCGATGCGCCGCCGGCGCGGATTGCACGACGAGCGGTCGCTGTGCTCGGGACCGGGCAAGCTGACCGAGGCGCTCGGCATCACCGATGAGCATAATGGACTGGCGCTCGATGCCGCACCTATGGCGCTTTATGCGCGGATCGGCAAAGTTGAAGTCGTGACGGGGTTGCGGATCGGCATCACAAAAGCGCAGGAACTGCCGTGGCGATATGGACTGAAGGGTTCGCGATTCTTGAGCAAGCCGTTTTGAGGAGACCGTCATTGCGAGCGAAGCGAAGCAATCCATGG
>JGI12635J15846_10004344_pt1 | contig 12235 bp, 12 predicted proteins | sample BlaSpr_A8_OM2_M2_FD_15846 | JGI IMG/M metagenome (IMG submission 15846) | reverse complement strand
CCCTCACCCCAGTGTCCGGGCATCGGGGCCCGACGATTCCTGCGATCTCGCAGGCGGATCGCAATCGGCTCATCACTCACCGCCGGGCCGCCGTCCGCTGCGCCAGCGCATGACCGCGGACATGCGGCCAGCGGAGTGTAGTATCGTGTTTGCAGGGTCCCCTGCGGGGCATTTGGCTACGTCTTCAGTGGCGCACAATCGACGGGATCCGTGGGGAACAGCATGAGGGGCTTGCTTCTGGCGTGGGCATGCGCGTGTATGCCGTCGGTTGCTGCGGCGCAGGGGTTGTTGCCTGCCCCCGTGCCTGAGGTCCCGGTTGCCGTGAGGAACTATCTGGACCAGGCGAAGCGCGTCGTCGACGCTGCGGCGCAACCGGCTGCACCTTGGAACGGACCACGTGACGGGCCACGCGCGCAACGTGCGAAACGCATCGCCGTCGTCGCCGAGGATCTGCGCAACGGCGGAGTCCTCGGTGTGGTCGACGGTGTGCTGGAGGCCGCCAGAGTCGTCGGCTGGAGCGCAAAGATATTCGACACCGGCGGCACGCCGGAACTGCGGCTGAAGATGCTGGCGAATGCGCTGGAGAGCCGTCCGGACGGTCTGGTTATCGTCGGTGGCGACGCGCGTGCCCTGCTGCCTGCGCTGCGACCCTTTTCCGAGCGAAGCATTCCGATTGTCGGCTGGCACGTCGCGGCCCAGGCTGGTGCGGTGCCTGGTACGCCTGTGGCGATGAACGTCTCGACGGATCCACTTGAGGTCGCGCGCGTGACCGCGCTGGCGGCCATCGCGGAGTCCGGCGGACGTGCAAGAGTCATCATCTTCACCGACAGCGGTTACCGGCTCCCACAAGAGAAGGCGGACGCAATGGCCGCCGTCGTGCGTGCGTGTAGCGGCTGCACCTTGCTCGAAATGCGCGACGTACCCATCTCGCGCAGCCAGGAACTGATGCCCGGCATAACGCGCAGCTTGCTCGCGCGTTATGGCAGACGCTGGACGCATGCGTTGGCAATCAACGACATCTACTTTGACTACGCCGCCCCTGTGCTGACCCAGGCTGGATTGCCGAACACCGCCATGGCGATGCTGTCGGCCGGCGACGGGAGCGAGTCCGCCTTCCTGCGCATCCGGGCGCGCACATTCCAGACGGGCACAGTGGCTGAGCCCCTGAATTTGCACGGCTGGCAGCTGGTTGATGAGATGAACAGACTCCTCGCCGGGGAAAGCGTCACGGGTTACGTGTTTCCGGTGCATCTCGTGACGGCGGACAACATCGCCGCGGACGGCGGCGATCGTCTGCTCTACGACCCCGCCAACGGCTATCGCGACATCTATCGCCGCATTTGGGAACGCCCTTGAAACTCACTTTTCCACACTCGCTTACAGCCCAGTGCGCGCTCGTGGTCTCCTGCCTCGCCGCCTTGGTAGTCGCGGTCGGTGCCACTAGCCTTTACTCATTGGACGGTTCGGCGCACGCGCTTCGCCTGTTGGCCGACGATCGGCTGGCGCGCCTGGAGGATGCACAGGATCTGGCGCAGCACACCCTGATGATCCAGCGTCTGGCGTTGCAGTTGTCCAGTGACGATACGGTCGACGCCGTGCGCGAGACGCATCGGCACGTCCTCGAACAGTTGGCGTCCTTCGACCGTCTGGTGGGGCGTCTCGCCTCGGCGACTGCGCGCGACGACCCCGGTGGCGACACGCTGGCGCTGCATCGATCGAGCCAGCGCTTTCGCAACACGGTCAACATCGAGGCGCAGGTGCGCGGGACCGCGCTGCGCGAGCGTGCCGTGGCCTCGTCCACGCCCCGGCCCGGGGCGGCACTCGCCAGCCTCGACGATGATTTGCTCGGCCAGGCCGGCGCCTTGGCCGTCGCGGCACGCCAACAGTCGGACTACTTGACGCGCGACTATCGCCAAGCGGTTCAAGATCTGGCCGAAAGCTCGGACCGCACGCGCGCATGGGTGGGCGCAGAAGTCGCGCTGAGCCTGCTGCTCACCTGGCTGATAACCCGCGTATTTCTCGGTCGTCATGTCGTGGCACGGCTGCGCCGGGTGAGCCACACTCTGCGGCACGGTGACGTGGAGAGCGCGCAGACCGGCCTCCCGGTGCAGGGGGACGACGAGATTGCCGACATGGCGCGCGCAGTCGAGCAGTTCCTTGAAGACCGGCGCCAGCGCGGGAAAGCCGAGGACGAGCTAAAGCAGCTCAACGCTGAACTGGAGTCCCGCGTCGCGCAGCGGACGGCCGAACTCAGCAGGGCGCTTGCCGGCCGGACGGCGGAGATCGTCGAACGCAAGCACGCCGAAGATGCCGCGCGGGCAAGCGAGTGCTTCCTGAGCAGCATCATCGAAAACATCCCGGATACGATCTTCGTCAAGGAGGCGGCGACCCTGCACTTCGTGCGCTTTAACAAGGCGGCAGAACAACTGCTCGGCTACAGGCGCGAGGAACTCATCGGCAGATCCGTCCATGACCTGTTTCCCGCGCATGAAGCTGATTTCTTCGCGCTGGACGATCGTACCGTGCTGGATTCGCGGGAAATGGTCGACGTGCCGGAGGAGCAGGTCCATACGCGCCACGGCGTGCGCTTCGTGCACACGATGAAGATCCCGATCCCGGATGCGCGTGGCGAGCCGCAGTTCCTGCTCGGCATCTCGCGCGACATTACGGAGCACAAGCGTGCCGACGAGGAACTGCGGCGCTATCGCGAGCGACTCGAAGAGATGGTCCTCGAACGAACAGCTGAATTGGCCGTCGCAAAGGAACACGCCGATGCGGCCAACCAGGCCAAGAGCGACTTTCTCGCGCACATGAGCCACGAGCTGCGCACGCCGTTGAACGGGATTCTGGGTTACGCGCAGATCCTTGGCCGCGATAAGAGCCTCGACCAACGACAGATCGACGGGATCCGGGTGATCCAGCGCAGCGGCGAACACCTGCTTACGCTCATCAACGACATCCTGGATATGGCTAAAATCGAGGCCGGGAAGATGGAGCTCAACCTCTCCGACATTCCACTCGACCGGTTCATCCATTTCATTGCCGAGACGATCCGGGTGAAGGCTACGGAAAAGGGGCTTGCCTTCGCCTGCGAGATGGCCCCCGATCTGCCCGCGGGCGTGCGCGTCGACGAAAAACGGCTGCGCCAGGTACTGCTCAATCTGCTCTCCAATGCAATTACATTTACCGAAGAAGGGAGCGTGCGTCTGCGCGTCGGTTTCCTGCCGCCAGCGCGACTGCTTTTCGAGGTAGAAGACACAGGCATCGGCATAGACGATGTGCATCTGAAGGCAATCTTCCGGCCTTTCGAACAGGTGAGCGACACTCGCCACCGGCTGGGAGGCACGGGGCTGGGCCTCGCCATCAGCCAACAGCTCTCGCGTCTGATGGGCGGCGAGATCCATGTCACGAGCCGCCGCGGCGCTGGCAGCGCCTTCTCATTCGAGCTGAACGCGCCGGTGGTGGCGCCTCATGCGGCTGCTGCCCCACTGGAGCGGACGATAGGTGGCTACAAGGGAGCGCGCAAGACCGTCCTGGTCGTGGATGACGTGGCGGAAAACCGCGCCGTCGCGGTCGATATGCTCAGCCAACTCGGATTTGACATGGCGGAGGCCGGTAACGGACTGGAAGCTCTCGAGAAAGTCAAATCCCTGCGGCCGGCGCTCGTCCTGATGGACATTGTGATGCCTGGCATGGACGGGCTCGAGACCACACGCCGCCTGCGCCAGATGCCAGAGTTCCGGGATTTGCCCGTCGTCGCAGTCTCCGCCGGCGCCTCCGGGGCCGATGCGGCGCAAAGCCTGGTGGCCGGTGCGAATGCCTTTCTGCCTAAACCGATCGACTTCAATGGGCTGTTATCAAAGGTCGCAGCCCTCCTGAATATCGAATGGAGCGACGAGATTCGCCAGGCGGAAGTCGCCGGACCAAGTGAAGCGGCAGCACCCGTTGCCGATCCTTCCATCGAGACCTTGATCGCGCCGCCGCCGGAGGAAATCGAAGCGCTGCATCATCTGGCGCGACTCGGCGACATGAAAGCGATCGCGAAGCACGCCACCCAGCTGCCCGAACTCGACGAGCGCTACCGTCCTTTCGCCGATCATCTTTCCCGGCTCGCAAAGGATTACCGGTCCAAGGCAATCCTCAGCTTTGTCGAGCGATATCTGATAGAGAGGTAAGTCCCGTGACCAGGGCGTTCAGAAAGTTTCGGATTCGTCAGGGGGCGCTTCACAAAACGGAAAATAAAGCATGTTTAGACGGTGGCGCGCGGCTGGCCGAGGTTTCGGGCAATCGTGCCGCGAAGGCTTAATTCATCTGGCGCGCGCTTGACCTCGTCGCTTGGACTGCTCAGGACTTCCGAGATGCGCAGGCTCAACAAATACAGCAGCGAGATCAACCAGCGCACGCGTAAGTAGTGCTCCTGCTCGCATGCAGTCTCACGTAGCATCGCGTCGGGCCTGCCAGAGATGTCTTCTAGGAATCGCGTCACGCGGGCGGCTTGGTCTTGAAGTATGTAACGGCGGGTCATTATCGATGGCGCAAATGGCCTGCAGACCATCGCGAGCCGGCTTCCTTTTCCTGTAGAGTCAATTCTCGACTGGTTCCACATTTCCATGCGCGTGAGATATCTCGAACAGATTGTCGCGGGCACGCGTGCAGTCACTGAGACGGAGAAGGCGGCGAAATCCACATTAGTCGCCCGGATAAAAAACTTCGCTGGTGTTTCTGGCATGCCAACGTTCAGAGGGCGGAAAGCCGGATGCGGGAAATCCTATTGACCTGTCGCATCGTCGTGCCAGAGACCCCGAAATTTTGCGAAAGCCTCGCGCAACTCGACTACCGCACTCGTGAGCTCGTTGCCTATGTCGAATCCAACGGAGGATCGACAATTCCCTATGGGAGGCGCCATCGCGATGGAAGTTCAATCTCAACTGCGATGGCAGAGTCGGCCGATAATCAAGTGTTGAACCATCGGATGTGCAAACGGCAACAGATGCGCCGGTCGTCGCGGGGTGCCCATCTGCTGGCACAAGTTCGATGTGCCGTCATCAACGGTGATCTGAACGAACGCCTCACGCCTTTCAGGCAACGCATGAAGGATCTGCCCGCCGACGTCGCTGAATTCCTTAGTCAGCTACAACGAGTTGAAGCGTCGTTACCCCAAGGTTTTTAACGCTCTCTACGCGGATTGTCATTTTTATTTCGAAATTAGTGACAACTTCATTGCGGTCTACGCCTGACTGCGGGCAAAACACGAATTATGACGACACGTTCATATCCGCGCTGCACGAAACCGGCCATTGAGGAACGGCCACGAGCCTCCGGGTATGAAAGCTCGCCTCGGTAGATGACGCGGGCCTTGAAAGGATGAACGGCCGTAGTACCTTGGAAGCCGCCGTTGTGGCGACGCCGGTCCGAAGGGCAGATGCGGGTCGAACTGAGACGATCAAAGTCACTTTGACGGAATGTTCCGAGGCGACGATAGATCAGGCGGACGTACACCCTGACTAAGTCCCCGCTGTAAATATCTCCCGCGGCACCGGAACTGATCCGGCAGCGTTTGAAGCTGGCATGGTGCGCTACGCGAGCGAAGGCCGCGATAGCCTGAAGCGGGTCGGGAAACATCGCCAAAGTATGAAGCTATGCTTCATAGTGCATCCTCCCCATTTATCTTGCCAAATGCAAAGCCTAACATGGGTGCTTTGCCAGACTCATTCCGCACTTTCAACAGGAGCTGCACGATGGAATATGTGAAACTTGGCCGCACAGGTCTCGATGTGTCACGTCTATGCCTTGGCTGCATGAGCTATGGTGTGCCTGAACGTGGCCCGCACCCATGGTCGCTAGACAACGACGCCGCACGCCCCTTTATCAAACAGGCGCTCGATCTCGGTATCAACTTCTTCGATACGGCTAACATCTATTCGGACGGCACCAGCGAGGAGATCGTTGGCCGCGCGCTAAAGGATTTCGCGTGCCGCGACGAGATCGTGCTCGCCACCAAAGTCAACAGCCGGATGCGTCCGGGGCCGAACGGCGCGGGGCTGTCGCGCAAGGCGATCATGGCGGAAGTCGACGCGAGCCTGAAGCGCCTCGGCACCGACTACATCGACCTGTATCAGATCCACCGCTGGGATGACACGACGCCGATCGAAGAAACAATGGAGGCGTTGCACGATGTCGTCAAAGCGGGCAAAGCACGCTATATCGGTGCATCGACGATGTATGCGTGGCAATTTGCCAAAGCACTGCATGTCGCCGAACGCCACGGCTGGACCCGCTTTGTGACGATGCAGAACTACGTGAACCTGCTGTATCGTGAGGAAGAACGCGAGATGTTGCCGCTGTGCGAAAGCGAAGGCATCGGCGTGATACCGTGGAGCCCGCTCGCACGGGGCCGTCTGACGCGTGACTGGAACAGCAGCAGCGCGCGCTCGGAAACGGACGAATTCGGCCGCACGCTGTATGCGAACACCGAAGAGGCGGACCGTCAGATCGTCGAACGGGTGAGCCAGATCGCGACGAAGCGGGGCGTGCCGCGGGCGCAGGTCGCGCTTGCGTGGGTGCTGCAGAAAAAGCCGGTCACGGCGCCAATTGTCGGCGCGACCAAGCTGCATCATCTGAACGATGCGGTCGCGGCCCTCTCGCTCAAACTGACGACGGACGAAATCCACCTGCTCGAAGAACGGTACGTGCCGCATGCGGTGACGGGTTTCAAATAAACAGTCGTGCTATCGCTTTCCGGCGGCTCGCTGCGCCTCACAGCGAGAAGTGACTCAAGTGGAATCCGACCGACTCGATGGACTGGACGTCTTCGTGCGCGTCGCGAAGGCGTGCAGTTTCACGGCGGTGGCCCGACCCAAGATCGCAGGCTGAGCCGGTCGGAATAGATCGGATGTCCGCCACTTCGGCCTTACTAGCCGGTCGTCCTCCACCGGCCATGAAGGGTCATTCGTCCGTCGTGTCACCCGGACATTCGGATGGCGGCTCCGCCCCATCAAACGGCCATTCGACTGCCGGAGGTGAAGGTTGCTTCATAGAGCACCACTCCGGTCAGCCGAGCCTGCCGATAATTGGCCGATCTTGAACCGGTCCAGGAAAAATCGAACAGGCGCTGACCTTGAGGGTTGTTCGACGCCTGCCGGCACGCGGCGCAGCATGTTCACAGTCATGGCGACCACGGCGGGCATCCAACAACCCTCAACGAGCCAGGACAGTCGTGCAGGCGTCAACGAGAGGAGCGCAGTTCAAAGCCAGGTGCCGCCCTGGCGTTCGGTCGGCTCTTGTGCAAGGGCGTCGAAACCGTGAATCCAGTCCAGATGATGCAGCAGGCTGTCGCGCGCGCGAAGGCGGGCGTTGCGCGCCTGCGCCTCGGGTCCGTCCGGCAGATGCAACACGTCAGCCGTCGATATCGAGGCGTATTGCACCTTGCGCGTGCGGCCCCGCCGCAACCGCTCGTAGGCCTCCTGCGCCTCGCGCCAGCGACCCGGGCCCGCCTTGGCCAGCTGCGCGGCCAGCACCACGGCATCTTCGATCGACTGATTGGCGCCCTGGCCATGGTGCGGCACGAGCGCATGCGCGGCATCGCCGATGAGCGTCACGCGGCCCTTGCTCCAGCGCCCGAGCGGGGGACGATGGAACAGGCCCCAGCGCTGGCTGATCGGCACCGCCGTGATCATCTGCACCACCGCCGGATGCCAGTCCTTGAACAGGCGCAGCTGCTCACCCTCGCTCGCCGGCGTGACCCAGTCGCGCGACGGCCACGGCGAGGGATGGCGCTCGACGAGCAGAAAGTTCTGGTCGCCTTTGTCGCCGATCGGATAGTGAAGCAGATGGCCCTGTGGTCCGACCCAGAACTGAATGGCCTCGGGATCGGGCAGCAGATCCATGCGTCCAGCCGGCACCACGCCACGAAAACCTGAGCAGCCCGAATACAGGGCGTCGTCGTAGCCGAGCATCCATTGCCGCGTGATCGAGCGCGCCCCGTCCGCGCCGATCACCAGATCGGCGTCGATGTGCCGACCGTTGGCGAAACTCAGACTCACACGATCCGGATGCTGCACGAGATCGGTCAGCCGATGGCTGAGATTGATGCGCTCGAGGCCGACCGCGTTCGACAGCACGGCCTGCAGGTCCGCGCGGTGTACGCCCCAATAGGATCCCCCGAACTGCTGGCGATAGCTCGGTTCGCCACGATGCTGTCCAATCACTTCGCCGCTGCGCCCGTCCCGATAGATCAGCGCGGGTATTTCAGCGCACACCGCGTCGAAGGCTGCACGCAGTCCCATGCGCTCGTAAAACCGCGTCGCATTCGCCGACAGCGCGACTGCCGCTCCGACCTCGCGAAGCTCGTCGGTCTGCTCGTAGAGCTGCGCGTCGATGCCATGTTCTCGCAGTGCGAGCGCGAGCGTGAGGCCGCCGATGCCAGCACCGATTATTGCGATCTTCAGATCCAGCTGTTCCATGGGGTGTCTCCAGTATTCAGACTGTGTGTTTGAGTCGGCACGGCACGCATACTGTGCTGAAGTCGGATGCGTGCGCCGTGTCTGAATTCTCGGCACTGGTCGTCCATTTCACAATAAAATGGGGTGAATCTGCATCATCACTGAAATCAATGAGCCCGGGATACCCGCGTCATGAAGCTGAGTGAAGTTGATCTCAATCTGCTGCTGCTTTTCCAACGGTTGATGCAGGAGCGGCGAGTATCGACCGTGGCCGAGCAGATGAACATGAGTCAGCCCGGCGTCAGCAACGCCCTCGCCAAACTGCGTCGACGGCTCGGTGACCCGCTGTTCGTGCGTGGGCCGGGCGGAGTAGTGCCCACGCCGTTCGCGTTGCGCCTGGCAGAGCCGGTTTCTCAGGCGCTCGCGATCCTGCACGCCGCACTCAATCCTGAGACCGGTTTCGATCCGCTGCGTGTCACGCGCACGATAACGATCGGCATGACCGATATCGGCGAGGTCGTCTTTCTGCCCGCGCTTGTCGAACGACTGTCGCGCGAGGCGCCGGGCATCGCGCTCAATACCGTTCGCGACACGAGCGTCAATCTGAGCAACGAGATGGCCGAGGGCCGGGTGGATCTCGCCATCGGCCTGCTGCCGCAGCTCAAGGGCGGCTTCTATCAGCGCCGCCTGTTCGATCAGCGGTATGTCTGCCTGTTCAGGCGCGGCCATGCGCTCGAAGATGCGCCGCTCACGCTCGCTGCCTGGCGTGAAGCCGAGCATCTGGTGGTGGTGTCCGCCGGCACCGGACACGGTCAGGTGGACGATTGGCTGAAACGGCGAGGCGTGCAGCGCCGGGTGCGATTGACGGTGCCGCACTTCATGAGCGTCGGCTACATCCTGCAACGCACCGATCTGATTGCCACGGTGCCGGAGCGACTGGCCTTGCAGCTGGCAGCGCCGTTCTCACTGAGCCTGCGCGCATTGCCCTCGACGTTGCCCGCCGCGCCGATCCATTTGCTCTGGCACGCGCGAGTCCAGCAGGACGAAGGCAATCGCTGGCTGCGCGGGGTGGTGATCGACCTGTTCGCGGACTCGGCGATGCAAACGCGCAGAACGAAGTCCGTGCAAAAAAGCTCGTAGTTCGAAACAAGACATCGGGTCGAGCGGCCTGATCGGGGCGGTCGAGCGAGCATATGACTGGATCTGGCGCCATAAACTGCCGCTCACAGGCGTCGTCGGTCGGACATTCCGGGGTCGGCTCCGCCCCGCAAGCGGCCGTTGACGGCGCGCCGACCCGACCGTCAGTTGCGGGTCGATTGCTGCTCTAGACGCGGCCGAGGGAGCAATGCATCTTACGAGGCTTCATCACATAAGTTTTTCGCACCAATCGACGATAAAACGATTCTCACCGCAATCTACTTGATCCGCCTATTTCTCGAACGCCGAGAACCGCGCATCGGCCTGGTTGTCGAGTAAAAAATTCCTATGTCCGCCGAACATTGATTCGCTCTGCCGTTAGCGATACCCTTAAATCGTTCGTGATCGTCGAATGCTAGTCAACCCGGAGACAACCGTATCGTGAAGCGAGCGTGGGCTTTCTCCTGCATCCTCGCCTTGAGCGCTATCCTCGGCGGATGCGGCAAGGACGGATCGCGAAACGCTACTCAGGAACCGGGCGCATCCGCGAGTCAGGCACCGGTTCAGCTTGGGCAGGCCGCGAGCGACACACCCGCCGCATCGGGCGCGCAGGAGCGGAGCGCGCCGGCCGCCGTCACTAAGGCGCAGTTGCCGGGNGAAGCAGCCGAAACACTGCGTCTGATCAAAGCGGGCGGCCCTTTCCCTTTTGNCGAGGACGGTGTCTTGTTCCGCAACAGCGCGGTATTGCTGCCGCAGCATCCGCGCGGCTATTACCACGCATACACAGTTCGCACGCCTGGCTCGGCGGATCGCGGGCAGCGCCGCATCGTATGTGGTGGACCGCGCAGGCAGACCGGCGACTGCTACTACACCGACGATTACTACGCCAGTTTCAAACGCATTGCACAATAACTTGAGCCAATTAAAAACGCCCCGGGCCTCCTATAAAGCAGACGCCGGGGCGTTGTGTTTTCAGAAGGCGTGCCGCGATGGCACGATCAGTGGCGTTTGCCCTAGCCGCAACCTGCCATCTGCTGCGATGGTGTCGTGAGCGACAGGTAAGAGGCTTCCGGCGGACCTATCACGGTTGGCCATCGAACGGCAGGAAATGCCGTTCGATGGCAGTCGACCCGCGCGAGCGAATGTCCGTTGGACCTTGGAAACAGCCGTTGCTCTCGCGGTGGCCCGAATGACGGCAAGGGGTCGATCTGGGACGCTGACCGCAAAAGGTCGCGCCTCCCCCTAACAAAAAAGACCGCGCTCATTGCTCAGCGTGGCATTTGCAGAAGGCTCGCGAGAGACGCGCGCTTTATAGTTACTGGGCTTGAATCTTTCTCGGCTTCGGCGGCGCCTGCACTTTGCTGTACTGGAACTCTGGCGTGTCTTTGAGCGCTTCCTTCGTCGCACCCGCCAGATAGAAGTTCCCGTTGCGTATGTCGAGCCAACCAATGGGTACTGCGACGTCATGCGTGGCGACGCCAAGGAAGCCGCCGGTAGCGATGATGGCCGCCGATACAGTCGTATCCGGCGAAATCACCAGATCGACGATGGACGGTCGGCGGCTGCGTGCCGGCCACTTGCGCTTGCGCACTGATACTTGCCGCGTCAATCAAAGTTGCAAGCGTCACACTCTGACAAATTTTCATATCGATTTCTCATTTCAGTAGGTTCGCCGGAAGATAAATGATGTCGTTCGCGCAGCGGTGATATCTAGCATCGCGAATGTTAGTCCCACCTGATTTGCGCGCAGCTCGCATGAGACGTAAGGTCCCTCGTTAATCCGCCGCGGCTGGCAGCGGAAGCGCGGTGGTTCAGCGACCGGCGCGTCCAGTTGCCTTGTTACGCCCTTGAAAATCGGCCCACCGGAATCTAACGTGCTTTACAGAATCTCAAGGAGACCATCATGGGAAGAATCGAAACAAAGCTGGCGGAAATGGGATTGCTCCTGCCGCAGCCGCTACAGATGCCGGGAAACGTACGAATGTCGTTGCCGTTTGCTTGGGTACGCGTGAGAGGTACACGAGTCTTTGTCTCAGGACATGTACCGCTGAACCCGGATGGAACCATTGCCCAACCGGTCGGCAAGGTCGGCGCCGAGGTTTCTGCGGACGAAGGGTATGCAGCGGCGCGCCTTGTTGCGCTCGCACAGTTGGCAAGTCTCCACAAGGCGCTCGGAGACCTGGATCGCATTACAGCCTGGCTACGAGTGTTTGCGATGGTTAACGTCGCACCCGGTTTCGACCAGATGCCGCGGATCGCGAATGGCTTCTCGGATCTCATTCTTGAGCTGTTCGGACCGGACATTGGGATGCACGCTCGCTCAGCGGTCGGCGTGGCGCTGCCACTAAACGTGCCCGTCGAATGCGAGTCGGAAGTTGAGATTGACGGACAGCCTTTGTAGTCCAGTATGCAACCGCTACGAGCTTTTAAGCCAGGTTCCCCTTGATCAGGTTGCGCGTCAAACCTCGTCCTTCAGAGGCTGTCGCAAAAGGGTACACAGCCGAACGCGACAGCTCTTCTCGTCCTGACAATTCAAGCACTTATAAAGCCGAATTGTTTCGATTTGTACCTTTTGCGACAGCCTCTTCAGGGCGAGGAAGGATAGCGCGGACGCCATAGGCGTCCTTTGCGGCGGTTAATGCGGCGTTTGCTGCTGT
>JGI12635J15846_10004343_pt1 | contig 12236 bp, 4 predicted proteins | sample BlaSpr_A8_OM2_M2_FD_15846 | JGI IMG/M metagenome (IMG submission 15846) | reverse complement strand
CAGCATCTCGGCCGCGCCAATTGAGTCCTTACAGATAATCGCCCGCCGAAACCGAAAAGCCTTGCGGCCAAGATGGCCAGTGAAAGCGACATCCGCGACGTTCGGCGAAATTCCGTCCAGGTGGTCCGCAAGGTTCTGCGACATCGCGGCCAGGGCCGTCGGGGTTTTCGCGGACAGTGTCAGCACCTGCCACGGACGCGAAGCACCCGAAGCGGCTGCCCGCGGCGCCTCTTCCAAGATGGCGTGCGCGTTGGTGCCGCCGATCCCGAGCGAAGTCACTCCGGCCCGGCGCGGTCCGCCGTCGCTTTCCCAATCGCGCAACCTGGTATTCACAAAGAAGGGGCTGCGGTCAAAATCGATCAACGGATTCGGCTGCGAAAAGTTAAGGCTGGGGGGTAGCTGCCGATGTTCGAGCGCGAGCGCCGTCTTGATGAAGCCGGCCACTCCGGCGGCAGCGTCGAGGTGTCCGATGCTCGCCTTCAGCGAACCAATCGCGCAAAATTCGTTGCGTTCGGTGCTCTCGCGAAACGCGCGCGTGAGAGCGGCTATCTCGATCGGATCGCCGACTGCAGTGCCGGTGCCGTGAGTCTCTACGTACGAGATCGAGTCGGCTTCAACCGCTGCGAGCGTCATGGCCTCGGCGATCGCGTCCGCCTGGCCGGCGACGCTCGGCGCCAGGTAGCTTACCTTCCGCGCGCCGTCATTGTTGATCGCGGTTCCAAGAATCACCGCGTGAATGAAGTCGCCGTCACGGATCGCATCCTCGAGACGTCGCAATACTACGATGCCAAGGCCGCTGCCAAAGATCGTCCCACTGGCAGCTGCGTCGAATGAGCGGCAGTGGCCGTCGCGCGACAGAATTTCGCCCTCGCGGTAGAGGTAGCCGAGTCCGTGAGGGATTTCGATCGTAACGCCCCCGGCCAACGCCATATCGCATTCATGATTCAGCAGACCCTGGCAGGCGAGATGAATCGCGACCAGCGAGGTGGAACACGCCGTCTGTACCGCAAGGCTGGGCCCAGTCAAGTTCAACTGATACGAAACCCGCGTCGCNAGCACGTCCTTGTCGTTACCGGTCTGCTTCAANAGGAACAGTCCTGCGTTCGCGACCAGTTCAGGGTTAGCTAGAAGGTTGTGTATCAGGTAACTGTTCATGCCCGATCCGGCATAAACGCCCACCCGTCCGGNGAACTCGTCAGCGGACCATCCNGCGCTCTCCAGCGCCTCCCAGGCGCATTCGAGAAAGTGGCGATGCTGTGGATCCATGATCGCAGCGTCGCGCGGGCTCATGCCGAAGAACGCGGCATCGAAGCGATCTATATCTTCGAGGATTGCGGCAGCTCTGACGTAGTCTGGATTTGCAAGCTCGGCGGGATTCACGCCAGCTGCGATCAACTGTTGATCAGTGAGTGTGCTGATCGACTCCACCCCGTCGCGGAGGTTGCGCCAGAACTCGGCCAAATTGCGCGCACCGGGGAATCGGCCGGTCATCCCGACCACGGCAATCGACGGGCTCGCGAGAGTGTTAGCCGGCTCCTTCACTCGTTTGGATCCGCAGCAGATCGGGCTGCCGGTCGCCCGCGTGAAAGAAGCGCCTGTCGCCGTGCGGCGCCGCGATCGGAATGGTCCGTCGAATTTCCATTCCGGCCGTTTCCGCTAAGGTGCGCAGCTAGCGCGGCGATCGTCGGGTAGGCAAAGAAGTCTGTAAGAGGTATTGCGCGCTTCAGTTCTTGCCCGAGGCTTACAGCAACCTCGGCCACGCTGAGAGAGTTGGCGCCGAGGTCGAACAGATTGACCTGCAGCCCAACGGCATCGAGCGCCAATGCGTCCTTCCAAAGCTCGACGATTGTTCGCTCGAGTTCCGTACTGCTGCGGCCGCCCTTTGAGCTTTCTTCGACTTCATTGAAACTAGGATTCGGCAAAGCTTTGCGGTCAGTCTTTCCATTGGGAGTAAGTGGCATCGCCTCCAGGAAAGATATCGTTGGAGGAACCATGTACTCCGGCAATTTCCGCCGCGCGAAGACCTTCAGTTCCTGCGCGTTGACGGTGAAGCCAGCCTTGGCCACGACATACGCGGCCAGCAGTGGGTTGTCGGCCTGATCGCGTCGAACCACCACCACCGCTTCATGCACCGCGGGATAGTCGCCAAGCACGGTCTCTATCTCGCCGAGCTCGATCCTGAAGCCGCGAATCTTTACCTGCTGATCGGTACGTCCGATAAACTCGATATCGCCGTCGTTGCGATACCTGACCAGGTCGCCGGTCCGGTAGAGCATCTCGCGCCGCTGGGGTTCAAATGAATTGACCACAAATTTTTCAGCCGTCAGCTCGGGGCGAAGCCAATAGCCGCGACTGACTCCCGCGCCGCCGATATACAACTCACCCGCGCCGCCAATCGGCGCCAATCCTCCATCCTCGTCAACGATGTAGATGCGCGTGTTCGCGATAGGTCTGCCGATTGGAACTGAGGCGGCCGCTCTCGCCAGGCGGTGGGTGGTCGACCACACCGTCGTCTCGGTCGGACCGTACATGTTAAAAATATCGGCGCGCAACGCTTCGCCGAGCTGATTTGCCAACGACAGCGGCAGCGCTTCACCGCCCAGCAACAGCTTCTGGAGCCCCTTCATCGCCGTCAGCGTCTCGGGCGATCGAATCAGCGCTCTCACCAGGGTAGGCGTGCATTGAAAATGGGTTACGCGATGCCGGTTGATTTGCGCCGCGATCGAGTATTCGCCGGTTGCAGCCAGGCCGTTCTTTCCGGTCTGCAACACAACCGTGAAACCGCGACTGAGGGTCCACAAAAGTTCCAACACAGAAATGTCGAACGAGATACTCGTCACCGCCAGCCAGACTCCGGCTTCGATCCCGACTACGCGATCCATCCCGGCGAAGAAATTCAACAGGTTGCGATGCTCGACCATCACGCCCTTCGGCGTCCCGGTCGACCCCGACGTGTACATCAAGTACGCGAGCGAGGAAGCAGGCTGCTCTGTGGCCGCCGTGCTGAATGCGTCGCTCGAGTCGTCATCTAGCTCGCTTTCATCAAGGCTGACGACCACCGCGCGCGAATCACCAAGACTATTCTTGAGGCGCCGCCGAGTGAGAATCACGCGTGCGTCGCTGTCTTTCAGCATGAACGCCACGCGCTCCGGCGGAAAAGAAGGATCCAGTGGAAGGTAGGCGCCGCCCGCTTTCAAAACCCCGATCAGCGCCACCACCATGTCGATCGATCGCTCCATCGAGATCGCGACGATCGTCTCAGGCCCGACTCCGAGCTTGCGCAGGCGACCCGCGAGCTGATGAGCCCTTTTACGCAGTTGCGCATAGGTCAAGGTTTGATCGCGGCAGATGAGTGCGAGTGACTCCGGCGTCCGAGTCGCCTGCTCGTCCAGGAGGGCGTGGACACACTTCTCAGAATCGAAGTCTACGTCGGTACGATTCCATTCGACCAACTGAATTTGCTCAGACGCTGTCAGTGATCCGGCCGTCGTGCGATCTAAAGGAGTAGTCATCTTGAAGGCGATGCTTATGCCCGGCTCACAAGGTTATTCTCGATGAATAGACAATCGATCCCGGTCCCGAGAAAAGTCTCCACCGCCTCATGCGGGGTATTTACGATCGGCTGCCCTTTCACATTGAAGCTCGTATTCAGCACGATCTCGCGGCCGCTAAGCTGCCCGACCGCCTTCAGCAGCGCGTGGAACGCTGGATTGTCATCTGCCGCGACGGTTTGCACGCGTGCCGATCCGTCAACATGAGTGATCGCGGGCAGCGTCGCGCGATATTCTTCGCGGACCTTCACCGTCGCAATCATGTACGGCAGTGCGGTCATCGGCGGAACATCGAACCATCGATGGACTTCCTCGATTGAGACCGCGGGCGCGAAGGGTCGAAAAGCCTCGCGCTTCTTGACCATCGCGTTGACCCGATCGCGCATTTCCGGATTCGAGGGATCGGCCAGGATGCTGCGATTGCCGAGCGCGCGCGGTCCATACTCCATTCTTCCCCGATACCACGCGACAACTTTTCCTTCCTGAATCATCTGCGCGGCGCGGATACAGGTTTCTTCCACACTTCCAAAGTGACTAACCTCGATCGCGCCCTCGAAAGCCTTGAGCGCCGCGTCGATCTCGCACGCCGGATGGCTGGGCCCCAGGAAAGGAACCGGAAATCTCCGGTTGATGACCTCAGTTTTCAGTGACGCGCGATGCAGTGCCGCGCCGAGTGCTGCGCCGTCATCGCCGGCCGCTGGCGGCACGTACACTTCGTCGAACAGCCCCGAGCGCATCAACTCTCCGTTCGCGCTGCAATTCAGAGCCACTCCGCCTGCCATCGCGATTTTGCGGAGCCCTGTACTGGCGCCAAAATGGCCGCAGATATGGAGAATCGCGCGATTCAGCGTCTGTTGAAGCGATGCCGCAACATCGCAATGGACTTGAGTGATCTCGTCGCCCGGCTCGCGCCGCGGGATGAGGTTGCGCGACAGCCAGTCGCGCGTTTGCAGATAATTTTCGCGCTCAAACCGGGTGCGATTCAAACGCAGGATTGGAATTCTTACTGTGCCGTTCGGACGGCACTCGACCATCTGATGAAAAACACCTTCAAACTGCCGCGGGTCGCCGTAAGGCGCGAGTCCCATGATCTTGTATTCGTCCGAATTGAAATCGAACCCGAGATGATACGTCACCAGCGAATAGAGAATCCCAAGCGAATCGTTGGCCGAAATTTCGCGCAGCTTTTCCAGTCTCCCGCCACTGCCGTGAAAGATTGATCCGCTTTGCGTTTCTCCCATCGCGTCCAGCACGACCACCAGGCATTCGTCCCAACCCGAAGTGAAGTAGGCGCTCGCGGCATGACTCAAATGATGACTAACCTGGTGTACGCGCTCAGGATTGAATCCCGGGCAGTGCCGGCTAACCTGTGCGAGCAGGGCTTGCCTGGAAAATACCTCTTCGTAAAGCATCGCACTGGTCGCGTCGAGACTGAAAATCTCTCCAAACGGAGCGTAGTCAAAGCAATGAGCGATCTCTTCGACGTCGCTCAGCGACAGGCCGGCCTGCCGAAGGCAGTAATCGATTGCCTGAACCGGAAAGTCGCCGGTCTGCTTCTGCCGGTTGAAACGTTCCTCCGCAGCCGCCGCCACCACGATCCCATCGACGACAATCGCCGCGGCAGCGTCGAATCCCTGCGAAATCCGGTATTCCCGCTCCTCCAGGCCCGGCCAATTTACCCTTTTGAAACGAACGGAGTCGGCTAGTCCGCTCACCCCCAGAATTGCGCTCATCGATAGTCCTTAAAGCTCCAAGCGCTATGAATGTTGGATCGTGGGCATTTCGGTCGTTTTGCCATCTTCCTCGCTTCGGCCCGGCACTAGGGGCAGGATTCACCGAAAGCGCTCATCGGCAGGGTGAAAAGCACGGCACAGATTTGCTTGCTGGTCGCGTAAGACCTCTCGAACGTCACGCACCGTTCAGACTGCTCGATCCCTTCTTGACTGCATATCGCGCCGTGCCGGTTTGGTGCCGCACGCAGCTGCGGCGCTCGACCAATAATCTATTTTGTTTTGCCCTTACCCTTGAGTTTTACCGTTTGCATACCGGGTTCCGCATTGTCGATGATCGTCAGCGTCGCCGCATCCGTTCCTGGAGCAGTCGGTTTAAACGTGACTCCGATCTTGCACTCCGCGCCGGGAGCCAACGGCGCATTGCAGCCATTGTCCACGAAGAACGTTTGAGCTGGGCTAAGGCCACTTTCCGCTCCGGCGACGCCCTCGATCAACACCGTGATGCCGGGTTTCTTCTTGCTGCCTTTGGGATTGCGCACGCTGATATTCTTGGGCCCCTTTTGACCCCCGACCTTCACCGTGCCGAAGTTTATCGAGTCCGGAGTGATTTTCAGCTTGACGGGTACCGGCGTAGGCGTAGCCGTCGGCGTCGATGTAGCCGTAGCGGTCGCGGTGGCAGTCCTGGTCGCAGTCGCGGTCGCAGTCGGCGTTGCGGTAGCGGTCATCGTCGGCGTGGCCGTGGCGGTTGCAGTGTGCGTCGCAGTTGGCGTCGATGTTCCACTCGCGGTTGCCGTAGCGGTCGGCGTCGATGTTGCCGTAGCGGTCGCGGTGGCAGTCCTGGTCGCAGTTGAGGTTGACGTCGCCGTCGAAGTCGCAGTCGGCGTTGCGGTAGTAGTCATCGTCGGCGTGGACGTCGCAGTTGCAGTAGACGTCGCGGTCGGCGTCGATGTTCCAGTCGCGGTCGCCGTAGCAGTCCGCGTCGCGGTTGCAGTTGCAGTGCTGGTCGGCGTCGCGGTCGCAGTGACAGTCGGCGATGCAGTCTGAGTTGCCGTAGCGGTCGCAGTCGCAGTTCGTGTTGCGGTCGCAGTTACAGTTGAGGTCGCAGTCTGCGTTGCTGTACCAGTCATCGTCGGCGTGGACGTCGCAGTTGCAGTGGACGTCGCCGTCGGCGTCGATGTTCCAGTCGCAGTTGCAGTAGCTGTTCGCGTCGCAGTTCCAGTCGCAGTTGCGGTGCTGGTCGGCGTCGCGGTCGCAGTGACAGTGGGCGATGCAGTCTGAGTTGCCGTAGCGGTCTGAGTCGATGTCGCAGTCGCGGTGCTCGTCGGCGTCGCGGTCGCGGTTACCGTCGAGGTCGCTGTCTGCGTTGCCGTGGCAGTCGTGGTCGGTGTGGCTGTCGCAGTTGCTGTCCGCGTTGATGTGGCAGTCGAGGTCGCGGTGCCGCTCGGCGTCGAGGTCGCGGTGGCAGTCGGCGTTGCGGTCGTTGTCGAGGTTGCCGTCGGTGTCGCGGTCCCAGTTGCCGTGCCGGTCTGAGTCGAGGTTGCCGTAGCCGTCGCAGTCGCAGTGCGGGTTGCGGTCGCAGTTACCGTTGAAGTCGCAGTCTGTGTCGCCGTAGCCGTGGCAGTTGCGGTGGACGTCGCAGTCGGCGTCGATGTTGCAGTCGCGGTTGCCGTGGCTGTCCGTGTTGCTGTCGACGTTGCCGTCGGTGTCGCGGTCGCAGAGGCAGTCTCAGTTGACGTGGCGGTCTGAGTCGCGGTTGCCGTAGCGGTCGTGGTCGCAGTTCGTGTCGCGGTCGCAGTTACCGTTGAGGTCGCAGTCTGCGTTGCCGTAGCAGTCGTCGTCGGCGTGGCTGTGGCCGTTGCAGTTGACGTCGCTGTCGGCGTCGGTGTTCCAGTCGCGGTTGAGGTTGCCGTCGGTGTCGCGGTCGCAGTGCGGGTTGTGGTCGCAGTTACCGTTGACGTTGCGGTCGCCGTAGCGGTTTCAGTCGCCGTTGTAGTTGCGGTCGGCGTCGCAGTAGCGGTCGCGGCCGTTGATGTAGCCGTCGCGGTTGGGGTCGCCGTCGGGATCGCCAGCGGGTCGTCGTATTCGAGCACCCGGCTGTTGGCTTTGTCAGCGATATAGAGGTTGAAGCCGCCGTCCACTGCAGCTCCATAGGGGAAGCAGAGGTCGTTCGCTGTGGGGATGGTCCCGCCGGTGTCGAAATTGCATCCGCTCGACGTGATCATGTCGCCCTGCCCAAATACAAGATCGGCGGTGGTGTCGCCGCTCCCCGGAGTCGCAGTTACGGTAAGCGGCGTGTTGTACTCGAGCACTCGGCTGTTGGCGGTGTCCGCGATATAAACATCGCCCGCAGGGTCCAACGCGACGCTAAACGGGAAGTTGAGGCCGTCCGCACCGCCCCCGCATCCGTCGGTGGTGAAAATTCCGCCCTGCCCGAAGACGAGACTGGCGGCGGTGCCGTTGGAGAGCGGGGTATTGTATTCGAGCACGCGGCAGTTGCCCGGATCGGCGACGTAGAGATTGCCGCTGGTGTCCACCGCGATTCCGTTGGGACCGGCCAAGCTGTTCTTGCTCACTCCGCCGTTGTTCGAGGTATTGGAAGAAAAGCTGCCGCCTTGCCCGAAGACCAGATCGGCGGTGGTGTCGCCGCTGCCCGGAGTGGCCGTAACGGTCAGGGGCGTGTTGTATTCGAGCACGCGGACGTTACCCGAGTCGGCGACGTAGAGGTTGCCGCCGGAATCCACCGCGACGCCAAATGGATTGCACAGACTGGTCGCGCTCACACCCCCGTTGCTGCAGCTGCTGGAAGTGAAACTGTTGTTCTGCCCGAAGACCAAGTTGGCAGGACCGCCGACGCACGGAAACGATTCGCAGCCGGCGAATGGGGTGCTGTATTCGAGTACGCGACTGTTGTTGTTGTCGGCGACGTAGAGGTTGCCGCCGGCGTCCACCGCAACCCCGTAAGGGAGGCAAAGGTTGCTCGCGCTCACCGGGCCATTGTTGTTGCACGCGCCGGAAATGAAGTCGGGCTGCCCGACCACCAGGTCGGCCGGGCCGCCGCTAACGAAGGTGGCCACATCCTTGTAGCCCAGCACGCGGTTGTTGTTGGTGTCCGATACATAGAGCCGGTTCGGTACCGTGGTCGTGTCGACTGCAACCGAGAAGGGTTGGTAGAAGCCGCTGGCGTCGACCAGATTCTCTGCACTGTGGGTAAAGTCGAATTGCCCGAGCACCACATTGGCGGTGGTACCCGTGATAAGCGGTGTGTTGTATTTGAGCACGCGGCTGTTGCCGGTGTCCGCGATATAGACGTCGCTCGCATCTGCCGCAACCCCGTTGGGAAAGCACAGATCGACGGCGCTCGACGCGCCTCCGTTGGTGTCGGAATTGCAGGCGGAGGAAGTGAAGCTGCCGCCCTGCCCGAACACCACGTCGGCGGTAGTATCGCCGCTACCCGGAGTAGAGGTAACGGCCAGCGGCGTGTTGTATTCGAGCACGCGGCCGTTGTCCACGTCTGCGATGTAGAAGTTGTTCGCAGTGTCCAGCGCAACTCCAAATGGGCTGCTGAGGCTGTCCGCGCTCAACCCGCCATTGTTCCCCGCAGCCGAGCTGAAACTGCCGGCCTGTCCGAAAACCAGGTCTGCCTTGGTATCGCCGCTTCCCGCAATATCGGTAACGGTCAGCGGGGTGTTGTATTCAAGTGCGCGGTTGTTGGCGGTATCCGCGACGTAAACATTGCCGATGCTGTCCACCGCAACCCCGAAGGGCGAGTTGAGGCTGTTCGCGCTTATCCCGCCATTATTCGCGGTGCCCGAGCTGAAGCTGCCGCCCTGCCCGAAGACCAGATCTGCGGTCGTGTCGCCGCTGCCCGGAGTTGCCGTTACGGCCAGCGGCGTGTTGTATTCGAGCACGCGGCTGTTATTGAGGTCCGCGATGTAGACGTTGCCCGCAGTGTCCACCGCGACTCCATTGGGGAAGCTGAGGCTGTTCGCGCTTATCCCGCCATTATTGGCGGAGCCGGAAGTAAAGAGTCCGCCCTGCCCGAACACTGTGTTGGCGGCGCCGCCCACACAAGGAAAGCCGGTGCAGGCGGCGAACGGCGTGTTGTATTCAAGCACCCGGTTATTGCTGCCGTCAGTCACATAGAGATTCCCGTCGGCATCTACTGCAATTCCTGAGGGCTGGCACAGGGTGCTCGCGCTTAGCGTGCCATTGTTGTTGCACGCGCCTGAGATGAAATCGGGCTGTCCAATCACGAGGTCCGCTGGACTGCCATTCGAGAACGTTGCCACGTCCTTCCATGCCAGCACCCTGGAATTGAGGCCGTCAGAGACATAGAGCCGATTCGGCGTCACGCTCACGTCGAGCGCAACCGATGGGGGAGAATCCAGGCCGCGCCCGTCGATCAGGTTCGCGGCATTGTGGGAAAAGTCGAGCTGCCCCAACACGCGGTCGGCGGTCGTATCTCCCTGCATCGCGATCGAGGGAATCGCCACGGCGGCTGCGACGATCAGCATGCACACCGATGCGAGCTTCCAGAATCGGGATTTGCGCATGAAGATCTCCCGGAAAAGTGCGCTTATGTTCGTGAGAAACCCCTTCGACCGAAACTTGGCTCGTCGCAATTTCGTCTAACCTTCGCCATCGGTAGCACTAGAATCTATCCGCGGCTCGTAATAACTGCCTGCATGTCTTCATTTCCAGACGCTGTCGTTGGCAACACAATGCCTACAGACACAAATCACTGATCTTTTTCATTTTACCGAGGTTTCGGCCGCCTTTAGAGGCAAGATTAGCCGAGAGTGCTCGTTAGCCGGCTGAAAAGCACCGTAACTTGGGGTGCCCAGCTCGCTACAGAACGTAGGATGCGTAAGGAGTAACGTGGCGTGTAAGCGCTGAAGAGCAGATCGCGTCGGACTGCGTAAGCCGCTATCGCTATTTAGTCTCCAGATTTACAGTGCTGGTCCCGGAGAATAGATGTTCTTCAAGGGCAGAGGCACATTTGGTGATCGCTGCGGTTAATCCAAGGACGGCGTCGGGGGTATCTGTGCGAATACGAAGTTGGCCGCTGCTCTTTGTGACAGTGTTGTTTTTCGCGTTTACCTCGGCCACGCCGGCACAACCTGTTGAGCCTGAAGGCTCGCTGCCGCGGCCACCATTTCCGGTCAGAAACGGCGCAGTACCTGCGCGCAAGTCGGGCGGCGAGACCAGTCCGTCTACGAGCGGATTAGTCACATCCATGAAGCTGCTCGCGCCTGATGTGGGCTGGGCGATGAGCATGGGGCGGCTTATGTGGACCTCCAACGGAGGAACCGATTGGAAGGACATCACTCCGCCCGGTCCCGAGGGCGCGGTGACCTCTGCGATTTTCTTTCTCGACGCCAGTCACGGTTGGGTACTATTCGCGCACGGAGAACCTGATGTTCCTAGTGGGTTGAGGTTCGATCTGGCCACTACGGACAACGCCGGAGCCACTTGGTCGGTGGAACCCCTGAGGATGCCCGACTGGCTCTCGGGCTCGCTTTTCGGTGGCGAAGCTTCTCTCGCTTTCGCGGATCCGATTCATGGTTGGCTTTCCTTGTATGCCGGTCTCAACGACATGTCTCGGGGCTACGGCTCGGTGCTGGCGACCTCAGACGGCGGCAGAAGCTGGTTGTCGCCTCATGTGCCGACTCACAGGCGTGGAGACGTGAGCGTGGCGGGGCCGATCGTTATGGTAACGCCGCAATTCGGCTGGCTGGTGGGCGGCGGCGGCAATGACGAACTCTATGTCACCCGCGACGGCGCCAAAACCTGGCAGGCCGTCGTGCTCGAATCACCGGTGAAGACAGACCTGATGCGGAAATACGACCAGAACTTCGATCAGCTCCAGCGAGGCTTCCAAGCGCTACCGCCTGCCGCAGCAAAGGAGGAAAGAGAGTGGGCACAGGAGCAAGACGTCTCCTATGCTGCATACGACCTACCCGTATTTTAGGATCCAAGGCGCGGCTATGTCTGCGTTACCTATCCCGGAGTGGTGGTATTGTTCGCCACCGAGGATGGCGGAGTTACCTGGAAGCCCGACAGGATATTAACCGGATTGCACGACGCCTCACAGGAATCGACGGTGCACTCCGTCGTAGTGGACTCGACGTGGATTGCGGGTCGGGCTCCAAGACGGGGTTTGCCTCAACTCAGCAAACTCGGCCCAGGCGCTAGTGCTACGGACTCCACGATGCCAGCTCCCGAGGAATCGGGCGTTTCGCAAATGAGCTTCGCCACCGCAAGCCAAGGCTGGGTTGTAACGGTGTACGGCAAATTGCTGTCAACCAACGATGGAGGTGCAACCTGGACCGACATCACACCGGGGCCGCCACAGGCGCCAACCCCTTAGCTGCGGACGAATCGGCTCGCATCGACTCCTGGAACGGTGAGCACCTCGGTAAGGAACCCGGGCGGCGCAAGGAGTGACGTTCAAGCTGGCGGCATGTAAGCGCTGGAGAGAAAATCCCTGAGTGAAGCGCCCGAATGAGTCTTCTACCAAGATGGGCACAGGGCGGAGGATGAAAGGGGTGGAACTGTACGCGCATGTACGGCGCTCGTCTTATTGGCGTCGCGGATCGACCCGCAACACATGCGCGCCAGCCTGAGCGTTCATGGAATCGAGAAGTTTGGCGACCTGCACAACCATCTGTCGTCCTTGGCGCATCACGAACTTTTCGCGCTCCAATCGCGCCAGATGCTCGGTAACTCTTGGCCGCGTTGCGCCCACCAGGTTGGCTATGTCCTTATGGCTGAAAGCTACGCGCAGCAGGGTGCCGCGCGACTCCTCGACTCCGAAGTCCGAGCACAGCTCCAGCAGCGCGATGCCTATTCGTTCGTGCAGGCCAAGGTTCAGAAAACTCGAGCTGCGCAGCAGGAGGCGGTACCATTGCTTCAAATCGTTGCTGTGAAATTGCTTGAAGGCGGACTCGGG